>Ga0214917_10003511_pt1 | contig 18019 bp, 18 predicted proteins | sample LL_1208_BB_MetaG_FD_177983 | JGI IMG/M metagenome (GOLD analysis project Ga0214917, IMG submission 177983) | Freshwater microbial communities from Lake Lanier, Atlanta, Georgia, United States - LL_1208_BB | ecosystem: Environmental > Aquatic > Freshwater > Lake | place: USA: Georgia | collected...
CAGTGCCGCTGATGACACCAGCAAAGCTTTGCGCGTCCGAGCGGTTGAAGATCAGCGCGCCATTATTGCTGACATTGCCGAGGATGGAGCCGGCCGCGCCGCCAGCGCCGATCTGCAGGGTTGCCCCGGCATTGATGGTGGTGCCGCCTGTATAGGTGTTGGTGCCGGTCAGCGTCAGGGTGTTGGTGCCGGCCTGGATGAGCGTGCCAGTGCCGCTGACGATACCTGCAAAGGATTGCGCATCCGAGCGGTTGAAGACCAGCGCGCCATTATTGCTGACATTGCCCAGAATAGAGCCGGCCGTGCCGCCTGCGCCGATCTGCAGGGTTGCCCCGGCATTGATGGTGGTGCCGCCGGTGTAGGTGTTGGTGCCGGTCAGGGTCAGGGCGTTGGTGCCGGCCTGGATGAGCGTGCCTGTGCCGCTGATGACACCAGCAAAGCTTTGCGCATCCGAGCGGTTGAAGACCAGCGCGCCATTATTGCTGACATTGCCGAGGATAGAGCCGGCCGCGCCGCCAGCACCGATCTGCAGCGTGGCACCAGCATTGATGGTTGTGCCGCCCGTGTAGGTGTTGGCGCCGGTTAGAATAATAGAGCCGCCACTGGCCGAATTGCTGAAGATTATCTGGCCATTTACAGTCGCGTCAGAAATAATTCCGGAAAAAACAGAATTTCTGCCATTCTGGTCGATCGTATTCGTCGCGCTTGTATCGAGGGTGAAGTTTTGCGTGATCGTCCCGCCCAAAATCTGAGGCACCATAACCTGTAAGGTGCCGCCCTGGAAGACTGGATTGACCGTACCTCCAAGGTCGCTGCTGCTATAGACATTGCCTGCAAGAATATTGCTGCTTAAAGGTTGCAGAAATACAAATACGAGGTAGCCATCTGACGCGTTGTTTCCGGAAGAAATTTGGGTGGTTAAGAAATTAGCCGAGGCGTAGGAGCCGCCACCGCCGCCGCCTGAATAGCCGCCGCCACCACCTCCGCCGGAATAGCCACCGCCGCCGCCGCCCGCGCGATAACCGCCGCCACCGCCGCCGCCGAAGCCACCGGCGCCAGCGCCTTGAGCGCCAACTTGATTATTGCCGCCAGCAGCCCCGTTCGACAGGCTACTACCTGGAAAACCATAACTAACAAGCGTATTGAAATTGGCTGGTAAGCTACCGTTGGAGGTGGAACCGCCACCGCCGCCGCCGGCGAAATTAGCTGAGTGGCCAAGGCCACCAGCGCCATTGGTGCCGCCCGCGCCACCGCCCCCCCCGCCAGCCCCGCCGGCCGTGGAGGTCACACCGGCCCGGCCTACCTGGTCACCCCCGGCTCCGGAGCCGGCACCACCGCCGCCACCGGCGGCAAGCAGCAAAGTTCCGTTGAGTGAAACAAAGCTGCCGCCACCACCACCGCCAGCATAACTAAATGCACCATCTTGGTCACGGCCCTTGCCGCCAAGAACTATGTTTAGGATCGTGCCGGCCGTGAGGTTGATGGTCGCTAAAATTTTTGCACCACCACCACCGGAAGCTGGGATAGAATTAACTGGATCGTAACCGTCACCGCCCGCCGCGCCGGCTAATGTAAGTTGATAGCGACCGTCAGTATTAATTGTCGCAACAGCAGTAGAACCAGTATAATTAAATGTCATAGAAGGGAGGACATTCTGGGCAATGGCGACCTGCATTCCGCCAACAAAAAAAACAACAGAAATACTACCAATAGAAATGCGATTATATTTGAATTTTATTTTTGCTTCGATCAACGCTGATCGGGTCACGTCATGCTCCAAATACCAACACATTAAGAGGGTAACATAACGTGTTATCAAAAAAATGACACTTTGAAGAAGTGGCTTGATGAATTCCAGGGCTTAATCCCATCGGCCTTGATTATACCTTGCCACAGCAAACATATTCAAATGCGCTGTTGGCGTGGCGATTTCGATAATGCGGCCGATGGCGGCCCATAGCGTGCCGATTACGCATGTGGCTCACTCCGCCCATGGTTGTGTTCGCGCGCGTTGGTAGCTTGGCGGATGCTGCCATACCCGCCACAGCTATGGTCGTCCTCGATGATCGTCAGCATCAGCGATGATGGTTTCACGCCCAAATCATTTGCGTGCATTCGTATGTAAGGCTTCGGGAGAGTAGCTTCTCGAAAAAGCGGGTCTACCCCGGGGTGGGGTCTGAGAGCCGTTCTTTTCGGAACGGGTGGGCTGTGCCTGATCACGGCGACCAGAGATCATCTCACATCTGGCATTGCCCACCCTGGCAACACAACGAGCCTGCTGTATGAGAAGGCAGTTCAATGATGCAACGATGGTTTGGTGGCCGAGGCAGTTCGCCCAAGATCGCCCCAAGCCACAGTTTTATGTGGGGAATTATGTGGGGATAGAAAATTCACTGCGAAAAATCCCATATGAAGCCTGCTTTACTGGCGCAAGGACGCTCTAACCCCATGACCCAACGCTACTTCACCGTCACCTGGGACCAGCTGCACCGCGACAGCAAAGCCCTCGCCTGGCGCCTGCTGCATGGCGGCCCCTGGAAGGGCATCGTCGCCATCACCCGCGGCGGCCTCATCCCCGCCGCCATCGTCGCGCGCGAATTGGAATGCCGGGTGATCGAAACCATCTCCGTCGTCACCTATGATGAGCAAAGCCGCGGCGAGCCCCAGGTGATGAAACAGGCCCTGGCCGCCGGCGATGGCACCGGCTGGCTCATCATTGATGATTTGGTGGATACCGGCACCACGCTGAGGGTGGTGCGCGCCCTGCTGCCCGGCGCCCATGTCGCCACCATCTACGCCAAACCCGCCGGGCGCGATCTGGTGGACAGCTTCATCACCGAGGTCAGCCAGGATACCTGGATTCTCTTCCCCTGGGACACTGAGGCGCAGTTCATCCCCCCCATCGCCAAGGCGGCCAAATAACCGGCTATAAAATCCGCGCCTCAAATGGCGGCAGAAAATCCGGCGCCTCGAATTCCACCACCCAAAGATCCGGGTCGCGCTTCACCTGCCGCTCGACATAGGCATCCGCCACCGCCTGCTCCACCGGCGCAGGCCCAGTGCCGCGCATCCAGGCCGCCCGCCCCTCGGCATCGCGCGCCTGGGAGAGCACAACCACCCCGCCCCGCCCCAGCAGCACACACAAAAATCCGCCACTATCAGGGTCCCCCCGGCGCAGCTGCATCGCCGGGCGGCCGGCAGCATTGGAAAGCCGGATCGCCATGCTGACCCAGATCTCTGATTTCACCCGTGCTTCCATGGCCCCATTCTGCGCCAGCCGCCTGCCCCTTGCCAGCGTCCATGGCCCCGCGCCACAACAGCATCTCAGGAGATCACCATGGACGCGAGCAAACTCACCGAAGGCCAGCGTGCCTATGAAGCCAAGCGGGCGGCGAAAGCCGGCATGAGCCTGGATAAATGGCTCACCCAGAAGGAAAAGCGCGCCCGCGAGGAAGCCGCCATCGCCGCGCGTGAGGCCGCCGCCGCGGCCGAACCGCAAGCCCCCGCCAAAAAACCCGGCTTCTTCTCCCGCCTGCTCGAACGCGCGCAAAAGCCGCTATAAGCCCTCACAACATCCGCATCAGCGTGCCATCACGGCGGATGGCATGGTGGTAGATCGCCGCCGCCACATGGGCGGCGATCAGCACCGGCAGCAGCCAGCCCAATACGCCATGCAGCCACATCAGGGGCTTGGCCAGCCCCTCCCAGGCATTCATGAATTTCGGCAGGTCGATGAAACCCAGATAGGCCGTCGCCCCCTGCATCGGAAAACCAAAGGCATTGCTGGCGAAAAACCCCAGCAACGGCTGCGCCACCAGCGCGGCATAAAGGATGTGGTGGGTGGCGGCAGAGGCATTGCGCAAATACCCCGGCAGATCCCCAGGCAGCGGCGGCGGCGGGCTGAAGCGCCGCCAGGCCAGCCGCGCCAGCACCAATATCAACAGCGTCAGCCCCAGGCTTTCATGAATCGCGTAAAACCCCATCTTCGAGGGCTCCTTGATATGGCCAATCACCACCCCGCTCAGCAGCGCCAACACGATCAAGGGCACGCTCACCCAATGAAAAATCTTCGCGACGGCGCTGTAGCTGCCATCAGGTCGTGTGATGCTCATGCCGCCGGCCTCCCTCGATGATTGCCCTGCATGCCGATTGGTCGATGCATGCGGCCAAACGCTACCACGCCCTGGCACGGCGGCGAAACAATACATGGCACATCGCCGCCCCCCGGCTGGTGGGCGAGCCCATGGCCCTGCTCCGCCCCCTGCTGGCCGAAGGCCCGCCAGTCTTTATGGGGCTGGACCTGCCCCTGGGCTTGCCCCGCGCCTATGCCACCCATTGCACCGAGGCCGATTTCCCCGCCTTCCTCCGCGCCCGCCTCACCACGCCAGAATTCTTCGAGGTGAACGAAACCCTCACCACCATCAGCCGCGCCCGCCCCTTCTACCCCGCCCGCGGCGTGAAGGGCATGACGCGCCTCTCCCACGCCCAGGCCCTGGGCATGGCAAGTGCGGCCGATCTGTCGCGCCATTGTGACCGTGCAACCCCGCTCCGCCCCGCCGGCGCCCCGCTCTTCTGGACGCTCGGCGCCAATCAATCCGGCAAGGCCGCCATCGCCGCCTGGCGGGACTGGCTGGCCCCGGCCCTGCAAGCCGGCGCGCCGCTCTCCCTCTGGCCCTTTGAAGGCTGCCTGCAGGCCCTCCTGCGCCCCGGCCGCGCCGTCCTGGCCGAGGTCTACCCCGCAGAAGCCATGCGCCAACTCGGCCTCAAACTCCCAGGCAGCAAACGCGACCAAACCGCCCGCCGCGCCCTGGCCCCCGCCCTGCACCAGGCTCTCACCCAAGCCCAGGCCCGCCCCGAACCCGCCCTCTCCGCCGCCATCACCGATGGCTTCGGCCACGACACCGCCGGCGAGGACAGGCTGGATTGCCTCATCGGCCTGCTCTGCATGCTGCAAGTCCTCGATGGCCGCCGCGCCGACCATGTGCCGGAAGACCCATGGATTCAGCGCTGGGAAGGCTGGGTGCTAGGGCAATCCTGACAGGCGGCCGACAGGCGCTCTCCTACCAGGCTCGACATGTATGTCGACGATTTTCCTGCATTCGCCAAAATTCAAGAATAAATTTATCGCAATATATTTACTTCATCAAAACAATTCAGTCCAAACGAATTATAATATAAACCCAATAAATAAACGAAGGTGCAGGAAACTAAGTTTCCTGCTGGGGTGCTCGAGGGGCAAAGCCCCTCGATCCTACCCAGGTCTTCCCGCAGCCCGCCGCCCTCAGGCCGGCTCAGCATCCCGTTCCGCCCACATCCGCTGAAACGCCGGCCGCGCCTGGCAGGCCGCCAGCCACGCCTTCACATGTGGATTGGCCTCGAACAGCGCCGGCGCCGCCACGGCGTAGCGAATAATCTCCGCCACATTGACATCAGCCACGGTGAAGCGCCCGCCCACCAGATAGCCCGTCGCGGCCAGCGCCTTGTCCAGCACGGTAAAGGGTGCGCGCAGCGCCGCCTCGGCGGCATCGGCCGCCGCTGCATCGCGCTCGGCCACCGGCTTGGCCAGGCGGTTATAGAGGATGGAGAGCGAATGCGGTTCCACCCCGGTCGCCGCCCAAAGGCTCCACATCGTCATCTGCCCATCCTCGGCCAGGCTGGCCGGGCCCAGCGCGCCGCCATGCGCCTTCGCCAGATACAGGTTCATGGCCAGCGACTCGCTCAGCACGAGGTCGCCATCCGTCATGCATGGCACTTGGGCATTGGGGTTCACCTGCAGGAAAGCGGCCGAGGCCGTGTGCATCGGCGCATCCGGGGCATCCGGCTCCGCCAGGCGATAGACCTGGATCACCGGCACGTGGCGGAATTCCACCCCCGCCTCATAAGCCAGCCAGACATTGCGCGAGGCGCGCGAGCGCAGCACGCCATAAATCGTGATCATCATCAAAATCCTTACTGGTTATAAAGCCCCGCCGCCCTTGCGGCATGCTTGAGCAGGGCGATGGAAATCTCCAGCGTCGGCGCCGGCACCCCCAATTCGCGGGCGAGGAGAATGGGCTGCTCAAACAGCGCCGCCACCTCCATCGGCCGCCCCGCCTCCAAATCCTGCAAAATCGATGGCTTATGGGCAATGCCGCTGCTGCGCGCGGTGCGGTCGCGCGCATCCATCTCAATTGTCAGCCCCAGCGCCCGGCCAATGGCCAGCGCCTCCTCGGTGCAGGCAATCGCCGCCTCATAGAGCACCGGGTCGGACATGGTGGTCTTGATATCCTGCCGCGCCACGGTGCTGAGCGGGCCATTGGCCAGATTGCCGATCAGCTTGGTCCAAAGCTCGGCGCGAATATCCGCACTCGCCCGCGCCCCCATGCCGCCCGCCTTCAGCGCCGCCGCCAGCGCCTGGGTGCGCTCGGAAATCCGGTTATCCAATTCGCCGAAGATCACCCGGTCCCCCTGGCTCGCCACCTTGACGACGCCAGGCTCAACCACCGTGCAGGCCGACCACACCACGCCGCCAATGGTGCGCCGCGTGCCAATCGCCTCGCGCACCACATCGCCGGGGTCCACCAGCGGCAGGCGCGTGCCCTCGCGCGCGCTGCCCTCATGGTCAAAATACCACCAGGGCACGCCATTCATGATGAAACTCACCGAGGTCTCATCCCCCAGCAGCGGCCCAATCGCCCCGGCCACACTGGCCAGCGCCGTCTGCTTGGTGGTGACCAGCACGGCATCCTGCGGCCCCAACTCTGCCGCCGTGGCAGCCGCGCGGGGATGCACATGGATCTCCCCATCCGGCGCCAGCACCTTCAGCCCATTCTCCTGAATGGCCGCCAATTGCGCGCCGCGGGCGATGATGGACACATCCGCCCCCCCCTTCGCCAGCCGCGCCGCGATATGGCCGCCAATGGCGCCGGCGCCAAATACACAAATCTTCAAGGGGCAATCTCCGGGTTTTTGCGCATCAGCGCGAGCATGGCCGCCGCAGCCTCGGCCAAAGCGGTGGCCAGGCGCGCCCCCAGCGCTGCATCGGCGCTGCGGGCATCCTCAGCCTGCACGCCGCCGGGTGCGACTTCATCAACATGGGTCGGCAGGGCGAAATCCACCCCGCCCAGATGCAGCGCCCCAAAATTGGTAATGCTGCGGCCAAACAGGGCCCGCGGCCCGTTTCCCGGCGCAATCGCCTCAGGGCGCACCAATTCGGGCAGCACATGCATCGCCACCGACAGCACCGGATTGCCGCCATGCCCCGTGGCCGCCGCCGGCGCCCCCCAGGCCTTCAACAACCCCGCCGCCTCGCGCCACAAATGCAGCGCCGGCAGCACCACCCCATGCCGCGCCCGCATCGCCCGCTGCGCGGTATCAATCGACGCAATATTGCCGCCATGGCCATTGACCACCAGCAGCCGCGCCCCCGGCGCGCCGCGATGCAGCGCCTCCAGGCATTCCAGCGTCAGCGCGGTGAGCGTGGCCGGTGAGAGCGCAATGGCCCCCGGCACACCGGCAAAAAAATCCTCGCCGCCAAAGGCAATCCCCGGCGCCACCAGCGCATCATCACCCTGCACCGCCAGCGCCCGGGCCGCTTGCATGGCAATAGCCTCGGCCAGCAGATAATCGCCCATCGGCGCCGCCGGACCATGGGTCTCGGTGCTGCCCATCGGCAAAATCAGCGCAGCACCGGCGGCAAGACGCGCCGCCACCTCCGGCGCGCGCAGCCGGGCAATGGCGTGCGCCATTACCGCAGCATATCCACGGCAATGCGGCTCAAGGCCTGCACGCCGAGCGCCAGGCACGCCTCATCGGGCTGGTAAAACGCATTGTGCAGCCGGTCATCGCGCCCCGGCGCGCCAGAGCCCACCAGCAGATGAAAACTCGGCACCCGATCGGCAAAGGCCGAGAAATCCTCCGCCCCCATCGAGGGCTCCTTCTCCACCAGCGCCCTGCCGAAATTCTGCGCAACCGAAGCAATGGCCGGCTCCAGCACCGCATCATCATTGCGCAGGCTGGGCACCATGCGGCGATAATTCACCTCAATCTTGCAGCGCATCGCCTCGCCCAGCCCCGCGCAAAGCCGGCGGATCGCCGCCTCGGCCACATCGCGCGCCTCGGGCTGCAAGGTGCGCACCGTGCCCTTCAGCGCCACCCGCTCAGGGATGATGTTGTAGGTGGTGCCACCCGAAAACATCCCCACCGTCACCACGCAAGGATGCAAGGGCTTCTGCTCGCGCGACACCACGGTTTGCAATTGGGTGATGAGATGCGAGGCCGCAACAATCGGATCCACCGAGGCATAGGGATGCGCCGCATGCCCCGATTTGCCCTGCACGATAATGTCAAACCTATCCGAGGCCGCCAGCGCATGCCCCCGCACAAAGCCAAACTCGCCCACCGGCATATCGGGCATATTGTGGAAGGCCAGCGCCATATCCAACCCATCCGCCGCACCCTCGGCGATCATGGCCGGCGCCCCCTCCAGCACCTCCTCGGCCGGCTGGAAGATCAACTGGATGCGTCCCGCCAGATTGGGTGCGAGTTCCTTCAAAATTTCCGCCACACCCAGCAGCGTGGTGGTGTGGATGTCATGGCCGCAAGCATGCATCTGGCCATCAATCGTGCTGGCAAATTCCTGCCCGGTTTCCTCATGAATGGGCAGCGCATCCATGTCAGCGCGAATCGCCAGCGTCGGCCCCGGCCGCCCGCCCTCAATGGTGCCGATCACGCCGGTGCGGCCAATCCCGGTGCGGTGCGGGATGCCAAGCCGGGTCAGCTCAGCGGCAACAATCCCAGCCGTGCGCACCTCCTGAAAAGCCAGTTCCGGCACGCTATGGATGTCACGACGAATCTCGATCAGCCGCGCCTCGATGGCGGCGGCGGCATCCTTCAAATGGGCGGCGATATCATTGGGAAGGGGCATGGGGATTCCGGCGATTGAGGGAACCTCAGCATCGGCCGGGGCGGCTGGGCTGTCCAGCTTGGAGCCCGCCCGGCCCTGCCTTGCGCGATGCAACACGTCAGCACGCCAGCGTAACGTCCTGATAACACGCTTGCAGCCACCGCAATGGCCTGTCATAGCCGAAAAAAGCCCGGAGTTCCAAGATGTCCAATGTTGTGGCGCGACGTGGCGTATTGGCCACCTCCGTCTTCGCGCCGCATGTCCTGCGCGCCCAGGGCTGGCCAAGCCAGACCATCCGCCTCGTGGTTCCTTATGCCCCCGGCGGCACCACCGATTTGATGGCCCGGCTGGTCTCCCAGCCCCTGGCCGAGCGGCTGGGTGTGGCCATCACCATCGAGAATCGCCCCGGCGCCGGCGCCACCGTGGGCAGCCTCGCCGTGGCCCAGGCCGCCCCCGATGGCCACACCTTGCTGATGAGCAATATCGCCAGCCACGGCATCGGCCCCTCCCTCTACCCCAATATCCGCTATGATGCGGTGCGCGATTTCTCCCATATCGCGCTGATCACCGAGAACCCTTCGGTCTTCGTCGCCAATCCCCGCGCCGGCATCACCAACCTGGCCGAGCTCGCCCAGCGCCACCGCGCCAGCTCCGGCGGTCTCGACATGGCCACCTCGGGGGCGGGCTCCTCGAACCATATGCTGGTCGTGCTGATGGGCCGCGCTTTGGGCCGCGACATCAACCACATCCCCTTCCGCGGCGCCGGCCCGGCAATGACGGCGGTGATCGCCGGCCAGGTGCCGCTGATGAGCGACAGCCTGCCCTCCGCCGCCTCGCATCTGCGCGCCGGCTCGGTGCTCGGCGTTGCCATGTCCTCGGCCCAGCGCCACCCCGCCTTCCCGGCCATCCCCACCTTCCGCGAACAGGGCCATGATATCGTCGGCACCGGCTGGTTCGGCCTCTCCGGCCCCGCCGGCATGGCCGCCTCGGTGGTGGACCATATCAATCGTGAGGTGCGTGCCATTCTGGCCACAGCCGAGCAACAGGCCCGCTTCGCCGAATTGGGCGGCACGCCCGGCCGGCTGAGTGCGGCCGAATACACTGATTACGTGCGCCGCGAAGTGGAGTATTGGGCTCCTGTGGTGCGGGCCTCCGGCGCGCAGCCGGATTAATGATTTGCGAAACTGTCACACCACCTGACGCAAACGTAAGCTTCTTGCTCTCTGGGCTGGACGTACGCAACGCGCTAGGCATGATGGCAGGAATGTGATGGAAGCGTTCCTCAACCGGCGGGAGCCGGGAGTGGGTTGGCGGCCATGTTGAATTGGCTGTGTCTGGGAAAGGCCTGGGAATGAAAATAAACGAGAAGGACCTGATGTCAGGTCTGTTTCTGATCCTGATCGCAGCCGTAGGGCTGTGGTTGAACCAGGAACATACACTGGGATCAGCGCGCCGCATGGGCCCTGGCTATATGCCGCTCATGGTGTTCTGGCTGCAGATCGGCCTGGGCGCGATGGTGCTGCTGGCCTCCATTTTCAGCGATGGCGAGAAACTCACCCGTTGGACCAGCGCCGAGATCGCCAGCTTCGTCGGCGGCATCGCCGTCGGCACCGCCGTGTGGTGGGTGCTGAAGAGCACCGGCGGCTTCTTCGGCCAGACCTATAATGCGGTGGGCACCGGCATGCTGGCCGGCTTCCTCGTGCTCAGCATCCCGCAGGGTTGGCGCATCCTGGGCGTCATCAATGCCGCGATGTGCCTTTTCGGCCTGCTGCTCGAGAAAATGGGCTTCTTCGCCGCCCTGGTCGGCATCATCGTCTTGTCCTGCCTGGCGGAACGCGAACACCTCAAGAAACCGGTCGGCATTCTCGGCTGCACCGTCTTCCTGCTGGTGATGTGCTGGTTCGTGTTCATCAAGCAGCTCGATATCCGCGTAAACCTCTGGCCGCAGCTGTAAGGAGCCGGACATTATGGAACTTCTTCTCACCAACCTCGCGCATGGCTTCGGCGTTGCGCTCTCCTTCCAGAACCTGACCTTCGCCCTGCTTGGCGCGCTGATCGGCACCGCCATCGGCGTGCTGCCGGGCATCGGCCCGGTGGCGACGATCTCTCTTCTGTTGCCCATCACCTTCGGCCTGCCGGCGACGACGGCCATCATCATGCTCGCCGGTATCTTTTATGGCGCGCAATATGGTGGCTCCACGACGGCCATCTTGCTGAATTTGCCCGGCGAAGTGTCATCGGTGGTGACAACGCTGGAAGGCTATAAGATGGCCCGCAATGGCCGCGCCGGTGCCGCGCTCGCCACCGCCGCCATTGGCAGCTTCTTCGCTGGCACCGTGGGTACAGTCCTGGTCGCCGCTTCCGGCCCGCTGCTGACGCAGGTGGCGCTCAGCTTCGGCCCGGCCGATTACTTCTCGCTCATGCTGCTCGGCCTGATTATCGCCTCGGTGCTCGCCCAGGGCTCGGTGGTGAAGGCGATCGGCATGGTGGTCTTCGGCGTGGCGCTGGGCCTGGTCGGTACCGATGTGCAAACCGGCCAGCAGCGCTTCACCTTCGGCATCCCTGAATTGTCCGATGGCATCGGCTTCGTGCCCGTCGCCATGGGCATGTTCGGCATCGCCGAGATCGTGCTGAACCTCGAACGCCCCGAAGCGCGCTCGGTGCTGACCAACAAGGTCGGCAGCCTGTGGCTGACCAAGGAAGAGTTCCGCCGCGCCACGCCCGCGGTGCTGCGTGGCACGGTCGTGGGCTCCTTCCTGGGTATTCTGCCCGGTGGCGGTGCCTCGCTGGCCGCCTTCGGCAGCTACATGATGGAACGCAAGATGTCGAAGGGCCGGGACCAGTTCGGCTCCGGCGCCATCGAAGGTGTTGCCGGCCCTGAAGCCGCCAATAACGCCGCGGCCCAGACCAGCTTCATCCCCCTGCTCACCCTGGGCATCCCCTCCAACGCCGTGATGGCGCTGATGGTCGGCGCGCTGATCATCCAGGGCATCCAGCCCGGCCCCCGCATGGTGGAAGCCCAGCCCGACCTGTTCTGGGGCCTCATCGCCTCGATGTGGGTTGGCAATCTCATGCTGCTCGTCATCAACCTGCCGCTGATCGGCATGTGGGTGAAGCTGCTGCAGGTGCCCTATAAGTACCTCTACCCCGCCATCCTGGTGTTCTGCTCGATCGGCGTGTACTCGCTGAACAACAACGTCTTCGACGTGTATATGACGGTGCTGTTCTCGGTCTTCGGCTATATGTGCAACAAGCTCCGGCTTGAGGCCGCACCGCTGCTGATCGGCTTCGTGCTCGGCCCGATGATGGAAGAGCATCTGCGCCGCGCCATGCTGCTCTCACGCGGCAATCCGATGGTGTTTATCGAGCGACCGATCAGCGCCACCATGCTGGCCATTGGCACATTCGCCCTGGCCCTGATGCTGCTGCCCAGCCTGCGCAAGGGCAAGGACAAGGCGCTGGCCGAATAAGCCCAAGCACCCTGCTTCACGAAACCCGCCGCGGAGGGCAACCTCCGCGGCGTTTTCATGTGCGGGGTTTGGCGATGGATCTGCAACTCAAGGGCCGTGTCGCCCTGGTCACCGGCGCCTCGGCCGGGCTTGGGCGCACCATCGCCCGCATCCTGGCCGAAGAGGGCTGCCGCCTGGCCCTGCTCGCCCGCCGCCGCCCGCTTCTGGAAAGCCTCGCCGCCGAATTGCCCGCCAGCGCCGAACCACTCCTCATCGAACAGGACATCACCGCGCGTGACGCCGGCGAACGCGCGCGCGACGCCATGCAGGCCCGCTTCGGCCGCTGTGACATCCTGGTCAACAATGCCGGCGGCAGCCGCCCCCAATCCGATCTCGGCACGCCCGAAATCTGGGCCGAGGCGATGGAACTCAACTTCCATGCCGGCCTGCGCATCGCCCATGCCATCGTGCCGATGATGCAGGCGGCGAAATTCGGCCGCATCATCAACATCACCGGCCAGGACGAACCCTTCCAGATCAACGCCGCCAATGCCCCCAATGGCGCGGTGCATATCTGGGCCAAGGCGCTCTCACGCCGCGTCGCCGCCGATGGCGTCACGGTGAACTCCATCCCCCCCGGCCGCATCCATTCCGAGCAGATCGACAACCGCATCCTGCCCACCGAGGAGGCGCGCGCCCATTGGGCCAAAACCGAGGTGCCGGCCGGCTTCATCGGCGAGGCAGTGGACCTGGCGGTGCTGGTCGCCTTCCTCGCCTCACCGCGCGCGCGCTACATCACCGGCCAGGTGGTGCATGTGGATGGCGGCGCCCGGCGCTTCGCCCATTGACATTGGGGGGGGGCCGCCCCCCAACCGCTCAATCCAGCCGCAAGCCCAAATTCTGGATGATCGGCCGCCACAGCGCCGTATGCTCGGCAATGGCCTGGCCCATTTCCGCCCGTCCACGGAAGCGCGGAATAATCCCCTGTGAGGCAAACAGCGCCGCCACCGCGCTATCCTCCACCGCCCCGCGCAACGCCGCTTCCAGCGCATCAAGCACCGGCTCGGGCGTGCCAGCGCGGCCAACAAAGCCCTGCCAGCCCCGCATGACAAAACCCGGCAGGCCCGCCTCCGTCGTCGTCGGCACATCGGGAAATCCCGGATGGCGCTCCGTGCCGCCAATAAAGGCCAGCGCCCGCACCCGCCCGGCATCGATCTGCGCCTTGGCCAGGTTGATCCCATCGATCATCAACTGCACCCGCCCGCCCAGCATATCCTGCAAGGCCGGCGCGCTGCCGCGATAGGTCACCACCTCCATATTGATCCCGGCCTCGCGCGCAAACAGCGTATAACCAAGATGGGTGACCGAGCCCTGCCCCGCCGAGCCGAAATTCAGCTCCCCCGGCCGCGCGCGCAGCAGCGCCACCAATTCAGCCATGTTCCGCGCCGGCAATTCCGCCGGCACCATCACAAACATGCCCCCCTGGGTCGCAATGCCAATCGGCGTGAGTTCCCGCGCCGGATCAAAGGGCAGGTTGCGATAGAGCAGCGGGTTGATCGCGATCACGCTGTCATTCACATGGCCGAAGGTATAACCATCGGGCTGGCTGCGAGCCACCGCCTCAAGCCCCAGATTGCCATTGGCGCCGCCGCGATTCTCCACCACCACCTGCTGGCCCAGCGTCTCGCTCATCCGTTGCGCAATAGGCCGCGCCACCAGATCCGAGCCGCCACCGGGCGGAAAGCCCACAATCAGCCGAATGGGCCGGCTGGGAAAACCACCCACCCCCTGGGCCAAGGCCGGCACAGCAAGCCCCGCACCCAATAATGCCCTGCGCAATATCATGGTCTTTCCTCCGTCTTTGGCGGCAGCCTAGCCGCCATGCGAGCCACACAACAGCAGGATTCTCCCATGCAAGACGCCATTCGCCTGACCCAGGAGGAAAGCGACCGCCTGCGGGCGCTGCGCCTGGCCAAGCCGGCCCGCCAGCCCCGCAGCTCTGATCGGCGCAGCATGGGTGAAAGGGTGGCCGATCTGGTCGCCCTCACCGTCGGCTCCTGGCGCTTCATCATCATCCAGAGCCTGCTGCTGGCCCTGTGGATTTTGCTCAACATCACCGCCTGGGCACGCAATTGGGACCCCTACCCCTTCATCCTGCTCAACCTCGTGCTCAGCTTCCAGGCCGCCTATGCCGCCCCCATCGTGATGATGAGCCAGAACCGCCAGGCCGAAATAGACCGCCGCAACGCCGCCCATGACTACCAGATCAACATCAAGGCCGAGTTGGAAATCGAATTGCTGCACACCAAGATCGACGCGATGCGCGAGCAGGAAATCGCCCGCCTGACCGAGGTGATCGAAGCGCTATCCGCCAGGCTCAGCCCGCCCGCTGCCTGACAGATTAAGGAAAAACGAATAGCAGGGGAAATAAGATCGAGGGGCTTTGCCCCTCGAGCACCCCAGCAGGGTCGACATGTATGTCGACGAGTTTCCTGCACCTTCGTTAGATTATTTTAAATTGGTCGAAGGTTCAGGGGAATCGTGGCAATATAAGTCGAACCTGTTGGGAGAGCGCCTATGGGGCAAAACCCTTTCGCTCTTTTCGCCCACCATCAGCGTTCTTCAGCAACCTGCTGAAGCATCACCCGCAGCACCGCCTCCGCCGCCGCCTCGCTCGGCCTCAGCCCCACCGGGTGCAACCGGGTCAACACCTCGGCAAAGCCGGCGCGCTGGCTTGCAGCATTGCCGGCATAATCCGCCCCGCCCGCCCGCACCTTATTCCAGGCCCGCTGGGTGGGCATCGCAGCACCATCGAGCAATGCGCGCAGCCCTTGCGCCAAAATCTCCGGCGTACAGGCATCCTGGACGAATTCCGGCACCACCTCGCGCTCGGCCAGCAAATTGGTGATGGAGATGAAGCGCACCTGCATCAACCGCCGCACAATCGCCGCCGTCACCGGATTGACCTTATAGGCCACCAGATGCGGCAGCCCCGCCACCGCCGCCTCCAAGGTCGAGGTGCCGCTCTTGATCAGCCCTGCCTCGCAGGCGGCAAAGGCATCGGCCTTCTCGGCCACCCCCTGCAACAAAATGGGCGCGAGCGGCCAATCGGCGACACCCGCGCGCACCACCTCCTCCACCGGCCCCGCCAGCGGCACCACGGCGCGCAGCCCCGGCGGCAAAAGCCGCAGTGCTGCGCCAAAAATCGGCAGCAGCCGAGACACCTCGGTCCGCCGCGAACCCGGCATCACCATCACCAGCCGCTCATCCGACGCCACGCCATGCCGCGCCCGGAAGGCTGCGGCATCGCCCAGATTCACCCCCGATTCCAGCACCGGATGGCCGACGAAATCCACCCCAATGCCATGCGCCTCAAACCAGGGCGGCTCGAAGGGCAGCAGCGCCAGCACCCGATCCACCCGCGCCGCCAGCTTCTTCACCCGCCCCGGCCGCCAGCCCCAATGCTGTGGCGCCACGTAATGCACCAATGGTATCCCCAAAGGCCGCACCCGCCCGGCCACGCGCAGGCAAAAACCCGGGCTGTCGATGGTCACGATCACATCGGGCTTTCGCGCGGTGATATCCGCCACCGTCTCATCCATCCGCCGCGCCAGGCGCCGAATATTCGGCAGCACCTCCAAAAGCCCCATCAGCGCCAATTCGCGCATCGGAAACAGGCTTTCAAACCCGAGTTCCGCCATCCGCGCCCCACCCACGCCGGCAAAGCGCAGCCCCGGGCAGCGGGCGCGCAAGGCGGTCATCAGCCGCGCCCCCAGCACATCGCCCGAGGCCTCACCGGCAATGAGATAGACCAAGCTCATGCGAAGCCCGCCGCCACGGCCCGGGGCATGGCCGCGCCCGACCAATCCCGATGGTTGCGCACCTGCCCCTCAGCGCGCACCGCATGAATCGCGCCCTCGTCCAAGCTGGCAAAAACCCAGGCCCGCGCGTCCATCTCCCCCTGCACCACCACCCCATCGGCGGCAAAACCACGATCAGCCGGGCCATACACCGCCGCGGCACCGCAATTCTCATCGAGCGTGGCCGACCATGGCGCCGCCCCGGTGGTGCCCGCCATGGCCACAAAACACTGATTCTCCACCGCCCGCGCCCGGGCCGAGATCGCCACGCGGAAAAACCCATGCGCCGTATCGGTGCAACTCGGCACCAAAATCAGCCAAGCCCCGGCCGCCACCTGGGCGCGGACATGGTCGGGGAATTCCGCGTCATAACAGATCGAAATGCCCATCAACCCCCAGGGCGTCTCGAACACCGCCGGCGCCTCGCCGCGGCTCACCCCCCATTGCTCGGCCTCAAAGCGGGTCATGTGCCATTTATCCTGAAAGGCCATAGCGCCATCGGGGCGAATGAGCGGCGCGCGGTTCACCACCTCCCGCCCGCCGCCGGCGCGCATCGGCAGGCTGCCCGGCTGCAGCCAGATGCCATGGCGCTGCGCGGCGGCGCGCATCACCGCCAGCACCGCCTCACCCGCCTCCACCATGGCGGCCAATTCGCCCGCACAACCGGCCTCGCGCGCCAAAGCGGGGGCCAATTCCATGCAGGCATATTCGGGCAGCAGCAGCAGATCAGCCCGCAGCGCCGCTTCGGCGATGCGCGCATCGAGCCGGGCGGCGAAATCGGCCAGGCTCAGCGGCCGCCCCACCTCCCAGGCCAGCGCCCCCAGCCTCACAGCCGCCGGGTCCAGAAACTCAGCGCATGCGGCGTCTGCCGCCCCGCATCGCCAGGCTCAGCCCAATGCATGATGCAGGATAATTCGGGCCGGGGCGCATAACCCCGCCGCCGCCAAAAACCATCCAGCGCCACATGGTCAGCAGGCCGGCGGGGATCATTATGGTTGCGCACCACCGCACAAAACGCCGCCCCCTGCAGGCCAAGCGCGCGCGCATGCGCCTCCCGCGCGGCGAAGAAGGCCACGCCCAGGCCCCGGCCGCGATAAGCCTCCAGCAGCACGCTTTCGCCAAAATAGCACCATTGCGCCGGGTCCTCCCCACTGCGGGAGAAGCCCTCCCGCACCGCCTGCGAGGCCTCGGCCATGGGCTGACAGGTGGCGGCCCCCACCACTGCCGCGCCATCGCGGGCCAGCACCACCGCAGCCCCAGGGCTTTGCGCATAGGCTTGCAGGTAGCGCGCCTCGGCCCCCTCAGGCGCCTCATAAAGATAGGGCCAGGTGGCAAAGACCGTGACCCGCAGCCGCGCCACATCGGGCAAAAACGGCGCCAAGGCGGCCCCTGTCATGATCGTGATAAGCGGTTCGGCCATGTTGGGATGCATAAGCCGGCCTTCGACGCCACGGAAGCCCTGAAACCGCGCCGCGCCGCGCCGCGCAATATATTTGTGTAGTTTTGACGAGTTTTGTTGCTTTTTGCACTCGCAATCGTCGTCATTACCACAGTATGATGACTCCGACGCTGATCCCGGAGGCCCCCCTGTTCACGCCCTCTCTGCTGCAGACCAACCGCTTTGCCGCACGCCCCCTCACCAACGCCCAGCTTCGCCTTGGCCTCGACACCATCGCCGCCAATTGGCAGGAAAGCGGCCTCGCGCTCAGCGCCCTGCCGCCCCTGCTCGACCTCACCCACCGCTACCGCGCCTTCGCCGCCTCACCGGATTGGCGGGAGAGCGCGCGCGCCCACCCCATCGCGCAGCAATTGCTGCAAGACCCGCT
>Ga0214917_10003512_pt1 | contig 18013 bp, 15 predicted proteins | sample LL_1208_BB_MetaG_FD_177983 | JGI IMG/M metagenome (GOLD analysis project Ga0214917, IMG submission 177983) | Freshwater microbial communities from Lake Lanier, Atlanta, Georgia, United States - LL_1208_BB | ecosystem: Environmental > Aquatic > Freshwater > Lake | place: USA: Georgia | collected...
ATTTGGGCCAAGTGGTACTCACCAGGCGACTCGTGCATTCTGACATTCGAGCGTTGGGGCTATTCACGCGACATCGGCGGGGGGCTGACCTTGGTTTGGGGACAAGCCAATTACCTCGCCAAAAGCAGTGGCTACAGCAATTACTGGCCCGATCCCTCCTACACCCAGGGCATACAGACGTACTGCGGCACCATTTATTCCAACACCTCGGCCTACGACTACCGATGGGGTGGGCGCATCAGCGCCACTGCCGTGGGCTACGAAACCTGGGTTTGTCCTGCTGGCGACACCATCTCGGTGCCTTTTTACATCACAGGCGTTTACGACGGCACCCTCTTGCAACTCAAGCCGCAGTCCGGCGCTGAATACCGCATCGCCACCGGCGAGAGCTCAAGTCGCTTTAACCCCTACAACCCTTTTCCGGCCAACGGCAGCGGACAAGCTCCTTTGGTCATCAAAAGTTCCGACCCTGGCTGCGCCACAAGCTCGCAATCCACCACCCCGTCCAACCGCTTCACCACCTTTTCCTCCAACAGCAAATTTCCGCAAACCTTGGGCACGATCTCTACAGTGCAAACCTTCACCAATTGCACGTTTTACGACGGGGATACCGTGTCCTACTTGCCCCGACATGGCTGGGGCAGCCAGATCATCAGCGGAGCACTTTACCCAAACTACAGCGAAACCGACCCCTGGAAGCTGATCAACAGCGTCAAGATCGATGGCAACACCTGGCAAGACACCTACAGTTTTACCTGTACCACTTGCCAGCCCGTGCAAACAGAGAACATCCAGGCGGTCATCACCCGGCGCTTGAATGCATGGAATTTTTTGGGGCAGTCCTGCAGCGCCCAGATCAACTTCAGCACTGGACCCGTCGGTGGTGGTCAGATCGATGTCTCGAAAATGACCAACTGTGACAACATGCAAGTCAGCACCGAGGTGCGCTTTGTGCAGACCGCAGCGCTGGTCAATCCGATCATCAGCAGCCCCGACCCCAACAACCTGACCGCACTCTATGCCTTCACGGCCAACAACTTAGGTTTGTTCGAAGTTGATTTCAAAAGGCCCACCTGGGAACCCAAGAGGGTTTCATTTTTTGCAAATCCCAACGGCGTGAACTTGGTTGCACCCTTCGTGCAAGGCTGCAATGTCCAAGAAACCAGCTACCCAACAGCACCGCCCGACTTCATCACAGCGCTCGACATGCTCGTGGCAAGTTCGGTTCAAGTGCTCTCCACCTTCAGCAGTGTGACCACCATGCGGCAATGCAATCTTGTCCCACTCGACGTGATCACCGTCGCCCCACTCGCGCTCAATCCCCCCAACGCAGGTACCACCCGCCCATTTTTATGGCTGTCCAGTTCGACCAGCGGCAATCAGACCCTGATCGATGACTACCAACTGGTCTGCACCAAATGCAAGCCCATCGGTGGCAAAACCGCGCCACCCGACAACCTGGTGTTTCGTGCCACCCGCACCGTGCGTGCGTGGAGTACCAGTAACAACCCCTTGTGCAAGCCCAGCTACAGCAATCAAAACAAAAGCATGGTGATCAGCAACGCGGCCTACTGCGACAGCCACTCGGTGGAAACCAAGGTCGAGGTCATCCAAAAAGGCATGATGCTCAACGCGGAGCCCTATACCTTTGTCAGTCCGCTGGCCAGCCACACGGTGTCGGTGCCCATGATTGGCACGGTATCGACCACGCAGCAGCCCATCACCAACAAGGCCTTTGCGGTGCGGCCCGCCTCGGGTGGCCGGGTCTGTCGGGTGGTGCTGAGTTCTTCACCACAAAAGAAATAAGCAGCAGGGCAATGACCCCCGCAACCCGGCTTGATCTCAATCGCTTGGAGCTCAAGCACCTGCCCTGTCTGGGCAGCGCTAGCCGCTTGCAGTATCGCCAAGCATGGTTTCGCATCCAAGCCGCAGCGCTGCTGGCCCACCCCTTGTCGCAGGGGGAGTTTTTGCTGATGTGCGTAACGGCCACTGCGCAGCAAGCCCTTCAAGCACCTTGGGTGTTGTTGCGGGTGGCAGACTGGGAAGCGCCGGCGCAGGGGCCTGTACCCAATGACAACCCAGGTTTGCTGGACAGCCTGCTGCGCTGCGATATCTTGGGCTCGTTTGAGCCCGGTGCACAGAACAACAAAAGCTGGCACTTCAGCGGGCAAATCCGTCTGGACCGGGCCGCGCAGGCACACCCCTTGTACATGCCCACGCCGGCGCTGCTGCAACAGTTGATCAACGCCACACTGCCAACCCAAGGCCTGCTGGCCTTGGGTTGCTTGCGGCCCAACGAGCAAACCCGTTGGGCCCAGCAAGCGCTGCCGGCTTGGATGGCCATGGACGACATGGTTTGCAAGCGCACCGCCATGCTGGGCAAAACCCGCTATGGCAAATCCAATATCGTCAAGCTCATTGTGCAAGGCATGCTCGATCACACCGCGCACAGCAGACATGTGGGTCAGCTGTTGTTTGACGTCAGCGGTGAATACGCCAACACCGAGCCAGCCACAGGCCAGATCACCCTGGCTTCGCACAACCGCGATCGCTGCATGGCCTACCACCTGAATGAAAAACAGGGTCAAAGCGGCGGACGTTTGCTGCGTTTTAATTTTTACCAAACACCAGAGGTGGCACTCGATGTGATGCGTGAGCTGTTACCGGCCACAGCCACAGCGCACGACCCGCTGCGCAGCTTGCTGACCTGCCGACTGCCCCTGCCCAGCAAAAACACGGCACACAGCAGCGAGCCCAGCGTGCCGCGTGCACTGCGCAAAATCATGCTGTTTTGGACCACGCTGTCCGCTGCGGGCTATGTGTTTGATGCAGACCGCATCAAGGCTTGGTTGATCGATCACGGCATGCGCAGCCTCTTCAACCCGGGCTTTGCACCGGGTCTGCGTCAAACCGCCTTTTTGGCAATACACAACCGGCCAGCACCAGCGTTGCCGTCCTCCATGGCCAGTCTGCTGGAAGAGATGCAAACCATGGCGAAATTTCGCATGACCTACGCCAATGACCCGCAGTTGATGCCCAATGGTCGACCGCTCTTCGATGCCGAGGAAGATATTTTGATGCGCATGGTGTGCGATGACAGCGGCCGCGGGCCCGAGCAAATGCGCGGCTGTCTGCCCTACCACAGCGCCCAGGCCGAGGATTTCACCACCGACGTGGTGCAAGCCCTGAACCAAGGCCGCACCGTCATCGTCGACCTGAGCAACGCCGCCGAGGCGGTGGTACGTTACTTCGCCCACAAACTGTGTGTGGCGATTTTTGCGGAACAAGAGACCAAATTTCGCCGCAATGCGCTCAGCGGACACTACGTACAGATTTACTTTGAAGAGGCCCACACCCTTTTTTCGCAACAAGAGACGGCCATGAACTCGGTCTATGCCCGGTTTGCCAAGGAAGGCGCGAAGTTCCACATTGGCATTGTGTACGCCACCCAGTCCCCCAGCACCCTGTTGCCCGATCTGCTGGCGCAGACCGAGAACTTTTTTGTAGGGCATTTGTCCAGCCAGATCGAGGTCGAAACGCTGTGCCAATTGCAATTGGCTTTTCAGGGTTGCGAAAACGCCATCCGCTACAACCGCACGCCTGGGCTGGTCCAGATGCTGACCCACTCGCACCGCTTTGTGGTCCCCATACAAGCGCAGTTGTACGAGGGGCGCCCGTTGTTGGTGGCTTAGACCAACTCCAGCGCCATGGCTGTGCCTTCACCACCGCCAATGCACAGGGTAGCCAGGCCTTTTTTCAAGCCCTTGGCTTTCAAAGCATGCAACAAAGTAACGATGATGCGGGCACCGGACGCGCCAATGGGGTGACCCAAAGCACACGCACCGCCGTTGATATTGACGATCTCATGGGGGACTTTCAACTCGTGCATGAGCGCCATGGGCACCACGGCAAAGGCTTCGTTGACTTCCCATAAATCCACATCGCTCACCTTCCAGCCAGCACGCGCCAGCGCTTGCTGTGTGGCACCCACCGGTGCGGTGGTAAACCATTCGGGCGCTTGTGCAAACGTGGCATGTGACGCGATGCGTGCCAAGGGTGTGCAACCCAATTTCTTGGCAGTGCTTTCGCGCATCATGACCAAAGCCGCTGCACCATCGTTGATAGAGGAGCTGGAAGCGGCGGTGATGGTGCCGTCTTTTTTGAAGGCCGGTTTGAGGGTGGTGACTTTGTCCAACTTCACTTTGCCAGGGCCTTCGTCGATGCTGACCACGCGCTCACCAGCACGGTCTTTCACGGTGACGGGCGTGATTTCAGCCGTGAAAGCACCTGAGGTGGTGGCGTCCTTGGCGCGCTGCACGCTGGTCATGGCGAAATGGTCTTGGGCTTCGCGGCTGAAGTGGTATTTGGCTGCGCAGTCTTCGCCAAACGTGCCCATGGAGCGACCAGCTTCGTAAGCATCTTCCAAGCCGTCCAACATCATGTGATCGTAAATTTTGTCGTGCCCCATACGGTAACCGCCTCGGCCTTTCAAAATGAGGTAAGGCGCATTGGTCATGCTTTCCATGCCGCCGGCAATCAACACCTCTTGACTGCCCGAGGCGAGGATGTCATGCGCGAACATGGCGGCACGCATGCCCGAGCCGCACATCTTGGACAGTGTCACGGCACCCGCGCTTTGGGGCAAACCGCCTTTGAACGCCGCTTGCCGAGCAGGGGCTTGGCCTTGACCGGCCATCAGGCAATTGCCAAACAACACCTCGGTGACGGCTTCAGGCGAAATGCCTGCGCGTTGCACCGCAGCTTTGATGGCCATTCCACCCAGATCGTGGGCTGAAAGAGCGGAAAAATCGCCTTGAAAGCTGCCCATGGGGGTACGGGCGGCGCTGACGATAACAATGGGGTCTGACATGAAATGCTCCTGAATAAAAAAACTAAAGAGATGCACCTAATGCGGCGCGTTGGATTTGAAAACGTTTATCGGCCTCGTAGGGAAACACATCGTGTACATGGCCATCGCTGATTTTTTCCTTGTGGCCCTGCCAAAAACTGGCGTCTAGCAAATCCGCATGGTGCTTCATGAACACCTCACGCACATTGGGATTGCCCAGTAAAAATGGACCAAAAGTTTCGGGAAACACGTCGCGAGGGCCGACGTGGTACCAAATCTCGCCTGACATTTCATCTTCTTCGTTGCGCGGTGCAGGCACGCGACGGAAGTTGCAATCGGTGATGTATTCGATCTCATCGTAGTCATAAAACACCACTTTGCCGTGTCGGGTGACACCAAAATTCTTCCACAGCATGTCCCCAGGAAAGATATTGGCGGCCACCAAGTCTTTGATGGCGTTGCCATACTCCACCACCGCTCGCTCCATTTGACTTTTGGCCCGCACATCGTCCAAACCTGCATCAAAGGCTTCTTGTAAATAGATATTCAAGGGAATCATGCGCCGCTCGATATAAGCATGCTTGATCACCACTTCTTCTTGGCCGGTGTCAGCGCGGCGGTTGATCTCAATTTGGCTGGGCGCGAACTTTTGGATCTCAGCAATCAACTCGTCTTCAAAACGCTCTCGCGGAAACGCCACATTGCTGTATTCCAAGGTATCGGCCATGCGACCCACGCGGTCGTGCTGCTTCACCAACAAATACTTGCCCTGAATTTGCTCACGCGAAGTGTCTTTTTGTGGCGGGTAAAAGTCTTTGATAACCTTGAACACAAACGGAAACGAGGGTTGGTCGAACACCAACATGACCATGCCCTTGATGCCAGGGGCAATGCGAAATTTATCGGTGCTGTGGCGTTGGTGGTAGAGCAAGTCTCGGTAAAACAAGGTCTTGCCTTGCTTGGCCAAACCCAATGCGTTATAGATTTCTGCACGTGGTTTACGCGGCATCATGCTGCGAAGAAACTGCACATAGGCTGAAGGAACGTCCATGTCGACCATGAAATAGGCCCGTGCAAAGCTGAACAATATCAGCAAGTCTTCTTCGCCAAACAAGGCGGCATCAATCACCAACTGTCCGCTGTCGTTGTGCAAAATCGGCAGTGCAAACGGAATTTCTTGAAAGCCGTTGATGACCTTGCCCACCACATACGCACCCTTGTTGCGAAAGAACAGGCTAGAGAGCACCTGCACCTGAAAGTTGGCTCGCAGTTTGGCTTGGCCCAAGCGCTGCTTTACATTGCGCAAAATATCGTGGGCATCACGATCCAGGTCTTCAAAAGGGCGTTTGAGGTCAAAGTCACCAATCATGCGCACAATCACTTCATGCAAATTGTCCTCACTAGGGTACCATGCTTTGTAGGTGGGTTTGGCATCCGGTTCGGAGTTTTCAATGTACTCGGTGCTGACTGCAGGTCGCACAAAAATAAAATCGTTTTGAAAATAACTGCGGTCCAGTATTTTGGTGGTGACCGAATTAAAAAAAGTTTCTGCCAATTCGGGCTGAAAGTGGTCCACCAGCAAACCGATGTAGTGCAATTTCACCTGTTGCCACACTTCGCTGGCTTGTTCACCCGCTCTGTATTCGGTTTCTAACCGGACAGAACACTCTTTCACCCGTAAATCGTAAAACTCGATACGTTCACGTTGCGCACGTTGCTGGCCATGCCAGTCTTGGGTTTCATAACGGTGCTTGGCTTTGGCCGACTCGGTACGAAACAAGTCGTAATGGCGGTTGAAGCCGTCCATCATGGCTTGCGCAATGTCATAGGCCAAGGCGGAGTCGAGTCGCTGTGCGTTCATGGATGTTACTTATGTGGCGATTTGCCGGGGGTAGCGCTTGAAAGCATTGCGAAATACATCCACCACTTCTGCAGAGTGGCTCATGCTGACATGCAAGTCTTTCAGCAAGCCATCGCTCAAGCCGTAAATCAAACCATGGACTTGTATTTTTTGTCCACGTGCCCATGCGTCTTGCATCACATTGGACAGCGCCACATTACCCACTTGCTCTAAGACATTCATTTCACACAGCACGTCTTCCAACTCAGGCTGAGGCAGATGGTTCAGACGCTGACGATGGCGCAACCGCACATCTTGTACATGGCGCAACCAGTTATCAACCAAACCAATCCGTGTACCTCTGGCGGCCGCAATCACACCACCACACCCATAGTGACCCACCACCATGATGTGCTCAACGCGCAAATGCTCGACTGCAAATTGAATCACCGATAAGGCATTTAAATCCGAGGGCACCACCACATTGGCCACATTGCGATGCACAAACACCTCGCCTGGGTCCAAACCCACAATTTCATTGGCGGGCACTCGGCTGTCAGAGCATCCAATCCACAGGTATTTGGGCGACTGCTGCTGTGCCAGTTTTTCAAAAAAACCAGGACGCTCTTGCGACATGCGCGTGGCCCAGTCGCGGTTGTTGGCAAAAAGATTGTTTAAGGCGTCAGACATAGGTGGTGAGAAGAATCAATCCGTGTGAGCAACCGTGGGACTGCGTTTGCTTTTGGTGTTGTGCTTGTTCAGCAGGGCTTTGGCTTCGCGTTCGTGTTGCTTGACTTCATCCAAGTTGGCTTGGATTTCCTCCAACTGCGACTCTAACTGTTGTCGGTGACTGGCCAAGACTTCGATGAATTTTTCTAACTGTGGCGCGGTGTCGCGAGGGCTGTCGTACATATCGATGATGTCTTTGGCTTGCATCAACGACAAGCCCAAGCGCTTGGCACGCAAAGTCAGGCGTAAACGGGCCCGCTCGCGTGCGCTGTACATGCGGTTACGCCCGCCTGGGCCTTGGCGCTCGGGGCGCAACAAACCCATGTCTTCATAGAATCGAATGGCACGCGTGGTCAAGTCAAACTCTTTGGCCAATTCGCGGATGGTGTAGAGGGTCGCCATGTAGACTGTTTACGTTTACGTAAACGTCAATTATGAAGCAAAATCCACCCACTATGAATGCTGACGAAAAAGAACTTGACTATCCCTTGGGTGAACACCTGCCCTCACCTAGCGCACTCACCGAGGTAGCACCTGGTGTTTTTTGGCTGCGCATGTTTTTGCCGTTTGCTTTAGACCATATCAACCTGTGGCTGCTGCGCGACCATTACGAGGGTCGCGAAGGTTGGGCGATTGTGGACTGTTGTTTAGACCAAGCCAGCGCACGCGAACAATGGCAACAAATATTTGAGACAGGGCTGGAGGGTCTGCCTGTTCTGCGGGTGTTTGTGACCCATTTGCATCCCGACCATTTGGGTTTGGCATATTGGTTGTGTGACTATTGGAAAGTGCCTTTGTGGATCAGTGCCACCGACTTTCACACTGCGCATACTTTGATCCACCCCTCCAACACGCAAGACCGTGAACAAGCGGTGGCATTCATGCAGTCTCATGGCATTACCGATAACGCGGTATTGCAAGCCGTATCACAACGCAATTTTCAGTTTGGCCACATGGTGCCCGCCTTGCCCTCGCAGTTCGTTCGTTTGTACGATGGCCTGTCCGTGCGCATTGGAGACCACCAATGGCAATGCATCAGCGGCTATGGACATGCACCAGAACATATCGCGCTTTACTGCCTATCGATGAATGTGCTCATCAGTGGCGACATGGTGTTGCCACGCATTTCTACCAATATCAGTGTCTACCATTTAGAGCCTTTGGCCAACCCTTTGCATTTGTTTTTGGACTCGCTGAAAAAGTTTGATGCGCTTCCTGCCGACTGCTTATGCCTGCCCTCACACGGCAAACCTTTCCGTGGACTGCATACACGTATTGGTCAACTGGCACGTCACCATGGCGAGCGACTGCAAGAGTTGCGCCAGGCTTGCGCTCAGAAGGCGATGAGTGCGGTCGAAGCCATGGCGGTGTTGTTCAAGCGAGCGCTCGACGTCCACCAAACCACGTTCGCGTTGGGCGAGTCGCTCGCCCATTTGCATTGGCTGTGGTACCGCGGTGAGTTGGAGCGTGTGCCGGGCGACGTGGTTCGCTTCAAGCCCACTGAGGCAGCACTTCCTCATTGAGCGCATGGCGGCGCTGCTGGTAGTCGGGCACCAACGATCCCACTGTTTCCCAAAACTGCGGGCTGTGGTTCATCACTCGCAAATGGCTGAGTTCATGCACCACCACATAGTCAATCACATCCTGCTTGAAATGAATCAGTCGCCAATTCAGGCGAATGCTGCCGTCTGCCGAGGCTGTGCCCCAGCGTGAACTGGCATTGGAAAGAGACAAGCGCTTCCACTGAACGCCCAACTGGGGTGCGAAATGGTCCAGGCGCTGCGTGAAGTTGAGCTTGGCTTGCTGCATCAACCAGGCTTGCACAGCGTCACGGATTTGTCCGGGTTGCGCATGAAGCGACAAGGCAATATGCAAGCACTTGGGTGCTGCATCCTCATGGCTGGTTGGCAATGATTGATGCTCGGGGTCTAAACGCACCACCCATTGCTCACCCAGAAAAGGCAATGTGGCACCGTCGCGCCATTCGATGATGGTGTGGCGCATGTGTTTTTGCCGCTCCTGCGACTCTTGCAGTTTGCGCAAAATCCAAACGCTTTTTTCATGCAAAACCGCTTCCACACTGGCCACCGTCGCCCAGCGCGGCGCACGCACCTCCAAACCATCTGCGCCCACAGACATGCCGATGGTTTTGCGTTTGACACGCTGAAACGCATAGGCAATGGTGGTTTCTTGCAACTGGATTTGCCGACTGGCCAATGGGTGCACAAAGGCTGAGGCACTGAATGCTTTGGAAGCCACTGGCGCAGGGCTGGGTGCATCTTGGGCGCTGTGTCCACCTAACCAATCGAGCGCAAGTTGAACAAATGCAGCCATGGCTTAGGCGGTGGTTGATGTATACGCTTCGGGATCGAGGCGGTGCATTTCTCCCTCTATCCAATGCTCAACTTGCTGCATCATCTCTTCAGGTTGCCGACCAACGCTTTCAATCATGGGGCCAATCGACACCGTCACAGTGCCGGGGTATTTGATCAAGGCCTTGCGCGGCCAGCAGCGCGCTGAATTGACTGCAATGGGAATGACTGGCACACCCGTTTCAATCGCCAAACGCGTACCGCCTGCTTTGTAGCTTCCCGCTTGACCACGTTCTATACGTGTCCCCTCGGGAAACATGATCACCCAAATGCCTCGTCCCAGTAAATCACGCCCTTGGGAAACAACTTTTTGAAACGCTTGGCTGCGCAATTTGCGGTCGATATGAATCATGTCCAAGCGCCCTATGCCCCAACCGAAAAACGGCACATAAAGTAATTCTTTTTTGAACACATAGGCCAAGTCACTGGGCATGATGACTGGCATCAAAAATGTTTCATAGGTGGACTGGTGCTTCACCAACAAGATGACTGGTTGTCCAGCTGCCGGCAAATGTTCAATGCCGCGCAGTTCATAGCGAATACCCAAAATGTATTTGGCGCCACCAATGGCCAGCGACAAAAAAAACACAGCCATGCGGTACAAGCGATGGCTGTCCACCTGCAAAGCTGCAGCGGTCAGCATGGCAAACGCCACCGGGATGACGGTGACCAACATCCACAGCATATGCAGCAATGAGCGAAGCAAGGCCATCAATACGACCCGGCCGTTGCGTAGTTTGAATTTTTCGCCACAGCATGTGTCAGCAACCAGTCGGCGAAGGCGGCCAAATCGGTATGAATGCGTGTTTGCGACGGGAATGTGTCTGGCAAGGCCTGGCCGATAAACTGTTCACCCTTGCCGGTCAACACCAAATGCGGGATGCAACCACTGGCCGAAGCTGCTTGTGCATCACGCAAGGAGTCGCCCACCGCATGAACTTCCTTGAGATCAATACCAAAGCGGTCGCCAATTTGTTCGAACAACCCAGGCAGCGGTTTTCTGCATTGACAGTGTTCATCTGGCGTGTGGGGGCAGTAAAAAATTGCATCAACACGGCCACCCGCTTTGGCCAAGGCCTTGTTCATTTTGTCGTGCATCTGGTTCAATGTGGCGACATCAAACAAGCCCCGCCCCAAACCTGATTGGTTGGAAGCGATGACTACTCGCCAGCCGGCATGATTAAGTTTTGCAATGGCGTCGATCGCGCCTGGCAGCGCCACCCATTCATCCGCTGACTTGATGTAGTCATCGCTGTCATGGTTGACCGTGCCGTCTCTGTCCAAAATCACCAGTGGGGTGTGCATGGTTTTGCCTTGTCAGTTTGCCAAGCGAGATAAATCTGCGACGCGGTTCATGCTGTCATGGAGTTGGTTCAAAAGACCCAAACGATTTCGACGGATGTTGTCGTCTGGGTCATTGACCATGACATCGTTGAAAAATGCGTCGACCGGCTCTCGCAGCGCAGCCAAAGCTTTCAATGAATCGGTGTAATTTTTCTGTGCGTAGAAAGCATCGGCTTGCTTGACACTCTGCTCCATGGCTTGATGCAGATTTTTCTCTGTAGGCAGCTTCAGTTGAGCAGAGGAGAACTGGCTGGTGTCTGCTTTGGGTGCTTTTTTCAATATATTGCCGATGCGTTTATTGGCAGCGGCCAAGGCCTCGGCTTGCGGCATGGCAGCGAAGGCCCTGACAGCCTGCATGCGGGCAGGCACATCGCCCAAACATTGGGGATGCAAAGCTAGCACCGCGTCCACTTCAAATGCACTAAAGCCTTGGTCTTTCAGATTGACCGCGAAGCGATCAAGTATGAATTGGTAGAGCTCAGACTTGGCTTTGTCCGCATCGATTGCATATTCTTTGGCCAAAATACCCAAACCGATTTCTAGCAAATGGTCTAGACGCATCGTGTCAAAGGGGGAGCGCAGCAAGATGCGAATCACCCCCAAGGCTTGTCGCCGCAGAGCGAAGGGGTCTTTGTCACCCGTTGGCAAATTGCCAATGCCAAACATGCCGATCAATGTTTCAAGTTTGTCTGCCAAAGCAAGCAAGCACCCCACATCGCTGCGCGGCAAACTGTCGCCAGCAAAGCGTGGTTTGTAATGGTCTTCAATGGCCTGAGCCACTTGCTGAGAGTGGCCATCGTTCAAAGCGTAATAAGCGCCCATGATGCCCTGCAACTCAGGAAACTCACCCACCATATCGGTGAGCAAATCGGTTTTCGCCAGCTGCGCGGCTGCCAAAGCATCGGTTTGTTCTGCCGCTGTGCTTAAAACCGTTGAGAGTAGTTGCACCAGTGCGCTGACTCGCATCATCCTTTGGTGTTGCGTGCCGAGCTGGTTGTGATAGACCACTTTGGCCAAGCGCTCAACTCTGGAAGCCAAGGTGTGTTGCCGGTCTTGGTTGAAAAAGAACTGTGCATCGGCAAGCCTGGGTCGCACCACTCTCTCGTTGCCAGTGATGACTGCGCTGGGGTCAGCTGGGGAGATGTTGCTCACCACCAAAAATTGATGGGTTAACTCGTCTTTGGCATTGAGGAGCGGAAAGTATTTTTGGTTGGCCTTCATGGTCAACACCAAGCACTCTGCAGGCACCTCTAAAAATGACTTGTCAAACTGGCACAGCAACACATTGGGCTTTTCAACCAAGCCTGTTACTTCCATCAACAAGGCTTCGTCTTGGATAGGCTTCAATCCTTCACCGGCAGCTAAAGCCACTTGAAGTAACTGCTGCTGTATCAGTGCTTTTCGTTTATCAAAGCTGGCAATCACTGCGCCTTCTTCAAGCAGGGTCTTTTCATACTGGTCGGCATGACTGATGTCTAGATATGCCGCCTTAGCTTCAAAACGGTGACCCAGTGTTTTGCGCCCAGCCGTCAAGCCCAAGGCTTTGACAGCGAGAACCTGCTCACCCCATAAAGCAACCAAATGGTGAACAGGACGTACAAAGCTGACACTGTCCCAGCCTGGCATGGTGCAGCCTTTATCAAGCTGGTAAGTCATGAGTTTCGGGATAGGCAAGTGACTGATGCTGTGGTCTAAGGCCACTTGCAAGCCATGCTCAATAGTGACTCCAGCTTGTGTTTGCGCCATGAACAAAGCCATGGCTTTGCCATCCATCTTTTGCTCTAACTGAGAAAGTTGCTGCGCATCCATTCCCAGAGCCTGCATTTTTTTCAGTAATGCAGGTGTTGCATTGCCTTGTACATCTAAGCCTACGCTGACCGGCATCAACTTCAGTTGAATCTGCTTGTCAGCGGCTTTGGCAGACACTTGGCTGATATGCACTGCCAGGCGCCTAGGCGTGGCAAAAGGCGTCACTTGTGAATCGCTGCTTAGCAAGCCTTGTTGCGAGAGACTGCTGACAATGCCCTGCGCAAAAGCACTGGACAGAGATGAAAGGGCTTTGGGTGGCAATTCTTCGGCTTGCAACTCCATCAATAAATTTTGATTCATGTCAGGCGGCCGCTTCTGTAAGTTGCGTGACCCACTCTGTAGGTGCCATGGGGTAGCCAAGGGCTTCACGGCTATTGACATAGCTTTGTGCAACATTGCGGGCTAAATTACGGATACGACCTATGTAGGCGGCTCTTTCAGTGACACTGATGGCACCGCGTGCATCGAGAAGATTAAAGGTATGCGCTGCTTTCAAAACCTGCTCATAGGCTGGCAAGGCCAAGGTCTGCGTCATCAAATACAAAGCTTGCTTTTCGTGAGCAGCAAATGCGTCAAACAAAAAGGCTGCGTCGCTGTGCTCAAAGTTGTAGGCCGATTGTTCTTGCTCATTTTGCAAATACACATCGCCGTAACTTAAGGTATCTGTCCATTTCAAGTTGTAAACATTGTCCACGCCTTGCAGGTACATGGCCAAACGCTCCAAGCCATAAGTGATCTCGCCAGTGATGGGTTTGCAATCTATACCGCCGACTTGTTGGAAGTAAGTGAACTGCGTGACCTCCATGCCATTGAGCCAGACCTCCCAGCCCAAACCCCATGCGCCTAATGTGGGGTTTTCCCAATCGTCTTCTACAAAGCGGATATCGTTTGCTTTTAAGTCAAAGCCCAGCGCTTCTAATGAACCCAAATACAACTCCAGTATGTTCGAGGGTGCCGGCTTGAGCACCACTTGGTACTGGTAATAGTGTTGCAATCGGTTGGGGTTTTCTCCGTAGCGACCGTCCTTGGGGCGTCTTGAGGGCTGAACATAAGCCGCTTTCCAAGGCTCAGGGCCAAGAGCGCGCAAAAAAGTAGCAGTGTGGGAAGTTCCTGCACCTACTTCCATGTCCAGGGGTTGAAGCAAGGCACAGCCTTGTCGATCCCAATAGTTTTGCAATTGCAGAATGATTTGTTGAAATGTCATCATATTTTCTTCAAGTATTCTTGTATTTTAGTGACCCTGTGGTGCAGACCTTGACCTTTGTCTGGCTACCGAAAAACCCAGAACAATGGCAACGCAAAACAACCACATAGGCATCAAGCCCCAGCGTCCTGCCCATTCGGCGAACCAGGTCACACGTCCATCACTGGCTGGCACATTGCCAACCAAAACGGTTTGAGTGTAGGGTTTGGCGACAGCTTGAATTTTTCCGCTGGCATCGATGATGGCCGTGCCGCCGGAGTTGGTGGCACGAATGGTGGGGCGGTTAAGTTCAACGCTACGCATACGTGCAATATGCAAATGCTGCGGAATCACCACCGTATTTCCAAACCAAGCAATATTGCTCATGTTCACCAACAGCGATGGCATATTTTCCTTTTGCACCATAAATCTTTGCGCCAACTCCTCGCCGAACAAATCTTCATAGCAAATTTGGATGGCAATGTTCTGGCCGTTCCAGACAAAAGGTTTGGGCTTAAGAGGGCCTCGTATAAAGTCGGTGATACCAAAATTGACCATCTGGTTAAACCACTGAAAGTACGTTGGAATGAATTCCCCAAATGGCACCAAATGCTGTTTGTTGTAGAGGTACTCCTCTGAGTTCGCTTTCAGTGCGATGGCTGAATTACCAAAGCCTTTGTCCTTTTCGAAGGTGGGAATCCCAACAATCAGTGCTTTTTGTCCTGCTGAAAAGTGTGTGCTGATTTTTTGCCAGTCTTCATGGGGTATGTCTTGTCGCAGATAGGGAAGGGCGGTTTCAGGCATAACCACCAAATCTGTTTCTGCTTGTATTGCTTGGTCGACATACCAATCTACTGCTTGTTTTCTGAGCTTGGTGTATTTCAATTCTTGCGGGATATTGCCTTGCAGCAAACTCACAGAAAAGTTTTTTTCATTTGAACTTGTGTTGACTTGCCATGGCACAGCCAGCAACAACAACACCGCCATGGAAATTCCTAGATTTTTTTTAACTTTTTTTTTCTCTTGCTTTAGGTTCGAAAAGCTTGAGGCAATGCATGCCGATATATAGGCAGCCAACCAACCGACGCCATACACACCGACCCAAGGCGCAGTTGTTACCAATATGCTGTCAATGTGTGCGTAACCTATTGCTCCCCATGGAAAACCTGTAAAAAATTCAGCTCTTGCCAGCTCCGCAATGGTCCAGCCAGAGGCAAAAATGCCTGCACTGATGAAGGTCTGGTGTGACTTTCTGAATTTGAAATACAGGCTTATAGTAAATGCGTAATAGATAGCCAATCCACCACACAACAAAAGAATAGCAACAACGGTTAATGCTTTTGGCAGTCCACCAAAATGATGAATAGATATGTACAACCACCAGACAGTGCTTGCAAGCCAACTTGTGGCAAACACCCAAGTTTGGATAAATTGCTTTTTTAGAGGGCTTTTGTTTTGCTGTGTACTTAAAAATCCGACGAGAGCTGCTATTTGAAGCCAAGCATTGGGCTCGCCACTCCATGGGGATGCCAATGCAAAAGCTTGCAGCATGCCCAACACAATAATCAGGCCAGTTTTTGGTAGTGAACTTAACAATTGATTTGCAACAAACAGTTCACAGCCTTAAACGAAACCATTTCACTGATCCGCCTTTGGCATGCATGACTTCAAACCGCAAGCCTGCAATGGTGATGGATTCTCCTTTTTGGGGGACATGACCGATTTCATGGGCTATCAGGCCTCCGATGGTGTCGAACTCCTCTTCCATGTCTTGCAGTAAATTGGTCTCAAACGCTTTGTTCAGTTCTTCAATTGAGCAATTTCCAGCGATTCGGTAACTTTTGTCTGCCAATGTATAGATGTCCGTGGAACTTGTTTCTGTGTCGAATTCGTCTTCGATTTCTCCCACAATTTCTTCCAGCACATCTTCTAGCGTTACCAATCCTGCAATTTTCCCGAACTCATCGACCACCAATGCAAGGTGATTTCGGCTCTTTTTAAATTCTCTTAGCAAATCAACCAAGCTTTTGGATTCGGGTACATAAAGCGCATTGCGCAGCAAGCCTTTGATGTGAAAGTCGGGTGCTCTTTGCAGTTTCAGCAAGTCCTTGGAGTGCAGCACCCCAATGATGTTTTCTCGGTTTTCCTCAAAGACAGGATAACGCGAGTGACCAATATCGATGACCTGATGGAATAGCTCGTCACGCTCCATTTCGATATCAATCATGTCGATTCGAGGACCTGCCACCATGATGTCAAGCGCACGCATTTCGCTGATACGCAACACGCCCTCCATCATTAACCTGCTTTCGGGGCCTATCAGGCTGTTTTTTTCTGCCTCAGACATGACTTCTAAGAGCATTGCCTTAGATTTGGGTCTGATTTGAAATGCTTTAAATAACTTATTGCGCCATTTTTTTGCGCTGCTTTGTTTAGTCTGATGTGTGTGTGATGGAGCGTCCACGTGTGTGCAGGCATACAACCTACTTTTGTTTCTACGCCTTAAGGATACTGTTTTTTGGGCTGTTTTATGTCTCTTTTGCTATTTTTTTCAGCTACAGTAACCCATGACTTCTTTGCTACCTCAAGGGCTGCTTTTTTTTGAACGAGGCTGGCTTTCTTCAAACAGTATTTTGCTAGATGACGGTGATTCCACTGTTTTGATGGATTCAGGTTATGTCACTCACTCAAACCTTTTGCTGTCTCTACTGAGCAGCCATCTCCAGTTACGCTCCTTAACGCATTTGGTGAACACGCATTTGCACAGCGATCATTGCGGTGGAAACAATGCTGTTCAGACTCATTACCCAGCTGTCCAAACGCTCATTCCCTATGGGCAGTTTGACTATGTTCGTCACTGGGACACTGATTTACTGTCATATGAAGATACAGGGCAACTCTGTCCGCGCTTTAATGCTGATGCGCCATTGCGCCCTGGGGATGTTTATGTTTGGTCGGGTTTTGAATGGGAGGTGCATGCTGCGCCGGGACACGACCACGACGCTTTGCTCTTTTTTAACCCTGAACACCGTATTTTGATTTCCGCTGATGCTTTATGGGGAAATGGATTTGGTATTGTTTTTCCAGAAGTTTTGGGTGGACATGGATTTGCTGAAGTTGGAGCAACTTTGAAAGTTATCGAGGAGCTAAATCCTCGGTTAGTTTTGCCTGGACACGGACCCATCATTCATGATGTCACCGAAAGCTTAGCTAGGGCTTATTCAAAACTAAATTATTTTGTTCAATCGCCACTCATTCATGCCTCACACGCTGCAAAAGTGCTTTTGAAATTTAAACTTTTGGAATTGCAGTCTGTTGCACTGTCTGACTTCAAAGCTTGGGTAATTCGCACGCCTTTGCTTGTGCGTATTCACCAATCTTTTTTTAAGACAACGTTAATTCAGGAATGGTGCTGTGAACTTATAGAAGGCCTGACAAATAAAAAAGTTGCCAATATTAGTGACGGTTTTATCTATAACAAATAATTGTCAACAAAAACAAAAAGCCCAACTCTTTCGAGTCGGGCTTTCTGAGGCTGTAATAGCCTGACGATGTCCTACTTTCACACGGGTATCCGCACTATCATCGGCGCTGACGCGTTTCACTGTCCTGTTCGGGATGGGAAGGAGTGGTACCACGTCGCTATGGTCATCAGGCATAACTTGTTCTCGTCGTGACAAAGTCAGGACAAGGAATTCATAGAGCAAATCAGCTTTGGTATTTTGAATGCGTCACTTGGCATAACAACCTTGAACATTGCTGTATCAAAGTTATAGGGTCAAGCCGCACGAGCAATTAGTATCAGTTAGCTTAACGCATTACTGCGCTTCCACACCTGACCTATCAACGTCCTGGTCTTGAACGACTCTTTAGGGGGCTCAAGGCCC
>Ga0214917_10003513_pt1 | contig 18011 bp, 18 predicted proteins | sample LL_1208_BB_MetaG_FD_177983 | JGI IMG/M metagenome (GOLD analysis project Ga0214917, IMG submission 177983) | Freshwater microbial communities from Lake Lanier, Atlanta, Georgia, United States - LL_1208_BB | ecosystem: Environmental > Aquatic > Freshwater > Lake | place: USA: Georgia | collected...
TGCCGGCTCTTACGACCACCTTCTGCTCATGATTCCCTTTGGTTTGTGGATAAATGGCATAAGTGCGGTAGATCTTTTCGATGTCACGTAGCCAAACCGAATCAATCCGGGTTTGCAAAAGTCCACACCCCGGGCATGTCAGCAAATCGTAACCTTGGGACCATGGCTTGCAGTCCGATGTGATCCGCCGCAATTTCCGTGAGCCCGCAAGGGGTCGTAGCCCCCGTCGGGCGCATACATGACACCTCAATGACATAACCCGCTCATGTCACCACCCAGAACCAGTAATCCCCCAGATAGCCGGCCTCGCAGAACACCTGCTTCCATTCGTCCACATGCATCATGGTCTTGGCCGTGAGCACCCACTCATGCATCAGGCGCTTCTCCTCGTCATCGTGCCACCCATCCACCATCACAAAGGCGTCTTTCCTGGAAACCCGTTGGACTTCGCGTAGAGCCTGCACGGCCCGGGGATATTCGAGGTTGTGGATGGTGTTGATGGAAATAACCAGATCGAAGGACTGGTCCGGAAAGGGGATGGCATCCGCGCTGGCCTGCAGGACGCAGTCCCGCACGGAAGGCTCCGCGTTTTCGATCGCGTAGGCGGAAATATCGATCCCCCGCAGGAAGGCGCGGGGCATAAGCTTGCGAAAGTCCGCGAGCATAAAACCCTTGGCGCAGCCAACGTCAAGAATGCGGGCATCCTCAGCCAAACCGTAATGGTCCCGAAACAGCTTGACGGTTTCCGTCCAGAAAATCGGATTGTAGCGGAAACCGCCGTATCCATGGCGGCGATCGCCGTCGAAATAGTCAAAATCAAACCGCCGGGAGATTCCCCGGTCTTCCTCAGTGATCGAGGGACGAAGTCCGTGGCGACTTTTTCCCTTGGGGTAGAGGCGCATGAGATCGATTTCCTGATTCATGATGATTTCTCCTGAAGACGGCGGGTCAGAGCCTCCACGGTGATCCCATGGGACTCACGCAGGTCCCCCTGCGTGCCATAGGCGTGAATGAACTGGTCCTGTAGGCAAAAGGGATCCACCCGGCAACGGGACTGAGCTCGTCCCGCCTCTGCCAACACCCTCTCAGCAAGACCGCCGAACGGGCCGTGCTCTTCCAAAGTGATAATCTGTTGAAAATTCTGGAGAACCTCGCGGAGGCCCTCAACGTCAAATGGTTTGAACGTGTGGGCGGAATAAACCGCCACCGGCTCGCCGCCAGCCGCCTCGTGACGCCGGGCGGCTTCAAGGCCAATCTCCAAGATCGGGCCTACACCGATGATCGCCCGGCGGACACCCATCTTCAGAAGGCGCAACTTGCCCAGCCGGAAAGGTTCCGCGGAGGGGGAGGCCAACACCGGCTCCCCGGCCTTGCCCAGGCGCAGATAAACGGGCCCCGGAAGGCGGCCGCAAGCCAGCACCGCCTCCTCCACCTCTTGGGGATCGCAAGGGACAAGGACATGCATGTTGGGCAGGGCCGACATCACCGCCAGATCCTCCACGGTGTGGTGGGTACCGCCGAGGGCCGAGTAGGACATTCCGCCCCCCACCCCCACGAGCACCACGGGAAGGTTCTGGTAACACAGGTCGACCCGTACCTGCTCAAAGGGGCGGTAGATCGTGAAGTTAGCGATCGTGTATGTAAAAGGCCGATACCCCCGCATCGCCAGACCGGCCGCCATGCCGATCATCGCCTGCTCGGAGACGCCCACATCCACAACCCGGGTGGGAAAATCGCGGCGAAATCCGTCGAGGCTGGCGGCTGGGGAAATGTCCGCCACGATAAAAAAAATTCGGTCGTCCTTCCGGCTCGCCTTGTGAAGGGCCCGGGCAAAGGCATCCCTCATGTTCCTCCTCCTTGCCCCAGCTCATGCAGAGCCTGCTGGTATTCCTCAGGATTTGGGGATCGATACGCCCAGATGGGTTTATTTTCCATGTAGCTCACCCCTTTTCCCTTTACGGTGTGGCCCACCAAGGCAAAAGGTTTTTTCCGGGACCGGCCGCAAACCTTCCGTACGATTTCCCCGACATCATGCCCATCAGATTCCTCAACTTCCCATCCGAAAGAACGGATTTTCGGGGCCAAAGGCATGAAGTTGGGATGGTTCACCTCAATTTCCCCACGGGAGATGGACCGATTGTGGTCGACCAGCACCACCAGGTTGAGGATTTGCAGACTGGGCGCGACGAGGAGGGCTTCCCAAACGGAGCCTTCCATGAATTCGCCGTCGCTCATGACCAGAAAGATCACCCGATCCTGCTTTCGCTCAAGATCCGCCCGGGCCATTCCGAGGGCAATCGGCAGACCGTGGCCAAGCGAGCCGCTGGACATTTCGATGCCGGGAAGGCCGTAATCGGGGTGACCGCCGAGACGCCCGTTTTTTTGGCAGATCGTGTCCACGTCCCCGCGCGAAAGAATCCCGAGGGATTCCAGGGCTACATACTGGGCCATGGCCCCGTGCCCCTTGGAGAGGATAAAGGTGTCCGAAACCGCTCCCTGCCGTCTCATGAAATGGGAATAGCAGGCATCCACCAGTTCCAGACAGGAAAAGGCCGGAGCCACGTGCAGGGCCGAAAGTTTCTGTGAGATTTCCAGGATCCGGATTCGCTGTCGTCGGCATCGCTCCCGGGAGGCGGCCAGCTCTTTTTCGTTGATCACAAGAACAAGGTCGGGACTCAGGCCCGGAGGACGAAATCCACGGGTTCGTTCTTCAAGAAATCCAGGTTTTGCCGGCCCCACTCCATCATTCTCTGGACCCCCTCCTCCACTGTTACGACGGGCTTCCAACCCAGTTCGCTTTCGATGCGTTTGCTGTCGAGCCAGTAGGTGGCGTCCTCCCCCTTCCTTCCGGGGGTGATATCGCAAAGTCGGTCGAAGGGAATCCGGGCCTGGCGCGCAACCTCCTCCACCAAGGAGCGGATGGACTGGGGCTCCCGGGGCCCGCAGTTGTAAACGCGGCCGGTCGGGGCTTTTTCCACAATCGCCTGCACCGCGGAGGCCAGATCCTGGGCATGCAGGTAGGACTTCTTCACGGTACCGCCTCCCTGCAGGGGGACGCGGGTTCCCGCCAAGGCGCAAATCACCGCTCGGGGGAGAATCCGGTAGGGCTGCTGCCCCTCCCCATAGGCGTTGGAAGGCCGCAGGATGTTCATCTTGAAATTTTTCACGACATTGATGTAGGTGAGTAGGTGGAGGTCCCCGGCCATCTTGGAAACAGCGTAGGGACTGGTGGGGCGGAGCACCGCTTCTTCGTCGACGGGACGGTTGTTGGATCCATACACCTCCGAACTTCCAATCTGAACCCAACGCTGCAAATAATCCCGCTGAGCCACATGATCCACCATATGGCAAAGAGAAACGACATTGGTTTCGTAATATCGAAATGATTTTTCCCAGGAAGTGGCATAGGCGAGCGCAGCGTAGTTGATAATCACGTCCGGGCGCACCCGGTCAAAGAGTTCTCGAATTCGATCGAGCTCAAAGACACAATGAATCTGGTGGTATTCAAATCGGGGATCGCCCTTCCCAACATTCAGGGTGTAAGCAGGAGCCTTGCGAGGATTTCGGCCAACACAAATAACTTTTTTAGGATTGGCTTTTTCTAGGAGGTATTTGGCGTTATGGATGCCAAAGACGCCATCCCCACCAAGTATGATATAGGACTTAGACACAGTCAGTTCCTATAAAAATTATGTACCGTCTTCAAGATATATCGGATCTGGCGAACGCTGACAAACTGGTGCATCGGAAGGGAAACCAACTCCCGGGCCTGTTGCTCCGCCTTCGGACAGTCTCCGCGTCGATATCCGTAGACCCGCGCCGCCTTTTGCAGGTGAAGCGGTACGGGATAGTGGACCTTGGCTTCCACGCCATGCCTGTGGAGGTGCCGGAGAAGCGCATCACGTTTCTTGGCCAGCACCATATACAGTCCGTAAGTTTCCCGGAATCCGGCCGGACGAGGCGGTGTAACCACCCAAGGCCGTATTTCCTTAAGCCCCTCGTCCAAAAGGCGGGCGTTGCAGGTCCGGATCCTGATGATTTCGGGCACGGTATCGAGGACATGGCTGGCTACGATCGCCTGGAGGGGTTGGAGCCGATAATTTACCCCCCAAATGTCATTGTGGTTGCGGTCCACCATCCCATGGTTGCGGTACCTCAGCATCCAGCGGTAAGCGCACTCATCGTCGGTGGCCACCATGCCTCCGTCACCCATCACATTGAGAGGTTTGAGGGGGTGCATGCTGAAGGCGTTCACTTTGCCGAAGGTGCCAGGATGCCGGCCCCGGACGCTTCCACCGACGGCCATGCACGCATCCTCGACGACAGGCAAGCCGTGGCGGCGGGCGATCCTCATCAATGCATGCATGTCCGGGGAGCATCCCGGCCAATGTACCGGCAGAATGCATCGGGTTTTCCGGGTGATCGCACGCTCGATCAGGTTGAGGTCAATTTGATAGCGCTCGTCGCAGTCCAATAGCACCGGCTTGGCTCCCGCCGCCACAATCGCCCCGATCGTCGCGTAGAAGGTGTTTGTAACAGAAATAACTTCATCTCCGGGCCGAACCCCCACTGCCTTGAGCGACATGATGAGCGCATCAGTGCCGTTGTTGGTCGAGACCACGTACTTGGCCCCAATGAATCGGGCAAATTTTTTCTCGAATGCCTCCACGAAGGGACCGAGCGTAAATTCGCTGGTGCGGATGAGACGCCGCCAATCCCGAAAGATTGCCTCGGGCTTGGCAAACTGCATGGGCAAATAATTGTAGGGAACTCTCATTGGATATCGCTCATGAGCGATAAAATCGGGCAAAGGCATCAGCCACTTGGTCTTGTTGGCCGTGGGTCAGCCCCGGATACAGGGGAAGGCTGAGAATTTTCCGGCTCAGCTCCATCGTCTTTGGAAAATCCTCAGCCCGATACCCAAGACTTTGGGCGGCGGGTTGCTGGTGAATCGGAGTGGGGTAATGCACCAGCGCCTCAATCCCCTCCTTGCGAAGGAAAGCCTGAAGATCATCCCTTCTGTCGGCCAAGACTACGTAAGTTTGATACACGTGGTACTCCCCCGTGCCCTCCGCGGGAATGGATACAAAGGGCTTGAGAAGTTGGTGGTACCTATGAGCCAAAGCCCTTCTCTCCTCCGTCCAACGGTCCAACTCCCGAAGATGAACACGAAGGAGTGCGGCCTGCATCTCATCCAGCCGACAATTGAATCCCCAAAACTCACAATGATCCCGGCTTTTTAACCCGTGGTTTTTGGCCAGGGAAAGCTTATCCAAAAGTTCGCGCCGGTGGGTGGTTAGAATTCCCGCGTCCCCATAAGCATGTAGATTCTTTAGCGGGTGAAGACTAAAGCTGGCCGCATCCCCCCAGGAACCGGCTCTCTTCCCGTCCAGTTTGGCCCCCACAGATTGGGCAGCATCCTCGAGGACGAAAAGATTGTGCTTTTTCGCAACGGCAAGGATTCGGGGCATCTGCGCCATCCGTCCAGCCAGATGAACCGGCACCAAGGCCTTGGCTCTGGGGGTGATGGCTGCCTCAATTGCATCAGGATCGATATTCAGATCCTCGCGGACATCGGCAAAAACCGGTTTGGCCCCTACCAAGGCAATGGTGGAGGCGGAAGCAATGAAAGAATTGGGCGCAGTGATCACCTCGTCCCCCGGCCCCACCCCGATTGCCCTCAGCGTCAGATGGAGCGAGCAGGTTCCATTGGCAACCCCAGTGGCGAAAGGACTTCCGCAATATTGGGCAAACTCCTTTTCAAAGGCCTGAACCTCTGGTCCTTGGATGTACCTGCCTTCATCCAGAACGGAAGCAAAGGCCTGCATCAGGCGATCGCGAACCTCCCGCGTTTTCAGAGAAAAATTCGCGTAAGGAACTGAAAAGGCGGACATCGTTAATTTCTAGAGAAGTAGGCTTTTTTTGTAAAGAATAGCCATATCCCAAAGACAGAGCTGATAGGCAGGCATGGAAATCTTTTTGGCTTCGTTTCTTTTGACAAATCGAAGCTCCTGACCTTCACGACACTCCCAACCCTGCTTGCCATCGTAGGTGGAAAGAAAAAAATGAAGCGGATATGAGGGCCAGCCTGGATAAAAACCATCTTGGAGAGCCAGCAGGGGAAGTAGGGTTTTGCAACTGTAGGCCGTCTCCTCAAAAAATTCCCTTCGGGCCCCGGCTTCCAGGGTTTCCCCTTGCTCGACATGCCCCCCAGGAAAGACCCAGCACCCGGCCGCCCGAAGGCCAGGCTTGTCATCCCTGAGTTGCAAAAGGGCGGCATCATCCTCACGCAAGAGAGCGACCGCACACACATCGGGCCGGCTCACAAAAAAAGGCCCGTGGCAAGGTTCGTAAACTTTATTTCTGGCAAAAAGCTAAGGATTTTATCCGCGCAATAGCGCTTGGTAGTAGGCGGGCTAGCGTTGGGCAATTTCTCAATTTTTACTTCTGAGATTCGCCGACAAATGAGGTCGGCGATTTCCCGAAAAGTGACGCTGGCCGAGGGAATCGCGTGAAACACGCCTTCTGCTTTTTTTTCGTCCAGACCGACGAGAATGGAAACAAAATCACGGATATGCAGGTGAGGGCGCAGGTCTTCACCTTCACCGAAAAGGCGGATCAGCTTTTCCCGCCTCGCTGAACCTAAAAACCGGTTGGGACCGTAACTCTGATGCGTGTCGCCAGAGCCGTAGAGAGCACAGGGGCGAACAACAAGGAAAGGCGTTCCATGGCGGGCTGCAGCAGACTCACAAATTTGCTCCCGAGCCAGATGCATCGTGCCGTATAAGGTGTTTGGACAGGCAGGAGTTTCTTCCGTAATAGGAGGAAGGTTTTCAGAAAAAACTGCGTCGGAGCTAATGTAAATCAATCGCCCCAGCTTCACCTGCTTCATGGCAAAATCAAGAGCGCCAGCCATACGACAATTTTTCATGAATGATTCTGCGTCACGCCCCTTGTCAGGCGTGATTGCCGACAAAAAGAAAAGTGTGTCCTCATCCCGCAGAAGTCCGACCAGCCGTTTCCCTGCGGTTTCCTCCGATAAGTCGACGTCCTGCCGGGTAATACCCACGAAAGTCGGACAAGCGGCCATGAGATGCTGGCCAATGAAGCCATTCGCCCCCAAGACAACGCGTCTTCCTTTTGCAAAATCAACCATCACCATACAAAATCCAGTCAGCCAGCCTCCGGGGTTTCCAATCGTGAAACGCCCGAGTGGTTTCGCCCGAATCAAAAGGCCGATATCCTCCATGGGGCATCGGGCCAGCACGTGGCCTGCTTTGCACGGCAACGCCGTATTTTTGCGATACCATCTCCGCGATCTGTCGGAAACTCGCAGGCTGACCGGAGACCGCGTTGACAACCCCGATGCTCTGATGAGCCACCACACGGGCGATGATTTCCGCAACATCCCTGACATGGACATGGTCCCGCCGCTCTTCCCCCTCACCAAATAGAACGATCGGTTTTTTCTCACGAGCCAGACGAAGGAACTGGTTGGGGCCGTATCCGTTATGCGGATCCCCTTCCCCGTAAATCAGGGTGGGACGAACAACAGCCAAGGGAATGTTGCCGAGAGTTTGTAGCATAAGCTCCCTCGTAAGATGCATCACTCCGTGGAGTGAGCTAGGGGCAGTAGGAGTGGCCTCCGAAAGGGGCCGGGGTTCATCGGCGTAGACGGCATCGGAGCTCACATAAACCAAGTGAGCCGGCACGGTTTTTGCGCAGGCCTGCAGAACAGCCTGAGCCATTCGCAGGTTGGCTACCATCATGTCCGGGCTCTTGACCGGTGCCTTAGCGGATACAAAAACCAGCGTGTCGCCAGCTTCGAAACGAGCAGATAACTTTTCTCCGGCGTTTTCAGTCGTCAGATCTAGATCGGCGCTCCGCAACGCCGAAACTTTCCATCCCTTCGAGGCGAGCCGACGGGCTACCTCGCCGCCGACAAAACCAGCCCCCAAAACTAACGCCCGCCCACTCGGCAAAGGCTTGCTAAAATGGTGCTTTAGCATGATGGGGTCCCCTCCCCCAGAGTGTAGCAGTCGGCACGACTCTTTCTCCAATCGGATGGCTTGAGCACCTGATACGGATCAATCACGATTCGTCTCTTCATGACTGACAGAGTTTTCGCAGCGTCCATTTCACGAAATTGCTTCCACGGGGCAAGAATCACAAGCACATCCGCCCCTCGACAAGAATCAAGGGCACTCCGAACCTGCCTCACTCCCTTGATTCGTCTGGGAAGGATGGCAACTGGGTCATACGTTTTTTTCAGTTTTGCCGGAGCCGATGTCAAAAAATGAACCGCAGGAGAGTTTTTTGTCGATGAGGTGTCCTCTTTGTAGGCTACGCCCCAAACCGCCACCTTGGCAGATGAAGAAGAGATTTTGTTTCGTCGCAGAGCTGTGCGGTATGTCCGGACTGCCCAATCTCGGTGATGCCTAGAGGCTTGGATCCACCCTTTCACGAGCGAGAGATCTGCCCCCTTTCCTTTCACCATGAACCGCAGAGTCTGCAGGTCCCTTGGCAAATTGCCCCCCCCTACCCCTAACCCGGGAGAAAGATAAGCCTTGGGACCGATTCGCGCATCGAGACGAAGCGCCGGGGCAATCTGCAACCAATCGGCCCCCACCATAGCTGAAGCCTCTGCAAGTGTATTGGTCGTGCAAACGCTTGAGACCAGGAAGAAATTGATGGCAATTTTACTTAGCTCGGCACTTTCCAGCCCCATGACCAGAACTGGACACCCGAATGCCCGATGCCATCTCTGAAATTCTGGGGGTAGTGCTTTTTGGGGATCTCGGGCTCCTACAATGAATCGCTCTGGGTGCATGGCCCTCTCGACCGCACGCCCGAAAACCAGTGTTTCAACTTGATAAAAAGCCTCCAATCCACATTTCTCAGCGAAGGGTATCAATTTTCTTCGACTGAACCCAGGATCCACCTGACTGATCAATACCACGGTTGCTCCCGGGCGGAGCGACTGCAAGGTTGTCCGGATCAAAACCTCCAAGGGCCGAGTATCACTTCGGTCTTTTTGATCCGTGGACACATCAAGAGAAAAGAAAACTAGGTCACATTTTTCTAGAAGCGCGGGTTGAGAGCCCCATTCCACCCGTCCACGAAATTTCTGCCAAAGTGCACGCAAACCGGGTTCATTGACGGGGAATTTCCCTTTCTTTAAATCTGCCACAAGCTTTTCGTTGGAGTCGAACCCGCAAACCTTCATTCCCTGGGCTGCCGTAGCCATTCCATATAGAATCCCCAAATGCGTCAAACCGGCAAAGCCAACCCTCACGAGACAACCTGCCTTCTCAGTTCTTCAAACATCGCTTGAATCCAGATGTCGTTTTTCAAATTGTGGCTTGGCTTTAAACACAGCGACTTGAAATGACTATACTCGGCCTCCCAAGTTGGATCGGCTTTTTCAAGTGTCTCGACTCGTTCCATGGGCCTGCCACTGGGCAGAGTTCTGTTTCTCACCGTCAGTGTGCTAGGACCCCACTTGCAGAGACAGTCAACATGGAGGGATCCCTTTTCTCCCCACAAATCCAGTCGGAAACTATTTCTCCAAGAAAGAAGGCTAACCTCATACTGCATCAGAATCTCCCCTTGGATTGCAAATTTCGCATAATCGGGGGCCTTGTTTTCAAATCGCTGGACTGCCCATAACCTGGGAAGGGCCTTGGGCTCTCCAAATAGGAATAGAGTCCAGTCCAGAAGATGGGACCCGAGGTCGGTAATTACGCCCAAGTCCCGATCTCGCCAAGGGGAGTTTCTCACATCTCGAACCGTGCCATTCCCATAAAAGAAATTAGCTTGGTAGATCCGCCCTAATTCACCTGACAATAGAATGTCCCTCGTTGTAACCAAGTGTGGCTCAAACCGGTGGTTGTAAGCCGTGTAACATGCAACATGGTTTTCTTCCGCTAGCATGGATAATTCTTTTAATTCTGTCCGTGATTTTCCCAAAAGCGGTTTTTCAACAAGCACATGCTTACCATTCTTCAAGAGATATTGGAGTAATTGAGGTTTTGGATCGTCTGGCACACAACAAAGCGCCGCTTCATAACTTTCTAGGGGCACATCCTCAATGCGCTGATAAGTAGCTTCCGGAAGCTTTGAATCAACTGTGGCTACCACCTCGTTGACAGCGATCCGCTGCCTTTTTTTTCCCTGAATTCCCAAGCCGACCACAATACAATTCATGCGCAGTCGATTCGTCAGCTATTCGAAATGAGCCGCTTGTCTGATTTTTTCCAATCTTGCCCGAGCTGCCTGCGGATCAATGGGATGATTCCCATCGCGCTCACATGCTAGAGATGCCGCCACCGAGCCCAAAATTGAGGCGATCACAGGACATTTTTTTCTAACTAGTGCCAAGGTTGCATAAGAAAGGAGCGCGTCTCCCGCACCTACTGCATCCACCAAGCGGTCCACAAAAGAATCCACGGTGAAAAAAGACCTTACTTCCGGATTGGGAGCGCGGTAGGTCATCATTCCCCTCTCGCCCATTTTCAACATCAGGTAGCGGCAATTTGCCCTCTGATAGAGGTCCATGGCGAGAGGTCGTATTGTCGAATCCTGATCCCCCAAGGCAAAGCGAGCCTCCCTTTCGTTGGGAGTGATCAAATCAAAACCCTGAAACTCCAAAATGTTGCCCCACCGACTTGCCACCTGACTGTCGGCCACTTTTAGAACTTCTTTTGGCAACGCCTCCGAAAGTTTTGGAATCGTTCCTGAGCTAAAAATGCCGTGCCGAAAATCAGAAAAAACAATGGCGTCGGCCGGAGTATTGCGAATTGCTTCAGTAAAGTATGCTATATTTTTTTCGTTGATTGGCCGATTGTCTAATTTGTCGACCTTGAGCATTCGGTAACCTCCGGCTGTGAAGAGGTTCTTCTGGGTGGTCGGTCGAGAAGAACTTACCAAAGGCACACAGCGAACCCCCGCCTTCTCCAGATCCTTTTGAACAAACTTCCCTAACGCGTCATCGCCCAAGATTGTGCTTAAGGTGACCTCCGCGCCTGCCGCCCTCATATGCTTTGCAACTACCCCGGCTCCCCCAACAAAATCAACCTGTTGATCGTGCCGAAGGCTGAAGGTTGGGGTTTTTGTGTTTCCACCAATTAGAGTGCAGTAGGTATACGAATCCACAATCATATCTCCAACGATGTGAACTCGAACTCCTCGGAAAGATTCCAAGGTCTTAAAAAGGTCGGAAAAATCGATTCCCTCCGCTTCCAATAGTGCATGTAGCTTGTCAGCCCCAAGGTCTGGGGGTCCTGTTTCGATGATATGGGAAGAGGAGTAAACGATATCTCCAGGAGTAAAAAGGATTTCTCCCCCATAACTTTCGAGTGCCTCTGCTTCCTCTTGTGTCTTGGGGTTGACGCTTCCTTTTTGGTATTCATAGCCCTTTGCAAAATAATCTGGCTGTAGATACCGAATATTTTCAATCGGGGTGGCATTGTTATCCACGATGACATAATCCACAATTTCCAGAGCGGCCAGATTCATCGCTCGGAGTGCCTGAGGAACGAATGGCCGATAGTTAGCTTTCGTGATGTGAGTGTCGCTCGTTAAACTTGCAACCAAAATGTCCCCCTTGCTTTTTGCATAGATGAGGTGCCGAATGTGGCCTGGGTGAACCAGGTCAAAAGTACCATGGCACATGATGACCTTCTTTTTTCGGGGAAAAGGCCCGATCGCGTCACGCAATTCTTCTCGGGTTTTGATTTTGCGGTTATAGGTAGCCTTTTCTGCAGGCGTCAGCTGATGAATCTCCACTGTTTTTTACTCTTTCATGAAAGCGAACCAGATTCGCGTGGCTTCCTGAATTGAAGCTGTGTCCCACACCGGAGCTTGCTTCCAATATTCTATATTCTTGATCATCCGGCCGACCCCTTCCGCAAAATCAATCTGGGGTTTCCAATTAAGTTCTTTTTGAATTTTAGTGATGTCTGCCCATGTGCAGTCAGGTTCTCCAGGTCTCTTTGGCACGTGGACGACCGGCCCTCCAAGAAGCTCCACTAACCGATTCACCGTCTGGGGCTTCCCAGCGCCAAGATTATAAACTTGTCCCGTTTTGTCCGTGGTTCCTGCCAACCAAAAAGCTCGAGCAATATCTGAAGCGTAAAGAAAGTCCCGGGTCTGGGTCCCATCCCCCACAACTGTAAAGGCTTTCCTAGCTAGTTTCTGGGCAAGAAAAACACCGAAGACAGCTCCGTAAGCTCCAGATGTCCTTGAGCGAATCCCATAGGCGTTGAAAATTCGAATCGAATTCACCGGAAGTCCATAAACACGATGCCAATGTAACATGACTTGCTCCCCCTGATATTTGCTCAACGCATACGGATATCGTGTGTCAATCGTCGCGTTCTCAGTTGTGGGTAATTCTTCTGCTAGGCCATAACAAGACGATGAGGCGGCATAAACCAGTTTTCGAACTTTCGCATGCCGGCAAGCTTCGGCAACTCGCACCGACCCTTGGACATTCACTTCCATATATTCCGAGGGTTTTTCTATAGAAGGAACAATATCCCCAATGCCGGCAAAATGGAAAACGAATTGGGCGCCCTTAAAAAGGGTTGAGTCCGAGGGAATTTTCCGGATGTCGGCAACCTCTACTTTTAATTGTGGGTTGCCTCGATGGTGGGCTAAATTATCGATTCGCCCCCCGCTCAAATTATCAATCACCCTGACTTCCAGCCCCTCCTCAAGAAGAAGATCCACCATGTGACTGCCGATGAAGCCGGCTCCTCCAGTGACGACAGCAATCGATGGTGAACCTTGCGTCATCTGTCGTTATTTGAGCGCGAGTTTTTTTATGGTTTTTACATTGCTGTAAGCATCATTTTTCATCGCATCAAGAAATTCTCCTCGGCGAAATGCCTGACAAAGATCTCGGACGGCATCCTCAATTGTCCTCTTGGGCTTCCATCCGAAAAAACGGAAGATTTTGTCCGAATTTACGTGGTAAGAGCGGTTGTCGTTGGATTCTGTTGTTTCAACTTTTATTGGTTTTTTTTCGGGGAATTCCTCTTCTACAACTTTTTTAACAAATTCGGCAAGCTGACTAATTGTGTGATTTTCATAACCCGCATTAAAGATTTGGCCTGCCAATTTTTCTGCCGGCCACTCCAAAGCCTGTACATACACATCCGTAACGTCCTCGATATGGATATTGGGTCGTTTCTGTTTTCCGCCGAAAACCGTAATCACCCCACGCTGGAAGGCGTGATTTGTGAGAATGTTGATACTTAAATCGAAACGCATTCTTGGCGAATAGCCGCAAACCGTTGCAGGTCGGAACGTAACAGTAGTAAAATCCGGAGACTGGTACTTTCCTAGGATCGGTTCGCAGAGCCCCTTGTACTTGTTATAATCTGTCAACGGAACAAGGGGATGCTCTTCGGTGACATCTGGAGCATCGCTCACCCCATAAACCGAGCTACTCGAGACATAAATAAATCTTTTGACCCCTGCTTCCTTTGAGGCTTTTACCATCGGCTCAAAGCACTCGTAATTGATGGTTTTACTCAGCTCTGGATCAAGTTCAAAACTAGGATCATTGGATATGCAGGCCATGTGGATAACCGCGTCGCACCCATCCAAGGCTTGCCGGAATGACTTATTGTCACGGATATCCCCCTTGATGACCTTAAGCTTCGGATGTTCTGGAAGTCCTCGATCATAGGTAATCATCAAGTCATAAACGACGACTTCATAACCTTTTTTTAGAAGCTTAGGAACAAGAATACATCCTTTGTATCCCGCACCTCCAGTGACTAAGACCCGTTTAATCGATGCGGGGTTTTTTGCGGTGTTATTAGGCATAAGTAATTCCTTTTGGTTAGATTTGAAACCCAGCTGTTACGGCATCTCTATGAAACATTTTCACTGTATCTAGGCTAAGATCTGAAAGATCTGTGCCCCACATCGATTTTGCTTTAGCGAGAATCTCGTGTGGAACGGTGACAATGTGACACCCGCTTTCTGCTGCCTGCCGCAAATTAAAAACCTCCCGGACGCTGGCCCAAAGCAGCTCGGTCTTCGGAAGTTTGTCGAGCATCAGCCGGCACTCTCTCATAATCGGCATCGGGTCCACTCCTGTGTCGGCAATTCTTCCGGCAAAAACAGAGACAATGGCGATTGCTTCCTTAGGCAACACTTTTATTAAGGAGCGAACCTGCTTAAGGGGAAGAATAGCAGTAATATTTAAAGAGACGCCCTCGAGAGCCAGTTCCTTGATCAAGGCCAAACTATCCTCTCCTTTGGTGTTCGTAATAGGAATTTTGACGTAAACGTTTCTTCCCCAAGAACGAATTTGCAGCGCCTGTTTCTTCATTGCGGGAAAATCGTCCGCAAAAACCTCGAAGGAGATGGGCTTGTCTTCAATCACTGCGAGGACTTCGTGTGCAAATTTTTCGTAAGACACAACTCCAGCCTTTTTCATAAGAGTAGGATTCGTCGTTAATCCGGAGATGATTGGATCTGCCGCCAACTTTTTCATTCCATCCAAATCGGCACCGTCAGCGTAAATTTTTACCCCAAGCCTATTCAGGGAAGGTATAGTTTTGGTATTCATGAACTTATAAATGAGAATCTTGCAAAATCCACCGAGCTCCATCAAGAACATTCTCCACTGTTGCAGTGGGTGCCCGAGGTTTTTCTTCCCGATATTTATAGTCGATAAATACTCCTCGACAGCCTGCGGCGTCACCAGCATCGATATCCCCTTTACGGTCTCCAATAATGTAAGAATTAAGGAGATCGATCCCCCATATTTCAGCGGCCTCGAAGAGCATTCCTGGGGCCGGCTTTCGTCGTGGCCCCGGTGATTCCGAAGGGTCTGTACAGACTAAGATGTCATCTATGGGCAGGTGCCTTTTTAAATTATCGTGCATTTTCTCGAGCGTCTCCTCAGAAATGATTCCCCTACCCACATCGGGTTGATTTGTTACAACCACGAGAACAAACCCCTTTTCTTTAAGCAATCGACAGGCTTCAGCTGCTTCAGGCAGGATTTCGAATTGCTCAATTGTCGTTGGCGCATATCCCTTCCCATCACGGACCAACGCCCGAGTGAGCACCCCGTCCCGATCTAAAAAAACTGCCCGCTTTATTTTTTTACCGATGATTCCCATTTGTTGGGAGCTTGCTTTAGATCAGGATCGCTCACCAAAGCATGCCACACCACAGCATGGAATGCCTCGGTATGAGGGGTGACTAAATCCGCATCTACCGTAGGCACAACAACAACGGCGTGCCCCCTTCTGGCTGTTTCCCCCCCATCTCGTCCAACGATTCCCATAATTCGCATTCCGTTAGTTACGGCATACTCAATGGCCTCAACCAAATTTGGGCTTATGTTCCGAGCCTTGTCTCCCCCGCCCACTGACATGATAAAAATTGCATCCTTAGCTCCCGCCCGGCTTACTTTGAGCCATGCTGAAAAGGTTGTTGCCCATCCCTCATCATTAGTACGTGCTGTCAATTCGCTCACGTTATCGGTCGGCGCATAAGCCTCGATCCCAGCAATTTTCCGGAAATCATTAACTGCGTGAGAACAATTTGCTGCGCTCCCGCCTACCCCAAGAAAAAACAGCCTGCCCCCTCGTTCTCTCAAGCGCTTCAACTCTCGTACCATTATATCTAAACGGGAGGAGTCTATGCCTTGCGCAGTTTCGGCTACTTGCTGAAGATATTTTTTTGAATGAGACATCCGAATTTTCCTATTTAAAACTATTCGAGGTATTCCATTTAGTCCAGTTTAGTTCCTGCGATGTAATCCGCGCTCCTAGGGTGGTTTCGGGGAACTCCATCTGCTAGAGTAGTAAGGTGCGCGAACTCAAAAAAATCTGGGCCTTTGGAATTCCTTACCTGAAGCCCTATCGTTTCCGTTTCGCCCTGGGGATCTTCTTGAGCATTTTTTTTGGGCTTTCGAACGGCCTTTTCGTGGTCTCGATCAACACCCTGTTCAATCGGTTGACCCCGGTTACGTCGACCATCTCCGCTCCCGTAGCCAGTGTCACCCCCTCAATTGAGGCGGATTCCTTCGACAAAAAGCTAAAAACCCTTTGGAAAAATAAGACCTCCGAAATAGGAAAAGACCTCCAAGGAATCTGCGACGAATGGCTACCCCGGATGGGACAAAATGTCACTTGGCGGCAGATGCTGGGAGGCTTTTCCCTTCTCCCCCTCGTCATGGGTCTCCGGGCCATGGCCAGCTACTTCAGCACCTACTGCCTGACTTGGGTCAGCGCCCGGGTGATCCGGGACATGCAGGTGGCCGCCTTGAGGAAAGCCCAGGATCTTTCGCTGGCGTTTTTTCAAAAAATGCCGGTGGCCGACATCTACAGCCGTATCACCACGGATACCCGGGTGATCTACGATTCGATGACGAATGGTTTCATCGACACCATTCGGGAGCCCTTCGCCGTATTCAGCATTCTGCTCAGCATGCTGATCATCGACTGGAAGCTCACTCTGATTTCCGTGTGCATGCTGCCGCTCGTTCTGGTTCCGGTCATTTCCAGCGGCCGCCGCCTCAAAATGTTGACCCAGAGGTTCACCGGCCTTTCCGTGACGCAGAGCGGCGGCCTGCTGGAAGCTCTCGCCGCTGTCCGCATCGTCAAGGCGTATGGCATGGAGTCCCTCCAGCTCCGCTCCTTCCGGGAACAGGCGAATGTCGGGGTGGAAATGAGTGTGAAGACGGCCCAAACCCGCAACCTGCTCAATCCTCTCATCGAAATTCTTGCCATGCTCGGCGTTGGATTTTTGCTGGTCTTTGTTTTCTCGACCAACGCCAAGCCGGGAAATCTGGTGGCGTTTCTCAGCGCCCTGCTCCTCGCCCCTCTTTCCATCAAACGCATCGCCAATCTTCATCTGACCCTTCAGGCCAGTAGCGTCAGCGTGCAACGGCTCGGGGATTTGTTTGCGGAAAAGCCGACGGTCCTGGAGCCCGCCTCACCACGGCCCTTGTCAGGATTTCAGAACTCCATCCGCTTGGAAAATGTCACCTTTTCCTACGGCCATACAAATGTTCTGCATGACATCACCCTGGAAATTCCCAAGGGGAAAAAAATCGGCCTCGCGGGTGAAAGCGGCTCCGGAAAGAGCACGCTGATCAATCTCTTGATGCGTTTTTATGATCCCACCCGCGGTCGCATTCTTTTTGACGGGCACGATCTGAAGGACTACGCCACCCGGGATCTTCTCCGGCAAATGGGCCTTGTGAGCCAGGATGTGGTTCTGTTCGACGTTCCCGTCAGCATGAACATCGGTTTCGGGAAGGATGGGGCGACCGAGGCGGAAATTGAAAAAGCAGCCCAGCGGGCCTATGCCCATGATTTTATTTTGAAGATGCCCCAAGGGTACGCCTCTCCATGCGGCGAAAGAGGTCAGTTTCTTTCGGGAGGGCAGAAGGCCCGCGTGGCCATCGCCAGGGCGTTTGTCCGCAACGCCCCCATCTTGGTGCTCGATGAACCGACCGCTGCCCTCGACTCTCGGGCCGAGAAAGAAATCCAAAGCGCCATTGATTCTCTGGAGGAAGGCCGGACCGTGATCTGCATCGCCCACCGTCTTTCGACCCTGGCCAATATGGATGAAATCATCGTTCTGGACCACGGTCGGGTGGTGGAGCGTGGCACATTCGAAGAGCTGCTTAAGGCCAAAGGTCATTTTGCAAAAATGGCGGAACAACAACGACTCACGGCCGCTAGCTAAAAAAGCGGGCCTTAAACAGCGGAATTCAAATTTCCCAATGAAGTACGACTTTATCATAGTGGGCGGGGGCATTGTAGGCTTGGCCACCGGACTGCGCATTTTGGAGGCAAGCCCCGGAACGAAGTTGTTGTTGCTGGAAAAAGAGGATTCCCTGGGTCGGCACCAGACGGGGCACAACAGCGGAGTGCTCCATGCGGGCCTCTATTACAAACCCGGGTCGCTCAAGGCCAAACTGGCAGTCGAAGGGCTTCGACAAATGGTCTCTTTCTGCCAAGCGCATAAGG
>Ga0214917_10003514_pt1 | contig 18010 bp, 18 predicted proteins | sample LL_1208_BB_MetaG_FD_177983 | JGI IMG/M metagenome (GOLD analysis project Ga0214917, IMG submission 177983) | Freshwater microbial communities from Lake Lanier, Atlanta, Georgia, United States - LL_1208_BB | ecosystem: Environmental > Aquatic > Freshwater > Lake | place: USA: Georgia | collected...
TACTTTTTAAAGCTCTTGGAAGGAAAGTAAAAAACTAGTTCTTACCGAGCCAACCCCATACCGATTCGGCGCCGGAATGTCCGGTGAGGTAGATATAAACCAGAGCCAGGATTGCAGCGAGTGCAAGTAAGACAGAAACTAATCTGCGTACTTTTGCCGAACCAACCGTGGCGCCAGATTTATCCATCCGCCAACGGAGATAGAGCAAGACTAGAAGTGGAATAAAAGTAAATGGAGCGATTTCACCAAAGTTCTCGTGGCGTTCAATTTCTTTATTTAAACGCTCCTGAAAAGGCTCACCACTTGCTTTAGCCAGGAAGAGAGATAGTTGCGCGACAACAGCAAGGATGAGAACTGGGCCACCATACTTACGAGAAAAGCTGGGCCAATAAGACATTGCCAGCGCTGCAAAGGCTACGAGCGGAACTAGCACGACTGCGCCATGCACAACAAGTGGATGTAGTGGTAAACCAAAAATTAGATCTAGCGGTCCGCCTAATTCGTCGCCGTTAAACATCTTCATTTCTGTAGTTTAGCGATGAATTAGATACCGGCTGCATGACCCTCACAACGAGGATCAGAACCTGCGATATACGTTCCATTCGGGAGTACTTCAAGAAGTTGAACGGATGAGCCGTGTCCATACGCTGCAATTTCTTGGGTTTTATGCCCCTTTTCTGTGAGCGCTGTGAAAGTTTCCTGCGAGACTCGGTTTTCAATCTGTAGTACACCTTCGTAGATTTCTTCTCCGGCGTTATCTCGAGAAGTATTGAGATGCTGCCAACGTGGAGCTTCTGCATTTTGTTGCGGGTTCATCTTTAAGTCAATGGCGTTCACAATGAGTTGGAAATTGGATTGAACCTGGATATTGGCACCTGGAGTTCCACCAACATGAGCCAAGGTGCCATCTTTTCTTGTAACAGTCCAAGCATTAAGTGTGTGGGCAGGTCTTTTTCCTGGTTCTATAAAGTTTGGTGAATTCTCATCAAGAGTAAATCCAGTGAGTCGATTATTCATAAGGATTCCAGTTCCTGGAATCGCCCATGAAGCGCCAAAGCCATGGAAGACGCTCTGAATCCAGGAAACTGCATTTCCATCGCGATCTGCAGTAAGGAAATACGTAGTGTCACTGCCTTCTTGAGTTTGTGGAGGCTCAACATTTCTCGCGGAGGAGAGATCGATTTCTTTGATTCGAGAATTGATGTGGGAAGCGGAGAGAATTTCGGCAACATTTACATCTACCCGCTCGGGATCACCGAGAATTCGATATCGATCAGCAAAAGCGATTTTCTTCGCTTCGACCATGACATGGATTCGTTCTGCTTCAGACATCGAAGCTAAATCAAAACGCTCAGCAAGGCGAAGTTCTTCTAAAAGAATCATGCCCTGGCTGGGGGGTGGTTGACCGTGCACAAAGTAATCGCGATATTCCACAGTAAGTGGGCGAATCACGCGGGTTCGATGTTTTTCGAGATCTGAATGGCTAAACCAACCCTCACTAGCCTTCACGAGTTGTTCTGCGATAGCGCCTTCATAAAATGCTTTGCGACCATGCTCTGCGATAGCTCCGAGCGATTCAGCGAGATCTGGTTGCACTACTAAATCACCAATACTTATATCGGTTGATATTCCCATGGTTTTAAAGACTTGAGTATTGGGAAAATCTTTCAAGTGCTTTGCAATGCGTCTTATAAAGCCAGTATTTGCTGGGAAGCCGTGAGCTGCGTATTCAATTGCGGGATCTAGCAGCTCGGAGAAATCGAGTAGACCAAATTCTTCGTGAGTTGCAAACCACGTTGAAACCAAACCAGGAACTGTTGCGGACTTGTATCCATGTAGATCAATACCATGTGGGAAAGCACTTGCGCTTGCTGCATGCGGCGCTTCACCACTTCCATTAAATGCCAAGTTACTTTTATCAGAAGCTTTATGGGTAATAACAAATGCATCGCCACCGAGATGCGATGCGCCAGGTTCAACAACGGCAAGCACCGCGCTCATTGCAATCGCGGCATCAATTGCTGATCCACCTTTGCGAAGAATTTCAATTCCGGTAGAAACCGCTAACGGTTGACTCGCAGCAGCCACACCATTTTTGGAGTACACAGGGCTGCGATGAGTTGAGGTTGCGACCACGTAGGAAGGTTAGTGGGGGATAGCACGGTTTGTGAGAAACACCTGCTAGCACCCTAGCCATGAAGCGCAAAAATGGGCCACGCTTTGTCCATGAAATCAATCTGGTCCTTTATTACACGTCGACTCAGGGAATATCTCTTTCTAATAAGCACATTCCCGGTAGCTATCTTCTTCTTTGCCTTGGTCAATATTGGGTTCTCAACGATATTGCTCCCGCTCGCCATATTGCTCTTCTTGGGGCTACTTTCAATTATGCAATGGGTGGCGCGGGTTGAAATCGGTCGAACCAATGCAATTTTGAAGACCGACTTTCAAGTTGTCGATAACTGGTTCCGCTATCCATTTTTCTCATGGGAAGGCGCAAAAGAACGAACGACCTCTCTGCGTAGCTGGATGGCAATTCTTTACATCCTCATTGCCTTTGGACTTTCCATTATCGGCTTCGTGCTGACGATTCTAGGATTTGCAGGGGTATTTGCACTTTTATTGGCTGCGGGTGTGATAACTGCATCGAGTTTTAATCGCGATTTTGATTTTACATTTATAAATGACGAAAGCGGGCTGCGCGACAAAGTCCATGTCGATCTCAGTTTCTTGGGTGATGGTAAAGATTTCCGTTTAGAAATTATGGGCATGGATAACATTGATATCGGTTCGGCCACAATCAATGGAAGTTTTGGCTCCTTCCTTGTTGTTGTCATTTCTCTATTGGTATTTCTTCTCGCTCTCTGGATCTCACTCAGAATTGCTCGCTTAATCGCCAAATTTGTAGAAGGGCTTTTATCAGGGACTCTTTTGCCGCAATTTGAGAGCGCCATCAAGCGAGTAACGAAAGAATTAAAGGTGAGCGAACGAGATATTCGCGAAGCCATGAATAAAGAAGCTCTACAGCCGCAACTTTCAGAGCTTTCAAATCGGGAGCGAGAGATTCTGGCTCTCATGGCGCAAGGAAAGTCCAATGCTGGAATAGCTAAAGCGCTCTACATCACAGAAGGTTCTGTGGAAAAACACATCTCAAATATTCTCAGCAAACTTGAACTCAAAAACGGAGACGATAGCCACAGGAGAGTGCTTGCAGTACTTACTTACCTCGGAATTAATCCCAAAGATGCAAAACCTTTGGAATAAGGCGACGTAAAAGGTATAGGGTTGAATTATGTCGAGCGTAAGAATCGAATTTAAGGCGCTTTCGAAACAATATAAAGATGTCTTGGCAGTTTCAGATTTCACCGCCCAAGTTCACTCGGGGCGGGTTACTGGTTTTCTTGGACCTAATGGCGCGGGCAAGAGCACCGCACTTCGATGCTTATTGGGATTAGTTAATGCAACATCGGGTGAGGCTTTGATTAGCGGCGGACCATATAGCGAACTTCGCGAACCAATCCGCAGCGTTGGTGCGGTACTTGATAGTCGTGGTTTTCATCCAGGATTAACAGCGATGCAGAATCTCAAAGTTATGGCGAGTGCATCTGGAATTGATTTTTCTCGGATTGAGGAGGTTCTCAGAATTGTTGATCTTGAGGGAGCCACTCATAAGCGAACTAAAGGGTTTTCACTTGGAATGAAACAGCGTCTCTCGCTGGCAATTGCGATGCTGGGAGATCCAGAAATTCTTGTTCTTGATGAACCTGCAAATGGGTTGGACCCAATAGGAATTGTCTGGTTGCGAGAATTTCTCCAGAAACTTGCCTCCGAAGGTAGGACTATTTTAGTTTCATCTCACCAACTCGCAGAGATGCAAAATACAGTTGATGAGGTTCTCATTATCAACAAAGGCGTATTAGTCGCCCAAGGAACGATCGATGAAATTAGAAAAGGCAAATCACTCGAAGAAGCTTTCCTTGATTTGACGTTGAGGAGAAGTGCATGAAGAACCTACTCCAATCTGAACTCCGAAAGTTGATTTACCTCCGGGCAAATTGGTTCTTGCTACTTTGGAGCGGCCTTTTTGCAGCTCTTGGAACAGTCGCTCCCATCATGGTTTTGAATTCAGAGAACAATCGCATGGGCTTTTCGGGGACGAATACTCCCGAGGGTATCAACGCAGTATTTGCAAATGCGGCTGGGGGATATCTTTTTGCTCTGATTATTGGCATATTGATTATGACTAACGAATACCGCCATGGAACTGCGGTGGGAACCTTTCTGGTTACTCCAAAACGGAGCACTGTTCTATACGCAAAACTCATAGCTGCATCACTTGCTGGTTTAGTTGTTCAGATCTTTTCTTACCTTTGTGCAGTTGGTTCAGGTTTATTTGCTCTAACTTTCTTTGAACCTCATGCTCCAGTTCCGGGTGAACTCTTAATAAAGGTATTGAGGGCGTCGGTTATCTCAGGTTTAGTTCTTGGAATCGTGGGCGTTGGCCTGGGTGCATTGGTGAAGAATCAAGTAATTGCGGTAACAGGAGCTGTGATTTGGACCTTGATTGTTGAAGGACTTGTTGTCGCTTTCGTGGAATCGGTTGGAAAGTATCTACCCGCTGGGGCAATCACGGGTCTGGTAAATGTTGATTTTGGCGACAACGAATTCAATTTCACCATCGATAACTATTTGTCGCCAGGTCCAGCAACTCTTGTACTCTTGGGCTACGCAGCTCTGTTCTCATTGATTGCAATGCGCACGACGCTGCGAAGAGATCTAGATTAGGAGCCATATGTCGAAAGTAGTTTTCGCTACATACATAGAAGATGTTCAACGTGTTCAAGAGTTCTATGACACCTTCTCCTTTAGCCTCGACAAGGTTCCTTCTGATGGTGGATGGACCGCCTCTCAATGTCTCGCCCATATCTGTGATTCAGAAATTGCTTTATCTATGCGGATGAGAATGTTATTGACTACCGACAACTATCAATTCGCATCATTCGATGAAGACGCATTCGTTGCAATCATGCCGAACCGTGATGCTCGCGCGTCAGTCGAGACCTTTGCAGCATTGCGACGCAATAACTTGAATCTCCTTGAAGGCCTCAATGATTCACAACTCTCAAAAGTAGGCATTAAAGGAAATGGCGAACCCACTGCTCTCATTGATTATGTGGCGTATATGTCAAAGCATGTGCGCGCGCATCTCGAACAAGCCGTTGCAGCTGCGAAATAGCGATTCTAAAATTCCATAAGTTTTATGAAGAAATTATTCGCCCTCGTTCTCTTGGCTCTCACGACTTCGTGCGCCACAAATTCCGAGTTCAGCGGTGAAGACCTGATGTTTGCTCAGATGATGATTCCTCACCACGAACAAGCCATCGAAATGTCGGACTTAGCGCTACAGAATTCAAATAACGCAGAAATTCGTGATTTGGCTAGGAAAATTCGTGGAGAGCAAGCCCTTGAGATTGAGCTGATGAAAAGTTGGAGTGATTCTCATATGGGTTCGCATATGGGACATATGATGAATGGCATGCTCTCTGATGATGAAATTCGTGAATTGGAGAAGGCTCGTGGAGTTGAATTTGATCGACTTTTCCTCGAAGGAATGATCAAACATCATGAAGGTGCAATCGATATGGCCGAAGATGTTGCGGACTCCACGAATAAAGAGGTAGCAAAACTAGCGAAATCCATAATTTCTACTCAAAGTGCTGAAATTGAATATATGAAGGAATTACTGCAGCGCCTTTAAGTAAATTCGCCCTTCCATAGGTAAAATTCTCCACATGTCTTCCTCATCAAATTTCTACCATCGCAGCTTGTATCCAATAATTGCGGCGGTTTTCTGCGCCTTATTGCTTATTTCTAATATCGGCGCCACGAAATTTATTGATGTCGGCTTCATTAAGACCGATGGCGGAGCGTTTCTTTTCCCTCTCACATACATTCTCGGCGATGTTTTGACCGAGGTTTACGGTTTTCGTGCAGCTCGGCGGGTTATTTACACAGGTTTCGGACTTGGGGCGCTGGCCGGACTCACTTTCTGGGTTGTGCAACTTGCGCCAGCAGCAGCTGAGTGGCCGAATCAAGAAGCATTTGAGGCAATTCTTGGCTTTGTCCCACAGATTGTTCTTGCCAGCATCATCGCATTTTTATGTGGTCAGCTCTCAAATTCCTGGACGCTCGTTCAGATTAAGAAGCGGACCCATGAAAAGAAGTTATGGGCTCGCCTAATTGGCTCTACAGTCGTTGGTGAATTTGTAGATACCGTTGTCTTCACGATGATTGCATCGTTAGGAAGGCTCTCTTTTGAAGAGTTCATCAATTACTTCATCGTTGGGTATCTGTATAAGACGATGCTCGAAGTGGTTCTATTGCCCGTAACGTATCGAGTCATTACGATTGTTAAACGCAGAGAAGCGCTTGTTAATTCAGAGCTAAATTAATTGTCGTTTTTTGATTGGTAGCGACCCAAGAAGTCAGCCTTAAATTCTAGAAAATCACCGTTGTTAATTGCGTTACGCATGCGCTCGACGAGAGTGACAATAAAGTGGAGGTTATGAATCGTCGCCAGAGTTGGACCAACAATCTCTTTAGCGCGAAATAGATGATTGAGATAGGCGCGACTGTAGTTTGTGCAGGTGTAGCAGTTGCAATCCTTATCGATGGGGGAGTAATCGCGCCTAAAAGAACCATTAGAAACGTTAAAACGTCCGGTGGGAGAATAGACCGCGCTGGTGCGGGCTTCTCGAGTAGGTGCAACGCAATCAAAGGTATCAGCGCCATTTTCAACGCCAGCGAAGAGATCGGCTGGCTCACCAATACCGAGAAGGTGGCGTGGTTTATTTGTGGGTAATTCTTCTGTCATCCAACTAACGATGGTTCCGAGCGCTGATTTATCGAGTGCTCCGCCCATGCCAAACCCATCAAACTCAATTCCAGAAGATTCCATGGCCCCGAGATCTCGCGCTGCTTTGCGGCGTAAATCTTCATACTGGGCGCCTTGCAGAACCCCAAAGAGCGCTTGATAAGGCTTTGTCGAACGCTCGTCAGTTAGACGTTTATGTTCATCTAAACATCTCAGCGCCCAAAGTCGAGTGCGCTCCAATGAACGTTCTTGATATTTGCGAGTGTTATGAAGCGTAGTTAACTCATCAAAAGCAAACATGATGTCAGCACCGATTTTGTGCTGGACCTGCATAGAAATTTCTGGAGTAAAGCGATGCATGGAGCCATCAAGATGTGATTTAAAAGTAACACCATCATCATCGACGTGAGCTAAGCGTTCTCGTTTTTCGGCAATGACATCATCAGAATTCAGAGAATCGCCACCCATATCGATAACTTTTTTAAAGCCAACTCCAAGTGACATCACTTGAAAACCACCACTGTCGGTAAAGGTTGGCTTTTCCCAATTCATGAACTTTGATAACCCGCCCGCTTCATCAAGAACATCGGGGCCGGGTTGGAGATATAAGTGATACGCGTTTGCAAGCACCGCTTGTGCTCCGACGTCACTTACAGAATCTGGGAGCACCGATTTCACAGTCGCCTTTGTGCCTACTGGAATAAATGCTGGCGTTTTTATGGTGCCATGCGGGGTAGAGATTTCACCCGTACGACCTTGGCGCCCGGGAATTGTCTTCTCTATTGAAAATGAAAACGCCATAGCGCTCAATTGAACTAGGTAATGAAGGTATAGGCAATTAAGCGAGAGAAGTGAGTTAAAGTTTCGAAGTGAAGTCGAAAACACCCCTTGGAAAGAATTACTGGAGACTCTGGTTTGCGCATGCCACAAGCAATCTTGGTGATGGAGTATCAGCGATTGCATACCCATGGTTAGCGTCAGCAGTCACGCGCTCTCCGCTTCTTATCGCACTTGTAGCAGTCTGTTCGCGACTTCCTTGGTTAATTTTCACTCTGCCGGCAGGGGTAATAACCGATCGATTTGATCGAAGGAAAATTATTGTTGCCATGGATGTATTGAGAGGAATTCTCGCCCTATCCGTTGCAATCTCAGTAACTCTTCAAGCCGCTCAATTACCTGATTTAGATGCGGTAGGAAGAGCTACAGATATCGAAACCAATTGGCATCTCTATGCCGTGCTCGTTATAACGGCGCTACTTTTTGGATGCGCAGAAGTGCTTCGTGATAATTCCGCTCAAACGCTCTTGCCCTCAGTTGTAAAAGAAGAAGAGTTAGAGAGCGCAAATGGAAAATTATGGTCGGTCGAATACGTAACGAACAGTTTTATTGGACCACCATTAGGAAGTTTTATCCTAGGAATTGCAATATTTCTTCCATTCTATTTTGATTCAGTCACTTTCTTTGTGGCGGCTGGCTTGATTGCAACGTTGATTCCCTCATTTACAAAAGTTGAGAATTCAAATAGAGAGAAAGTTGGATTCCGTGCTGAGATTCGTGAAGGTTTTCAATGGCTCTGGAACCATGAGTTGCTTCGACCTATGGCGATAATTCTCGGTTCACTTAATGCAATCGGTGCGCTAACGACGGGTGTCTTTATTCTCTTTGCTCAAGAAATCCTCAAGACTTCTGTTTTTATCTTTGCAATTCTTGGAACCGCTGGAGCTATCGGAGGGACCTTAGGAGGAATTATCGGACCCAAGATTTCAGCAAAGTTCGGTAGTGGCCCATCGCTTTACTTAACTTTGATTACCGGCCCTATCGCCAGTCTCATCATTGGATTCACAACTTCGTGGGTAGTCCTTTGGGTATTGACCGCCGTAACCACAAGTTTTGCTATTTTGTGGAACATCATCACGGTTTCCCTCCGCCAGAGCATCATTCCAAGTCACTTATTAGGTCGAGTAAATAGCGTCTATCGCTTCTTTGCCTGGGGGAGTATTCCAATTGGAACTATCATCGGGGGAGCGTTGGTCGATATTCTTGAGAATCAAACTTCCCGCGAGTTTGCTTTGCGGGCACCGTACTTTCTCGCCGTAGCTCTTGGTTTTATCCTCTTTTTCTTTGCGGCGCCACGGCTTACAACAGAGAAGATTGAAAAAGCGCGCGCTATTTCATAAATCCGATTTTGGTCCAATCGATACTTGACCAACCAAAAGATCCGAAATTTGCAAGGCCTTTAACAACAGCGCTTGTACCGGGCCAGACATAGAGCGGAATGTTAAATGCGGTTTCCCAGAGGGCAGCATCAACTTGGTTAGCAAGCGCACAACGTTTTACAGGGTCAATCTCTGTGCTAGTTTTTTTAATCAGTGCATCCAGTGCAGGCGTAATAGAATCTTTTGCAAAATTTTGTGATGAGTTTTTTGCGTAGAGAGGCAATGCGCCGCTAATGGGTAGTATTGAACTACTCCATGAAAACGAAGTTAACTCAAAATCGAGAGCTGTTGAGTTTACGAACTTCGTAAAGAATTCTTGCTGTGGGACTTCGCGGAGCTGAATATCGATACCGATAGGTTTGGCGCGTAACATTGATTGAACGAGTAGCGCAATATTTTCTCGTGCGGCATTTCCCGAAGGATAAGTAAATTTCAATGTTAACGGTTGCTCTGCCACGAGTCCCGCTTTAGCTGGTCCTGTGTAATAACGCATTCCTAAGATTTTGTTCTTGCCATTTGAATCTTTATCTTGAACATTGGTGGCTACCGTCCAACCCGCATCATCAAGGAGCTGGTCAGCAAGAACAATGCTCTGCTTGCTCCATTTTCCTGAATTGTCTTTGTAGCACTCTTGGCCCGCGTGGAAAATTCTGTTGTTCTTTGTGGCTGAAGTAGAGACTAAAAGCCCTGTATTTATCTCAGAAATAGCCTCGCGATTGATCCCGACGGTAATTGCACGGCGGACCAAGAGATCGGAAAGTATGGGGCTCTTTGAATTGAGTTCAATATGCTCCCATTTATCCACGCCGGGAACGGAATTAATGGTGAGAATCGGATTCTTTCTCGCAAGTTTTATCGATGAAACATCTGATCCAAATTCCATAAATTGAATCTCATCGTTCATCATGGCTGCGTATTGCACTTGGGCGGGAAGAATTCGGTAATTAATTGAATCAAGTAGTGGCTTTGCGCCCCACCATTTGGAATTTCGTATCCACGTGATAACGCCTTGTTCCTGGTTTATGGAATCAAATATAAAAGGGCCTGCACTGATTAATGGCTTTGCACGCCATGAAGTATTAAATGTTGCAGCATCTTTTGTAAGAGTCGCCGGCAAGAGGGGAGTGAAGAGTTCGCGCCAATCCGGATATGGTTTGGTCATCGTCACCAAGATTTCGTTGGCGCTCTTTCCAGCTTGGATGGACTTAATGCTTTCATAGCCCTGAGAGTTGAGAATTTCAAAAGAAGGATTTTTGCCGTTAAGCGCGCGCCATTGACCAATAAAATCAGCTAGACCAACTTTCTTGCCATCGCTCCATACCGCTTTTGGATTCAGCACAATTCGCAGTACTTGTGGCGACGCTTTTGTTTGAGTGAAAGTGGATACATAATTCTTATTAATGGATAGCTTTCCCTGCGCATCACTTGAAATCAAAACAGGAAGAGTTGCGCTCATCATTCGATTGAGTTCTGAATCATTGGCATCAAAATGCAAAGGATTAAATTGTCGAGGCTCTTGAGATAGAGGCAGAAAGAGCGTGCCACTATTTTTGAGTTTTGAGACGGGTTGAGAATTAATGCCTGATGGCGAAGCGGCATTTGAATTTGGAGCGCTCACTAGCAAGAATGTGAGTAAAGAGAAAATGGTGACAAGGATCGAGAAAGTTCTTGTCTTGCCTCGTCCATTCACTGCCATTTGGCCCCCAAAAAGCTTGATTTCGCTCCAGCCTAAGGCAGTCCCTCCGAAGTGAAGATGAGGCGCGACTACTCAGAATTCTGAGTCATTTACAACGGTTTCGTTATTTATTTACGCAACATTCGTGTTGTAGAAATACCCCATTTCGGGCAAAGTACGTCCTTACGGGTGGCCCCCGGTAGAGCAGTCGACTCTTTACTGGTGTCCGCCAAATCCCCTAACTAGGAGAATAAATGAAAACACAGCGCACAATTCGTGTTGCTCTGGCGGCCCTCGCGTCCGTTGGACTTGTTGCAGGTGTACTAACACCAGCACAAGCAGCAACAAGAAGCACTGTTGTCGTACATGACACAAACCCAATGACTGGATTTAACTCCAGCGTATCTGGCTATAACCTCACAGCTAACACAGCGATTGGTTACATGACTGGAATGGGCTTTAACTATTACGATGACAAGAAGAACATTGTTAAGAACACAACTTTTGGTACTTATAAAGTTGTAAAGAACTCTGCAACAGATTTCCGTGTCCAGTACACGGTAAATCCAGGACGTGTGTGGTCAGATGGAACACCAATTACTGGTGTTGACCTTCTTCTCTCTCACGTAGTTTGCAGCAACGCATATTCAATTGCTGCTGGACTTGGTGATCCAAAGGCAGCAACTAAGCCTTCATTCGAAGCGTCATGCTATTCCGGAACTTATAACGATTTCATCGTTGGGGAACCAGAACTTAGCGCTGACAAGATGTCTGTAACTGTCCGCTACAAAGGTAAATTGGCCGACTGGGAACTTTATGGCCCTGGTCCATCTCCAGTTCACGCACTTGTATTGATGGCCGATGGTAAGAAGGCACTTGGAACTGTTGCAGAAAATACAGCTGCCAAGGATAAATTCCTTACTTACTTCACATCCAAGGACACCGCAAATCTCAAGAAGATTGCTGCAGTCTGGTCAAAGGACTACAACATCAATGCAGTAGATTCCTCAACCAACCCGCTTCTATTCGTCAGCAATGGTGGATTTATTGTTAAGAGCGCGATTGCAAAGCAATCTGTAACTCTTACAGCAAATTCCAAGTACAACTCCGGTCCAGCAATGTCCGGATCAGTTGACACCGTTGTTTTCAAGTACATCACAGACGGAAACGCAGCATCACAGGCTCTCGCAAACGGCGAACTTGATCTCTACTCAGGCCAGGCAACTGCTGACGCAGTAGCGGCGCTTAAGCAAATTAAGGGCGTAACAGTTGATGGATATGTAGTTTCTACATACGAGCACTGGGATCTTCGCGTAGGTGCAGCACAGGGACAACCTGAGTACACCGGCGTCTTCAAGATGAGCGACGGACAGAAGTCACTTGATCTTCGCCGCGCTTTCTTGATGGGAATTCCTCGTCAAGAAATCATCGACAAGTTGATTGTTCCTGTTAACCCTAAGGGTCAGGTTCTCAATTCTGTATTCGCACAGCAAGGTATGGATATCTATGACTCCATCGTAAGAACTAATGGTTCTTCCTTCTACAGTGGAGATCAGGCAGCTCTTAACAAGCGTGCTATCGCACTTGTTAAGAAGTGGTATCCAAATGCATCAACTAACCCAATCAAGGTTAAAGTTCTTGTGCCTGGTAACAATGCTCGTCGCGCTGCAGAGTTTGCGCTTGCTCAAGCAAACCTCCGCAAGATCGGTTTCGATCTCGTTGGAGATGTCCAAGCTTCATGGTCACCACGTATTGCAAACACTGAATACGATGTTGTCTTCTTTGCGTGGGCACAGAGCAGCACTGCACAAGCAGGCACCAACGCAAACTGGTTGAGCGATGGCTCAAATAACCGTACTGGTGTAAGCAACGCGGCTCTTGACCGCATTCTTAAGTCAGTAACTGTTCCTCTATCACGCACCGTTCTAGCGCAGAAGTACGTCAGTGCAGAACGTATCTTGATGGATCAAGCGCTCACTATCCCTGTGTTCCAACACCCAGGTGTAGTCGCTTACAACAGCGCGCTCAAGAACGTCAAGCCAGCTCCGCTATCTCCAAACTTGGTTTGGAACTATTGGGAGTGGGCATACTAAGAAACTGATGCCTGGCAGAAGCCAGGGCAGTTGATTTATCGTGGTGGCACCTCTAACGGGGTGCCACCACACTAATATTGGGCAAATATCGAGCTCGCAGATTCCTTGTTGAGATCGAAATGAGATCGTGAAAGGAAGTCAATGCTCGCATACATAGTTCGCCGGCTAGGTGTGCTTGGCGTCATTCTTTTCGGATCAAGTTTCATTCTCTTCAACATGGCGGCAATCGCGGGAGACCCCATCGGCGAACTTCGTCTCAGCAACGACCGTCGGCACAGCAAGCGATCATTGATCTCACAAATCGACTCCGCCTCGATGTTCCGCCTCCACTTCGTTACTTCATTTGGCTCAAAGGCGTTTTAGGAATATTTGTAGGTAATCCAGATTTTGGTTTAACACGTGACAATATGTCTGTCGCAACGGAAATTAGCGCTGCAATTCCAGTAACGATTCGACTAGTTACTGCCGCCACAATTGTTGCGATTGTACTTGGTATTGCTCTTGGCATTACAAGCGCGCTCCGTCAATACACTCGCTTTGATTATTCCATGACATTTTTTGCATTCTTGCTCTATTCACTTCCGATTTTCTGGGTCGCAGTTCTTTTGAAGCAATTCTTGGCAATTAAATTCAATGACTTCTTATCGCATTCCACGGTTCATCGAAATACGATACTTATATTCTCTTTGATGTCTGCAATCTTTTGGGGTTCGATTTTTGGTCGCGCGCGTAAAACCTTTTGGATCACTTTTATTAGCGCGGCTTTGGGAACTGCAAGCTTATTGATGTTCATGAACGTTCTAGAGTGGTACACAAATCCTCGTCTCGGACCTATCACGGTATTCATACTTTCAGTGGGAATCGCATTTGGGGTAACACACCTTTCTGTCGGACTCTCAAATAGAACTGCTCTTTATGCATCGCTGACCATGTCTGCAATTACACTAATTACTTACTTTCCAATTCAAAAACTCTTTACGCCAAATTCCACTTTCCTTCAGATGATTCTGCTGGCATTAATCACCATTGCAGTAGCCGCAGGAGTGTCATTCTTCTTTAGTCGAATTGATCGAGGGCCATTAATCCGAACTACCGTGCTAACGGCCTTTCTTTCGGCTTCTCTCATCATCACCGATAAGTACATGCGAACTTGGCAGCCTTATATCAAGGAAGATGCGATCAACTATCGGCCAGTCCCAACAATTGGGCAAGTCAGCGATCTGCTTCCAAAAGAGGATTACTGGATCCGCACTCTCGATATTCTCATCCACCTTTTCCTACCAACTATCGCACTTACGCTCATTTCATTTGCGGGATATACCCGCTTTTCACGTGGCACACTTCTAGAAGTGCTCAATCAAGATTACATTCGCACCGCTCGCGCAAAGGGTCTAACAGAGCGAACAGTGATAATGCGCCACGCTTTCCGAAACACTCTGATTCCGCTCACAACAATCATCGTCGTTGATTTCGCAGGAATTATTGGCGGCGCGATTATTACGGAGCGAGTCTTTGGGTGGTATGGAATGGGTACACTCTTTAATCGAGCGATTCAAGGACAGGATCTCAATCTGTTAATGGGCGTCTTTTTCCTTACTGCATCACTCTCTGTTCTTGCGAATCTAGTGGCTGATCTTCTCTACTCGGCACTTGACCCACGTATCCGTGTAGGAGCTGGAAAATGAAACTTGGTCGGAAAAAGAAAGTTCTTGAAACTACTATTGAATCTGGCGAAAACGCAATTGCAAATAAAGAGGTTGAAGGTCTTAGCCAAGGTCAGATTGTTCTCCGTCGCTTCTTGCGCCATAGAGCAGCTGTCATATCGCTCAGCGTTATTACTGGAATTTTGCTCTTCGTATTCTCCTCGCTAGATTTAAAAATCGGGCCATTCCAATATCGTGGCTGGTGGAAATACGGCATTGAAGATCTACCGGAACTTCGTTATGGCGATTGCCCCAACGGAACGGTGGGATGTCCGACTATAAGTTTGCTTCCAAAATTCCTCGGCGGAAATGGGATTGGACTTGGTGATCACCCATTTGGTCAAGACGATATTGGGCGCGATTATTTTGCGCTGGTAATGCGGGGGACTCAACGATCAGTCATGGTTATGGTGGTCATCGGTCTTTTCGCAGCAACTATCGGAACCATCGTTGGTTCGGTTGCTGGTTACTTCCGCGGCACGGTCGATAACGTCTTAATGCGCTTTACCGACTTCATCATCACAATCCCGGCGGTTGTGATCGGATCGGTTATTGGTGCCCGAATCGGAAATCTTGGCGCTGGAGTTCTCGCGGTATATCTAGGTTTATTTGCATGGACCGGGCTATCGCGTTTAGTTCGTGGTGAATTCTTGAAACTGCGCGAACTTGAATTCGTCGATGCGGCACGTGTCGCCGGAGCGTCTACACGAAGGATTATTTTTAAACATATTCTGCCGAACGCAGTCGGCGTCATTATTGTCTCAGTAACTCTTCTGCTCTCAGGTGCAATCTTGCTTGAAACTGCGCTCTCATACCTTGGCTTTGGTGTTGTGCCTCCAGACGTTTCGTTAGGCCTCCTCATTAGCCAATACCAAGATGCATTTACAACTCGTCCGTGGCTCTTCTGGTATCCCGGTTTATTTATTATTTCAATCGCACTTTCAATCAACTTTATTGGCGACGGACTTCGTGACGCTTTTGATCCACGTCAACGCCGTCGATTAACGAAGAAAGATAAAGCGCGCGCAAAGCAAATTGCGCGGGAGCAGGTCACAATTGAAAAAGAGTAATGACTACGCCACAGAGCGCAATCACGGCCACAATCACGTGGCGAATTGCGGTGAACTCTTGAGTGAAGCTAAGCGGATTTCTCGGACGAGCTTTGTTAAAACTATTCCAACGCAATTTTGCAATATACGAAGCAGCGCCCGAATCAGTTCTAGGGGAGTCGCTGGCGCGAATCAAAGTAGTGCTGGAGGGAATCAGACCTTTGACTTCGTACGGATTAACAGTTCTGTGATGGTAACGACCAGGCGCCAGAGCGGCCCACGCGGAGATAGCTTTTTCTTTGGTGTGAAAAGTAAGTGCGTAATGAGTCTCAATCTCCAGGACATCCTGCCAGCCAATAGTGATACGAGTGAGTGGATTGTTGATGACGACGCCCTCATCAGCAATCTCCAGGCTTGGTCGATGGATAACAAGGAAGATCAGAATTGCAATCAAGGCGACGAACGGAATGGTGCGAGCCAAGCTTCCCAGATCACCCGTGGCAATGGGTTGAAGAAGGGCGAGGACGAGCAATCCGTAGCCAGCGTACGCCGTAATAATGGCGGATTTGGGTCGGAAGAATTCGACGTTTGTCATGTAGATGATTCACTCATTGAAAAGGTGCTCCATGTCTAAGCCGATTCTAGAAGTTAAAGATTTCTGCGTCGATTTCTGGGTCGATGGCACATGGTATCCCGCGGCAATCAATATGAACTTCAATCTCGAGCCAGGTCGTGTTCTTGCCATCGTTGGCGAATCAGGTTCCGGTAAGTCCACAACGGCGATGGGTTTGATGGATCTTTTAGCCACTAACGCTCGTCGCTCTGGAAGCGTCAAAGTAAAAGATGTTGAGATGCTCAATGCAAAGCCGTCTTTACTCCGCAAGTTCCGCGGCAAAGAAGTCGCATATATTTTCCAAGAGCCGATGACTGCTCTCAATCCGGTCTACACCATCGGATTCCAGATTGTTGAAACGCTCCGCACCCACTTCGATATGGGTCCGAAGACAGCTCGTGCACGCGCTGTTGAACTCTTAACTTTGGTGGAAATCCCAAACCCCGAAATGTCTTTTGATAAGTACCCACACCAACTCTCAGGCGGTCAACGTCAGCGCGCCATGATTGCCCAAGCACTCGCCTGCGATCCAGGACTTCTTGTTGCTGATGAACCAACCACAGCACTTGATGTAACAGTTCAAGCCGAAATTCTCGATCTGATGCGCGGTCTGAAAACTAAGCTCAATTCCGCGATTCTCTTGATTACCCACGATATGGGCGTTGTTGCAGATATGTCGGATGAAATTCTTGTAATGAAGGATGGATTAACGGTTGAACATGGAACGGCTGACCAGATTTTTAATCGCCCAAACCACCCTTATACAAAAGAACTTCTAGCCGCCGTTCCCAAACTTGGTTCTTCGAAAAAGCGCGTTCTTAACGTTGAAAAAGGCGCTAAACCCGTAATGCGTATGGAGAACGTCACCATCGAATATCCGAAACGTGGACGTATTCCGGCATTTACTGCGGTGAAGGATTTCACACTCGAGATTTATCCAGGAGAAATTGTTGGCCTGGTGGGTGAATCGGGTTCTGGTAAGACGACTGTTGGACGCGCCGCAATCGGTTTGTTGCCGGTGAAGTCAGGAACCCTTGAAATTGTTGGAACTGATATCACCCGCGCTTCACAAAAGGAACTACAACCAATCCGTCGCCACACTGGAATCGTTTTCCAAGATCCTGCATCATCTCTTAATCCACGCCTTCCGATTGGCGAATCAATTGGTGAGCCGATCTTCCTTGCTGGTCTTGCAAAAGGCGATGAACTCAACAAGCGCGTTGAAGATCTTCTAGAGCAAGTGGAATTGCCACGTTCTTATCGCAACCGTTTCCCTCACGAGTTATCTGGAGGTCAACGTCAACGTGTAGGTATTGCACGCGCACTTGCTCTCACGCCAGATTTACTTATTGCTGATGAACCAACTTCTGCTCTTGATGTTTCCGTACAAGCGCGCTTTTTGGATCTCTTGCTCGACTTACAAGATAAGTTGAAGTTTGCTTGTCTCTTCATCAGCCACGATTTAGCAGTCGTGGATATCTTGGCCCATCGCATCGCAGTTATGCAGGAAGGTCGCCTTGTGGAGGTCGGAGATCGCGACCAGATCTTGAAGCACGCAAAGGATCCTTATACCCAGCGCCTCATCGCAGCTGTTCCTGTTCCTGATCCTGCCGAGCAGAAAAAGCGTCGCGAAGCACGTTTAACAAGCAAGAACTAACTTCATGACAAAGCCGGTTTCGCTCGCGGAGTTCGGACTTTCCCGTGAATTCGGCTACATGCAGCACCAAGATCCAATTCGCTCACTCTCCTCAGCAAATGAAGCCTGGGATGAGATGGCACGGAACTTG
>Ga0214917_10003515_pt1 | contig 18009 bp, 12 predicted proteins | sample LL_1208_BB_MetaG_FD_177983 | JGI IMG/M metagenome (GOLD analysis project Ga0214917, IMG submission 177983) | Freshwater microbial communities from Lake Lanier, Atlanta, Georgia, United States - LL_1208_BB | ecosystem: Environmental > Aquatic > Freshwater > Lake | place: USA: Georgia | collected...
CTGCACTTGGTTTGCTCCAGCATCAAGTTCGCATCTTGCCTGCTATCGGTTCAGTTCTCGTTGATATCCCAGAAGTTGATTGCCTACTTGTTGATGCACGTCGCGATCTCACCGCTGCTAAATCACTCACCAAGCTCATCACTGTTACTGGAATTGGATGCCCCCTCATTCTCATCACCACTGAAGGTGGATTATCAGCGATGAACGCTGATTGGGGATTTGATGATGTCATCCTCGATACTGCAGGACCCGCTGAAATAGATGCCCGCATCCGCGTTGCAATTGGAAAGATTCAAGCCCTTCGCATCGCAGCTGATCCAACCTCAGGTGAAATCAAAAGCGGCGATGTTGTGATTGATGAGAAGACATACACCGCGAAGATAAAAGGTCGCTCACTAGATCTGACCTATAAAGAATTTGAATTATTGAAATATATGGCTCAACATCCAGGTCGCGTATTTACTCGCTCGCAATTACTGCAAGAAATCTGGGGCTACGACTACTTCGGTGGAACTCGTACCGTTGATGTTCATATCCGCCGACTTCGCTCAAAGCTCGGCCCTGAATTTGAAGCAATCATCGGCACCGTAAGAAACGTTTGTTATCGCTTTAACACCAGCCCTAAAGATCAAGCGCTATCTGATCAACTCTCTTGATCACACAGCTTTCCCATCTCAACCCGGAACAACAAAGCCAGGTCTTATCACTCATTGCTAGCGCATCAGATTCTGATGGCGTTCCACCAGTAAGTGAGCACGTTCTCCTTCATCTCCGCCACGGTGGCGATAAAGCAGATACGCATTTCGTTGCCACTCAAGACAAAGTGGTTATTGGTTACGCCCACCTTGATCTCACCGACCAAGTCGAGGGCCCCAGCGCAGAGTTAGTTGTGCACCCTCAGCACCGTAAGAGTGGAATCGGACAATCACTACTCAAGGAACTACAAAACACGGCTGGCGCCACACTTCGACTCTGGTCTCACGGTGACTTGCCGGGAGCCAAGAACATGGCTGAAAAAAGTGGTTTCACCCGAGCGCGCACTGTGATTCAAATGCGTCGCTCACTCAATGATCCAATCCCCGAACTCACTAAAAATATTCAGATCCGAAATTTCTTACCTGGTATCGATATTGACGAGTGGATTGCGCTGAATAACCGTGCTTTCGCAAATCATCCAGAGCAAGGTAATTGGAGTGCGCGCGACCTTGATATCCGCACCAAAGAGGAATGGTTCGATCCCCAAGGTTTCCTCATCGCCGAAATGCAACAAGAGATGACAGGATTTTGCTGGACCAAGATTCATGGTGGTCATACCCATAAACATTCTCATTCTGAACCAGAACATGATCATGATCCCATCGGCGAGATTTACATCATGGGCGTTGATCCCGCGCAGGTGGGCAAAGGAATTGGCAAAGCTGTAACTATCGCAGGCCTTCGCTACATGCGTTACCAAGGAATCTTTAGCGCGATGCTTTATGTTGATGCCGATAACGTCGCGGCAATCAAGCTCTATCAATCACTCGGATTCACCGAGTGGGGACGCGATGTCTTGTATCGCTATACGATGGCGCGATGATCACACTTCCGAAAACCGATCTTGCTGTTTATCCACTCTGTCTCGGTGGAAATGTCTTTGGCTTTAGCGCCGATTTGAAGAGCTCCGAGACCGTTCTCGACTATTACTTCGACAATGGTGGAAACTTCGTTGATACCGCTGACATGTACTCCCAATGGGCACCCGGTCACGTTGGTGGCGAATCGGAAACCATTATCGGAAATTGGATGAAGCGCCGCGGAAATCGTAAGGAAATGATCATTGCTACCAAGGTTTCCAAGCTCGATACTCGACCTGGCTTAAAGTCAGCCAACATCATCGCTGCATGTGATGATTCTTTGCGACGGCTCCAAACAGATTACATCGATCTTTATTATGCCCACCAGGATGATCCCGATACTCCCATCGAAGAAACTCTCAGCACTTTCGATTCGCTAATTAAGTCTGGAAAAGTGCGCTACATCGCTGCTTCGAATTTCACAGCAGCGCGCCTTCAAGAATCACTTGATATTTCCAAAACTAACGGACTTGCCGCGTATGTTGCGTGCCAAGACCAGTACAACCTCATGGATCGCGATTATGAAAAAACTTTGCGCGATACCGTGGAAAAGAATGGACTTTCCGAGATTCCTTTCTATGGATTAGCCCGCGGATTCCTCTCTGGAAAGTATCGCCCTGGTGTAACTGTTGAATCAGTTCGGGCCACCGGAGTTGCGAACTCTTACGCCAACGAGCGAGGTTGGGCGATGTTGGAGAAACTTGATCTGATCGCCAAAGAAAGAAATACCTCAGTCTCATCCATCGCACTTGCGTGGCTCCGCCAGCAAAAAACTGTTTCAGCTCCGATTGCCTCAGCAACAAAACTCGAACAGATAAAGGAATTAATGCCAATTATTGAATTAGACTCCAGTGCAGTTGACAGTCTAACTTCGAAAGGCTAAACCTTGAGAGTCCTAAATATCATGAGTCGATTTAATGTCGGCGGAACTTCTCAGTGGTTATTCCAATTAAGCACTGGGCTCACTAACGACAAAGTTGACAACTTACTCGTCATCGGAAATTGTCCAAAGAATGAGCGAGAAGATCAACGCATAGTTCAATTGAACTACCGCCGCCTTGAAGGACTCGGCCCAAAAACTAATTTAATTTCAAGCCTTCAATCTCTTCTTCAATTACGAACTATTATTAAAGAATTTAACCCCGACATCATCAATACACACACCAGTAAAGCAGGCGTCTTAGGTCGACTAGCGGGTAAGACCGTAAGAAGTAATGCCGTTGTTGTGCATACTTATCATGGACATGTTTTGAGTGGCTATTTCAGCAAACCAATTGAGACCACAATAAAGCTCATTGAGAAACTCCTTAGTTATATGACTGATTACTACCTTGTATCTGGTGAGAAGGTCCTTCAGGACATAAAGAAAGTGGGGATTATTCGCCGAACGAATGTCATGACTATCTGGCCAGCGGTTCCAGATTACGCGATTCAAGATCGTAAAGAACTACGCGAAAAATTGGGAATTTCCTCTGACGACGTTGTAGTCGGATGGCTTGGGCGAAAAGTTCCGATTAAGAGAATCGATAGAATCTTGGAAGCGGCGGAGCAACTACCGGATATAAAGTTTCTTATTGCGGGAGATGGTGAAAGTATCCGAGATACATTCCCAAAATTCTTCTCCTCAGATACAGGTAAGAATGTGATTGAGCTTGGCTTTTCTACGCCTTCTGAAGTTTGGTCAATCTCTGATATCGCTATTTTGACGAGCGATAACGAGGCAATGCCCATCTCTCCAATAGAAGCAGCTCTGGCCTCTTTGCCAGTAATTGCAGTTGATTCAGGGGCTACTAGCGAAGTTATGGTCGATGGAATCACCGGGATCCTCTGCTCCAAAGATTCAACTTCTCTCACTGCTGCAATAAAGAATCTGGCTCAAGATGAGGCTTTAAGAAGAAAAATGGGAATAGCCGCTCGTAAACTTGCGATCTCCCGATTTAGTCCCCAAAGCAGCGTTCAACGTCAAATAGGGGGCTATCAGGCAGCCCTCAAGGCTAAGCACAGCTAAATCGAAACTAATTCCCTACACATCGCGCGGAAAGCCACCGTGTGAGCATCAACATCTTTCTCGGTCGTATATGGCGACATCAGCGCCATATTGTGGAATGGAGTAAGCAAGAAGCCGTCGTTCAATAAGCGAAGATGGATGTATTGCTCGAGTTCGAAATCTCCGGCTCTGGCTGCTTCTCCGCCAGTACGGGCTGCATGGCCTTGGAAGAGATATTCACCGCGCGCTCCTAAGCGATTCACGTGCCAGGGCAAGGAAAAGTCCTTGATTGCTGCATCTACGCCATCGCACCAACGATTTCCAAGCGCAATCATCAACTCAAAGTTTTCATCGGTCAGCACTTCAGTCAACGTTGCGCGCATCGCAGCCAATGACAAGGCATTCCCAGCCAAAGTTCCACCGATTCCACCCGTATCAATCACTTCGCGTTCGGTCTTCTTTGCAATCTGTGAAGCAATCTCATGTGTCATCCCAAAAGTACCCGTCGGAATTCCGCCACCAATTGCTTTACCAATCGTCAACATGTCGGGCTTCAATCCCAAATCTGCAGTCATTCCACCAGGCCCGACCGAGATTGTGTGGGTCTCATCAATAATCCAGACTGCGCCATATTTCTTAGCTAACTCACCAACCGCAATAAGATACCCATCATCTGGCATCACGATTCCCACATTGGTCATCGCAGGTTCCATCAATATTGCAGCAACATCACCATGTTTGAGCGCCGCTTCTATCCCAGCCAGGTCATTGAATTCCACTACTCGAGTCGTCACATCAAGGGGAACAGGTGCACCGATATTTCCCTCGCGCTTCACAGTCGCACCATTTGCATCAAGCGTCGCAAAAGTCTCATCAACCGATCCGTGATAGCAACGATCAATCACAATAATTTTTGACTTACCTGTAATCAAACGCGAATACCGAATCGCATGACGATTAGCGTCAGTCGCTGAGACTGTGAATTGCCATAACGGCAGACCAAAACGACGCGCTAATTCAGAAGAAACAGCGACCGCATCATCGGTTGGCAACATCGCAGTCATTCCCCGCTTTAATTGTGCGGAGATCGCAGCAACGGTTGGCTCAGGAGAATGTCCCGTCATTGAACCCGTATCCCCTAAACAGAGATCGATATATTCGTTTCCATCCACATCAACGAAATGCGCACCCTGGGCCGAAGCCACAAAAAGTGGGTATTTTCCGGGCCATTTCGTCATCCACGACATCGGAACTCCACCCGGCATCACGCCCTTGGCTTTCTCAAATCGCTCGCGACTGTGGGGAGTACGGGCTAAGAAACGCTCCTCTTCCCGTGCATGCAATTTCTTCAAATGTGCGCGATCAATCACGGTTTAAATCTCCTCAAATACAAAGAGCGCTTCAAGATAAGTATCGCTGGAAATTCCCAAATTCGCCGCATCCGGTGGCGCTGTTTGGGGCTCAATACACACGCCATCAGAATCTTGGTCATACACAACCCAATACGGCGCATCCGATTCAATCTTAATCTGCAGCGCATCTTCCCAATACACAGTAGGCGTCCCACGAACTTCGGTAAATGCATCGTCCCACGGTGACGGAGTCGGATTAATCAACTTCCCCGTCGGAAGGTAATCACTTCCACGTTCGAACATCTTGCCAGGATGGAAATCAATCTCTACTGCACCACCACGTTCCAATTCGCGAGGGAACCATGGATGAAATCCCATCCAAAAAGGAAGCTCACAATCGCCCGCTTCATATTCCAACGACCACCGAAGTGCGTTATCCAATAATTCAAATCGTTGTTCAACTCGCGCACCCGAATATGGCGCTGGAAAATCCACCGCAAATGCGCCATCGCCAATCTCCTCCCACGAAGATGTCAATCCGAATCCATGTATCGCATGTGGTGGCGCGAAATTCACGGGCAACTGCAATTCGCGACCATGAGAATCCTTAATCAAACCATCTTTAATTCGCCCCGCCCAAGGAGCCATTGCATACCAACCCCACGTCAAAGTTTGGCCACGAAAAGGAACAGCGCATTCAAAGTCTCGAAATCGAATAGAAGAGATTCGGGCCCCTTGATCAACATCGATTTCAAGAGATAGTTCGCCGCTATCCATCGTGTGATTCAGAGCCATAAACGAATCCTATTGAGCCATCGGTCATGACCAGTCCGACCTGAAATGCACCTCCTAGACTTGTCATTTCTCTGCGCGCTCCCACCTAAACTGGTCAACACCAGTTAGCCCATCGGACATGACCGGGAGTTATTCAAGACGTGATCACCGTCGACACCACAAAGCTCGTGGCTGACTTGGCCAAGACCGTCCTTGAGGACCCCAATCCAGACCAGTTTCTTGCGCACATCATTAACAAAACTCTCGCCAGCCTCGATGCTCGTGGTGGAATTTTGGGAATCATTGAAAGAGAAGGATTCCTCGATCTCCAAGGTACATATGGTTACGAAAAAAACATGGTCGAACCTTTTATGCGGATTCCGTTGTGGACTCCGATGCCCATCACTGATGCTGCCAGATCTGGTGAGATAAGTATTTTTAATTCTCCAAAAGAATTGGTAAAGATTTACCCGCATCTAAGTGAGTTTAGTTCGTCAGATGAAGGAGTCACGGTTTCTGCTCCAATCAAATATCGCAACACTGTGATTGGCGCAATCGGATTCACTTCGTTAAAAGCCCCTCAACCTGGATTTGAAAATAGCGAAGCAACGCAAGGAGTGCTTGCTCTATGTGGACTCTACATTCGAAATCTTCTCACCAGTCGCACAACCATCACTAAGGACTATTCAGCTGGAGTGAAAACTCTCTCTCCTCGCCAAAAGCAAATAATCAATCTCTTTAAAGAAGATCTCACCACAGATCAGATGGCAGAACGTCTGAAATATTCTTCTTCCACAATCAAGCAAGACATCATCAAGATATATAGCGTCTTTGGCGTTAATTCACGCAGCGCTGTGGTTGAACTTGCGCAGAAAGCCGGACTTTCTTAAAGCTAATCCAGCTCCGCTTTCCATGGTGGATTAGCTCCAGCACGCGAACAGGTAATTGCCGCAGCTTTTGCAGCACGTTCAAGAACCCTAAATAGATTCGCTCCACTTAACCCCGATAATCCATATTCAAGAATCCCTTCAACCAAAACTGCGCCAATTGTGTCGCCGGCGCCAATAGTGTCTACGACCTCGACCGAAACTGCAGGAACATCAACCCTAAAGTCGCCTCCTAACGCGCTTAAACCCTTATCCCCGCGCGTAACAATCACCAACGCGACCCCGCGATCAAACCACGTTTTCACTACGGACTCATCACCGTAAAGCCAAGCCAGATCTTCTTCACTGAGCTTCACGATTGATGCCAAATCAATCCATCTCTCCACTGATTTTCGATATTTATCTTTATCGTCCACGATTGATGGCCGCACATTTGGATCAAAAACAATAGGCGCTAATTGCGAAGAAGCCCACTTCGCTAACTCGTTCGCGCCAGGTTCCACAATCGTCGCCACTGAACCCACATGCACCGCGTCTGGTTGCCCTAGCGGCAACCAAGATTCATCAAAAGCAAATGTGGCCGTTCCTTCAAGTTTGAATTCGTAACTCGCAGCGCCTTGTGAATCTAAAGTTGCAATGGCCAACGCCGTTGGTTGATTGCTTTTCTTCGATAATTCGAGTTCGACACCACTAGCTTTCAATTCTTCTTCAATCATCTTTCCGTAGGAATCAGCAGAGATACCGCCGATAAACGATGTTTGATAGCCTAGACGTGCTATCGCTTTAGAAGTGTTTGCGGGGCCCCCACCAACTTTTGCAATGCGGTTTCCTGTCACATCGGGAATCAGATCAATGAGCGCCTCGCCAACTACCCAAACGGAACCTCGCAATTTACTTCTGCTTCAATCGACTTGAAAATGTTTGAGATACTCGAATCCAATGATCTAACTCTGCTTCAGAAAAGAAATTCTCACCATTCTTCACCACATACAAACCAGTGAAATATTCATCTTTAAATTGATAAACAGCGAACAGAGTCCTTGCATTCGAACCTTCGCCCATAATTGAGTGAACAATCACCGACTCAGCAACATTGAGTTGTTTTTCGTATATTAAAGTGTCTTTGAAGAGGTATTTTGTCGTTACACCAGTGGCGTCCCGGAAGCCACCTGCATTTTTACATTCTCTTAACTTTTCTTGTAACTCAAGAAAAGCTTGTGCGGTGGCTTTCCTATCTCGATATTGCACAGATTCAGATGACATGAAAGCGTACGGAGATCCTGCTTTTGTAACTGCGACTTGTCGTCGAAAAAGTCGAAGTTTTTCAGAGTTGTAGTCTGAACCACATAAATCTAGTGTGGGATCTTGCGTTTCAGTACCGCCAGCCATAGGCAAAACGCGCCAACCATTTACGAAATCATCTTGTTTGAAACCAAGATTAATCAAAGAGGCTTGGCTTGGCAGAGTAAGTGTCGGGTCAATGCCCTGCGTCGTAGAATTGAATTCACGAGAATCCGAAATTTTCATTGTGCTTTGAATTACGCCGGTTAGTAAAATGTCTTTACCTGAAATCCTAAGAACTCTTTTTTTATCTCCTACTTCTAGGTTGATCATCCCTCCATTCTTGGATTGTGAAATCTCCGTAACTTTCTTTCCAGATATAAATACATCAGATGCTTTCGACTGCGCGATGATCCCGACATTACCGCTTACAGAAGTTGAAAAGGAACATTTTGATACACATAGCAGTTGGACATTTCCATTATCATCAATGCGATTCTTCCAAATGCCGGTTTTCGTGCCTTGTTCAGAGCTAATCCACTTATTTGACAATTCAAATCTTGCGTCACGAATATTCCCTAGACAATCCCGAGCTTGAATTCTCCCAACAAATATTTCATTGACTAAGAATTCAAACTTTGGAGCAAGCTTTTCACTCGAATTTAGTGAAACAAAATCAAAATCATTGTATATCGATGTGTCACAAAGTTGGCTGCCTTCGTCCTTTACTCCATTAAGCTTGATTCCTACCCTTCTACCGGTGTAACTCTCTATAGTTATCTTGGCGTCTAATTTGGGTGAACCACGATCTATATTCACATTCTGTGGAGAAGACCATTCACTCTTATTTCCAGCTAAGTCTCTGGTTCGCACGGATAATGAGTATTTCCCTTCGGGTAAGTCCGCCACCGTGAGTATTTTGTTTGCTCGAAAAGGTTGAAGATATGTCTGACGCCAAAGCGGGTCACTTCGACCTGGTGAAGAAATTACCTCTTCATTCTTCTTAATTTCAAAGGAATCCACGTAGGTTTCTCTATCTTCAAAACCATTCTGCAAAACGGATTCGTCACCCGACCGTAGAGAGCCAAAGATGGCCAAACTAGGTTTTGGCGGAACATTTAGATCTACCGGACGTCTAATTGTCACTGTGGCTGAATCTTGATTTGGGGCGATTGAATTCACTTCAATTGTGACATTTCCACTAAAAACAGTGAAGGATTTTCCCGAAGCGAGAGTCATTGATCCTCCCGATCGTGAATTGCTATAGTTGAAATTATCAAGATTAACGAGCCACATATCACTCGAAACGCTCATATTTGATTCAGAACCATAAGAGTCTTCAACATTTGGACTTACAACAGCACTTGCTGGTGGCGGATCAGTTCGATATACGACAAGACCTGAGCCGTATCCACTCTCAAGTCTCTCTCTTCGATATTCAACCCAATAAGTACTTGAGCCATCACGAACAAAAATAGCTTTAACTCCCTGGGCCATTTCTGCGGAAGAGAGAGAAATAGATTGGGTGCTCCAAACTTCCTTAACTTGATCGTTTCTCAGTAACCCCATTCGCCATTGATGGTAAGTCGAAAGAGGAGCAGTTGTTGGAACGTTCCCCATTAAATCCACTGTTCCTCCGTATTCCACCGCCTTACAGCTTCGCCATGAGCCATCACGTTGCCCTGTATCGCATCGGAGGAAATTGCTGTGGCCCAACCCAAGCGAATGACCCAACTCATGGGCGATAACGAATGGGTCTGATGTGTCTTGGAGGATCATGGTTCCATTTTTTGAATCTGAGGTTCCAATAAGACTTCGACCTTCCCAAATACAGTTGGCTTTAGGCATCAAAATAATTAGGTACCGATTATTTGAATTCTCAATCGAGAGCCGTTTGTACGCTTCTGCTCGAATAGAGTTTAAGAAACTTGAGAAATCACTCCTATTACAAGCAAGCGGAGAATTTAATGCTATGGCTTGTGAGAGTATTTTGTCTGCGAAGAACATTATCTTTCGATCTTCTACAGCTCCCACCAAATCTGTGAGATTTTCCCATCTTTTTGCCACATCAGTGTTTATCGCGTTGACAAGTTCTCCCGTGGTGACATTCGGGCGAGATGCACCGGACCATGTAATTTCCACAACATCAATTGGCCTTCTATCTGCCGCTTCGGCAGGTTCTGTGAAGACAACAAGAATGAGAAGAAGGAAAGCGGAGAAAATGGAAACTCTCGTGCTTAATTTTCGATTCACTTCAATTCTCTCCACCAGGACTCATGACTCTTGTACCAATGGACTGTATCCCTGAGTCCTTCCTCAAAAGAAATCAAATTCGCGAATGCGAGCTCATTCCGAATCTTGGAATCGTCTACGGAGTACCGAAAATCATGACCTGCTCTATCTTTCACATATTCAATTGCGCTCTCGGGGGCATCAAACTCTCCAAGTAATTTCGTAGTTAATTCCAGGTTACTAACTTCTTGATGCCCACCAATGTTGTAAACACTTCCTGATTGACCTTGAATTAATACTTTCAATACCGCTCTGCAATGATCCTTCACGTGGATCCAATCGCGTACATTTTGCCCGTCTCCATAGAGCGGGAGTTTCTGGCCATCAATCAGATTTGTGATAAACAATGGGATTAACTTCTCTGGGAATTGGCGAGGACCGTAGTTATTTGAGCATCGTGTAATACATAAATCCACGCCATATGTCCTATGAAAAGCCATGGCCATTAAATCTGCAGAAGCTTTACTGGCTGAATAGGGCGAATTCGGTGCAAGAGGTTCAGATTCGCTCCATGAGCCTTCGCTAATGGACCCATAAACCTCGTCAGTTGAAATCTGTATAAATCTTCCCTTACACAAGTCCCGAAAACTCTCAAGGAGATTTGTCACGCCCTGGACATTGGTGTGGACGAATGGTGTTGCTGAAGCAATTGACCTATCTACATGTGATTCCGCAGCAAAATTGACAATAGAGTCAATTGCAAAATCCTTTAATGTGGATTCAACCAACTTCCTGTCTGCAATATCTCCGTGTACAAACTTGAATTTGGGATGATGCGTGAAAGTTGCCAAATTTGACTTCAAACCCGAATAAGTAAGTAAATCCAAAACAACCACGTTCTGAAAAGGGTTATTCTGATTTTGGAGAACCTCTTCAACAAAATGAGAGCCTATAAACCCCGCTCCACCTGTAACCAAAAGTGATGGCAAAATCTTCTGTTCCTATCCTTATATATGTGATGTAGAGTCTACTCGTGAAAGGAATAATTCTCGCGGGTGGTCATGGAACTCGACTTGATCCTTTGACTCGTGCTGTGAGCAAGCAACTTCTGCCTGTCTATGACAAGCCCATGATTTACTATCCCTTGAGCACCTTAATCTTGTCTGGCATTACTGAGATTGCGATAGTCTCAAGTCCACAGCATCTAGATTCATTCAAAAAATTATTGGGGACTGGGAAAGAATTCAATGTGCAATTCACCTTTATCTCACAGGACCAGCCTCGCGGTATTGCTGATGCTTTCCTCGTCTCAAAAAACTTTGTCGATGGCTCCCATGTTGCCTTAATACTCGGTGACAATCTCTTTTATGGTCAAGGATTAGGAAGGCAACTCGCAAGGAATCGAAGTATTTCTGGAGCGAAAATTTTCGCTTATCGCGTAAGTGACCCCACTCAATATGGCGTCATTACCCTCAATGAAGCGGGTGAAGTCACTAATCTCGAAGAAAAACCCAGCGAGCCAAAATCAGACCTTGCTATCCCTGGGTTGTATTACTTTGATTCTCATGTTAGCGAAATAGCTCAAAACTTAAAACCAAGTTCTCGTGGAGAACTCGAAATTATCGATGTAATCCGAGAGTATTGGAATCGAGGTGCGCTTCGGGTGGAAATTCTTGAACGTGGAACTGCGTGGCTCGACACAGGCACTCCTGAAGGCTTGTTTGAAGCGTCTTCCTTTGTTCGGGCCATCCAGCACCGACAGGGTCTAAGTCTCGGCGATCCCAAAATGGCCAGCCAGAATGCAGCTAGTCTCTGACCTGCAGTCCACTTCTGTTACTAAAGGATTTGGACTTGGTCACCAAACTTTGGCATGCGGCCAGTAAAATCAAAAATCCTCTTTGAGTTTGCTAGTAGCTCGGACGTATTCGTTGAGTCGTGAAAAACCAGAAGGAGAATTGCATCCCAAATTTCAGCGCTAATTGGGGTTGAATCACTACCGTTCCACGATGATATAAGTGGATCATGCCATGATGCTTGAGCACCAACATCCTTAAGGCCTCTTAAAATGTTTGTCGCTGGAGTTTCTCTTGTATCTCGCACATTTGGCTTATATGTGATTCCTTCAATCAGAATCTTCTTTCCAGATAAGCCATTCATTTGCTTGTCAAGATACCCCACAATGGCTCTATATCGATTCTCATTGAGTTTCATTGCGCTTTCGAGAATCGGCAGTTCAATTTCGTCTTCATTCGCATTCTTAAGAAGATAAACTGGATCGACAGGTATGCAATGACCACCCACTCCCGGCCCTGGAAAAAATGGCATAAAACCAAATGGTTTCGTGCTCGCTGCGGCAATTACCTCTCGAACCGGTATACCTTTATTTGAACAATAATCACTGATTTCGTTGATAAATGAAATGTTTACCATGCGAAATGAGTTTTCAAGCAACTTTGACATTTCAGCAACTTCAGGCGTCGAGACCACAAGCACTTCGTTAACAAAATTTTCATAGAATTCTTTGACTTTGGTTTTTGCCACTTCGTCAAGTCCAGACACGACTCTGGGAGTATTCGAGTGGCTATATTGCAAGTCCCCCGGATTAACTCTCTCTGGTGAGCATGCAAACTTAATACCTTGAGCCATATCTGTTCGCTTGCCAGCAACTAAAGGAGCAATTAGATCTCGCAAAGTACCTGGATGAGAAGTTGACTCATTAATCAATAGAGCTTCATTCTTCAAGTTCGGAGCAATGAGCGCACATGCTGATTTTAATGGACCATAGTCTGGCTCTCTGTCTGGCAATAGAGGAGTTGGAACGGCTACGATTACAATTGAGCATTCTCGAATATCAGCAAAATTATCTGTGGCTAGAAATAGGTTATCCTGCAAATAGCTTCGTAATGCTTTTTCACTCAATGATTCATTTGGCGTTACGGATTCCATTAAAGTGAGAATCCGATTTCGATCAATATCTACACCCAGAGTTGGAATCCCCTTGGCGCACAAAGAGTTCACAAGCGAAAGTCCTACATATCCAAGTCCAACAATTGCAACTTCCCTTTGGAGTTTATTCAAGTCTATCTTCCCAATTCTTTCAGTATCTTCGTTGCTCCCAAATATGCTTCGCTGGACTCAGGCGCAGCCTCGAGAGTCCTATTCGCAAATTGTGTTGCAAGTTTCACATCTCCAGATTTAAGCGCTTCTTGAGACATTTCAAAATACAAATTGTAATTCAGAGGATCAATTTCAAGCAACTCTTTCATCACTGCGATTGCCTCGGTGTGCATATTGGATTGAGAATATGCGTCAAACAAAGACCGATACGCTACCCAAGACATTGGATTACGTTGGATTGCTAACTTTGCAAGTTCAACACCTGTTTGAGCATTACCATTTGCAAAAAGATTCTGAATAGAATTACCCAAATAATCTTGATCAACGATAAAAGGTAAAGTAGCTGAATAAATAGTTTTACTTCGTGGTCCTAGATCCGAAACTCCTTGAGATCCACCCGGAGCTTGTAAAGCTTTTCTCAAAGCCAAGTCATTTTTTATTGGTTGAATTAACAGGGGAGCGATTGCTAAAGAGAAGACTAACCACCATGTTCCAATTCCTATGAAATTTGACTTTCGTCTCCTCGTTGAATTTGTATTGGGCGAAGGCTTCTCGGTTGTGGATTTTTCATCTTCAAAAACCTGAGATAGGCAAAGGCCAAGTAAGCAAAAACCTAGTATCGAAATAGCCATCTGAGAAATTGAAATGAGTGACTGCAAATAAAACGCTGAATAAGCAACAAATAGATAATCGTAGTTCGTTAGATTTCTCTTGACTGAAAACTTCGATTTTCTGAGGTAAACAAACAATGGCACCAGGTAGAGGGAGATATAGACAAAAGTCCCCAACAATCCAAGATCAGTTCCCCATTGAAGGGCAACATTATGCGCATTTGTTGAAACTAAACCGGGACTATATTTCTCTACAAAATTTGCTTCTCGATACAGTCTGTAGTAATCGCCATAGCGATCAATTCCCACTCCTGAGAATAAATTGTTTTCCATCATTCTTAAGGCAACTCGCCAGTAGTGCATTCGAATTGAGAGTGTCTCTTGAAAGAGGAATGCTTTTAGTGGTCCGATATTGAAAACTCCCAACGCGACTGGTAGTGAGAAAAAGACTGCTCCAGAAATTAGGAGAACAACATATCGTTTTGAAACAATAAAGCGTAAAATTGTGATTATTGACAAAAGAAAGATAGATGCAAGAATCGTTAAAATTCCCTGGACAGATTTCGTCGCGTAACTCATATAGACTCCGGCAAGAATCAGAATCGAGAACACCATCTTTTTCCAAAACACATTTTTCGAGAAAAGAAATTTGAAATTGATCACTACCAAAATGGCGAATAGAGCAGAAGCAAAGTTTGGGTTACCCGTTGTTACAAAAATATTGTTATATGGATTGATCCAGGGTATAGGGTCATTACCCGTGAGTTGAATGGCGCCATATGCAATCTCGATAGAGAGTAGCACTGCAGCGACTCGAAAAAAACGGTCTATAGTCTCAGCATTGCTAAAACGCAAATAGATGATAACCAAGATCAATAAGGCGATTTTTGCAATTATTCCATTTGCTCTTGAGAATGAACCCCAAATCGTTGTAAAACTAGATATATTATTTTGACTGGCAAGTCCAACAATTAAAGCAATGATTAGAAAAAGTATGTATTCAATTGGATGAAGACCCTTAGTTCTCAATGGATAACCAAAATACACAATAACCGTTAGCGCGAGCGCAATGATTCCCACCGCTGCCACAACCACCTTTGGGTAGTTAAATGAATCGAGAGTTTGCGTCATAAAGAAAAGAATTACCCCAGAAACCACTAAGTCCGCGATGAAAGTGACTTGTTTGCACTCTTTATTGCTCACTAATCTATTCATGAGTTATCCCCTTCTGCCTCTGAATTAGCCTAGTGGAAAGATGATAAAAACAACTGAGCCCCCGGAATATCCGAGGGCTCAGTCTTACTGATTTTCTAATAGAGACCCGTGACTAGGCCTTTACCTTTTTCGCGATCTTTGCAACTGTGTTTGCTAAAGTCGTGATTTGAGCTTTCAGTGCAGCCATCAAAGTAGCAACCTGGGTTGCCAACTCTTCTACTGCTGCAGTTGCTGCATCTGCAGCGTCACGTGCTTCTTCCGCCGCAACCGTTGCAGCATCTGCTGCTTCAGCAGCTAGATTTGCAGCATCTGTTGCAGCATTGGCAGCATCAATAGCTTCAGCAGCAGCATCAGTTGCTGCTTCAGCAGCAGCCTGCACCGCGGACACGCCAGTTGATGTCACAACAACGGAGATATCGTCCACTCTCGCTACCGGGGCATCACCTTGAGTTGTCGTTGTGGTAGTCGCAAGAACTCCACCAGTTGTGGTAACGCGCAAGGTTCCTGAACCTGCCTTATCGGCGAGAACACCGATAGTGAGAGTTCCAGCGCTATTTGTAGTCGCTGTAGTTCCCTGTGCTCCATTGTAAGACACGATGCGGCCGTTAGCACCGGTATACGTCACCGTCAGCGACGCACCTGGCACAACGTTTCCGTAGATGTCACGAGCAGTAACCACTACTTCTGCAGTCTTATCAACTTCTACTGAAGCTGTTGTTGATGCGACTGAGAGAGCTCTCAACTTGCTTGGGGTTGATTGGCAAGTAAATGTTGAAACTGCGGTCTTTGTGCCCACAGTCCACGTTACGGATTGTGCACCGGACTTGTAGCAAGCTACACGTACGAAGGCTTGTCCGTTTGAATCTGTGAAGCCAGATAGCTGTGAATTACCTGATGCGTAGTTGCGTCGCTCATAGAGCCCCGCACTTAGTGCAACAGAATAAGCGAGACCAGCCTGTACAGATCCCGTATCTGTTGTTACGGTAATTGTTTCAGTAATTACTGTATCAACGAGATTATATTGACCTGCCGCTGCACCGTCAGTATCAGAGACCTCGTTACCTGTTGAGGTCAAAGTACCGGGTGTAACAAACGCTGCTGTGGTGTAGTTGATACTCGCTGTACTAGTCAGCGCATCTGCAGCATTTGCAGTGTTAACGTACCAACGAACAGTTCCGGCGCCGTTCAGAGTTGTTGCTCCAGAACCAGCCAATGTATACGCATCAGTAAAGGTATAGGTTGCAATACCGTTAGCATCAGTTGTTGTGGCAGCGAGATCTGAATATGCACCAGTGGCAGTTCTAGTGTGCTGAACTTTGACTGTTGCCCCAGATACAAGGGCGCCAAATCCATCGCGAACAACCATACGTACAGTATTTGTTGAACCTACGGCTGCACGCGCGGTAATTCCATCTAGATTTGTAACAACTGAACCTTCACCTGAAGTTCCGCTGACAGTTGGCGCCTTATAAGTCACGTCGTAAATATAAGACTTACCATTTGTCATATTGAAGGTTACGCGATAGCCATCGCCTGCAGTAGGTGCAGTAGCAGTAAACCCAACATAGGAGAACTGGCTATCTGTCGTGTAATCATATGCTCCAGCAGCAACGCCCGTTGGCAATGGAACGCCAGTTCGTGCAGCTACTGAAACAACAACCAAACCACCGGTTGCTTCGACAGTTTGAACCGGGAAGTAAACAGATTTTCCAGAAACTGTGCTTGCAAGCAAGCTAGTAGCCACAGGAGCCACGGCTGCATTTGATTGACCGGCGCAGGCGATAGTTCTGCTATAGGCAGAAGTTCTCAATCCAAGCGTCGCGGAAGAAGTATCAGTACGGTTTCCATAAGCAAGCGTTGAAGTTGGGCAAATAAATGCAGGTGTTGCTGCATTTCTCATCGTCAACGTGAACGCACCAGAAGTGATACCTGACAAGTTACCAGTACCGAATATGGTGAATGTTGTGGTAGTCGCATCGCTATTTCCTACGTAGAACTGAATTTGGCTGTTCAATAGTCGTAGGTGTCCTGGATGGTTCGCCGCAACATTGTTACCGACGTAGTTTGATGACCATGCCAACTGATTAGCGACAGTGCTATCAACAGTAGTGACGCCCGTAGCTGAAATGGTATCGGAAATTCGGGCAGTACCCGGAGCAGTCCTATTAGTTCTCACGGTAAAACGTTCACTCGAGGAACCGTCTAGAAGCGTATCAACTCCATTAGCATCCTTAATGGAAGCGCGCACCACATTAGTTGTCACTGAGGAAGAATCAGCGGTTGCTGAAGTGGAACTCAATGTAAATGCAGCGGGATTTCCACCGAGAGTAACCGAGACTCTTGCAATAGAGTCAGTCGCAGCTGGGGCTGATTCGTCCGAACTAGTGGTATTCGCCCAGATCAAGAAGTCGTAAGTTCCCGCAAGATAGGTATCACCAGGTGCAGTTCTGTGGAGCGTTATGTACGCGCCTCCGTAAGCATCAGCTGCAGAAACGGTAGTTGAGTCAATGAACGTTGCACGAAGATCCGCATTCGAAACGCCCACAATTTTTGTGTGGACATAGGAACTTGCGTTCAGGGCGTTGTTTGTCGCTGAAGCACTATTTCCAGAATGAACGAGGATATCGATTCCGTAGCCAACACGACCAACAGCCGAAGCTGTAAGAGTAGTGCTACCAGCCACATAGGCTGCAGGAGCTTGAGTTGATGCAATCATCCCAAGACCCAAAGCAGCAACAGTCGTAAGCGCAATGCGCTTCAAAACTGTATTAAATGACATTTGTTTCCTTTCATTAGTCGTGAAGAAGACGTTCTCCTTCACGGCTGGCGAAGTTTGAATCTTCGCCTCGTGATGCAATGCACGTGCTACTGCACCACATTCCCCACCGTGTATCCGGACGCGGCGAGGAAACTTAAAACGGGAGTTCATTACTTCGC
>Ga0214917_10003516_pt1 | contig 18007 bp, 27 predicted proteins | sample LL_1208_BB_MetaG_FD_177983 | JGI IMG/M metagenome (GOLD analysis project Ga0214917, IMG submission 177983) | Freshwater microbial communities from Lake Lanier, Atlanta, Georgia, United States - LL_1208_BB | ecosystem: Environmental > Aquatic > Freshwater > Lake | place: USA: Georgia | collected...
AGTTTGAAGTTTGACGCTCCCCCACGCGCAATGATGGCCGCTTCGGCAACCGCGTCAATTTCGAGAGTGGATGCCCCCGCGACGATTTTGCGTCGCGCCGCGGCCAGCGACGCTGCTGTCGCCAAACCGGGTTCGATCATGAGGCGAAGCTGATCAGGGGTTTTGTAGATCGACGAACGAAACATCAGCGCGACGCGACCACACCAAACGCGGCCAAGGCGGCGAGAATCCGCTGTGTCACCTCGTCCACGGCGCCGAGTCCGTCGACCTTCACAAGAAGGTCACGCTGCGCAAAATGTTGAATGAGCGGAGCCGTCTGCTGTTCGTACACGCTCAAGCGATGCCGGATGACCTCGTCCGTGTCGTCGGCCCGCCCCTGCTCGGCCGCACGCTTCACCAGACGGGCGACAACCTCATCGGTGTCGGCATCGAGTTGAACGACGGCGTCCAACGCCTCATGTTCGGCGGAGAGCACCCGATCGAGTTCGGCAACTTGCTCCGGCGTGCGTGGATAGCCGTCGAGGAGAAACCCCGCCAACGCGTCGGGCTCGCGCAGTCGCTGCGCCACAATGGCATTCGTAATGTCATCGGGAACGTATTCTCCGGCATCCATAATGGCTTTGACTTTCTGACCAAGTGGCGTCTGGTTAGCCACGTTGGCGCGAAAAATGTCGCCCGTTGAAATGGCCGGCACACCAAATGCGGACGCCAAGCGCGAGGCCTGGGTTCCTTTGCCCGCGCCGGGTGGGCCGATCAGTAGAAGCCGGGTACCCGACGTCACTTAAGCAGACCCTCGTAGTGACGTTGCTGAAGTTGCGAGTCGATTTGCTTGACTGTCTCGAGACCCACGCCGACCACGATCAGAATCGACGTACCACCGAATGGGAAGTTTGAGTTTGCCCCAACAAGCACCAGCGCAATCAGTGGGAGGAGCGCGACGATGCCCAGGTACAGCGAGCCGGGGAGCGTGATGCGCGTGAGGACGTAGTCGAGATACTCCGCTGTCGGGCGACCGGCACGGATGCCCGGGATGAACCCGCCGTAGCGCTTCATATTGTCGGCCACTTCTTCGGGGTTGAACGTGATTGCTACGTAGAAGTAGGTAAAGCCCACAATGAGCAAGAAGAACAACGCCATGTACAGCGGGTGGTCACCCTTCGTGAGGTACGTGGTAATCCACGTCACCCACTCGGCGGGCTTTTGACCTGCTGCGGGTTGGTTGAACTGCGCGATGAGTGCGGGCAAGTACAGCAACGACGACGCAAAGATCACCGGGACCACGCCGGCCATGTTGACCTTAATGGGGATGTACGTGTTGTTGCCGCCATACGTGCGGCGACCCACGACGCGCTTGGCATATTGCACCGGGATGCGCCGCTGTGATTGCTCGACAAACACGATGGCCGCCACCACGAGCAGACCCACCGCAATGACGATGAGGAACGTGTTCCAGCCCTTGGCCTGCTGGATTGCCCACATGGACTGCGGGAAACGTGCAGCGATCGACGTGAAGATGAGCAGGGACATTCCGTTGCCGACACCCTGTTCGGTAATCAGCTCGGCCATCCACATAATCAGACCGGTTCCGGCGGTCATCGTGATGACCATGAGGAGAATGGCGTACCACGCGTCATTTGTCAGCAGCTGCGAACATTCCGGTGTTGACGTCGAGCCAAATAGCGCGCCCGAACGAGCAACCGTGATCAGCGTGGTCGACTGCAACACACCCAGCGCAATGGTGAGGTAACGCGTGTACTGGGTCAGCTTCGACTGTCCGGCCTGGCCCTCTTTGTAGAGGGCTTCAAAGTGTGGGATGACCACGCGCAGGAGTTGCACAATGATCGACGCAGTGATGTAGGGCATGATACCCAGGGCAAAAATGGAGAGTTGGAGGAGCGCACCACCCGAGAAAAGGTTGACCAGCTCGTATAGTCCCGACGTGTTTTGATTCGCCGCCAAACAAGCCTGCACGTTGCCAAAGTCAACGAATGGGCTCGGGATGAACGAACCAAAGCGGAATAGAGCCACGATGAAAATCGTGAATCCGATCTTGCGACGAAGGTCGGGGGTGCGGAAGATCCGCGCTACTGCGCTAAACACAAGTTTCTCCTGGTTTGATTCTTCGTGGTAGGAACGCGACCTTCGAGCTCACACGAAAAGGTCGCGCTCCTCACAACGTAAAGAGCAGTGGCGACGGCTATTTCACCGAACCACCGGCGGCAACAATCTTCTGCTCAGCTGAGCTCGAGACCTTGTCGACCGTGACATTCAGCTTAACCGCGATATCACCATTGCCGAGAACCTTGACCAGCTCGTTTTTGCGAACCGCACCCTTGGCCACGAGGTCAGAGACGGTGACGTCCCCACCCGACGGGTACAGTTCGGCGAGCTTCTCGAGGTTCACAACCTGGTACTCGGTGCGGAAGGGGTTCTTGAACCCGCGCAGCTTCGGTGACCGCATGTGAAGGGGCATCTGACCACCTTCGAATCCGATTTTCACCTGGTAGCGAGCCTTCGTTCCTTTGGTTCCGCGACCTGCGGTCTTACCCTTCGAACCCTCACCGCGACCGACGCGGGTGCGCGCCTTCTTGGCACCCGGTGCGGGACGCAGGTGGTGCACCTTCAGAAGGTGTTCCTTAGGCTCTCCGGCCTCCTTCTTCGCAGCAGCCTTGGGAGCTGCCTTCGGAGCGGCGGCCTTGGGTGCATCTGCCTTTGGTGTTTCAGCCTTGGCAGCAGCAGCCTTCGGGGCAGCCTCAGCCTTCGGAGCAGCGGCCTTGGCAGCCGGTGCCTTGTCTGCGGCAGTTTTCGCAGCCGGAGCCTTGGCCGCCGGAGCTTTCGCAGCCGGAGCCTTGGCAGCATCAGCCTTCGGAGCCGCAGCCTTCGGAGCCGCAGCTTTGGGTGCAGCGGCCTTCGCGGCGTCGTCCTTGTTTTCAGCCATTAGTCAATCTCCTCGACCTTCACCAGGTGAGCGACAGTTTTGACATAGCCGCGGTTGACCGGGCTGTCCTCTTTGACGACGATGTCGCCAATCCGCTTGAGTCCGAGACTGCGAAGCGTGTCGCGCTGGTTTTGTTTTTCGCTAATTACCGACTTGATCTGTGTGACCTTGAGACGTGCGGCCATTAGACACCTGCCTTCGCGGCTGCGTCAGCACGCACGAGACGTGCCGGAGCAACCTGGTCGAAGTCCAGCCCACGACGAGCGGCTACTGCGCGCGGCTCTTCGAGCTGCTTCAGTGCCTCCACGGTGGCGTGAACAATGTTGATCGTGTTCGACGACCCGAGCGACTTGCTCAGCACGTCGTGGATGCCGGCACATTCAAGTACGGCGCGCACGGGACCACCGGCGATAACTCCGGTACCCGCCGCGGCAGGGCGCAGAAGCACTACGCCAGCAGCGGCTTCACCCTGAACGGGGTGCGGAATCGTGAAGCCAACGCGGGGAACGCGGAAGAAGTTTTTCTTCGCCTCTTCGACACCCTTCGAGATAGCAAGCGGAACCTCACGGGCCTTCCCGTAACCGATGCCGACCATCCCGTTACCGTCGCCGACGACGACGAGTGCGGTGAAGCTGAAGCGACGACCACCCTTGACGACCTTGGAAACACGGTTGATGGTGACAACGCGCTCGAGGAACTGGCTCTTGTCGGCGTCACGGTCGCGGTTGCGGTCTTTGTTGGGGTTGCGCTCACGCGCGCCCCGGCGGGCCTCACGAGGCTCATCCCGCACCGACTCCGTGACGTCGGCCACGACAGCTTCGGCTACGACGGTTTCTGCTTCTGCAGTCACCTCGTTCTCCTTCTCAATTTCGCTCACAGGTTGAGTCCACCCTCTCGCGCTCCTTCGGCGATCGCGGCAACGCGACCGGCGTACTTGTTTCCGCCACGGTCGAAGACCACAGCCTCAATCCCGGCTTTTTTGGCGCGCTCTGCGACCAGCTCGCCGACTTTCTTAGCCTTGGCGGTCTTGTCGCCCGCGAAGCCACGGAGTTCGGTCTCCATCGTCGAAGCAGAAGCGACCGTGTGGCCCTTCGAGTCATCGACGACCTGAACGAACACGTGGCGTGCCGAACGGGTTACCACGAGACGCGGACGAGTGGTCGTGCCTTCAACCTTCTTGCGAAGGCGAGCGTGACGACGGTCGCGCGATGCAGATTTGCTCTGAATAGCCATGGGTTACTTACCACTCTTTCCGGCCTTGCGGCGAACGACTTCGCCGGCGTAACGCACACCCTTGCCCTTGTATGGCTCGGGCTTGCGAAGCTTGCGGATGTTGGCAGCAACCTCGCCGACAGCCTGCTTGTCGATGCCTTTAACGGTGAGCTTGTTGTTTCCCTCGACCTCAAAGGTGATGCCGGCGGGCGGGTCAACCGTGATCGAGTGGGAGTAGCCGAGGGCAAACTCGAGAGACGAACCCTTGGCGGCAACACGGTAACCCGTGCCGACGACCTCGAGGCCCTTTTCGTAGCCTGCGGTCACACCCGTGATCTGGTTTGCAATCAACGTGCGCGTCAATCCGTGCAGCGAACGCGATGCGCGCTCGTCGTCGGGACGCGTGACGACAACCTGGTTGTCTTCAATCGCGACGCGGATGGGGTTGGAAACAGTGAGCGCCAGCTCACCCTTCGGGCCCTTGACGGTGACGTTCTGTCCCTCGATGGTGACGGTGACACCACCGGGAATGTCAATGGGGAGACGACCAATACGTGACATGTCGGGTTACCACACGTAGGCGAGAACTTCTCCGCCCACGCCTTTCTGCTCGGCCTGACGGTCGGTGAGAAGACCGTTGGAGGTGGACAGGATGGCAACGCCGAGTCCACCAAGAACTTTGGGGATTTCGGTGGACTTTGCGTACACGCGCAAACCGGGCTTGGAAACGCGCTTAATGCCAACGATCGACTTCTCGCGGTTCGGTCCGAACTTGAGGTTGAGTGTCAGCGTCTGACCCACGCGGGCGTCGTTCACTTCCCAGCCGGCGATGAAGCCTTCCGCCTTGAGAATGTCGGCAATGCGCACTTTGAGTTGCGAGCTGGGCATCGACACGGAGTCGTGATGCGCCGAGTTCGCATTGCGCAGTCTGGTCAGCATGTCTGCGACCGGATCTGTCATTGTCATGTGTGTTTTTTCTTTCTGTCACCAGGTTTCGCGTGCTTTACAAGGCCAGCGACCTGTGGTGGTTCACGAACGCGAGCTGCGTCCGTGTGAAACAAGACCAGCTAGCTCGTCTTGAAGGGAAATCCGAGTTCGCGAAGGAGGGTTCGACCCTGTTCGTCGTTCTTGGCGGTGGTCACGACCGTGATGTCCATACCGCGGACGCGGTCGATCTTGTCCTGATCGATCTCATGAAACACCGACTGCTCCGTGAGACCAAACGTGTAGTTTCCCTTGCCGTCGAACTGGCGGTCAGAAAGACCGCGGAAGTCGCGGATGCGGGGAAGGGCGAGCGAGAGAAGTCGGTCGAGAAACTCCCACATGCGGTCGCCGCGCAGCGTGACGTGGCAACCGATGGGCTGTCCTTCACGAAGCTTGAATTGGGCAATCGACTTGCGTGCCTTGGTGACCTGAGGCTTCTGACCCGTGATTTTGGTCATGTCGGCAATGGCGCCGTCAATAACCTTGCTGTCACGAGCCGCCTCGCCGACACCCATGTTGACCACAATCTTGGTGAGCGTGGGAATCTCGTGCACGTTCGAAAGCCCGAGCTCAGTTCCCAGTTTCTTCTGGATTTCGGCGCGGTACTTCTGCTTGAGACGCGGCTGGATTTTGCCAGCAGCAACGGCAGTGTTTGTCATTACAGGTCCTTACCTGACTTCTTGGCGTAACGAACGCGAACCGTCTTGGTCACGCCGTCCTTGGTGACGGTCTCGACACGGTGGCCGACACGCGTGGGCTTCTTCGTTCCGGGGTCCACCACGGCCACGTTGGACATGTGGATGGGCGCCTCGACAGTTTCGATTCCACCCGTCTTGGTCCCGCGCTGGCTTTGGCCCACGCGAACGTGCTTGGTGACGAAGTTAATTCCCTCAACAATCACGCGGTTCTGCTCGACGAGAACGTCGATGACCTTGCCCTGCTTGCCGCGGTCTCCGCCACGAGCCTGGCTGCGACCGGTGATGACCTGAACGAGGTCGCCCTTTTTGATTTTGGCCATGACTAAATAACCTCCGGGGCCAGGGACACGATCTTCATGAACTTCTTGTCGCGAAGTTCACGACCGACTGGTCCAAAAATGCGCGTCCCACGAGGGTCGCCGTCGTTCTTCAAAATGACGGCGGCGTTCTCGTCGAACTTGATGTAAGAGCCATCGGCGCGGCGGGTGTTCTTCTTCGTGCGAACGATGACAGCCTTGACGACGTCACCTTTCTTCACGTTTCCGCCCGGGATCGCGTCTTTGACGGTTGCGACGATGACATCGCCGAGTCCCGCGTAACGACGACCGGAGCCACCGAGTACGCGAATGGTGAGGAGCTCCTTGGCGCCGGTGTTGTCGGCGACCTTGAGTCGTGATTCTTGCTGAAGCATTTTCTCTTACCTCTTACGAAGCAGCCCGCGGGCTACTTGGCCTTCTCGACGATTTCGACCAGTCGCCAGCGCTTGGAGGCGCTCAACGGACGGGTCTCGCTGATCACAACAAGGTCGCCGATGCCGGCGGTGTTCAGCTCATCGTGAGCCTTCACCTTCGAGCTGCGACGCATGACCTTGCCATACAGGGGGTGCTTCACGCGGTCTTCGACCTCAACGACGATGGTCTTATCCATCTTGTCGCTCGTGACGTAGCCACGACGAATCTTGCGGTAGCCGCGAACAGTGCGCTCGGCCTTGTCGGCCTGCTGTGTGGTGGTGTCAGCCATTATTCGGTCTCCTCCGTGGTTTCGGTGGTGTCGACCGCGTCAGCAGCCTTCTTCGGTGCGGCCTTCGCCTTGGGTGCAGCCTTGGGACCAGCTACCGGCGTGGCGCGGATGCCGAGCTCGCGCTCGCGGAGCACCGTGTAAATACGAGCAATGTCGCGCTTCACGGCACGCACGCGGCCGTGGCTCTCGAGTTGACCCGTAGCCGACTGGAAGCGCAGGTTGAACAGCTCTTCCTTCGCGCGACGGAGCTCTTCGATGAGACGCTCGTTGTCGAACGTGTCGAGGTCGACGGGCTTGAGTTCTTTCGATCCGATCGCCATTATGCGTCGCCCTCCTCGCGCTTGATGATGCGTGCCTTGAGCGGCAGCTTGTGAATCGCGCGCATCATGGCCTCGCGCGCAATCGTCTCGTTGACACCGCTGAGCTCGAAGAGCACGCGACCTGGCTTGACGTTGGCGACCCACCATTCCGGCGAACCCTTACCCGAACCCATGCGGGTTTCCGCGGGCTTCTTGGTCAGCGGACGGTCGGGGTAGATGTTGATCCACACCTTTCCACCACGCTTGATGTGACGTGTCATGGCGATACGAGCGGACTCGATCTGACGGTTCGTCACGTAAGCAGGCGTCAGAGCCTGAATTCCAAATTCACCGAAGCTCACCTTCGTGCCACCTGTGGCTGCGCCACTACGGCCGGGGTGGTGCTGCTTGCGATGCTTTACTCGACGTGGGATCAACATGGTTATGCCTCAACTCCTGCTGCCACCGGCGCCTCGGCCCGCGGGCCCGAGTTGCGGCGTGGGCCGCGGTCGCCGCGCTCATTGCGTTGAGGCTTCATGTTTGCCTGCTCGCGAGCGAGTTCTTTATTGGTGATGTCACCCTTGTAGATCCAGACCTTCACGCCAATACGACCGAAGGTGGTCTTTGCCTCGTAGAAGCCGTAGTCGATGTTCGAGCGAAGCGTGTGCAGAGGCACACGTCCCTCGCGGTAGAACTCCGAACGGCTCATTTCGGCGCCACCGAGGCGGCCGGAGACCTGGATACGGACACCCTTGGCGCCCGCGCGTTGTGCGCCCTGCAGACCCTTGCGCATCGCGCGGCGGAATGCCACACGAGCTGAGAGCTGCTCGGCAATACCCTGCGCGACGAGTTGAGCCTCCGCCTCGGGGTTTTTCACCTCGAGGATGTTCAGCTGAACGGTCTTGCCCGTGAGCTTTTCGAGGTCAGCACGGATGCGCTCTGCCTCGGATCCACGACGACCGATGACGATACCGGGACGAGCCGTGAAGATGTCGACGCGAACGCGGTCACGCGTGCGCTCGATTTCGATACGGGCAACACCGGCACGGTCGAGGGTTTCGCTGAGCATCTTGCGGATGCGCACATCCTCGGCAACGAAGTCAGAGTAACGCTGACCCTTCTTCGTGCTGTCAGAGAACCAACGTGAGATGTGGTCGGTCGTGATACCCAGGCGGAAGCCGTACGGGTTTACTTTTTGGCCCATTACTTGGCCTCCTTCTTCGCGGCCGGAGCACCCTTGGTCACGAGCTGATCGGGCGTCGAGAGCACGATCGTGATGTGACTGGTGCGCTTGAGAATCTTGAATGCACGACCCTGTGCTCGCGGACGGAACCGCTTCAGCGTGGCACCCTCGTCGACGAAGGCCTGAGCAACATACAGGTCTTGTTCGGACAGGAACTCATTCGCAGAATCCGCCTTGACTCGCGCGTTGGCCATGGCCGACGCAACAAGCTTGTAGACGGGCTCGCTCGCGTCTTGCGGCGCGAACTTGAGAATGGCCAGGGCTTCGATGGCCTGCTTGCCGCGGATCATGTTGACGACACGACGGGCCTTCATCGGGGTAACGCGGATGTGACGCACGCGTGCGACTGACTCCACCATTTCTTTACCTCTCTTCTCGCCCCCGGGTTAGCGGCGGCGACCCTTCTTGTCGTCCTTCACGTGACCACGGAAGGTGCGGGTGGGGGCGAATTCGCCCAGTTTGTGTCCGACCATGGTTTCGGTAACGAACACGGGGATGTGCTTGCGACCGTCATGCACGGCGATGGTGTGACCCAGCATGGCGGGGATAATCATCGATCGACGCGACCAGGTCTTGATCACATTCTTGGTGTTGGCTTCGTTCTGCTTGACGACCTTCTGAAGCAGGTGCTCGTCAACGAAGGGGCCTTTTTTGAGACTACGTGGCATCTTCTATTCCTACTAACGCTTCTTGCCGGTCGAACGGCGGCGGACGATGAGGTTGTCGCTTTCGCGGTTTGCGTGGCGCGTGCGGCCTTCTTTCTTACCCCACGGGCTCACCGGGTGACGTCCACCGGACGTCTTGCCCTCACCACCACCGTGTGGGTGGTCTACGGGGTTCATGGCAACACCACGAACGGTCGGGCGAACGCCCTTCCAACGCATGCGGCCAGCTTTACCCCAGTTGATGTTCGACTGCTCGGCATTGCCGACCTCGCCAACGGTGGCGCGGCAACGGGCATCCACGTTACGGATTTCACCCGAGGGCATGCGCAGCTGGGCGTAGGGGCCGTCCTTGGCGACGAGACGAACCGACGTTCCGGCCGAGCGAGCAATCTTGGCGCCTCCACCCGGCTTCAACTCAATCGCGTGCACGACGGTACCCGTGGGGATGTTGCGCAGCGGAAGGTTGTTGCCCGGCTTGATGTCGGCACCAGCGCCCGACTCGATGATGTCACCCTGCGACAGCTTGTTCGGGGCGAGGATGTAACGCTTCGTGCCATCTGCGAAGTGCAGGAGCGCGATGCGAGCGGTGCGGTTGGGGTCGTACTCAATGTGAGCGACCTTGGCCAGCACGCCATCTTTGTCGTTGCGACGGAAGTCGATGATGCGGTACTGGCGCTTGTGGCCACCACCGATGTGACGCGTCGTGATGCGACCCTGGTTGTTACGTCCACCCGTCTTGGGCAGCGGACGCAGCAGGGACTTCTCGGGCGTCGAGCGTGTGATCTCCGCGAAGTCGGCGACGGACGAACCGCGGCGACCCGGCGTAGTCGGCTTGTATTTACGAATTGCCATTGCTTTTCCTTGAGTTCTCTGGACGTCTCTTAGCCAACGGCCGTGAAGATGTCGATGGAACCGGACTTGAGGGTGACGATCGCGCGCTTGGTGTCTTTGCGCTTTCCGATGCCGAACTTGGTGCGCTGCTTTTTGCCCGTGCGGTTCAGCGTGTTGATCGATGCGACCTCGACCTTGAAGATCTTCTCAATCGCGAGCTTGATCTCGGTCTTGTTCGAGCGCGGGTCAACGAGGAAGGTGTACTTTCCTTCGTCAATCAGGCTGTAGCTCTTCTCCGAAACGACCGGTGCGATGATGACGTCGCGCGGGTCTTTGTTGGTCTCGGTCATGCGGCGACCTCTTCCTTCTTCTTGGCACCGATGAACGACTCGAGAGCGTCCTTGGTGAAGACAACGTCGTCGCTCACGAGCACGTCGTAGGCGTTGAGCTGGTCATACGTGATGACGTGAACGGTCGGGATGTTGCGCACGGCCTTGAGGGTGAGCTCGTCGCCCTTCGCCGTCACGATGAGCTGGTTGCGACCCGACGTGACCGTCGAGAGGAACGCGGCGGCAACGCTGGTCTTCGGTTTGTCAGCGCCGAACGCCTCGACGGCGAAAATGCGGCTTCCGCGAGCGCGATCCGAGAGGGCGCCGAGCAGAGCAGCAGCAATCATCTTCTTGGGCGTGCGCTGAGCGTAGCTGCGCGGCACTGGCCCGTGAACGATGCCACCACCGGTCATGTGAGGTGCACGGATCGAGCCCTGACGAGCGCGACCGGTTCCCTTCTGCTTGAACGGCTTGCGACCAGCACCCGAGACCTCACCGCGGCCCTTGACCTTGTGTGTTCCCTGGCGAGCGGCAGCGAGCTGCGCGACAACAACCTGGTGGATGAGCGGAACGTTGGCGGCAACGTCGAACAGCTCGGCAGGAAGGTCAACCGTTCCGGTCTTCTTTCCCTGGAGGTCGACGACGTCGATGGTTGCGTTAGCCATGGACTACGCCCCCTTCACTGCGTTGCGGACGAAAACGAGACGGCCCCGTGCGCCGGGAACGGCACCCTTGACCAAGATGAGGTTCTTCTCGGCGTCCACCGAGTGAACCAGCAGGTTCATCGCGGTGACGCGCTCGGCACCCATACGACCGGCCATGCGCATGCCCTTGAACACGCGAGACGGAGTCGACGAAGCACCAATCGAACCGGGCTTGCGGTGGTTACGGTGCGAACCGTGCGAAGCAGAGACGCCCTTGAAGTTGTGGCGCTTCATGACACCGGCGGTGCCTTTACCCTTGCTGGTTCCGACGACGTCGACCTTCTGGCCGGCCTCGAACAGACCATCAACGGTCAGTTCCTGGCCCACGCTGTAGCTGTCGGCGTCGGCGGTGCGCACCTCGGTGAGGTGGCGACGCGGAGTCACACCAGCCTTAGCGAAGTGCCCGGCTTCGGGCTTGTTCACCTTGCGGGGGTCAATGGCGCCGGCAGCGATCTGCACCGCCGCGTATCCATCTTTCTCAACGGTGCGCAACTGCGTCACCACGTTGGGAGAGACTTCGATAACGGTCACGGGCACGAGCTTGTTGTTCTCGTCCCACACCTGAGTCATGCCAAGCTTCGTGCCGAGCAGACCCTTAACGGTCTTGTTCTGCGTAGTCATGGCGGTCCTTAGAGCTTGATCTCGATGTTGACGTCGGCCGGGAGGTCGAGACGCATCAGCGAGTCGACGGCTTTCGGCGTCGGGTCGATGATGTCAATCAGACGCTTGTGAGTGCGCATCTCGAAGTGCTCGCGGCTGTCTTTGTATTTGTGAGGTGAACGGATGACACACACCACGTTCTTCTCCGTGGGAAGCGGCACGGGGCCAACGACCGTTGCACCCGCACGGGTCACGGTGTCGACAATCTTTCGCGCCGAGTTGTCGATGACTTCGTGGTCATACGACTTAAGCCGAATGCGGATCTTCTGTCCCGCCATGAACGGACTCTCTCTCTGTAAGGCGTCGTACGGTTTCCCGCATTGGACGCAAAGCAACACGCTTGCTTATCGCAGTTACGCACCACTGTTCTGATGTCAAAGCTCTTCTTCGATTCGTCTGCCCAAATCACAGCCCGCTTTCACGGGGTGCGGTCTCGGCAGACACAATCGTCCAAGAGCCACCACGCATCACTTTTTCGCGCACGCGAGAAACAACTCGCACACACGGTCTTGCCGCTGGATGCCCAGCGACTCAACGATGAGGCGTGGCGATGTTCTCTACCCGCGGCCTAGCGATGTCGAATGATTTCGATGCACTATGCACTGCCTGGCAGTGATCCCCACACGAGGTGAAGAATGTCGAACCGCATAAGTCTGGCATAGATGCGGTATTGCGTGCAACCCGGGCGTGTCGCCTGAACTAGCGCACCGTGCCCGTGAGCCCGGCAAGCTTCTTCTGCACCGACGGTGTGAGCGCGAACCACACGGCGGCGAGCACCGCGAGCGAGGCGATAAAGATGACGGTGCCCATCCAGCTCACGTCGTTGCTCGCGGCGTACATCACGTTGAGGTTGTGCACCGCGCCGGTGAAGAGCACGAGATCGACGTGCACCACGATGAACGCCAAAAACAAGAACAACACGAGGTTATGAAGTCTGCGGATGGGCTGCTCAGGCAACACGCGGTTCAGGCGCGGCGCATCCAATGGCCACGCAGACGAGAGTCGTAAGCCCGTGACGATGGCGAGCGGCGCAAGCACGAACACCACCCCGAAATACGCGAGCACCTGCAAGCTGTTGTATGCGACCCACGGATTCTCGACCGGCCAGGTGAACGTGAGGTACTGCAACGCGGCTGAGATCGCATTCGGAAAGACTTCCCACGTTGTGGGCACAATGCGCATCCACTGACCTGTTGTGAACAGGAGGGTGATGTAGACGGCACCATTCACGATCCAGAGCACATCAACCGTGTTGTGCAACCACACGTTGATGCCGATGCGGCGAGGGGGCTGGCCGAGCACGCCGCGCCGTGGCGTGACGAACGCGGGCGGGCGCTTCTTCGACCGGATCGACAGTGCAGTGCGGATGATCAACAACAAGAACAGCGTGTTCAAGAAGTGCGTCACGCTGAGCCACACCGGGATGCCGATGGGAGCGTCCAGGGTCGGCACCACGACACCCGAGTACCGGGTCATGAACTCGTCGACCGCTGGCTGCGCGCGCAAAATGAAAGCGAGCGCGCTGAGCGCGGCGGCGCCCAAAATGACGAACATCACAGCACGCAACGCGCGACGTTTTCTGCTCAGGTTTTCGCGTGCGCTCACGGTTTCGACGATACCGAACGCGGGGGGCCAACGTTCGCCGCATGACGAGGCAGTCGCGCCTGCGCGCAGAAGTTAACGAGAAAGGGGCCGGGCACATGCCCGACCCCACACTCGTGAGTAGTCGACGTGACTACTTGAGGATCTTCGTGACCGTACCAGCGCCCACGGTGCGGCCACCCTCACGGATGGCGTAGCCGAGGCCCTCTTCCATGGCGATGGGCTGAATCAGCTCAACCGTCATGTCGGTGGTGTCGCCAGGCATAACCATCTCCTTGCCCTCGGGCAGGGTGATGACGCCGGTGACGTCGGTGGTGCGGAAGTAGAACTGCGGACGGTAGTTTCCGTAGAACGGGTTGTGACGGCCACCCTCATCCTTGGAAAGGATGTAGGCGGTGCCTTCGAAGTTGGTGTGCGGCGTAACCGAACCCGGCTTCACGACAACCTGACCGCGCTCCACGTCTTCGCGCTTGGTACCGCGAAGAAGAAGACCACAGTTCTCGCCAGCCCATGCCTCGTCGAGCTGCTTGTGGAACATCTCGATACCCGTGACCGTGGTCTTCTGCGTCGGGCGGATGCCAACGATTTCGACCTCGGAGTTGATGGCGAGGGTGCCACGCTCGGCGCGACCGGTAACAACCGTTCCACGACCGGTGATGGTGAAGACGTCCTCGATCGGCATGAGGAACGGCTTGTCCTTGTCACGCACGGGGTCGGGGATCGACGAGTCGACGGCCTCCATGAGGTCGAGGATGGACTGGGTCCACTTCTCGTCACCTTCGAGTGCCTTGAGGCCCGAGACGCGCACGACGGGAGCGTTGTCACCGTCGAAGCCCTGGCTCGAGAGGAGCTCACGAACTTCGAGCTCGACGAGCTCGAGGATTTCTTCGTCATCCACCATGTCGGCCTTGTTGAGGGCGACGAGCAGGTAAGGAACACCAACCTGCTTGGCGAGAAGAACGTGCTCGCGAGTCTGAGCCATCGGGCCGTCGGTCGCCGCAACCACGAGGATTGCGCCGTCCATCTGAGCAGCACCGGTGATCATGTTCTTGATGTAGTCCGCGTGGCCGGGAGCATCAACGTGAGCGTAGTGACGCTTGGGGGTCTCGTACTCCACGTGCGAGATGTTGATGGTAATACCGCGCTGACGCTCTTCGGGAGCCGAGTCAATCGACGCGAAGTCACGCTGAACGTTGGTGGGCGACGGGTACTTGTCGGCGAGAACCTTGGAAATAGCCGCGGTGAGCGTCGTCTTTCCGTGGTCAACGTGACCGATGGTACCGATGTTTACGTGCGGCTTAGTCCGCTCGAATTTGGCCTTAGCCACTTGGTCCTCCTCAGGACATTCGTGCGGTTGTCTTCGGATTTCTCCGCCGGCAACCGCAATGATTACCGATTTATGTTACTTGACTTGACTTAGGCGAGTTACTCGCCCTTGTTCTTCTGCACGATCTCGTCGGCGACAGCCTTCGGGACTTCTGCATAACTGTCGAACGTCATCGAATACACGGCGCGGCCCGAGGTCTTCGAGCGCAGGTCGCCAACGTAGCCGAACATTTCCGACAGTGGGACAAGGGCGCGAACTACCTTCACACCCGTGGCATCCTCCATGGACTGAATCTGTCCACGTCGGGAGTTGAGGTCGCCGATGACGTCACCCATGTACTCCTCGGGAGTACGAACTTCCACAGCCATCAGCGGCTCCAGAAGAACGGGGTCAGCCTTACGTGCTGCCTCCTTGAAGGCCATAGAGCCTGCAAGCTTGAACGCCATTTCTGACGAGTCGACGTCGTGGTAGGCACCATCAACGAGGATGCCCTTGACGCCAACCATGGGGTAGCCGGCGAGCACGCCGACGGCCATCGCGGCCTGGAAGCCAGCATCCACCGACGGAATGTATTCACGAGGAACACGTCCACCGGTCACCTGGTTGGAGAATTCGTAGGTCTTGTCGGGAGTCACTTCGAGCGGCTCGAGCGAGATCTGCACCTTGGCGAACTGACCTGAACCACCGGTCTGCTTCTTGTGGGTGTAGTCGTGCTTCTCGACCTTGCGACGAATCGTCTCGCGGTACGCAACCTGTGGCTTTCCGACGTTGGCCTCAACGTTGAATTCGCGACGCATGCGGTCGACGAGGATGTCGAGGTGGAGCTCGCCCATACCCGAGATCACGGTCTGACCGGTCTCCTGGTCTTGCTCCACGCGGAAGGTCGGGTCTTCTTCAGCCAGCTTCTGGATGGCCGTTCCGAGCTTCTCCTGGTCTGCCTTGGTCTTCGGCTCAATGGCCACCGAGATGACGGGCTCCGGGAACGACATCGACTCGAGCACAACCTGGTGATCCGGGTCGCACAGCGTGTCCCCCGTGGTCGTGTCTTTCAGTCCGATGACGGCGTAGATGTGACCGGCGGTCATGTTCTCGACCGGGTTCTCCTTGTTGGCGTGCATCTGGAAGATCTTGCCGATGCGTTCCTTCTTGCCCTTCGTTGCGTTGGCAACCTGGGCTCCGGAGTCGACCTGACCGGAGTACACGCGCACGTAGGTGAGTCGGCCGAAGAACGGGTGAACCGCGACCTTGAAGGCAAGGCCGGCAAACGGGTCGGTCGAGATCGGGTGACGCTCGATGACCTTCTCTTCGTCACGCACGTCGTGTCCCTGCGTTGCCGGCACGTCGAGTGGGCTGGGAAGGTAGTCCACGACGGCGTCGAGCATCGGCTGAACGCCGCGGTTCTTAAACGCCGAGCCGCAGAGTACGGGGTAGATCTCAGAGTTGATGGTCATCTTGCGGATGGCCTTCTTGATCTCAGCAACCGAGAAGTCGGTGTCACCCTCAAGGAAGCGACCGAGCAGGTCGTCGTCGCCTTCAGCAACGGTCTCGATGAGCTTCTCGCGGTATTCGTTCGCCTTGTCAACGAGGTCAGCGGGGATCTCTTCGATCTCGTACTTGGCACCCATCGCAACGTCACCCTTGGCGTCACCACGCCACGTGAGAGCACGCATCTCGACGAGGTCGACGACACCTTCGAAGGTGTTCTCGAAACCAATCGGCAGCTGAATCACGAGTGGCTTGGCACCGAGGCGGTTGATGATCGTGTCGACCGTGAAGTAGAAGTCGGCACCGAGCTTGTCCATCTTGTTGACGAAACAGATGCGCGGAACGTCGTACTTGTCGGCCTGGCGCCACACGGTCTCCGACTGAGGCTCCACACCTTCTTTACCGTCGAACACCGCAACCGCGCCGTCGAGCACGCGAAGCGAGCGCTCCACCTCGACGGTGAAGTCAACGTGACCGGGCGTGTCAATGATGTTGATCTGGTTCTTGTTCCAGAAACAGGTTGTCGCGGCCGACGTGATTGTGATGCCGCGTTCCTGCTCCTGAGCCATCCAGTCCATCGTGGCAGCGCCATCGTGAACCTCACCGATCTTGTGCGTGATACCTGTGTAGAACAGGATGCGCTCGGTGGTCGTCGTCTTTCCAGCATCGATGTGGGCCATGATGCCGATGTTGCGGACCTTGTTCAGGTCGGTGAGCACGTCTTGTGCCACGGGTGTCCTCCAGTTGGAAAGGGCGGGTGTGCGTATCCGGTCGTAGATAACCGGGCGGGGGCACTACAGCTGAGTGTTACCAGCGGTAGTGCGCGAATGCCTTGTTCGACTCGGCCATCTTGTGCGTGTCTTCACGACGCTTCACGGCGGCGCCAAGTCCGTTCGATGCGTCGAGAATCTCGTTCATCAGACGCTCGGTCATGGTCTTCTCACGACGAGCCTTCGCGTAGCTGGTCAACCAGCGCAGCGCAAGCGTGTTCGCGCGGTGAGGCTTGACCTCAACGGGAACCTGGTACGTCGATCCACCCACACGGCGCGAACGCACCTCGAGAGTCGGACGAACGTTGTCGAGAGCCTTCTTCAGCGTGACGACCGCGTCGCCACCGGTCTTGGCGGTCACGCCTTCGAGGGCACCGTAAACGATGCGCTCGGCGAGACCCTTCTTACCGTCGAGAAGAATCTTGTTCACAAGCTGCGTCACGATGGGAGCGCCGTATACCGGGTCGGCAACGACGGGACGCTTCGGGGCTGGTCCCTTACGTGGCATTACTTCTTCTCCATCTTCGCGCCGTAGCGGCTCCGCGCCTGCTTGCGGTTCTTGACCGCCTGCGTGTCGAGTGCGCCACGAACAATCTTGTAACGAACACCGGGGAGGTCCTTCACACGACCACCACGAACGAGCACCATCGAGTGCTCCTGGAGGTTGTGGCCCTCGCCGGGGATGTAGGCGGTGACTTCGGTGCCGTTGCTGAGCTTGACGCGCGCAACCTTACGAAGAGCCGAGTTCGGCTTCTTGGGTGTGGTCGTGTACACACGGGTGCACACTCCACGCTGCTGGGGGTTTGCCTTCAGGGCGGGTGCCTTGGTCTTGGTGACCTTGGGCGAACGACCCTTACGGACCAACTGGTTAATAGTTGGCACTATTTCTCCTTGTTTTGACTGCACGGTGACAGTGTGATGAATTGTGGAGATCAGCAACCAGACGAATCTGATGGATGTTCTCGCAAACAAAATCCGGCCCGAACCGCGAGTGCGAAACGTATGTGGCCGAATATGCCGTGGGGGGCCTCCCGCATCAATGGGGTGAGGAACCCTAAGTGGAGCAAGCGAGACGAGTGACGCACCGGAGTCGCGTTTTTGGGCACGACACACGGCACGACGTTTGTCGCACCAAGTCTCAACTGTAGTGCGAAAAGAGCAGGTCAGGCAAACCGGATGCCGTGTTCGCGGCAGCCACGGCGATGACGAGCCACGCGCCGGCGAGCATCCACGGGCCGAA
>Ga0214917_10003517_pt1 | contig 18004 bp, 14 predicted proteins | sample LL_1208_BB_MetaG_FD_177983 | JGI IMG/M metagenome (GOLD analysis project Ga0214917, IMG submission 177983) | Freshwater microbial communities from Lake Lanier, Atlanta, Georgia, United States - LL_1208_BB | ecosystem: Environmental > Aquatic > Freshwater > Lake | place: USA: Georgia | collected...
AGGATTGCGCGGCAAAGGGGCGGATTTTCGAAACAGTGATATTTACGTTAGTCACTTGGGAGAACATGGAAAATGGATGCCTGCAGAGCGTCTTCCCGATATCATTAACACTCCTTATGCGGAAGAATCCGTACATATTCACCCGGATGGAAAAACCTTGTACTTTGCTTCGCGAGGTCATGTTGGATTAGGAGGTTCGGACCTTTTTGTGAGTCAACTTGGAGCAGACGGAACCTGGTCAAAGCCAACCAACTTGGGATACCCCATCAATACGTTGAACGACGAAAATTCGTTAATCGTTTCGGCGGAGGGTACTATTGCTTTTTTTGCCTCAGACCGTTCCGGCGGCTTCGGCGATTTGGATATTTACACCTTTGAATTACCAAAAACGCTTCAACCCACAACTACGTATTATTTCGAAGGAAAAGTATTTGATGCTACCACTTTGGGCGCTCTTGGCGGACATTTCACATTAAAAGACATTGCCACAGGGGAAGTGGTCATTATCAGCGATGCCGATCCCATAACGGGAACATTTACAGTACCTCTACCGAGCAATCGCCAATATGTGATCGATGTGTCTTTTAAGGGATATGCTCCCTCATCACTGGGATTTGATTTAACGTATAAAGACAATCAAACTACGTATCATTTAGACATTCCTATGAATCCATTGAACAGCGGTAAAGAGAACGTCCTGCAGAACATTTATTTTGATCTGAATAGTGCTAAACTTAGAACAACCTCCTATGTTGAATTGAATAATCTGGCCAATTTCCTGCGCAATAATCCAATCCTTAAAATAGAACTGGGAGGACATACGGATACGCGTGGTGAAGCTAAAGACAACCTGAAACTTTCTTCGGATCGTGCTAAATCGGTTTACGATTACTTAATACAAACAGAACATATACCTTCGGAAAGACTTTCGTATAAGGGTTATGGCGAAACCTCGCCAATCGTTGGTGATCAAGAAATTGCGGCAATGAGCTCGGATAGTGAAAAGGAAAAAGCACATCAGAAAAACAGGAGAACGGTATACAAAATAATCCAATAGTGGCATTTTTACGACTAATACGTATTCAAAATTTATTCCTGATAATCCTGACCATGCTCGGGGTTCAAAGCACAGTTATTGAAGATCCACTTACCAGGCCTCAGACATTCACTTATCATTTGTTCATAATATCAACGGTCCTGATTGCAGGGGCTGGAAATGCCATAAATGATTATTTCGACCTTCGCGCGGATCGATTAAATCGTCCGAAAAGCATGGTCATAGGTAAGAGGTTAAAAAGACGTTGGGCAATAATTGTTCACTGGGGATTCAATGCTCTTGGTTTAGTCATTTCCATTCGATTGTGTGTCCAACTTCATACATGGTTTTTTCTTTTTATTCATCTATTTTCAGCCACTGTACTTTGGGTTTACTCAATTTACATAAAAAAGGTAGTTTTCTGGTCGAATGCAATCATTTCCATGCTGATCGCAATTGTCCCATTGTCCAGTATGATTTTTTTCATGATTCTTGAGGTGAAAATGCGTTACATTGAGCTCATTGTTTCCATTTCAATAACGGCCTTTATTGTAAATTTAGCTCGTGAAATTTTAAAAGATATTCAAGACATAGAAGGTGACAGACTTATTCTTGTTCGTTCATTACCCATGGTATTGGGTGAAAAAACCACTCGTTACATTACTGCATTTCTTTGCTTTGGTGTTTGGGTTCCTTTTGGCTTGGCCATGTACCTGAAGATATTTCCGATGTACTCTCTTTTTTGTACTGTCTATGCTTTTTCATCGGTTTTTTGTAGTAGCGTTGGTTTGTTGAGTTTAATGAAGGTAAGTTCAGGTAATCTCGCTTTATTGTTAAAAATAAGTATGCTCTTTGCTGTTATTTCTATGTTTTTATTATGAAACTGATTCTTGGATCAAATTCTTTAAGGAGGGTAGAATTACTCCAAAAAATGGGTTTTCAATTTGAACAACGTGTAGCCAATTTGGATGAAAAGATAGATGGTTCAATCCACTTAGCACAAATTCCTGAAGCAATTGCCCTTCAAAAATTCAAGGTTTTACAAGGACAATTATTGGAAGACGAATTGCTAATCTGCGCAGACACTTTGGTATTCATTGATGGTCAAATTCTAGGAAAACCGAATTCATTAGAGGATGCTCGAAGAATGCTCGCAACCTTATCCGGAAAGATGCATACTGTCATTACCGGTGTTTGCATAGGAACTTCAACATGTAGCTCTACCTTTTCCGAAAAAACAAATATTCAGTTTTCCGAATTATCTAGCCAGGAAATCGATCATTATTTAAATGCATACAAGCATTTTGATCGCGCAGGTTCCTATGGTATACAAGATTGGATTGGACTGATTGGTATTCGTTCAATTTCGGGATGCTATACCAATGTAATGGGATTACCAACCCATCGCGTATATATGGAATTACGTAAGTACTTCCAATAAAAAAAAGCAGCCTCACGACTGCTTTTTACATGATCTTAATTTGAGTGCTATTTTATCACAAACGTGACTCTTCGATTATAAGCGGCTTTCATTTCTTCATCCGCATCTTTTGGAACTTCCTTCGTGTTTTCCTCTTCTGCCCCTTTTGGCTGACCCGAAATTCTTGAAGGAGCAATTTCGAAACGTTCTGTAAATCGATCTCGAATATATTCCATTCGCTTTTCGGAAAGGTTTGCATATTTTGCAACAATTTCTTCATCATCTGAATACTCTATAGCTAATGAATCTTCGGTAAGATCGTTATGGGAAATAATTTCTATCGAAGTTCCTTCGTTTTCTTTTAAATAATTACCGATATAATCAATGATTTCTTTACCTGTTTCATCCGGCTTATTTTCCCCTTGACTGTAGTAAATTACTTGGGCTTCTATATTTTGAACGGCGGATAATTTTTCAGAAATGGAAAAATCTTTGGTAATAACGACCCTGGAAGGCTGAATCATCGTGGTAGTATCTCGCTTGATGCAATAACAATTTTCACGAGAATCTATTTCTTTGATTCGGACATTATCAATGTAGTAATATGCCATCGGTAAAATAGCGGGAATTTCCGCAAATTCATCGCCATTCATTTCCATTTTCTTTGGGTCAAGTTTTTTGTTCACTTCGTACTTCGTTTTTTCGTTGGTAACAAAGTTTCCTATTACAAGACCTGTTTCATCACCTTTCGCTCGGTAAACATTGCACACTTTGTCCCAACCTCCATAGGAACTGTAAATTCTGTTTTTAGTATTGTATATAATTCGACCGCTTGAATTATCATCCAAAAAAGGTCCAGAAGGTTCTTCAATGTTGTCTGTTTGATAATCACCCACATTTTTCACGAACATGATACCAATGCTGTTCGTTGAAAATTTTGAAGCTTCAGCTCTGGAGACCAGCATTTCTACGCAGTACATCTTGTCGGCAGTCATTTTTATCGGTTTTTTACCCGTTTCATCCATGAATGGAATAGTTACATACGTTCGCTCTTTAAAAGCTTTGTTTTGCTTGTAAGTAACAATTCCTGCGTATCCCAAATTTTGGTCCCCATACCTGAATAAATTAGCGTCATCACCTTCAAATTTTTCTTCGCTGAAAGCCAAGGGTCTTGCATAACCGTAGATATTTTGTCCAACACCAAAATCGCCACTTCCAATGAAGGCATCGGCAGCGAATTGCGAGGAAGGTTTTAGCCCTCGAAAAACACCAACCTGACCAGGTTCGGTAACTTCAGCGTTGCTGTTATTCAATTTATCAAACGTATAATTCAAAAATTTGGCAGCTTTATCGCCTTTTTTTTGAGCTTTAAATTCAGTCGAAAAAACCAACACTGCACAAAGAAGTGCACATTTAACGAAATTTATTTTCATAATTCTTGACGGTATTAATTAACATTTTTACGTGTTCAAAATCTACATCTGGATACACACCGTGACCCAAATTTACAATATGTCTTGGACTTCTAAACGAATCGAGTAATTTTTTTGTTTCATGAGCGATAGTTGATTTGTCTGAATACAATAAACACGGATCCAAATTACCTTGCAAGGTCTTTGTTTCGCCTACCAAATCCCGTGCCATTTGAATTTCCATATTCCAATCTAAACCCAGGGTTGTACAAGTTAAGTCCGCCATTTCATTAAGGCTACCAAGTGCCCCTTTAGCAAAAACTGTGAAAGGGAATCCCTCGAAAGCACGAGCAATTTTTTGGATATACTTCAATCCAAAGGTTTCATATTGTAATCGACCTAAAACCCCTGCCCATGAATCGAAAAGCTGCAAAGCATCGACACCGGCATTTTGTTGGCCTTTCATATATTCAATCGTAAAATCTGTTATTCGCTCCAACAATTCGTGCGCTAAATCTGGGTTTTGATATAGCATTTTTTTAGCCTCAGAAAACGTTTTTGAGCCTTTACCTTCAACCATGTAGCAAAAAATGGTCCATGGTGCACCGGCGAAACCAATAAGAGGAACACGATTCTTTAATTCTACTTTGGTTATTTTGATCGCCTCAAAAACATAGGCTAATCGCTCATACACATCCGCATTTTGATCCAATTTATTCAGATCATCGTTACAGCGTATTACTTCCGAAAAAAAGGGTCCGCGCTGTTCTACCATTTCATAGCGCAGCCCCATAGCATCGGGAACAACTAGAATATCTGAGAACAAAATGGCAGCATCAACATCCAAACGATCAACCGGTTGTAGGGTTACCTCCGCAGCCAAATGAGGAGTTTCAACCAATTCTTTGAAGCCGGATACTTTTGATCGAATTGCTCGATATTCGGGCAATATTCGTCCGGCCTGACGCATTAACCACACCGGATATCTTGGAATGGATTCCCCAAAGTGAGCCCTGAGATAGAGGTCATTTTTCAACATACCTCACAAAAGTAATGAAAAGCTACCATGCGATGGGTTGAACCCCATTGGATTTTAAAAATGCATTAGCTTGACTAAAATGACGGCAACCAAAAAATCCACGATATGCAGAGCGTGGCGATGGATGCGGCGCCTTTAATATCAAATGTTTACTTGAATCGATGTATTTTGCTTTGTGTTGAGCATATGTACCCCACAGCATAAAAACTAAATGTTGATGTTGATTATTCAATCGTTGAATGATGAAGTCGGTGAAAATCTCCCAACCCCAACCCGCATGAGCACCAGATTTTCCTGCTTCAACGGTTAAAATTGAATTCAATAACAAAACGCCTTGATGTGACCATCGGGATAAATCCCCGTTTGACGGATAATTAACTTGGAGATCATTGCACAATTCCAAAAAAATGTTGTTCAAACTTTTAGGGACCGTCGATATCGCATTATGGACCGAAAAAGCCAAACCATGTGCAAAACCAGCGGTAGGGTAAGGATCTTGTCCTAATATAACGATTTTAACTTTTGAGGGATTACAATATTCCAAAGCAGTGAAGATTTCAAGAGAAGGGGGAAATACTCCTTCGGGTTGGATCGAATAAGCCTCAACTAAGCGCGATTCAAGGTGAAGGTAGTAGGCTTTCTTGCATTCATTTTCTAAAAAATCAAGCCACGAACTGGGAGGTAATAAGGTCACTGAACGGGAATTTTTTCAGTAATCAACACCATCAAGTCTACATACATCTGATTCAGTTGTAGTACGTTTTTTCTTTTTACCTGGTATAAGCGAATCATTTTTTTTACCTGATCAATCAAGAATAAATAGGCGGCTGCATGGATACCGATAGACAAATAATAAACGCAAGTAATCCCCCAATTCCAGGGCGCTTCTATGGGTAATATGCTGGGTAGCACAAAGAGGATTCCTAGATTAAGGATTGGAACCAGAAACATTGCGATAACCAGCTTGGTAGATCCCCAATAAACAGGACGTTTGAAATTCCGTTCAACCCACCATTTAATTCCATGAATTATCCATCCGGCATGTAAAAATCCGAGTATCGCAAAGGGTAAAATCACCAAGCATTTAACCAGCATTATGCGATTCTCATTAGGTGAATTTTGCAGGAGATAGCGCTCTTCTTCATCAATTCCCAAACGCTCAAGTTCGCATTTATACTCCGTTATTTTTTCGCGAAGTTGGATCAATTCGTTGCTTTCTTTTTGACCATCAACCCATTGAGCAAGCCGTAATGCATACTCCCAGCGTTGTTCAAAAGTAAGCTGTTTATTAAATGATTGAGGGTGAATTCCTTTTCGTGTGAACATCATTAAATCTTCATTAAAATCACACCATTCAGGATCCTTCACATCAGGAACAAGCTTGCGCATATCCTGATCCAGCATTCGGGTAACCTCGCTAATAGTTTTAGCAGGATTTAAACGATAGTCTGCTTCAAAATCGTTTAAACAAATTTGTACACCTGCAGCAACCAATACCTCACTTCTCCTCAAATTAAAATCTGCATAATTAACTCCTAACCCTTGAAGATATATAGGATTTTTCCATCCATCGAACTCCAATGCTGAGAAACCAATTCTGGCAGGGCCTTTCTTAATCGTATGCAGACGACGTTGAATTCTATCATGGGTAAAACCCTCTCCAAAAATTAGAATATTTCTTTTTTGTGAAAGCAGTTGATTTGTCTTGGTAAAAACAACTTGATTCTTTGCCATGGTATCAACGCCATCCTTCATGCGATATATGGGTAACATATGCGCCGATAAAAAAATACGTTCCGTGAGCCGATTAAACACATCGGCTCGTACCATGAAATATACAATGGGTTTGCGGATGGAAGCGATTAGTAAGGGATCCATGAACGAACCTTGGTGATTACTCACGAATATAGTCCTTCCAAATCTGTAATTACTTTTATTTCGTATTATTATTTTTCGAAAATAAAGTCGAAGCGAATATTGAAATACGATCCATAAATAAGCATAGAATATTCGCATGAGCGAATTTAAGGATAAAATCGAACAGGAATTAACATGGAAGCATGAATAAAAAGCAGGATTGACCTTTAAACGCCACCCGAAAAAAGAGGTACTTTCGATGCATGAAAGCAATTGGCGTTTTTTGCGGTGGATTTTCGTCAGAGTTTGATATATCTTTGAAAAGTACCGCAACAATACTTGAACACTTTCCTGAGGGATATAATCCGATTAAAATAATTGTAAGTCGTGATAAATTTACTACCACCTGGGAAGACAAATCGGGAATATTTGATTTAAATACTGCGCATGTGGTTATGGAGGGAATCAAAATTCCGCTGGATGCAGCCTTGGTTTACACCCATGGAGATCCTGGGGAAAATGGCAAACTTCAGGCATATTTAGCAATGTTTAATATTCCATGTATAAATGCCGATTTTCTTGCCTCCGCATTATCTTTTGATAAATGGTATTGCAATCAATTTTTAAAATCCTTTGATATTCCTGTCGCGAAGTCTTTACACTATTTGAAGGGAATGGATTTGGACGTATCTAAAGTTGAATCAGTTCTTGGATTTCCGGTATTTGTAAAACCCTCAAATTCGGGTTCCAGTTTCGGTATTACAAAAGTGCATGACATACGGAATTTAAACGAGGCTTTTGCGCTTGCTTTTACGGAAAGTAGTAGCGTCGTAATTGAGTCTTTTCTCTCAGGAACCGAGGTAACTTGTGGAGTGTATCGATCCGAATCAGGACTTGAAGCGCTTCCCTTAACGGAAATAGTTTCGGAAAATGAATATTTTGATTTCGAGGCAAAATACCATGGAAAATCGCAGGAAATCACGCCGGCTCGTATCTCCAATTCATCTACCTTGGCTGTTCAAGAAATGGCGAAACGCGTATACGCTTTATTAAATTTACGTTCCATTGCCCGAATCGATTTTATGTTAGTTGGCGATACTCCTTATGTCATAGAAGTAAACACTACGCCGGGATTTTCTTCGGAGAGTATTGTTCCAAAAATGTTGCAAGCAGCAGGAATTCCAATTCGCGATTTTTGGAAGACAATCTTCGGCGTAGAATTACAAAGAAGCTAAGGCGTTAATTAAAAGCTCCATGTGATGTTTAACATAGCTTTGGCTGCAAGAATATCCGCTGGAAATGAAGGTAAAAACAATTTTTCTTCCCGTAATGGATTCCACATACCCTGCATAGGACTTTATACCCGTCATTGTGCCGCTTTTTGCAAAAACCTTGTTTTCCCCAGGTTGGCCTTTACATAAATCCTTAAGCGTTCCGGACTTCCCAGCAACGGGTAAGGAATTCTTAAAATCTTGGTAAATCGATGAATTAAACACATACGACAATATACCGCATAGATGCGAGGCAGAAATGCGATTCTTGCGCGACAAACCACTACCATCATATAACCTGAGATTCGCGGTATCGATTCTTGAAGCCAAATAATGACCATACACCTTCAAAGCATTTTGATTTGAACCGCAACCGGTTAAATAATATGCTACACCGTTGAGTAGGCCTTCGGCGAAGAAATTCACACTTCGCCCGTTGGTCCAATGGATTAATTCCCCCACAGTTCGGCCGGGAATCCTTGTCAATTCAGGAATAGCATCATAATCTGGGATAATTACCTTCTTCATCCTAACCCCAAACACGCCTTTAGAAACTGTAAACCCACGCGAAAAACAAACTTGTGTTAAGGCGTCTGCAAAACTTCGTTCTGGATCTGCTACCGAACCTCTAATTCTAAAACTATCCTGATATGCAGGGAGTTTACCTGTAGCTATACGTACCTCGCTGTAGGGTTCTCCTTGCAGATTGGCATGGTCCCCTTGAATACGCGCACTCAATAATTGATTCTTCAGTTTTAAACCTGCTTGATTTGGGTAGGTGCCTAAAAATTGTGCTTTTCTTCCAGCTTTACCCGTGGAAAAGTAATAATTTGCTGCATTATCGTAAAAATTAATCCCAGCCGCAAAAGAACCAAAGTAATTTCCGGCATCCCATGCTGACCATCCTTGAGGTATTTCTGCATATCCGTACGCTGATCCGTCAATATATATACTGCCTTTAACCGTTTTGATGCCATGAGCATATAGGGAATCAATTAAACTAGCTAAAGCCCCCATTTCCTGACCTTCTTCATGAAAGAAACGGCTTCCAAAAGAAACATCACCCAACCCGCGAATCCAGATATTTCCACTTAGGATGCTATCTTTCAACTTACCTTCGTAAAACAACTGGGTAGAAAATCGGTACTCACGCCCCAAAACCTCCAAGGCTAATGCAGTAGAAAATACTTTAGTAGTGGATGCCGTAATAAGTGGCAAGGAGCTTTGAAAACTCATCAAAGTATCTCCAGTGGTTAAATCCAAGGCTAGAATACTGTTTTGAGCTTTTGACAACGCCGAATCATCCAAATATTGGGTTAGAACTTCGTTCAAACTTTGCCCGACTATTGGAGTCAAAGAAAGCAAAATAAATGCAAAAGTGTAACTTCGTAGACGCGTCATCGTAGCTACAAAAGTTAAAAAATAAACCACAATCATTGAGCATTCTCTAGAATGTTTTCAACATGCCTATGACAATAGAAAATCGTCGACCAAAACGAATAGTGAGAATTCTGAATCGATTTAATGTTGGGGGACCAATATGGAATGTTGCATATTTAACCAAATACTTACCAGCTACTTACGAAACCTTACTTGTCGGAGGCAAGGCAACCGATACAGAAGCGGATGCCCAAGAAATTTTAAACTTGTTGAACATTGAATTTCAATTAATCCCTTCCATGTCGCGGGAAATTAACGTTTTTCATGATTTGAGATCTTTGTACAAGCTTTGGAAAATGATGCGAAAATTCAAACCGGACCTTGTACATACCCATGCTTCAAAGGCTGGATTATTAGGTAGGATTGCCGCAATTATTGCAGGTGTACCCGTTATTGTGCACACCTATCATGGGCATGTTTTTGAAGGGTATTTTAATCACACCAAATCTTCGCTTATTCAACAAATAGAGCGTTTTTTAGCCAAAAGAACCGCAGCGATTGTCGCCATTTCTGAGATTCAAAAAATAGCATTGACCGAAAAATTTAAAATCTGTACTCCCGACAAAGCGCATATCATTCCACTTGGATTCGATTTACGCCCGTTTTATCCTAATCATGATAAACGCCAGCAAGCTCGAAAAAAGTACAAATTGGAATCTGGAACAATTGCCGTCGGAATTGTTGGGCGCCTTACAACTATAAAAAATCACGGATTATTTCTAAGGGCTGCATCCCTGCTCGGAAAAAAAACACCGAACAAATATGTATTTTTTGTCGTGGGAGATGGCGATAAAAAGGAAGAATTAGTAAACATTACCCGCGAGCTGGAAATTTCCGAGTCAGTGCACTTTACCTCATGGATTTATGCTATGGAAACTTTTTACCCTGCGATGGATCTTATCTGTCTAACTTCATTTAACGAGGGGACACCGGTCAGTTTAATAGAGGCTCAAGCTGCAGGCATTCCAGTTATTAGCACCCAAGTTGGTGGAGTTGAAAACACCCTAGTATCCGGCTCAACCGGATTACTTTTATCTTCTTTTGATCCAGCGGAGTTAGCCGAAAAGATTGAACATCTGGCAGAGGACGAGCCATACCGAATGCAAATGTCAAAAAATGCGCATACCTTTGCTGTTGAACGCTTTTCCTACCAACGCTTGGTGGCAGCTACCGAACAATTATACGAAAGACTTTTGAAGAATGCATTATAGGAAACTCTTCTGGATTTTACCGATTTTAGGATTGACTTTCTCATGCAAAACAATCAATTCGAATCGAATTTTATTTTACCAAGCTGAAAGGGTATTAAAAATCGATAGTCTGCCTCAGTTAAACCCACCAGCATCTATTATTCCTGGAGATGTACTTGGAATTGAGTTTTATCCCAATCAAGGCGAGGCCAAACTCCTTACTAAAACGGATGAAAAAAATTCGGCAGCAAATTCGGTCCAAACGTATGTAGTGGACCAACAAGGAATGATTACTTTACCGCTATTGGGCAGCATTTCCGTTACCGGTAAAACCTTGCAGGAAATCCAAATTCTGTTGACACGAGAGTTGGAAAAATTTCTGAATGAACCTTATGTTAAGGTGACAATTGTGAATGAACGGGTGATGCTATTTTCCGGAAAAGGTGCAGCAAAGGTAATTCAACTTGAAAATCAAAATACAAGTATTTTGGAAGTTATAGCATTAGGAGGAGGATTAGCGGAAAATACGAAATCAACTGAAATACATTTAGTAAGAACCGTGAATGGCGTAACAAAAACTTATCGCTTTGATATTTCTGAATTACAAAACCTAAAAGCTGCAGGTGTTTATGTTAGAAATCACGATATCGTAGTGGTTAACTATTACCCTAGAAAATTCCAAAGTGCCTTAAAAGAGATAAATCCTTGGTTAAATTTAGCCACCGTGGGTTTTGCCATATTTTCTATTATCCTACGGTTTACTAAATGAAGAAGTCGATCAAGAACATCAATGATTCCTTCCACCCGATCATTCTTCGCAATGTGCTTGCAAGGCATTGGTACAAACCCTTGGTCATATTTACTCTTATTTTTGTAGGTGCATATCTGTATTTACGATACACCAAACCCATTTACGAATCTCAAGCGGTCTTACAAATTATCCAAGAAAATAAAACGCAACAAATCTTGGGAGAAGGTTCGGTCATGAATACCCAACGAAGTTTATCCGAAGAAGTCGAACTGCTTAGATCCCCCGTATTATTTAAGCATGCAGTCATGTCGTTAGGACTCAATACCTTCGTTTACAATGATGGGAAATTACTCACGGAAAACTTGTATGGATTAACCCCCTTTTCCATCATTACCCGTCAATTGCTTGACTCAGGAATATGCGGTACAAATATTTACATTCAGCCCTTGAAGCAAGGAAAATTTAGCCTTAACTATTTGTACAAGAACAAAGAAATCTCCGTCATTGGCGACCTTTCTACCCCAATAAAAACTACCCATTTCACACTTGCAATAAATTCGAATGATCATTCCCGATTTTACGATTTAATCGATCGAGGAAGCATTCATTTCAGTTTTAACAAACAATCGGATTTGGTTAAAAACCTTCAAGCTGGACTTAATATTTCCATAATGGACGAGGGTGCAAAGACTATCCAATTATCGTTCAGGCATGAAAACCGAAAATTAGCCTATAACCTTTTACAAACATTGTTGGATAGTTATTTTGATTTTGAAAAACAACGAAAACAGGAGGAAAATTTAAAAACGTTGTATTTCATCGATAATCAACTTGACTCCCTTTCCATTGTGTTGAACTCTTCAAAAGACAGTTTGAGTAAATTCCAGTTACGCCAAAATCTACCCAGCATAGAATACGAAGAAAACGATATAACTCGAAATCTCACCTCGTTAAATACCCGAATTATGGAAATCAACGAAGAACTATATGTCGTCGATTACCTAAAGCAAACCATTTCGGATCAAGTTTCACGTCCTGAACTCTTTAAAATCCTTCCAGAATTGGTGGGTAAACGCAGTTTTGAGGGTTCCATTACTCGACAAATTGAAGAACTCAAACGGCTCCTTGAGAGTAAAGAGGATTTAATGCAAGATATTTCCTACGAGAGTAAAAAAGTGCGTCTTACGAATGATAGAATCGGAACTTCGGTTCAAGGTATACGTAAGAGTATTGGAGCCATTAACGACCGCCTGAAGCATGAAAAACGGATGCTCGAGAATCAACTCAATAGATATGAATCGCGCCTTCTGGGATTACCCGAAAAAACTTCAGAATTCAACCGCCTTAAATATATGGAAGAGCTTAATCGGAATTACTTTAATCAATTTACCGAAAAGAAAATTGAATTTCAATTAAGTAATGCGGGATACGCGAGCAATAATCGTATACTCAGCGCTCCTGAACTTTCTGAACGCCCCGTTTCTCCAAACCGTAAAAGCACCGTTTTATTGGGAGTAGTTGTTGCATTAGTTGTTGGCTTTGGAAGTTTAATACTCCATTATCTCTTCTACAACGAAATATCCTCATTACAAGATTTAAAAACGCTTTTACCTGAAACTGCCACCATTTTAGGAACAGTACCACTCTATAAAAAGAAAATGACTTATTCGCAAGTAGTGGTTATTGATTCTCCGAAATCACGCTTGTCCGAATCCGTTCGGAACATCAAATCCAACATGAATTTCATTAACAAAGATGCGCAAACGGTGGCTGTTTCCTCCTCCGTTTCAGGAGAAGGGAAAACCTTTGTTATCTTGAATTTAGCCGCGACGTATGCCAACGCTGGAAAACGGTGTATTCTTTTGGACCTAGACCTTCGAAAACCCAAAGTTCATCACGGTTTTAAAACAGAAAATACAACTGGAATGAGTCAGGTGCTTTCGGGATTACTTCCTTTGAACGAAGTAATTCAAGTTTCGGAAATACCCAACCTCGACTACATTACCGCTGGTCCGATTCCTCCGAATCCCTCGGATTTGATTCAAAGTCAAGCCTTACAGAACGTTATCAACACCCTAAAAGATGCGTATGACATTGTATTTATCGACAATCCGCCTATAGGCGTTGTTTCTGATGGCATCAACCTTTTAACCCAGGCCGACATACCCATTTATGTATTTAAAGCGAACTATTCCAAACGTGCCTTTGCCGACCAACTTATGAATTTGTTTAATATCCAAAAGATCGCTCAAATTAATATCATTCTAAATGCTGTTCCTTCAGGGGGAGGAATGTATGGGTATGGGTATGGTTACGGGTATGGTTACGGGTATGGGTATGGGTATGGGTATGGGTATGGTTACGGGTATGGGTATGGGGGGTATTATTCCGACGACAAAACGGAGTCTCGGTTTAGGCGTATTTTGAGGTTTCTTCAATTTTGGAAAAAACGTAAACGAAAGTAACATGGTCATTGAACGATTTCCCATCGAAGGATTGATTAAAATCACCCCCAAAACATTTGCTGACGAACGGGGCTACTTTATGGAGACGTTTCAAGACGAACGCTATCATGAAATTATTCCTCACGCTTTTTTTCAAGACAATGTCTCCTTATCGCGGATAGGCGTTGTCCGTGGACTCCATTTTCAAGTTCCTCCTTTTGCGCAAGCAAAATTGGTTCAAGTGTTCCGAGGCAGGGTATTGGATGTAGCCGTAGATTTACGTAAAAACTCCCCCACCTATGGACAACATCAATGCGTTGAACTATCGGAGGATAACCGAGTGCAATTTTATATTCCCGTTGGATTTGCCCATGGATTCATGGCATTGGAGGCCAACACGCTTTTTCACTACAAATGCAGCGAACGATATGCAGCTACGCATGAACGCACCCTGCATTGGAATGACCCCCAACTTGGAATTTCGTGGCCCGAAGGTCCAAAAATTGTCGCTGAAAAAGATCAACAAGGATTGCCCTTAATGTTCATTAATAGCCCTTTTTAAAACCGAATCATGCCGCTAAAACTGCTGCTTTTTTTTCTCGGGACTTTTATAGTAACTATGCTTATTATCCGGGTATTGCTTCAATTTGCAAAAACCTTGGGAGTGCGAGGCAGAAATAGCCCGGAGCTTCGGTGGAATCCTGAAATAAAACCTTCCGTTGGAGGTATCGCCATCTTTTTATCGGTTTTTATTTCGATTGTCACCTACCTAGTGTTGCACCCCCTGGAGAACATTTTCAGCAACGCCGGTTTTGTATTATTTTTTCTCGGAATGTGCTTGGCTTTTTTCATGGGTTTGTCGGACGATGCATTCGATACCAAACCGTTACTTAAACTTACAGCACAAATCGTTTGCGGAGGGTGCATCGCATACTCAGGAGTAACCATTCCTATTTCCGATTCTTCGTGGATCAATGGGGTAGTTACCGTGATTTGGACCGTAGGAGTAATGAATTCCATAAATATGCTGGATAATATGGATGGAATAACCGCAAGTATATCCTCCTCCGCTTTTCTTAATTTTCTTTTCATCGGCCTCTATTTTTGTTGCGATGTAATGGATGTGTATGTTTTTATTTTAATTGGTTTCGTTGGATCCATTTTGGGTTTTCTTACGTTCAACAAACCCCCGTCGCGCTTATTCATGGGAGATTCCGGCAGCCAATTGATCGGCTATACGCTCGCTTTTTTTTCAGTGTATATTTTGTGGGACTTCAAAGGATTAACGGAAATCCCATTCTGGTTAAAAACCGTAATGCTGATGCTCATCTTGGCCATGCCCTTCATGGACACCTTTACGGTCGTATTTAATCGAATTAGGCGAAATACTTCACCTGCGAAAGGAGGAAAGGACCACACAACGCATCATTTAGTTTATGCAGGGTATAACGAATGGCAAGTTTGGTTATTTTTTTCTTGTTGCTCCGTAACACTTGGTGCCGTAGGATTTTTGATGCTTTACCTGTATTCTATCGGTTTTCAATATGGGATTTTACTCCTGTTATTACCTTGGTTCTTCCTCTTCCTATTTTTATTCAGAAACACGCATGTCTACCAAGCTCCCACCAAAACTTCGAACAACGCTGCTAACGATTAGCCTCCTTATTGCAGGTTTTTCCTGCAAGCAAACCAACAATCCACCACCCATTGCAACCACGGACACTCCATCCAAGGAACTTCCTCCCCTGCCCAATCGCATCACTTTCTTTGAAAGCCCGTGCGACCTCACAGACCTGGATGTAAGAGAACGCTTAGACCGTGAACTTTTAGTCAACGCGTATTTTCAAAGCAGTACCTCGCTGATTATCAAACGCAGTACTCGCTACTTCCCCATCATTGAACCCCTCCTGAAAGCCGCAGGAGTTCCCGATGATTTTAAATACCTCTGCGTCATTGAAAGCAATCTTTCGAATGTTACCAGTCCTGCCGGTGCCGCAGGATTTTGGCAGTTTATGCCATTTACCGCTCCAGAATACGGATTGAAAATTTCTAACGAAGTAGACGAACGCCTGCACTTGGAAAAAAGCACCCAAGCCGCCTGTGCCCTAATCAAATCGAATTATACCCTTTTCAACCATTGGATTAATGCTTGTGCTGCTTACAACCGGGGACCCGGAGGATTAATGAGTGATTTAAAAGGACAGCACGTGGAACATTTTTTTGATGCATCAATGAACCCGGAGACCAGTCGTTATGTTTTTAGAATCATGGCGATGAAAATCATTCTGGAAAATCCAAAAGCCTATGGCTTCCATATTAGCCCCAAAGAAACCTACCCACCCTACCAAACCCAAAAAATCACCCTGACTACCCCAATAACCAATTTGAGCGAATGGGCCTCGAAGCGCGGATTCAACCTAAAAATAATGCGTATCCTCAATCCTTGGATTCTTGGAAATCAATTGAGTGGAAAATCGCTTCCCTGCATCTTGGAAATCCCACGAGATAAAGGACAATTTAAGTCACCCCATACCTTGTAACAATGGAAAACCAAGGGCTTTATGTGCATGTATACGGTGCACGGGAACATAATTTAAAGAACATCGATTGCTCGTTTCAACGGAACCAGTTAATTGTGCTCACAGGGATGAGTGGTAGCGGGAAAAGTTCGTTGGCATTCAATACCCTTTTCGCCGAAGGACAACGCAGGTATATTGAAACCTTCTCCTCGTATGTTCGCCAATTTCTTGGAGGCCTTGAACGGCCTGACATGGATAAAATTGAAGGGCTATGCCCCGTAATTTCCATAGAACAAAAAACGGTTTCACGATCTCCGCGATCTACGGTAGGTACTATAACTGAACTGAACGATTTTTTCCGCTTGCTTTTTGCCCGTGCCGCCACCGCCTTTTCCATGCAAACGGGAGAAACGATGGTAAAATACACGGATCAACAAATCTGCGAACTCATTCAACAGCAATTTTCAGGGAAGAAATTCGCCATCCTAGCCCCAAAAATACGTGCACGAAAAGGGCATTACAAAGAACTTTTCGAACAAATAACCCGGCAGGGCTATACCAAAGTTCGGGTAGACGGGAAGGTTTTGGATCTGAGTCCGGGTATGAAATTAGACCGTTACAAAACGCATGATATTGAAATCGTAGTGGATCGTTTTACAGGTCAAGCGGCCGAGACGGATCGCCTGTATCAATCGATTGTTACAGGCATGAAGTTGGGCTCTGGATTCATCCTGCTGCTCGATTGGGAAACGAACGAAGTGAATTATTACAGTAGAAGCTTGATGTGCCCTACCACCGGAATAGCTTACCCCGAACCTGAACCTAATTTATTTTCCTTCAATTCCCCGTACGGAGCTTGTACAGCCTGCAACGGATTAGGAGAAATCAGCGCCCTTGAACTCGATAAAATCATTCCAGACGCCTCTAAATCCATCGCTAAAGGGGGAATTGCTCCTTTGGGGAGCATTAAAAACAACTGGTTTTTCGATAAAATTCAGGCCTTAGTGATCTCCTTTGGTCGTTCCATAAACACCCCTTTGAGTGAATTCACCGAATCCGAAATCAACCTAATCATGCACGGTAACGAAGGCATGGAATTGGGACCCAACGATGCGCAGGAACGATTTGAAGGCCTCGTCCAATTCATGCTGCGCTACAAAGAAGATGGAGATCCTACGATGCTACGTTGGGTAGAAGAATTTTCCGAAAAAAAAGCTTGCGCTTCTTGCAATGGGTACCGGTTGAAACCGGAATCGCTGCATTTTCGCATTAACGGCAAGCATATAGGTGAAATTTCCTCAATGGATCTTTCCCATTTGGCGGAATGGGTAGATTCCTTGGACATGCACCTCAGCGAGGATCAACTTCGCATTGGGGGCGAAATTCTGAAAGAAATACGAAGTCGCCTACGGTTCATTTTAGAGGTTGGTTTAGGTTATTTAACCTTGGGGAGATCTTCGAAGAGCCTCTCGGGAGGGGAAGCACAACGCATTCGCTTGGCTACACAAATCGGGACAGAACTCATCAACGTAATGTACATTTTGGATGAACCCTCCATCGGGTTGCACCAGCGCGATAATCAAAAATTAATCGCTGCCTTAAAGAAACTCAAGCATGCAGGGAAT
>Ga0214917_10003519_pt1 | contig 18002 bp, 22 predicted proteins | sample LL_1208_BB_MetaG_FD_177983 | JGI IMG/M metagenome (GOLD analysis project Ga0214917, IMG submission 177983) | Freshwater microbial communities from Lake Lanier, Atlanta, Georgia, United States - LL_1208_BB | ecosystem: Environmental > Aquatic > Freshwater > Lake | place: USA: Georgia | collected...
GGTCATACGCCTCATTACCTACCAGCAGGTTACCCCTGCGTAGTTTATTCTTTATGCTGACTACAGCCATTAGGCTACTACCTCATCCCAAGATAGGGCTTCCTCATTCCAAGTGTACATCTTGCCATCAGTCGGATAAGCAACTGGTGGCTGCCATCTAGCCTCAGCATCTAATGTCCAAGAAGGATATGGCTGAGGGGCATAGAAGTAGTCATTTGCTGCATCATAAGTATATCCGATGCCTGCATAGTTTTTACGGATGTTGCCGTTGTAGGAAGTTTGCTTCCACTTAGTATCCTCACCAAAGAGTGACTTGCAGAAGATAACTCCCTTAGTTTCAGACTCAACGCCATCTAGTAGGAGTTCTTCATTAGCCACCACAATTACCTGTGTGACTACATTGTTGTCGTCTAGTTGTGCAAAGTGTGCCATTAGTAGGTTATACTCCCGCTTCCTGTGAATTTGTAAATATGATAACTTCCTGAAGTAGTATAAGTTGGGCTACCTGTAGTAGATGCAGCAGCCTGAGTAGCACGAACAATAACTACACCTGAGCCACCGTTACCGCCACCAAAGTTGTTTCCACCACCGCCACCACCGCCACCTAAGTTAGCAGTTCCTGCAACTGGAGCAGTTCCTGCGCCTCCTGTAGATGGTCCGCCTGCGTTGTCATAACCTTTACCGCCACCACCTGCACCACCAGCACCGCCAATTTTAGTGCTTCCATTAAATGCAGCACCGCCTCCTCCACCTCCAGCATAAGTAACAGAAGAACCTGTTATAGAAGATGAAGAACCTGCACCACCAGCACCGCCATTATCGCCGTTAGAATTACCGCCTGCAGCCGAAGCACCTCCGCCTCCACCACCTGCACCATAGTTAGCAGCAGAACCAGAACCACCAGCATATCCTTCTACTGGAGAGTAACCACCTTCGTTACCACCGCCTCCGCCTGTGACCGCTTGGTTACCGCCACCACCAGAACCACCAGCACCAGATTGAACATTGTATGTAGCACCAAAACCGCCACCAGTGGATGTAAATGTTGTTATGCCAGTTCCAGAGATAGATGAGTTGCTACCTTTAGTTCCATTATTTTCACCAGATGCTCCACCATTACCTCCACCGCCAACTGTTACGGTATAAGAAACACCACCAGTTAGAGTAAGGCTTGAGTTTGTTCTAAAACCACCAGCACCTCCAGCACCAGTTCCACCACCAGTATTGGCGCGACCACCACCACCACCACCTCCAGCAACAACAAGTATTTCTGCTGAAACAGTAGGAATGTAGTACGCATTACCAACAAGTAGGCTACGGCTAAATGTTCCGTTCTTAAGACTTCTAATTGCCATTGATACCCCTAGAAAGTAATTGAACCTGAGCCAGTAAACCGATAAATGCGATAACCGCCAGATGTTGTGACTGTTGGCGAACCTGTAGTTGAACTTGCAGCGGGTAATGAATCAGAATATCGCAGAACTATCATTCCAGAACCACCGTTTGATGTAGAACCTGTCCATCCAACGCCAGAAGGGCGCGAACCACCGCCGCCTCCGCCTCCAGTATTTGCAGACCCAGCCGAACCATTTCCATTACCATCGCCATTACCTCCTCCACCAGTACCGCCAGTACCGCCACTTCCAGGAGTTCCGCCTGCACCACCACCGCCACCACCAACAGTGTATGTTGACCAAACTGTTTGTCCTGCACCACCGTTCATACCTGAACCATTTGCGGTTGAACCTGCTCCACCACCACTTGGTCCACCACTAGAAGCGGCTCCACTAAAACCATTTCCTGAATCTCCACCTGCTCCTGATTGAGCAGTGTATTCGCCCCAGCCACCATATCCACCAACAGATGTTGTAGAATTAAATACACTTGAACTACCACGAGTTGATTGAACAGATATTGATGTTTGACCTGCGCCGCCTGCGCCTACGGTTACAGTATAAGTGGTTCCATTTAATAGGCTTGCGCTTGTAGTTTGCACTTGACCAGCACCTGCACCACCGCCACCTTTACCATCGTCTCCACCGCCACCGCTTCCTCCACCGCCAACAATTAAATATTCAACGGTTCCAAAATATGGATTGTAAAAAGCATTGCCAACAAGCAAACTAGACGGCGAGATGTTACCTGTCTTGTAACTTGTAATGGACATTAGACGGAAGCCTCATCTCCAAACGCTGCGAAAGCAAGGTTAGCAGTTGAAGCGTATACTGAAATCACATCCGTTGCTGCAAGGGTTAGACCAACAGTAATCAGTGTAGAGTCAGATGCACCAACCGTAATGTCGTAACCAATATAGTGTTGGTTAGCAATAGCAGCACCAGCAGGGCGTACTGCAATACGGAATGTCGCAGCAGTAGCAGTTAGGTTAGCAACAGAGATTGTTGATACTACTGCTTCCTTTGCTGAGGGTACTGTGTATAGGGTTGTGAGTGTTGTCGCAGATGGGTTTGATTGCCCAAGGACTTTTTTAGCCATTTAGTTATTTCTCCTTTAAGCGCCCATCAGCATAAATACTGACGGTGTTGGGTCGGTTACGATTGTTGACCAAGAAGCGGTTGTTCCGTTCGTAGTCAAATACTTTCCTGAGTTTCCAGTCTGACTTGGTAGTGCATCTACTGTTGCCCACTTGACTCCATCTGCCTGTGTGCTGTCTGCCTGGAGGTATTGTCCATTGGTTCCTACTGTCTGAGCAGCATAGGTTCCAGTTCCAGTACCTACAAGTATAACACCCTTGGCTGTATATTCTGCCTTAGGCACAGCAGCGTTGGCTGTAGTCTGGGCAGATGATGCAGCAGTGTTGGCTGTGTTAGCCAAGTCGTATGCTGACTTAACTGAGTTAGGTGTAGCAGCAGTTGTGATAGATGTGCTAGCAGTAGAGTCGGTAAGTTGTACTGCACCTGACTGTGCTGTAGTTGCTGCTTGAATAGCAATGTTGACGCTACCAGCGGTGCCTCCACCTGTGATAGGTGCTGAGACTGTAACTGCTGTGATGTCGCCCGTGTCATTAGGAATCCATTCAAGTCCTGTAGCAGTTGCTGAGTTGACACTTAAGACATAACCATTGGTTGTGGCGGCCGCTAGTCTGGCTGCGGTATCTGCAGCGCTAGCAACAATCAAGTCACCCTTAGCATCAAAGATGGTAGCCGATACTGCCCCTGCTAATACTGCAGCAGCGGATGCTGCCGAAGCAGCAGCACTAGTAGCAGAAGTTGCTGCGCTAGCAGCAGAGGTGGCAGCAGCAGTTGCGCTGGCTGCAGCAGATGTTGCTGAAGTAGCAGCAGCGGTTGCTGATGTAGCCGAAGCAGATGCCGATGTTGCTGAGGCTGTAGCCGATGTAGCAGAAGCACTAGCGCTTGTGGCTGATGCAGTTGCTGAAGTGGCAGCCGAAGAAGCCGATGTGGCAGCAGCGGAAGCAGAAGTAGAAGCCGTTAGGGCAGAGGCAGCAGCGCTTGTGGCGCTGGTTGCTGCTGCAGTCGCAGAAGCCGCTGCAGAGGTTGCAGAGGTGGCTGCTGCTGTGGCTGAGGTAGATGCACTGTTGGCGCTAGTTAGGGCGCTAGAGGCGCTTGTAGCCGCGCTAGAGGCACTTGTAGCGGCAGAGGCAGCACTGGTAGCAGCCGATGCTGCTGAGGTTGCTGCAGCCGTTGCAGAGCCTAGAATGCTATCTACATAATCTTTAGGGGTAGCAGATGATGCAACCATACCTGCTGAAGATAGACCTGTAATTGTTGGCGTACCTGATATTACAGGACTCGTCAAGGTTTTATTGGTCAGGGTCTGGGTTGCTGTAGCAAGGACTACCGTACCTGTGGTATTAGGCAGGGTGATTGTATTGTCCTGTGTTGGGTCAACTACAGTCAGGGTAGTCTCATAGGCATCTGCCGTAGCACCCTCAAAAACAATGCTTGCATCTACCCCTGGAGTACCAGTCATTGTTGGGTTTGAAATTGTTGGAGAGGTGAGAGTCTTATTCGTTAGAGTCTGTGTCTTAAGTGTACCAACAACATCACCTTCGCCGGCAGCAATGCCGTGCATTGTATGAGCAACACCTGCTCCATCATTGTAGGAGCCAGTTGCTTCAGCGTGTAGGTTAGCATCACGGAAGTCACGGCCGATTGCCATATGACGAACTACTGCACCTGCTGAGTGTTCCTGTGCTGATGAGCCGTCAATAGCACGGGTAATCGTAAAGCTATTAGTGGCAACCGCCGTGGCATCTACGATTTCTTCAAGAGCTGTATCTGGGTCGATAACCAATGTAAAGGTGCGACCAGATGGAATTGTAACACCGCCTAACAAAGTTGTACCTGAAACAACTGTCATCGAGGTAGCACCTGATGTAATTGTTCCAGTCAGCGTACTCTGCTGTGAGCGGGACGAGTATTGGCGTGTTGTCATTTATGTTCCTATCGGCTGTAGTGAACTCGGGTTGGGAATTGACCCTGGAAAGCTGAAACTTCTTCTTTGAGTCTTTGTTGATATAGTGCGTAGATTTGACGAGCAGCTGTGTTTGAAGAACCAAAGCTGCGCTTAGCATCAATCTCATCAGCCTGTGGGCTAATCTGGCTAGAGCGAGCTGGGTCAAGATAAGTCAGTAGTCGGTATGCTGCACCAAGAATTACGACATCTCGTACAGTTTCGGAATATCCCGTAGAAGTTGTGAACACGTCGGATGTACTAGACATTGAACCTGGCTGCTTAAGATAGTTTACTTTTACTGTTCGTCCCGCAGTAATGTAATCACCAACAGTAACTGTTTGAGCATCATTGCCCCATGTTGCTGTCTCAGCCTTAGCGTCCCATGACCAACGGCGAACAGGAATCCATTCCTTACTAGGTCCGATATCTTGCCATGACATGCTGAGAATATTCTCAATCAAGCTACCATTGGCATCAGATATTTCATAGGTTGTTACTGATGGATTGAAAGTGAATGTTGTTTGTCCAACTGTAAGAAGCTGTGTTCCCATGGCACGGACAGTATCATTGATAGCACGCTTAACAACATAGCGTGGGAAGATTGGAGAGATGGTAACCTTAGAATCAACAGCATGAGTAGCAGCGGTTGTACCTAAATATCCTCGACCATATGGAGCAACAGTTGCTGTATTGCTTACGCGGTCGAAGGAAGAAATCCACATCAATTCCTCGTCAATCTCAATGATACCTTTACCTACAGAATCTGTAGAGCCAAGGCTCAATACAGTCGGCGAGGAACTAGGAGAAGTTAATGTGGTTACTGCAGACGTAAGGTATGTGCTTCTGTCCTGCTGATACGTATATCCTGATAGATTGATTAAAGTCTCATCAATCATTTGTCCAAGTGTTGTCACAGGTTAATGCTCCTTAATGCGTCTACTGGTGATAGGTTTGTTGTTCCTGCAAGTTCATTACAGATTCCACCAAGAGCCTTGTAGTTATTAGGCTGACGGTTAGCGTCTGCTTTCTTATTAAGGGCAGCTACAAGGGAAAGACCAGTAGTTGCTGCATAAACGTTCGCAGCCTGAACCGGTGCGAGATAGTTGCTAAGTGCTGGATATGTCCCGCCGTTTGCCAAGCGATTAAGTTCGCTGGCGAATGAACTACCTGCTGTTCCAGTTGCCATTATCTATACCTTGCTGCTTTCTTTGCTATTGACTTTGGTTGTTTAGAAAATTGTTTTCCTTTGCGTAAGTCTTCACGCTTCTTGGCTGAAGTCTTAGCATATTCAGAAGATGATAAAGCTTCACGTGCTTTCTTGGGAAGATAACGCTCACCTGTAGCACTCTTGCCTTGTGTGCTAGGCTTGCCTGACTTGGTACCCCAGTCTTCTTTGGTCCACTTGGACAAAGACTTCTGCTTGCTGGTTTTGCTACCTGTGTAGCCACCACCAGCCTTCTTATATTCTTGGGCTACTATCTGTGCTTTACGAGCAGACCATTGACCAGCCTTGCCACCTTTTGTCCCAGCAAGTACACGGTTCTTGATACGCTCACGTAGCTCAGGCTTAGTGTATGACATTACTTTTTCTTCTTTCTGCGAGAGACTACAATTTTGCCGTCTTTCTCAGTTACCTTCATACCAGCAGATTCAGTCTGCTTTTTAAGTTGAGCATATTTTTGAGCCACCGTCAGCTTCTTCACCACTTCACCTTATCAGCCCAATAAGCGGCTGACATTTTACCTTTAGCAATATTCTTTGAATGGCGTGCTTTGAATGATGCACGCTTCTTTTTCATTCTGTCAGACTCTCCAGCTTTAGGCTTGCCTGCAGTCTCTGCACCTTGCTCGCCAAAGCGAATGGTCTTTACTTTGTCCCCGACTTTAGCCACAACGACATGTGACTTCTTGGGATGGTTGGGAGTACGCTTAGGTTTGTTGAACCCTGATACGCCTGCACGTGCTAGGCGTGGGTCCTTCTTACTTTTGTTTTCCATACTCCCCATACTTTCCGAGAATCGCTTTGATTCTACCATCCTTACGAAGTCTTACTACCATACCGTCTTTAATTTGAATCGGGTTAAACTTACGACGTGGCTTGTATTTACCCGAAGACATTAGCACTTACACTTAGTCTTGCCACAGCGCTTGCATTTTTTAGCTGGCATTATTTCTTACCCTTCTTCTTCTTTGACATTCCTGCTTCGGATAAGGCAATAGCTACAGCCTGCTTCTTTGATTTGACAACAGGGCCCTTCTTGCCAGAGTGTAATGTGCCAGCTTTGTACTCACGCATTACCTTGGATACTTTCTTTTGCTTGGCAGTCTTCTTCATCGTTGACGTCCCTTCTTGTCATAACGACGTGCTTGAATCAGTGCACCTACAAGCTGACCGAACTCTGCATCCTGTTGCTTTCTTGCTCTTTCAGCAGCAGTGTCAGTTCCAGGACCAACCTCATTGCTGAGTTGGTTTGCTTTCTTGTAAGCTCTACCAAAATCTCCAGCCTCTTTTCCTACATTCTTTGCGTACTCTATTGCACGAGACAATGGACCAACACGTGTTTTGCCTGCCATTTACTTGCCTTTCTTCTTGACAACTCCACTAACCTTCTTCAGGTTTGGATTGGCTTTGACTGCCTTCTTGCTTGCTTTGCGGGCTCCAGATGCGAGGATTGCACCAGCACGTTCCATCGACACACCTTGCTTCTTGGCGATAGACTTCTGGGCTGCTTTGAAACCCATTCCCTTTTTCGCCTTCATTATTTCTTCTTGCCCATCTTCTTAACGGCAGCCTTCTTAGGAGCCTTCTTAACAGCTTTCTTTCCATATTCCATCTTGCGCTCTTTTGCGCCTTCCATCTTCTCATGCTTCATCATCATTTTCTTTGAAGCGTACTTCTCACCTTTTACTGACATTGTTATACTCCTAGTTCTTTCATTACCGCTGCTGATTTTTTATTGATTGATTTAGCTGGTGGCATCTTGCCTGCCTGATAGGCTCGGCCTAATGTTTCACTAGCCTTTACTGCTTCCTGAATCTTATTCATGGAAGTTCCTGCTGGTTGAATGCCTTGGGCTCTAGCCTCTTTGTAGGCATCCAATTCTTTATTGAACGCTTTGTTAGTCATCTGCTTACGACTGTCAGCGTCTCCTGCATTCATCTGTATGCTTAGGCCTTTACACCCAAAGCAGCCGTCCACAGACTCAGGATGATATTCCCAATGTTTCATAGTTGTGTAAAGTTCTCCGTCGTAACTCCAACATTTCCATTTATAAGCGCTTCACGTGTAGTGTCATCTACCGTATAGCTATATCCACCACGGTAGACTACTGGATAAAAATCTAAGTCACCATCAACAGGGTAGCGAATCTGCTTATAGCCACCTGTTGGCTTTTGTACGATTGTAATACCTCTGCTCATTTTATAGAAAGAGAACAGGCGACCTTCGCCTATTGGTCCTTCTTCAACTACAGGGGTTGTGAAAATCCATTCAGCCATAAGTCCCTCCTTAGTGAACTCACCGCCGAGCAGGGTGCCTAATGTAAAACAGTAGGTCGAGTTATCTGCCCTGCCCGACAGTCAATCAACTACTTAGCAGCGATTGAAGAACCAGTTTCGATGCGATACAACGCTTCGTCACGATAGACTGCGAAGCCGAGTACGCCGTACCAGCCCATTGGGCGGAAGCGCATCAACTTATCAGTTACGTTACCGATAACGATGTGTGGCTCTTCAGCAACAGCTTCTGCCATTGCTTGAGCACCGCAAACGATTGTGTTGTAAACGCGAGTTACTGGAGTTACTGTTACAGTTGTTGTTGCAGTAACTGCAGCGGTGTTCGCTGTGTCTACAGTGATGGTTGTGGTTGAGCCAGAGGTGCTGATTGCAGAAATCTTTGCACCTGAAGCGATACCAGTTCCAGCAATCTTGTCGCCAACTTCAGCACGTGATGCGATAACTGAGGAGGATGCAACACCGAAGGTGAATCCTGCTGAGGTACCAGCAACTGTTACTGCAGTTGTAGCGAGTGCTGTCTGGTCTGCACCAGTCTTAGCATTGTAGAGACGTGGAGATTCTACGAAGAATGCACCTTCGAACTCTCCAATTTCTCCTGCCCAGATGTTATCAACAGCTGGGTTAGATTGTGCATGGATGAAGTTCCAGCCCATGTTTCCGGTTTCTGCACGAAGGTCGTGTGAAACTTCTGGGTGGATACCTGTCCAGTAGAGTGAGCCACGGCGAGCCTTGGCCTTGTTAGCGCGGAGCTTAGCAACTGCGCGACGGATATCAGCTGAGTCAATTGTGTCAGCAGCATCGATATTTGAAGTAGCTGTTGCATTGCCACCGAAAAGAACGTTTGAACCTGAGCGGAGGGTTGTCATCGCTACAGAGTCGATAGAATCAGCGAGGTTGTAAGCAATGATGTTTGCAATCGCTGGGTCAACATCTGCAAGTGAGAACAACTCAAGTGCACGGGTTACGAGAACTGCATTACCGTACTCATTGAGAGTAATGGTTACAGTTGTTGGGGTTGTGAGTGCAACCGCATCTGGGTCTGTTGTTTCAGTCAGAGTGCTTGTTGCTTGGTCAAGGTCAACATAACGTTGTAGAACAACGGTCTGACCAGGAATTGATTGGCGAGCTGGACGCTTATCTGCTACGGAACGAATTAGTGGTTCGGAGCGGAGAGCGAATTCGAGGAGGCGGTCATACGCCTTCTGTACTAGACCAGCGCCACCTACTGTTCCACCGAGAGAGGTAGAACCAGTCGAGGTATATGCATTTGGCATTTATTTAGTCTCCTATGACTATGAACGGATTATTGTTGTGATTGGAGGATAGACAATAGTTCTTCAGCTGAACCAGCTTGGCTCATCCGCTGTTCGATATCTAGTCCTCTATCAGGTGTCACAGCACCTTGCGTCAAGACATCTTGCTGGCGTAGCCGTGCAAGTTCTTGCTGATTTACAGGTGCTTCTTCTTGCTGTACCTTGATTCCGAACAAGTCTGCATTATCATCGAGCCAGTGAGATACCGACTCCTCGTTAACATCATCCAAGTCTTTCAATACAAGGCGTGCAGCTTTTTCGTTGACACCCTTCTTTGCTAGGACTTCTTTGACAACTCGCTCACGCTGCACCTTGGATAATGACTCAAGTTGCTCAGTGAGTTCCTTAATACGTTTTTCATCAGCACGCTTGGCTTTGCGTAACTTCTTTAACAAGTCGCTTCCATCGCCAGTATACTGTTCTTGTGTATCTAGGTCATCGTCTTCTTCATCCCAGTAGTTGTTGCTCATAGCAACCCACCCTTCTATTCGTTGTTAGTCGCAGGCCTCACATCTATTCGGGGAAATAGCGTGGCTCCTACTATCGGTCTGTTACGCTGGCGGGGCCGACGGGTCCGCTCAGGATTCTAGAATTGTCCTCTTTGTTGTGGTTGCGCCAGGCTACCGCGTGCCACTCCAGATTGACCAGAGAACTCAGCGACTTCTCGCTGTGTTAGACGCTCACGGCGTCGTTGTGCAGATGCAAGCTGGTTGAATACTTCTTGTTCAGCCTGACCTAAGTCGTATCCTTCCATCGTTGCACCATAAATCTGTGAAAGTTTTTCAGCTGTAGGTAGGATATCAGCAATTGTAGCATAGCCCTTTTGCGCCTGAGCTTGAGTAATACCTTGTGCTGCAAGTTGCTCTGCAACTCCAACGCCTGCTTCGATACCTTGAACTCTAGCTGCTGTTCCAATTTCTGCCGCAGCAATCTGACGTTGAATCTTTTGTAGCTGCTGATTCGGGTCAAGAACATATGCAACTAGGTCGGCCTGACCGATACCGTAGTAGTCTCTTAGCGTACGAGTAATTGCTGGGTCAGCATTCTGCACTCGTTGAACTGCCATAGATACTCTATCAGAAAGTTCAGCTGCTGAGATATCATTCTCGATAAATTGACGAACATAAGCATCATTATCAAACTGGCTCAAACCATATGAACGCAGTGTTTGACGATAAGCATCTTCTACACGGATATATTCTCCAGGTTGTAGAACTCTCAAGCCCTTCTTTAGTCTAGCATCATTAGCGGCAAAACGCATCTTGTATGCTTCGGACTGTCGAAGTTCTACCGCAAATTCAGAAGGGCTAACATCCCTTTGAATTAAGCCACGAAGTGGCTCTACTAGTGCGGCAAGACCCAAGGCATCCATCTCGGCATAAAGAACATCGAATGCTGATTGACGTTCTTTTAAATCTGCTGCAGCTTTAGCGGCTGCTGTATCTGTTGTAGATTTAGCACTAAGATTTGCAATAGTATTCTGAAGGCTAGCAATTAAAGCTAATAATTCAGTGCTTGAACTATTTGTATTTACGTTTGGTGTTTCGCCTGCGGGGAAATCTTCAAATGTATTGTCATCGTAATAAACACGCAAAATTCTAGAAGGTCCAGAACCAATCATTTCTCTGCGTGTTTCTTTTTTACCAGTAGAAACAACTTTGGTTGGTGTAACTGCAGGAGGTTTGATTAAACCTGTAATAGGGTCAATCGTTCCACCTGTTTGAGCGGCAACCATTCCGGCATTTCTTGCTGCGTCCAACTGTGCTTGTAGAGCTGTAGCACTATCTTCTTGTGCCTGCTTTAATGCCTCTGTTGCGGCTGTAGATGTTTGTTTTGATGCTGCAATACTAGCTTGAAGTTCGGCAAGGGCATTTGGATTATAGGTCGGTGCAGCACCCGCGGCCTGAGCCATACGACGTGCATTAGCAATACGTTTAGACTCAATAATGTCTTCTGGTGTAGCCATTATAGTACTCCCATGTCTGTTCCAACCTGATAGATAGCATCATATACAGATTTACGAGCGTTGTCCGTGTATTGCCATCGAGGGTCAAGCCTTAGCTCTTGCTCAAATTTCCAGATAGGCATTATAGCTGGCTTTCCATTTTCTGTATATTGCAAAGCTTTACGTAGGACTGGTTCATTCCAGTCAACAGCATCCGCATCTAACTCAAGGATATTAGCAAGGGATGACTTGTATGCTGAGCCAATTGAGTCAACTGATGTGCCATTTAGAATCTGGTCTGAGTACATAGGAAACGCACTTGCAGAGTCTTGACGAATCTTAGACTGAATATCATAGTATGTTGTTCTACCAGAAAACATTTCCTCTGACCAACGAGTATAATCGGCATCAGAATACTTGATACCAAATGCTCGGGCATAAGAACGTAAGTCAGCAACTGAAGCACCAGTTGAACCGCCAATTGTCTTCCCTTGGCTAAATGCTAAAGCCTTTATATCAATCTGGTTATCTGTGTCACCAGCTAGATACGCAGCCTCTAAGATTTCTTTTACTTTTGCATTATTCGGGTCTAACTTTATACCAGATGCAGTAAGGCGACGTACTTGTTTATCAATAAAGTTATTAAGTTCTATTGTATATACGCCGAACTGGCTAAGTTTTTTCTTTATTCTAGAGTCAGATACGCCTAATGTATTTTGGTAGTACTTGCTGGCCTGAAATGCAAGTTTAGCTCCAGCAATATCATTGTCTAGTAATAGGGCCCAGGCTTCCTTGAGCTTTGTATCATCTGGATACATATCAAGGAACTGCTTCATGAAGCCAAACGCTTTACCTGATGCTTCTGCTTCAGTTGCTAACTGCTCTGGAGTCTTGCTTGGGCGTCCATTTGGATACTTGGCATCAAAAGCATCTTGAGCTTTTATTCTAGCTGGCCCTAAAGGCATAGCCTTAATAGTAGCTAATTCGTCATCATAAGCTTGTTGCTCTGGTGTGTTTGCCACTAGTTTAGCTCCTCATCCATGATGAAAAATAATCTGTTGCTTCAAGACTCTTTGCCTCAAGCCAGTCAGCACTGTTCTTATATGCCTTCTCAATTTTAGATTGAATAAGGGTATCGCTAACTCCACCTGTTTGCTTTACTGTCTTCTTGCCAGTCTTAGCATCTACCGTTGTAGTTGTTGTAACGCCTTTAGAATACAGATTCTTGACGTCATTGAATATCTGATTAAGGATAGGGTCGTCATCCTTAGGTTCCTTTTGGATAAGATTGAAAACAAAAGTCTTTAGTTTTTCTTTAAGTTCAGCATCTCGTGGAACTTCAATATAAGTAGTTACATCTGGCTTCTTGCCACCAGCTTTAGTAATACTCATATTTAGGATATCCATCGGTGTAAACTTAGGTCCACGGCCAGCATTGTATAGGTTAGCTGACTGCTGTACTACGCTCTGCCATGTAGCAAATCCATCTAATTGCGTAGCATCTGACTTGCCAGCAGCGATTAGAGCGCTCATCACCTTATTCTGAATTGTCTTATCATCCCAGTAGGAATTGATAACCGTATTGGCTAGTTCAACCTTTGGTTTATTTATGGTAACTTGTTTGCCTCGGATTGCCATCTTAGATGGCGTTTCACCCTGGTATACAAACAGTCCAGCGCCGACTCCACCCACATTGAAAGCTTCTGGGCTAATAGCTATGCCCATATTCTTTATCTCGTTCATAATCTTATCGTCGACTTGGAACGGCAATGTTGGAGTATAGTTTCCTTCAGCTACATCTTTTTTAGTTTTCTTTTCAGTTTCTTTCTTACTTATTTCACCAGTAAGGCGCTTTACCTCAGCATCAGCTTCATTGAATGCTTTCTGAGCAATACCAATAGCGGGAGTAGAAGTAAGTCCCTGTTGTTTAGCTCTATACTTAGCGTCCTTAAGGGCAGCGCTAGCTCTGTCGCGGAGCTTCTTCTTCTCTTCTAATTGTTCTTTTAGGGTTGCCATTGTCACATTCCGCTATCTAGGTATTTGTCAAATATCATATCTCTTGATAGATATCTATCGTATATGTCAGCAAACTCTACGTCGCCCCGCTTGAGTTGGGAGACATAGAAATCAAACATCAAACGCAGGTCAGCATTTGCCTTAGCATCAATGCTCTGTATTGCACGTCCCTTTAGCTTCGCAGCAAACTCGTCACGAATCTTTAGGTATAGAGCAACTGATTTCCATGTTGGGTCCTCAGCATTGTCACTCATGAACTTCTCATTGTCAACAATGCGGCGAAGACCAATAATGGTTTTAGCAGTCTTTAAACCATCAACATCCTTGTAGTCTTGGTACCAGGCTGATGGGACTCCAGTTTTTTCACCAGTGACTGGGTCAATTTCAGATGATAGCGACTCAATAACTGCAGACTTTATGGCCTTCAAGTCTCCTGCACCATCTTGTTCATATGACGTCAATCCGCGCTTCTGTAGTTCTAAGTCTAAAAGTGCTGTAACCTTACGGTATTTAGCCCAACCTTCACGAGCCTGATTCTGACGGAAGGCTTCTTGTGGTGTTTGTTTTCCACGGAACTTCTCTGGTGTGCCAGGGGAGATAGAAGTCTCTGACTGCCACCAGTATGCAGTAGGGTTGTACTTAGCTGAGCCACTGCCACGAGTGATGAGTCCTACTAGAGTTGTATCATATGCGGATACTTCTGCAACTAAATCGCTATAGCGTTTAGCATTCTGGACATCATCCATTGTGGCACGAGAGCCAGTAGGATTCTTAGATAACGTTGTTGCAAACGAGAAGTATTCTGGATAGTCCTCAAGGAACTTAGCGTCAGCTCCTAGGCCATACTGTTCTGAGTATTGGCGCCATTTATCCATATAGAAACGATAAGGACTATCAAACTGTGGGGCAAAAGGTAGCAATAGGGACGCTGCTGTACGCATATTGTAGTAAGCATTTGTCTTCTCTACAACTTCACGCTCAGTTAGATAGCGTCGTCCTTCTTCTCTAGCCTTCTGTTGTTCTGTTAACCAGATAAGCTGGAACATCTTAGCATAGTCAGAGCTATTCTGACCCTCAACTTTTTCCCATTGACGGCGTAGCCATGTAGGAGCAAACTGTTTGATAGAAGCATCTGGTCCATATGGGAATGCAAAACCAATAACTTCAGCTAGTTCTGGCTTCAACTTCATGACGTTAGCCACAGGGATAGCACGAAGCGGACCTAGGTTTACACCAAATGGATTACCCTGGAAGGCTACATCTAGGCTTCGCTTACTGATTCCAATTCTATCCAGAGAGGATAGTCCCTCTCCAATGATAGGAAGCTTCTTAAATACTGTTGGAACCTGCAGCCACATTGTATCATCAGGATTATACGCCTGCATTGGTGGTACTGGTTCGCCATTCTCATCAACTACTAGGCCCATACGGTTAGGTGCATTCCATAATAGGGATGCACGATAGGCAATCTGTGGATTCTCAGCACCAATCTTGAGCCATACTTTGATAGCATTCTCTTGAGCGGAGAAGAATGGCATGAAGAATCGTAGGGCATATGCCGCATTGGAGCGGCGCTCTACGTTGTAAAGAATACCTTTTACACCCTTAAGTGCATCCTGACGGGCTGACTTTTCTAGAGCATATTGGATATTATCAAACTCTTCACGAGTTAATGCCCTACCCTTGAGCTGCTCTACAGTACCAATACGACGAGCAACGCTCTTACGGTATAAATCTATGAATAGTGGATGACGTGCCCAAGCATCTTCAGGCATTGTTGCTAGCCATTTGAATGATTCATTGATGACTTGGCGTGCAACGCCTACGCTTTTCAGGTTTAGATTCTCATCAATAAGATGTCCATGTACTACTGGAAGAGCATCTGGGTCCATTACGGACTTACGCAAGAACTCTTCTGATACCTTAGCACCAGTTCCAGTTGGTCCACCAAATAGCAGTTCCTCACGAATACCATAGCCATCAGGGATGTAGTTATCGACAAAGCCCTTTACTGTGCTTACGTAGTCAAGTGTATCAGTACGTGCAAGGTTTAATCTAGAGCGAAGTCCTGCTTCATTCTCTAACCACTTAGCTACGTCCTCAGTTCTCTCGCCAGCGATAAGACGGCGGGCGATTGCTGAGTTCATGAAATCTTCGTTGATGGCTTTAGACCATGCCTGGTAGTATTGTGGGTCTTCTGGGCGTACAGCACCACGGCTCTTTGATAGGATTCTATTGCCATATAGGGCTGAGTAATCCTGTAGTAATGAACGGAATGTTGTATCAGAAGATGACAATTCACGGAATAGTTCGCCATTAGGGCTACCAAATGCGTCGTTTACTGTGTAAACAATGCCATCTGCGCCATTGATTGTAGAGGCAATATCGAGCGCCCCCTCACCTTGTCTAAACTTCTTAGAAGGTATGGCAATCTTCTCTAGTTCAGATAGATATCTGTTCTGGCCATTATAGACAACCATCTGTGTCTTGAGTTCTTGGCTAAGAGCTGCTACCTTACCAGCGAGTTCAGCATTTTCTGGCTCAAGTGCTAGCTTCTCGTCAAGCTTCTTAAGGGCATTAGTCTTATCAGTAATATCCTTGCCCAAAGATTGTAGATTTCTGCGAACATCGTTCGGATTTGGACGTTGCTTCATGGTGAATCTATCAACTAAACGTGACTTATTAGCATAATCTGCCACGTTATTCATAAGATTGCGGCTGCCTGGGCCTAGATGGCGCAATGAAGCCATGGCACCTACGGTTGCCCAGATACGAAGCTGTGAATCTACGGCGTTACGGATAGGATAACCTAGGCGAAGTAGCACGGAAGCCTTCCATAAGTCAGATACTGACTCTTGGATGTCTGTTGCTCGTCCAGAAAGCCTACGAATTACTGATGCATTAGCACCTAGTACTCGGTCAATCTCATCAAAGTTAGCTATAGGTAGGAAGTTTGCTGTCTGAGACTCTAATAGCGGAACCTTTATCATGCGATTCTCTATAGCGTCCCACAAAAATCCTTCTTCACGAAGCTCTCTTACCTTACCAGAGCGAGCACGTTCATGGAATAGGTATAATTCTTCAGCATCATTTACAGATATGTTGTGCTTTCCAGCTACAGCTCTATATCCTTGACGCTCTAATTCATTTACTACAGCACCGCGTGCTTCTGGTGAGGCTGCCGCTGCATACCGCGTAACATACTGAGCTGCTGCAGCTTCTGTCATTAGTCCTTTACGACGAAGACGCTCAACAGTTGCTGTAATTTCACGGATGGATTCACCATCATTGAGGTTTACCATGCCGCTAGGGCGTTCACGTTGCGTCCATTGTACAACAGAGTACATTCTGTGGAATGCTGTTGGTTGATACATTGTGATTTTAGCATCACCTACAGCGCGGTTGTAGTATGGAACTGTACGAGCAGTGGCTAAGAATTTTCCTGTAGCAACGCTTCCTCGTCCAACACCACGAGTTGCAGGGGCTTCTTCAGCAATCTTTGATAACTGACCGAAGTATCTATCATGTTCAGCCCAGGCTGCAATATAGTCTCTATCAGCTTGAATCTCATCTGGCGTACGCATCAAGAATGACAACATGTCCTCTTGCTGACCCTCAAGCATTCTCTGTTCTTCACGAAGAAGAATCTTTAGCGAGGAACGGTCAAGTTCACCCGTTGCAATGCGTAGTGGTGTCGCTAAGTCTGGGCGGCGTAGTTCTTCTAGACGCTTGATACCTGAATCATCGCCAAGGATAGCAAGCATTGTATCCATAGCTTCTTCTTTTGTGCGGGTCTGACCAAGAAGGTAAGCAACATCTGTTTCATTATTAGTTGCTTTTACCCAAGGGTGAGCTGCTGCCCACATTGCGTCATTGTTTGCAAAATCTTCAGCAAGCTTTAGATACTCATTTACTTCATCACCTGTGCGTACGGCACGAATCTTTTGAATTGCCTCAAAGGCATCATCGACTGAGCGGACAGCCTTGATTGCTTTACCAGCAACTAGTGTAGGGTCTCCAGCAAACTGTGCTATTGTATCAAGTGAACCAGATACAATACGACCAAAAACATTTTTAGAAAAAGCTTCTTTGCGCTTCTTCTCATCGTAGATATCAAAGTCGCTGTCTAGGAACTCTGGGGTAATCTGGTCAGGTAATAGTTTTAGCGGAGATAACAACGACGCTGCCGCAGACTGACCAATTGAAATCTGATTTCTTGCATTCCATGCACGCTTCAATCCATCAGCAGTAATCATTCCAGGCTCATTTGCTGCTAGGAATGCCGCGCTTAGTGGCTCACGTATAATATTCTGAGCTGTCTTATCAACAGCAGCAATAATACCACCAACGGGACGTGCTAAATTTTTACCAAAGTCTATACCAGCTTGGCGAATGGTGCTATAGAATCCATTGAATTCTTGTCTGTCGTTGAATGGAGCCGTACCAATATCCCATAAAAACTTAGCTGGAGATACGACAGCAAGGCCGACATCGCCAACCCAGTCTGCTGTACCTTTAGCAAGTTTACCTATACGGTTCCAAATCTCCATTAAATAGCCCTCATAAGGGTATTGAGAATTTGACGAGTATCTTCTGATGTATCACTACGTCCAGAGATGTAAGCAAGGATTGGATAGTAAGCTTGTATATTGTTTTTAAACTTAGTATCTCCAGCTCCACCACCTGGCAATGTTAGGGCCTCAGGTCCCGGTGTCTGCATGCCAACTGGATTTGCAAGCGAGCCTGTTGTAATGTCTTCAGCTTCACGAAGTGATGGGT
>Ga0214917_10003520_pt1 | contig 18000 bp, 13 predicted proteins | sample LL_1208_BB_MetaG_FD_177983 | JGI IMG/M metagenome (GOLD analysis project Ga0214917, IMG submission 177983) | Freshwater microbial communities from Lake Lanier, Atlanta, Georgia, United States - LL_1208_BB | ecosystem: Environmental > Aquatic > Freshwater > Lake | place: USA: Georgia | collected...
CCGCCGCCTTCTCGAAGTCCTGGTTGGCGACCGCCTCCTCCTTCTCCTTGTTGAGCCGCTCGACCTCGTCGTCGATCTCCTTGAGGTCCGGCGGCTTCGTCATCGCCTTGAGCCGCACGCGGGCGCCCGCCTCGTCGATGACGTCGATCGCCTTGTCGGGGAGGCAGCGGCCGGTGATGTAGCGGCTCGAGAGGTCGACGGCGCTTTCGAGCGCGGCGTCGGTGATCGAGACGCGGTGGTGGCTCTCGTAGCGGTCGCGGAGGCCCTTGAGGATCTCCACCGCCTCGTCGCGCGTGGCCGGCTCGACCATGATGATCTGGAACCGCCGGTCGAGGGCCGAATCCTTCTCGATGTACTTGCGGTACTCGTCGAGCGTCGTGGCGCCGATGCACTGGATCTCGCCGCGGGCGAGGGCCGGCTTGAGCACGTTCGAGGCGTCGATCGCCCCCTCCGCGCCGCCGGCCCCCACGAGCGTGTGCAGCTCGTCGATGAAGAGGATCGTGTTCTTCGCGCGGCGGACCTCGTTCATCACCGCCTTGATCCGCTCCTCGAACTGGCCGCGGTACTTCGTGCCGGCGACCATCATGGCCAGGTCGAGCACGACGATCCGCCGGTCGGCGAGCAGTTCGGGCACGTTGCCGTCGATGACGCGCTGCGCGAAACCCTCGACGATCGCCGTCTTGCCCACGCCCGCCTCGCCGAGGAGCACCGGGTTGTTCTTCGTGCGGCGGCAGAGGATCTGGATCGCCCGCTCGATCTCCTTCTCACGACCGATGACCGGGTCGAGCTTGCCCTGCCGCGCGAGCTCCGTGAGGTCGCGGCCGAAGCTGTCGAGGGCGGGCGTCTTGCTCTTGCCCCCCTTGGGTGCGCCCTCGCCGCCACCCCCGCCGGCACCGGCCGGCTGGCGACCACCCATCCCGGCCCGTTCGCCCCCCTCCTCCATGCCGTGGCCGAGCAGGTTGAGCACCTCCTCGCGCACGTCCTCGAGCTTGAGGCCGAGGTTCATGAGCACCTGCGCGGCCACCCCCTCCTGCTCGCGGAGAAGACCCAGGAGGATGTGCTCGGTGCCGACGTAGTTGTGGTTGAGGTTGCGGGCCTCCTCCATCGAGTACTCGATCACCTTCTTGGCCCGGGGCGTCTGCGGGAGCTTGCCCATCGTCACCATGTCGGGACCGCTCTGGACGAGCTTCTCGACCTCCATGCGGATCTTCCGCAGGTCGATGTCGAGGTTCTTGAGCACGTTGGCCGCGACGCCGCTCCCCTCCTTGATCAGGCCGAGCAGCACGTGCTCGGTGCCGATGTACTCGTGGTTGAAGCGCTGGGCCTCCTGGTTGGCCAGCTGCATCACCTTGCGGGCTCGGTCCGTGAAGCGCTCGTACATGGCGAATTCCCTCGAGGTCCCGCCGGTGCGGACGGTGGAAGGCGGCGTCGGCGACGGGTGCCTTTTCGGCAGCCCTGCCCCCGACACGGTGGCAGTGCAAACCTTACGCCAAACCGATCGCCGGATTCCAGTTGGCGACCGAAAAAGGCTCCGCAGACGCCCGGAATCACGCCGCAACGCGGTCGTCTTCCGGCGCCTCGCCGGTCGCGAGGGGCAGGAGGATGGGGTCGGCGGTCGGCGCTCGCTCCGTGGTGGCCGCGAGCGCCAGTTCGCGGGCGATCGCCGTCCGCCACGGGAGGCCCGCGTCGCTGCGGGCGAGCGCCTCGAGCGCGTCCCGCGCCTCGGTCAGGCGGCCCGCCCGGCGCAGGAGCGTGGCCAGGAGCAGCTGGGCCTCGCCGTCGGTGGGCGCGTCGCGGAGGAGGTCCCGCAGGCGGCGCTCCGCCCCCACCCAGTCCCGCGCGAGGTAGGCGTCGCGTGCCTGGATGAAGCGGGCCTCGTGCGCGGGACCGAGGCCGGTGGGGATCGGCGGCGGAAACGCCGAGAGTGCCGACGCCGTACCGAGCAGCCAGATGGCGGCGGCGCCCGCCCAGGCCGCGAGCTTGAAGGGCAGTTCGACGAGATCGGTCCAGATCCACGTCGTGACCATCGCGACGTCGAGCGTCACGGCGAACGCCAGCGCCAGCACGATGCCCGGCAGGCTGCCGCGCAGCCAGAGCCACGGCAGGCCGGGCCAGAAAATCGTCAGATATCGCAGCGTGCCCACCACCGCGGCCTCCGAAAGCGCGGGCGGGATCGTAGGATCGGGGGCGGGTTTCGCCAAGGCGTTCCGGGCCCCCGGAATCAGCCCCATGCGGATGCCGTCGCGGTGGTGATCGACCGGCGCAGGCGGCTGGGCAGGATAGGGAGATCGCTCGTGACCGACCCGTTGGCCCGACTCGCCGACGCCTCGTTGTGCGTGCTCATCGGCGGCGGCATGGATGCTTCGTCCTTCGCGAGGCTCGTCGCGGATCTCGTCGACGCCGGCGTGCCGATGCTGCAGGTGCGCGAGAAGGCGATCCCCGAGCACGAACTCGCCGACCGCGTGCGGGTCGCGATCGACATCGCGCGGCGGCGGCGGCCGGAGCGACCGCCGCTCGTCGTGGTCAACGATCGCGTCGATCTCGCGGTGCGGGAGGATGCGGACGGGGCACACGTCGGCGCCGACGACATGCCGACGGCCGAGGCCCGACGACGGCTCGACGACGCGTCGCCGGCCGCGCGTCGCCGGCTCCTCGGCAGGACGACGCACGACCTCGACGAGGCGCGCCGGGCCCATGCCGATCGCGCCGACTATGTCGGCATCGGCCCCTGCTATCCATCCGCCACGAAGTCGTTCGCGGCCTTCGCCGCCCCCGCCTTCCTCGGGGCCGTGGTCGCGGAGATTCCGCTGCCGGCCTTCGCCATCGGCGGCATCACGCTCGAACGCGTCGAGGAACTCGCGGCACTCGGGATCCGCCGGTTCGCCGTCGCCTCGGCGATCACGGCCGCCCCCGCCCCCGCGGCTGCGGCCCGCGCCTTTCTCGATCGCATCGCGGCGACGTCGGCCGCCGCTCGTTCCTTGAGCGCCTCGAGCACGGCCCGCGCGATCTCGGGCTCGTCGCTCGGCCGGTAGCCACGCCACACGCGACGCACGCGGCCGTCGGGACCCACGAGGTACGTCGTCGGAAACGCGTCGAGACCGAGCCGCTCCGAGACGTCCCGGCGGGCCGCCGCATCCACGAACGCCCACGCGCCGACCTCGAGGCCGCGCTCGGTCAGGAAGGCACGCGTCTCGGCCGTCACCTCGGCGACATCCTCGGCACCGGCACCGCACGAGACCGCGATCAGCTGAAACGCGGGCTCGCCCGCCAGTCGGCCCGCCAGCCGTACGAGACCGGGCAGTTCGCGGCGGCACGGCGGGCACCACGTGCCCCAGAAGTTGAGCAGCGTGACGCGGCCTGCGACGTCGGGCGGCGCGGTCGTCGCGTCGTGGATCGACACGATCGGCAGCGGCCCCACCGCGCGGCCCACGGTGGGGTGCGACGACGGCACCGGCCGGCAGCCACCGACGAGCAGGACGGTCGCCGCCGCCCCCACGGCGATGCGTGCGGCCGGACTGCTGCCACGAACTGACCACCGACGTATCATCGCGTCGACCGAGGGCAGGGAACCCCGTCACGATACCCGGAGGGCGCTGGTCATGTACGAGGTCGAGCTCAAGTTTCGGGTGGACGATCCCGCCGACCTCGAGCGGCGGCTCGTGGGGCTCGCGGCCCGCTTTCGCGAACCGGTCGAGCAGGTGGACCGCTACTTCGCCCACCCGAGCCGCGACTTCGCGCGGACGGACGAGGCCCTGCGGCTGCGGCGCGTGGGGGACGACCTGGCCGTGACCTGGAAAGGCCCCCGCGTCGACGCGGCCACGAAGACGCGTCAGGAGCTCGAACTCGCCGTCGCCCGGGTGGTCGAGGGGGCGAAGGTCGTGACGATCGACCGCTGGACGTCGCTCCTCGAGTCGCTCGGCTTCCGGCCCGTGCGCGAGGTGTCGAAGCGCCGGCGGGCCGCGCGCGTGCCGTGGCAGGGCGCGGACGTGGAGGTCGCGCTCGACGACGTGACCGGACTCGGGGCGTTCGTCGAGCTCGAGCTCGTGGCCCTGGCCGGGCAGGTGCCGCAGGCCCGCGGGTGCATCGAGTCGCTCGCCCTGGCCCTGGGCTGCACGCAGCCCGAGCGACGCAGCTATCTCGAACTGCTCCTCGCACACACGCCCGTCGTCCGCTGAGCCGAGTTCCTGTTCACCCGACGCACTCGCCGAGGCACGCGCCCCTGTGGCGCACCGGTGGAGGCGTGTCCCCTGTGGCGCACGCCTCCAGGCGTGCGAACCGGGGTCTGGGTGCGAGTGGAGATTCGAATCCTTCCAGCCGGGATTTGACGGATGGTCGATCGTGGTGGAACCCGCATTCGCACGCTGGAAGCGTGCGCCACAGGGGAGGCTGTATGAATGGCATGCGGGGTGCCGCGGTCACGGCCGCCAGCGGATGCACATCGGCATCGGCACGTCGATCGACATGCCCGTGAACGAGAGCCGGCCGGTCTCCTGGTCGATCGCGAAGACCGTCACCGTGTCGGATGCCTGGCCGGCGGCGAGCAGGAAGCGACCTCCTGGCGCGAGCGCGACGTTGCGGGGCGTCTTGCCGCGGATCGGCTCGACGCCGAGCAGGTCGAGCCGGCCCGTCGCCGCGTCCACTGCGTACATCGCGATCGAGTCATGCCCGCGGTTGGATGCGTAGACGAACCGGCCCGTGGGGTGGACGACGACCTCGGCCGTCGAGAAGCCGGTGCGGTCGGTGACGTCCGCCGGGAGTGTCGGCACGGTCTGGAGCGGCGTGAGCGTGCCGGCCTCGGGGTCGTAGGCCAGGACGGTGACGGTGAGGTCGAGCTCATTGACCGCGTAGCCGACGCGGCCGTCGGGATGGAACGCGAAGTGTCGTGGCCCGGCGCCGGCGGGCAGCACGGCGGCCGTGTGCGGGGCGAGCGTGCCGCGCGCGGTGTCGAGCGCGTGCACGAACACCTTGTCGAGGCCGAGGTCGCAGACGATCGCGAACCGGCCGTCGGATGACGGATTGATCGAATGGGCGTGCGGCTTCTCCTGGCGGCCGGCGTTGAATCCCGGCCCCTGTTCCCGCTCGTAGGCGTGCTGGACGAACCCACCCGGTGATCCCGCGGTGACCGGCTCGAGTCGGCCGTCGGCGGTGAGCCGCAGGCAGATCGCGCTGCCGCCACCGTAGTTGGCCGCGAGGACGACCTTCCCGGCGGGATCGACGGTGACGTGGCACGGGCCCGCGCCGCCGGACGACTGCGAGCCGAGCGACTGGAGGCTGCCGGTCGCCTCGTCGATCGAGAACGCGGCGACGCCGCCGCCCGGCTTGCCATCGACGTCGGGCACCTCGGCCACCGCATAGAGGATCGGCAGCGACGGGTGCAGCGCGAGGAACGAGGGATTGACCGCCCGGCCCGCGAGCCGTGGCGTGCCGAGCGTTCCCGACACATCGTCGAACGTCGCGACGTAGATCCCCTCGGACTTCGACTGCCCGCGGGTGCCCGTGCCGAACCACACATGCCGCTCGGCCGCGGCCGCTGGAAGGCCGGACGAGACGACCACGGCCGCGAGCATGGCGCGGCACGCGAGACCCCGGGGACCGATCGGCGGACGGATGGACGACATCGCAGGAAACCCTCATGCTGCCTCGACGGCCGACGCCCATGCCGGCACCGCCGGGAGTGTACTCCGGCACCGCGCGTGATCGCAGGATGCACCGGCGCGCGAACCGGCGTTGAAACCGCCCGTTGCCGTCAGCCGCGCCCGCGGGCCGTTCCGATCGACGCACCCATGCACGAAGGTCCGGTGGCCCGAATCACATCCGGCGATGCCGCGACCCCGTCCGACGGGAAGGGGGATGGCGCTGCCTCGGCCGAGCGCGTCATTCGGGATCGCGAGGTCCGCAACACGCTCGGCATCGAGCTCTATCAGGTCGTCGTCCGCGTCGGGTGGCTCTTCAAGACCGAGACGATCATCATGCCGGCCGTGCTCGACACGGTGGTCGATTCGGGCCTGCTCCGCGGGCTCTTGCCCGTGCTCAACCGCGGCGGACAGAGCGTGCCGCCGCTCTTCTCGGCCGGATTCGTCTCGCGACGCCCGGTGAAGAAGTGGCTGCTCGTCGGCACGAGCCTCGCGATGGCGGCCTGCTTCGCGCTCCTCGCCGTGGTCTGGAACCTGCTCCAGGGCAGCCCCGGCCGGCTGGCCGTCGCATTCCTCGTGCTCTACGGCGCGTTCGCGGCGTGCAACGGCCTCAACCAGCTCGTCGCGGCGGCGCTCCAGGGCAAGCTGATCCCTCCCGGCCACCGCGGTCGGGCGATGCTCGTGAGCACCGTGGTCGGGAGCGTGCTGGCGATCGCCGCGGCGCTCTTGCTCCTGCGGCCGTGGCTCGCCGAGGCGAACGGGTTTCCCAAGATCTTCGCGGCGACGGCGTTCTTCTTCGCGCTGGCCGCCGCCGTGCCGCTCCTGCTGGACGAGCCGCCCGATGAACCGTCCGACTCCGGTGCGACCACGGGCACGACGGCGGGCGGGAGTCCGGTCCGGCGCGGGGCCGGGGACGCCGGCCCTGACGCGTCGCGCCGCTGGCGCGACGTGCTCACGGACGATCCGGCGCTCGTGCGCGTCTCGCTCGTGGCGGCCTGCTTCTCCGCCGTGATCATCATGTTCCCGCACTATCAGGCCTTCGCGCGGGACCGGCTGGGCACGCTGCCGGCGAGCCTCGTCACGTGGGTCGTGGTGCAGAACCTCGCCACCGGCGTGGCGAGCCTCGTCGCCGGCCCGCTCTCCGACCGGCGCGGCACGAAGGTGGTGCTCGTCGGCCTCGTCGCCTGCTCGGCGCTCACGCCACTCGCGGTGACCGCGCTGTCGCTGCTGCCGTCGGCGGTGGCCGCCCGCTGGTTCTGGCTCGTCTACGTGCCACTGGGCCTCAATCCGGTCTCGCTCAAGGTCTTCACGAACTACGCGCTCGAACTGGCCCCGAGGCAGGCGGACCATGCCACCTACGTGAGCATCGTGGGGGCGGCGCTGGCGGCACCGTTCGTGGCGTCGCCCTTCGTGGGCCTCGCGGTCGATGCCCTCGGCTTCCGGCTCGTGTTCGTGACCGGGGCCCTCGTCATCCTCGCCGGTGCGGTCGTGGCCCGGGGCCTGCCCGAGCCGCGTCGGCACTGACGTCACGGGTCGGTTCCAAATGCCCCATTCAAGGCCTTTTTTGGCGGTTGCCCCCGCCTGCGTCACGGGTCTATCATCCTCCCGAACGCGAGTCCCCGAAGTGGCGGGCTGATCCGCTCGCACCTTCTCCCCGAATCGTTCCTTCCGCATCTGATCGTTCCCTCCCCATCATGGAGTCAGAGGTCATGAAGTCCTACGTGTTCGCCGCAGCCGCGCTGCTCTTCGTCTCGGGTGCCGTCGTGGTCGCGGCCGTGAAGGAGCCCTCCCAGGCCAAGTGCCCGGTCTCGGGCAAGGACTGCAATCCGGAGAAGCACGCCGACTTCGCGGGCGGCAAGGTCTACTTCTGCTGCGGCAACTGCCAGGCGGCCTTCGGCAAGGACTCGGCGAAGTTCTCGGCCAAGGCGCATCACCAGCTCGTGAGCACCGGCCAGATGAAGCAGAAGGCCTGCCCCTTGAGCGGCGGTCCGGTCAAGGCCGGCACCGAGGTCGACATCGACGATGTCGCGGTCGGGTTCTGCTGCACCAACTGCAAGGGCAAGGTCGAGGGCGCCTCGGGCGACGAGAAGATCACGATGGTCTTCGGCGACGTCTCGAAGGGCTTCGCCGCCGCCAAGTGAGCCGGGGTTTTCCCCGGCGATCGCCCGGGCCAATTGGCCTAGGTTCGAACGATTCGACGTGAAATACTCCGCGGGGCCCCGTCGGGTCCCGCGGAGTTTTTTCATGCGCGTCTTCGTGTCGGCCGGCGAGCCCTCCGGCGACCACCACGCGGCGCTCCTCGTGCGCGAGATCCGGCGCGCGCGGCCGGACGTGGCATGCGCGGGCCTTGGCGGGCCCGAGATGGAGGCGGCCGGCTGCGAACTGGTGGCCGACATGACCCGGCTGGCGGTGATGTGGTTTCTGCGTGTGGCGGTCTCGATCCATCGATTCGTCGACCTCGCCCGCCGCGCCGAGCGGAGCTTCCTCGACGCGAAGCCCGACGTCTGCGTGCTCGTCGACTTTCCGGGCTTCCACTGGTGGCTCGCCTGGCGGGCGAAGCGGCACGGCATCCCGGTCGTCTTCTACTGTCCCCCGCAGATCTGGGCCTGGGCGAGCTGGCGCATCCGGAAGATGCGACGGCTCGTGGACCACGTCCTCTCCCCGCTGCCGTTCGAGCACGACTGGTTCGTGGAGCAGGGGATGGCGAGCACGCTCGTCGGCCATCCGTTCTTCGACGTGCACGCGGTGGCCCCCGGGGATGATCGTGACGACGCCGGCACGGATGGGCGTGGCGCAGGCCCGCTCGTGCTGCTCCTGCCCGGGTCGCGTGGCCAGGAGATCGCCGCCAACCTCGGGAGCATCCTGCGGGCGGCCGCGCTCGTGCGTCGGGAGCTGCCGGAGACGCGCTTCATGGTGGCGGCGCTGCACGAGCGGCACGCCGCGCGGGTGCAGGACGTGATCGCCGGCAGCGAGGAGGCGAGCCGGCTCGGGATCGGCGTGGCCGCGGGACGGACCCGCGCGCTCATCGACGTGGCCGATGCGGCGCTCGCGGTGAGCGGGTCGGTCTCGCTCGAACTGCTCGCGGCCCGAGTGCCGACCGTGATCTTCTACCGCGTCGGCGCGTTCGCCCACGTCGTGCAGAGCTGGTTTCGGCGCGCGCGATTCATCACGCTCGTGAACCTGCTCGCCTGCCGCGACCCGGTGCGCCCGACGGAGCCGGTGCTCCTGCCGCCGCGCTCGGTGCCCCCCTGTGATCCCGACGCCGTGTTTCCCGAGTACCTCGCCGTGCAGGATCCGGCCGACCGCGCCGCCGCGCACGTCGTCGCGTGGCTGCGTGATCCGGCGGCCCGCGCGGTCACCGTGGCCCGCATCGAGACGGTCGCGGCCGCCGTCGCCCATCCGGGCTCCGCGCGACGGGCCGCCGCCGCGGTGCTCGCGATCGCGGCCGGCATGGCACCGGTCGCCGAGGAGACACGGCGCGCGGCCTGAATCGGGTACAACCACGGCCATGCTGCTCTCCGAGCCCCAGGAAACCGGCGCCGACCTCCGGTTCGAGATCGCCGGGTTTCGCGTGCGCGTCTCGGCGTGGTTCTGGCTGGCGGCGGTGCTGCTCGGCTGGAACGTCTGCCAGGCGTATTCCCGCGGCGACCAACGCGCGCTCGTGCAGTTCCTCGTCATCTGGACGGGGACGGTGTTCATCTCGATCCTCGTCCACGAGCTCGGCCACGCGCTGGCCTTCCGCGCGTTCGGCCAGGGGGCGCACATCGTGATCTACCACTTCGGCGGCCTCGCCATCCCCGAGGTCTGGGGCCGGCGGATGTCGCTGCGGCCGATCCAGCGGCTCGTCGTCTCCGCGGCCGGGCCGCTCGCGCAGCTCGCGCTGGCCGCGGCGGTTGTGCTCGTCCTGCGGATGGCGGGCCGCGAGGTGCCGTTTCCGATCGCCGCCGTCGGCCGGTGGCTGGGGCTCGAGGGCGGCCGCGACTTCACGTCGCCCTTCACGTTCGCACTCGCCGACTTCCTGCTCTACGTCAACGTGCTGTGGCCGCTTTTGAACCTCGTGCCCGTGCCGCCGCTCGATGGCGGGCAGATCGTGCGCGAGGGGCTGTTGACGCTCGGCGTGCCCGACGCGTATCGCATCGCCGGCGTGGTCGGGGTGGTGGCCGGCGCGGCCGTCGCGTGGTGGGGCTACACGCGTGGGCAGCCGTTCCTCGGCATCATGTTCGCGATGCTGGCCGTCTCGTGCTGGCAGGGCCTGTCGGGCAACACGCCGTGGCGCCGGTAGAGCCGACCGTCCCCCGGCGGGTGATCGTCGTGCTCGGCGCGAGCAACGTGTCGCGCGGCCTGGCACGGCTCGCGGCCACCGTTCGGGCGCGGGCCGGGTCGCCCGTCGATCTCTTCACGGCGGCAGGGCACGGCCGGGCCTATGGCGTGTCGAGCCGCGTGGGCCTGCGCCGGCTCCCGTCGATCCTCGCGAGCGGCCTGTGGCGGGCCCTCGATCGCGAGCGGATCGAGCACCCGAGCGCCCTCCTCACCGATGTCGGCAACGAGCTGCTCTACGGCCTCGGCGTGGCGGCCGTGGCACGGGGCGTGCGCGAGGCCGCCATGCGGCTCGCCGACCGCGGCGCCGCCATCGTGATCACGGGGCTCCCGCTCGCGAGCATCGCGGGGGTGGGGCGCGTGCGGTATCGGCTGCTTCGCACGTTCTACGTCCCGGGATGCCTGCTCTCGCTCCGCGAAATCAACGACGCGTCACGGTGGCTTGACGACGAGCTGCGGGCGATCACGGCCGACACCGGCGGCACGTTCCTCGAGCAGCCGGCCGACTGGTACGGCCTCGACGCCCTCCACGTGAAGCGATCGCGGCTCGACGACCTCTTGCATCGCGTCGCCGACGCCTGGCAGCTGCCCCCCGCCGAGGGCCGGCCGCGGGCATCGCTCGCCGAGTGGGCCCTGCTCGGCTCGCGGGCCGCCGAGGTGCGGTCGCTCGCCCGCCGTCTGCGGCTCACGCGGCAGCCCGTGGCCGATCGACGAGGGTTGCGCATCTGGATGTATTGAGCGATCCCTTCGGGATTCGTTCACCACGCGCCGGCTTCGGGCTCCCCATATCCCGTCGCCGGACGCTCGCTGCGCCCATCCTGGGCTTCACTCGCTCGGATTTGCCTGCGCTGCGCCATCCATGGCTTCGCTGGTCAAATACGCCGGCTCCCGGGACACGGGGAGCCCGAAGCCTTCTCAGCCGGAAACGGAGGAGGCTCGGGGCTGCCCAGACCATCGAGCGGGCTGTGGGAGCGAGCGCAGGCATGGATGCCGAAAGCGAAGCGGACACGCAGAGAGCCGAGGCCGGGAGGGCCGAGGCGAACGTCCAGCGAGAGGGTCTGGGCAGTCGCGAGCCGGCGCGTGCTCGGCCAGGTGAACGTCCGGCGATGGGACGTGGGGAGTCCGAAGCCGGTGGCGTGCGTCGAGGGGACGGGCTGAGGCCTTCCCTACAGCACGGGCAGCGAGGGGAGCGGGGGTCTGGCGGCGGCGGTGGCGGCGAGGTTGCCGACGAGCCGCTCGCAGATCGCCTCGAAGGAGGGGCGGCTCGCCGGATCGTCGTACACCGCAGCCGCGCGGCCGGCGTCTCCATACTCGCGGATCGGGATCTGGATCGGCACCTCGCCGAGGAAGGGAATGTCGAGGTCGTGAGCCGTTCGTCGAGCGCCCCCCGTGCCGAAGATGTCCCAGCGCTTGTTCGTGTCGGGACAGACGAAGAAGCTCATGTTCTCCACCATGCCCAAAAGCGGGATGTTCACCTTGCGGAACATCGCGATCGCCTTCGTGGCGTCGAGGAGCGCGACGTCCTGTGGCGTGCAGACGACGACGGCCCCCGAGAGTGGCAGCGCCTGCGAGAGCGTCAGCGCGATGTCACCCGTGCCTGGCGGCATGTCGATGACGAGGTAGTCGAGCGGCCCCCACGCGGTGTCGCGGAGCATCTGGGTGATCGCGCCGTGGAGCATGGGGCCGCGCCACACCACCGCCTCGCCCGGCGGCACCAAAAACCCCATCGACATGACGGGCATCGACTGGTCGCCGACCGCGAGCGTCATCGGCACGATCTTGCCATGCTCGATCTGCGGGCGGCCGCCGAGGCCGAGCAGGTGGGGCACGCTCGGCCCGTAGACGTCGGCGTCGAGCAGCCCGGTGCGACTGCCGGCCCGTGCCAGGCCGATGGCGATGCTCGCCGCGATCGTGCTCTTGCCCACGCCCCCCTTGCCGCTGCCGACGGCGATGACGCTCTTGGCCTCGAGGCCGATCTGGCCGAGCTTCGCGGGCGGCCGCTCGTGAGGGACGATCGTCACGTCGACCCGCGCGACCTGCGGGAACGCGGTCCGCAGCGACTCCTCGATCCGCGCCCGCGTCGTCTTCCAGAGAATCGCCGAATGCGTGGCGAGGCCCACCGTCGTGCGGATCGCGTCGGTCGTGACGTCCACCGAGACGATCTGACCCATCTCGGTGAGCGGGCGGCCGGTCTCCGGGTCGGGGATCGCCGCGAGGAGCGTGGTGACGGCGGTGGCGGTGGGTGTGCTCATGGGGTCGCGGTCGGAGGGGGCGTCAGGCCGGCGATGCCGTCGCCGGCCTTCGAGGCCGCGAGGAAGAGACCGCGCGGCTGCACCGCGACGACGAGCGCGACCACGAGACAGGCGATCATCGCCACGCCGGCCGCGAGGCCTCCGTCGGCCTGCACGCCCCGCTTGGTCGAGCGGAAGTACATCGCCGAGATGATCCGCAGGTAGTAGCCCGCCGCGATCGCGGCGTTGACCACGAGCACCACCGCGAGCGCGACGAACGCGGCGCGGCGGCTGCCGTAGGCGACCGGCGCGTTCCAGTCGACCTGGAGGGCCGAGGCCGCCAGCGCGAGCTTGCCCCAGAATCCGGGGAGCGGCGGGATGCCGGCGAGGCTCAGGAGGAAGACCGCGAGCGCGAAGGCCGCCACGGGGTTGGTGGAAGCGAGCCCGTCGAGGTCGTCGACGGTGGCGATCTCCTCGCGCGGCGGGCGTGGGCCGCTGCCGGAGGTCCACTCCGGCCAGCGATGTCCGAGGTAGGCGATCGCGCCGAAGACGCCGATCGTGGCCAGCGCGTACGTGCCGAGGTAGAAGAGCGTCGCCGTCATGCCGCCGAGGCCGAAGACCCAGCCGCGGTCGATCGCCCCGTCGGGGCCCTGCAGGCCGCCGCCGAGCGGCATGTCAGTACGGGCCGAGGCGGCGGCGGCGGCGACCGCCACGCCCACCAGCAGGTAGCCCGCGTGGGCGATCGAGGAGCAGGCGAGGAGCCGGCGCAGGTTGCGCTGCAGGAGCGCCATGACGTTGCCCACGGTCATCGTCACCGCGGCGATCGCGGCGGCCAGCTGCCAGAGCAGGTCGAGGTGGGCCCGGGCCGCAGGCCCGGGATCGGTCGTGGAGGCGATCGCGAGGCCGAGGATGCGGCCGAGCACGACGATGCCCGCCACCTTCGGGAGCGTGGAGAGCAGCGCCGCGTTGCCGGGGCTCGTCCCCTCGTAGACGTCGGGGGCGTAGAAGTGCATCGGCACCGCGGCGAGGCGGAAGGCCGCGCCGACCACGAGCATCCCGAGCGCCGCCGGCAGGAGCACCACCGCCGTGCCGGACACGCGCACGTCGGTGCTCCGCAGCCGCTCGCCGATCACCGCGAGGTTCGTCGAGCCGCCGATCCCGTAGAGGCAGACGAGGCCGTAGAGGAACACGGCTGACGCGACGAGCGAGAGGAAGAAGTACTTGAGCCCCGCCTCCTGCCCATGGGCATCGGTGCGCTTGAGCGCGAGCAGGATGTAGGTGGGGATCGACACGAGCTCGAGGCCCACGAAGAGGAGCACGAGATCATCGGCGACGCCGACCAGCGACAGACCGGCGAGCAGGAGGAGGAACGTGCCGGCCTCCTCGCACGTGCCGCCCCGACGTGGCCCCGGGCCGCGACTGACCGCCGCGCTGAAGAGATCGCCCGACTGCACGAGCGCGAGCAGGCCCCCGAGACCGAGCGTCGTCCAGCGGATGAACGACGAGAAGGCGTCGAGCCGCACGCCGCCGGAGGTCATGGCGACTCCCTCGGCGGGCAGCCCGCCGGCGAGCGACCAGGCGCCTGCGATCCCGGCCACCGCGAGCAGCCAGCCGTGTCGCAGGCCGAGGAAGGCGCCGCCGAGGTACGTCACCAGCGCCGCCACCACGAGCGCGATCTCGGGTGCGACGAGCAGGAAGGTTTCGAGGGAGGTGCCCATGAGCCGATCAGCGGGGTGGCGGCTGGGTGCCGCGGGTGGGGTGAACGACGAGCCCCGGGGTCGTGGCGGCGGCCGCGGCCATCCGCTCGGCGAACGCGACCGCCGAGGCGGCCGTGCTTTCGCGCACCGCCGGGGCGACCGGGGCGAGGAACGTGGCCGGAGCCACGCCGATCCAGATCACGAAGACCGCCAGCGGCGCGAGGGCGGCGACCTCGTGCCACCGCAGATCGCAGCGCGTCGCGGGGGCGTCGTCTCCGTGGGCGTGGCCGTGTCCGTGCGGATGCCCGTGGCCGGCGGCGTGCGAGGTGGCGGCGTGGCTCTCGGAGGCCCCGTGGCCGGCCCGCGGCGGCTCTCGGGAGGCGCCGAAGAACACCCGTTCGACCGCCCAGAGCATGTACCACGCGCCGAGCACGACGCCCGCCACGCCCGCGAGCGCGAGCACGAGGTAGCGGGCCTGGAGATCCGGCGAGACGCCGGTCCACGCCCGCTGGAAGGAGCCTGCGAGAATCAGGAACTCACCGACGAAGCCGTTGAGGCCCGGCAGGCCGATGCTCGAGAACGTGAAGAGCAGGAAGAAGACGGCAAGCCACGGCGCGACGGTCGCGACCCCGCCGAGGTTGGCGATGCTGCGGGTGTGGAACCGCTCGTAGAGCATGCCCACCAGTGCGAAGAGCCCGGCGGACGAGAGCCCGTGGTTGATGAGCTGGAGGTTGGCCCCCTCGGTCGCGACCGGCTCGAGCGCGAAGAGGCCCATCACCACGTAGCCCATGTGGCTCACCGACGAGTAGGCAATGAGCCGCTTGAGGTCGGTCTGCACGAGGGCCACCAGCGCGCCGTAGACGATCCCCACCGCCCCGAGCGCGAAGAGCCACGGTGCCGCGGCGGCCGTGGCGTCCGGGAGCATCGGCATCGAGAACCGCAGGAAGCCGTAGATGCCGATTTTCAGGAGCACCCCGGCGAGATCGACGCTCCCGCCGGTGGGCGCCTCGACGTGGGCGAGCGGGAGCCACGTGTGCAGCGGCACGATCGGCACCTTCACCGCGAATCCCGCCAGAAGCGCGAGAAACACGAGCATCTGCAGGTAGCCGCCAGCGGCGGTCATCGGCAGCGGGCGGATCCGCGTCGCGTCGGTGAGGGCCTCGATGTCGAAGGTCACCGTGCCGGTGTGCGAGGCGTTCCAGAGCACGATCGCCAGGAGGCCGAGGAACGTGAGCACGCTGCCGGCGAGCGTGTAGATGAAGAACTTCACGGCGGCCCGCCGCCGCTCCTCGTGGCCCCAGATGCCGATGAGGAAGAAGAGCGGCACCAGCGTGAACTCGAAGAACACGTAGAAGAGGATCACGTCGCGGGCGGCGAAGACGCCGAGCATCGCCGATTCGAGGACGAGGAGCAGGGCGTAGAAGCCCGCCGCGCGCTCGGTGATCGCATCCCAGCTGACGAGCACCGCCGTCAGCGAAAGGAGCGCCGAGAGGCCGAACATCCAGAGCGAGAGTCCGTCGAGCCCGAGGGCGAGTCGGACGTCGAAGATGCCGCCGACGAGCCAAGGCAGCTCGACGCGCGCGAAGGGCATTCCGGTCGAGAGGGAGTCGGAGGCGAGCGCCCGCAGCACGAGCCAGCCGGCGAGCACGAGCGTCACGACGGCCGTCACGGCCGCGCTCTGCCTCACGGCGGCGGTCCCGCGGGAGCGCATCGTCCACACGAGCGCCGCCCCCACGAGCGGAGCGGTGATCACGAGCAGCAGGTGGGACGCGGGGGAGAGCGGGTTCATGCGGATGACGTGGGGGAAAACGCGCGGGCGATGCGGGATGGCCTACCGGAGCTGCCAGGCGAGGGCGAGCACGATGATGAGCGTGCCCATCATGCCGGCCAGCGCGTAGCGTTGCAGGAGGCCGGACTGGAGCCGGCGGACGACGCCGCCGACCGCGCCGGGCAGTCCCGAGACCGCGTCGACGGCACCGTCGATCACGGAGCGGTCGAAGCCGGCGGCGACGTGGGCGACGAACTGGAGCGGACGCACGACGGTCGCCGCGTAGAGCTGGTCGACGTAGAAGCGATTCGCGAAGAGCGTGCCGAGCGGACCGAGGAACCGCTCCATCTGCGGCCCGTCGCTGCGCCGGCCGAGGTGACCGACGGCGGCCAGGGCGATGCCGAGCGCCGCGGCGAGGGTGCCCTGCAGCGCGAGGTCGAGATGGAAGGCCGGGGGCACGGCCGTGCTGGCGACCGACGGCGCGGCGAGCGACGGCGTGGCCGCGAGGAAGCTCGCCAGCGTGTGCGTGCCGAAGAGCCACCACCCCACGAGCCCGGAGGCCACGGCGAGGATCACGAGCGGGACGGTCATCACCCGCGGCGACTCGTGGGCGTGCCCCGCAGCCTCCTCGGGGATCCGCGTGGGGCCCGTGAAGGTCATGAACACCGCGCGGAAGGTGTAGAACGCGGTGAGCCCCGCGGTGACGAGGGCCATCCAGAAGAGCAGTCGGAACGTGCCGGGCGAGTCGAGCGCATCGAGCCCCGAGGGGGCGGCCTCTTGCCCGGGGCTCGCCGCGACGAGGCGGAAGACCGGGGCGACGGTCGCGGCCGTCGCGCCGTTCGGGGCGGCAGGCCCGAATGCATGTCCGGCGCCCGCGCCGTGCCCCTGCTCGTGGTGCGGGCCGTGATGCGCGTCCGGCCAGCCGCGCGCGTGCAGCGAGGCGAGGATCTCGTCCTTGCTGAAGAAGCCGGCGAAGGGCGCCACCCCGGCGAGGGCGAGCGAGCCGACGAGGAACGTGGCGGCGGTGATCGGCATGACGCGCCGCAGGCCGCCGAAGCGCCGCATGTCGATCACGCCCCCCATCGCGTGCATGACCGATCCGGCTCCGAGGAAGAGCAGCGCCTTGAAGCAGGCGTGGGTGACGAGGTGGAAGATGGCCGCGGTGAAGCCGAGCAGCGTGCCGGTGCCGAGGCTCGCGAACATGTAGCCGAGCTGGCTGATCGTCGAATACGCGAGCACCCGCTTGAGATCGTTCTGCATCGTGCCGATGAGCGCGGCGAAGAGCGCCGTCGTCGTGCCGACGACGGATACGAGGGCGAGGGCTCCGGGAGAGGCGACGAAGAGCGGCGCGCACCGGGCCACGAGATAGATGCCGGCCGTCACCATCGTGGCGGCGTGGATCAAGGCGCTGGCGGGCGTGGGGCCCTCCATCGCGTCGGGCAGCCAGACGTGGAGCGGAAGCTGGGCGCTCTTGCCGCACGCGGCCAGGAGAAGCAGCAGGCAGATCGCCGTGCCGACGGCCCCGCCGACGATTCCGGCCGCATCGCCGAGCCGCTCCTGGCCGAGGATCCCCGCGGTCACGAGCGTGCCGTCGGGGGCGAACGTGTCGTGGAAGTCGAGCGTGCCGTAGGTCAGCCAGAGCAGGAAGACGGCGACGGCCAGTCCGAAGTCGCCGATGCGGTTGACGAGGAAGGCCTTCTTCGCGGCTCGCGCCGCCTCGGGCTTCGCGAACCAGAACCCGATGAGCAGGTAGGAGCAGGCGCCCACCGCCTCCCAGAAGACGTAGACGAGGAGGAAGTTGCTCGCGGCGACGAGCATCGACATCGAGAAGACGAATGCCGCGACGAGCGCGAAGAACCGCGGATAGCCGGGGTCGTCGTGCATGTAGCCGATCGAATAGACGGCCACGAGGAGGCCGATCGACGTGATGACGACGAGCAGGGTCGCGGTGAGCGGGTCGAGCCGCAGCGTCACCGGGATCGAGAACCTGCGCTGCGGAGATGCCGCGCCGTCGGGCGTCACCGCGGCGGTCACCTGCGCGGTCCCGCCCGCCGAGGCGGCGTCGATGCCGGCCCACTCCCAGAGCGTGGTGGTCATCTCCACGGGCCGCGGAGGGCCGTGGCCGTCACCCGTCTCGCGGCCGAGTCCGAGGAGCAGGAGAAGCGCCACGGCCGCCGCGCCCGCGATCCCCGCGACCGCGGGCAGGTGGGCCCGCGGGCCGAGCCGCCTGCCGAGCACGACCGTGGCGATCGCTCCGGCCAGAGGCAGGAGCGGCACGAGCACGAGCAGGGTGGCGACGGACGAGGGCATGGTGGTGGCTGAAGGCGGGGCGTGACGGGTCGGTCAGACGTGCT
>Ga0214917_10003521_pt1 | contig 17998 bp, 11 predicted proteins | sample LL_1208_BB_MetaG_FD_177983 | JGI IMG/M metagenome (GOLD analysis project Ga0214917, IMG submission 177983) | Freshwater microbial communities from Lake Lanier, Atlanta, Georgia, United States - LL_1208_BB | ecosystem: Environmental > Aquatic > Freshwater > Lake | place: USA: Georgia | collected...
GGCAGTGCCCTATCGGCCCAGTGCGGTCCAACCTCTGCAGACTCCTCTTGGTAATGAGCATCTCGCGCCAAAATGCAGTTTCCCCATACACGTGGACCGGTTGTGACTCGTGGTCGGAATAATACTGTCGCAAACTGGTCACTTAGGTCTGATGGCGGTATAGCTTCCTGGAGGAGTGCGATATCAAATGTTGCTTCACCACGCAACCAATCCCACGCTGCGGAGTGCGGTGTCGCCGTGTGGAAGCCAGCACCGGCCATGTTCCAGGTGAGGATCTTCATGGTGTCACCACTCGACTAGCCGAGTTCCGAAAGCGCGTCACCAAGCGCTGAGTATCTGGTCAGACGCACCTCCAGTTTTCGCCTGTCTTCTGCCGTGCCGCGAAAGTGGGCTTCGACAAAGGTCTCATTCGCAGCCATCTTGATGTGCTTGGGAGCATTCGCTCGCGCGCGCCGGGAACCTACATGCCCAGGTGGAAGTGTGCGTTTGTGACCAGAAACGAGATGTCGTACGACGAGGCGACTAGACATTGACCTCGATTCGTTCCGGCGTTCTGCAAACGTCGCAGTCGGCAAATAGCGGATTCGTTCCGGTCCTTTAGTTGACCCAACCCGTGACGAAGTGAACAGAGGTAAGGCTGTATTTCTAGTTCTCGGGATCACGATTGAGCAGTCGATGAACCAGCAGATGCTGACGCCAGCGACAAACCTGGCTTCGCTCGTCTCACATTTGCTCTGAATCTCAAACGTCTCGGGGTCAAATGAACACCGAAATTTGTACGAATCACGAATAACCACACCCTTAACAATCTGACCAACGTGTTGCAGTTCGACCGAGATCCCGTCGTTTATTAACTCCACAGAAGCAGGCCAGTTTGGAACTCTCCTCAAACTTGGCCGCACGATCTTCGCCCTAGCGATGATCTCTTCCAGCCATTCTTCGCTCACATATGGCAGTGGCTGCATGGTTGGCTTAGGAGGCGGCAGTCTCGCAGGCGGAATGTTCACTGGCTGCGACTTTGGTAAGACTGCGGGCTGCGCTGGCCTTATGTTTTCTGAACGAAGAGTTTCTGCCAAGCGTCTTGCGCTTCTCTCACTCTCAACATGCCGTTTAGCTTTTGCGAAATCGCCCCCAAAGAAGGTGTACTTCGCAGCAGCCTGTTCGGGGGAATACCCGAACTGCTCCATCCATTTCTTAGCGACGGCAACGTCAACGACTCCTGCAACCACCCACGTTGTGGCGTAACCGCGCGAGAGCTGCGCATCCTCCCACGCCTTGATTTGGGCATCAGTAAGGCTTCTGACCGATTCGTGTGTTTCAAAATCGAGTGCGGTGAAGCCAAGTTTTGCAAGCCGGAAGGCACGTGAATGCAAGACTGCCAGCAACTTCCACTTCACCGCCTCCGCCGTACTGATGCGAGCGGCCGCCCACGGCAGCATCTCTTCAAGCGACAGCTTCAAGTCTGCCCAGTCTTCGAGACGTGTTCTGATTTCCGACCCAAAGAGTCTCTGTTGCTGGACAAGTTGTATGAGTGGTTCGCAATCACTTGAGCCCAGGCGTTCGAGCAATTGTGGTGTTATTCCTTCAGCAGTCAGTAACGCTGCGTTCGTTTGACTCGCCCCGACCGACACCCACGGCGCCGCCTTCTCAGTATCCAAGCCACTCAGAATCCAGGTATTCACAAGGCGATGGTTCGCAGGGCGACCTTGCGTTCGCAGATTGGTCCAAGGTCGAAAGTGTTGTGGCTTACAAAGCGCGAGAATCATGCCTCGAGTCAAATCAGGTGTCACACCTGCTGATCGAAATGACTTGATGTGATCCGGAGATCGAAGCCCACGATCCAACCAGGGTCGAACTTCCCCAGGGTCGAGCTTGTGTGAAGTCCAGAGCTTGATTTCTTCGATTGATGTGATCCCCGCTCGTACCCACGCGTCGACCGACTGGGGGCTTTGGTCGAGCATGAGCCATTGATAGATCTCGTCAAGGTTGGTGTAGCCCGCTGCATACCACCTGCGAATTGACATTGGCGAATAGCCCTTAGCAGTCAACGTCTTTGCTTTGACTGGATCGCGAAAGTTAACGCTTCGCCAATCGATCGCGAGTTTTAAGTCAGAGGTTGCCTCATACCACGCCTTGGCGGTCTCGTAGTCCGGAAAGTATTGCTTCCAGAGATTCCACGAGAACCCAGTCACAGCCACTGCGTTAGCCCCTGCCATCCATTCTCAATTCCATTCTTCTTTCTCGGCGGAACAAGAGCGAGTTGCTCCAGCGTGAAGTGATACTTGCCAAAGTTGCAGCCCCAACATGCGGCGACAAGATTGTCGTCGGAGTCATCGCGACTCAAACAAAGCGGCTTGATGTGGTCGAGGGTCAGCGCAGTGAGCAACCACACCCCGTGGTAGTCGCGATTCGAACCGCCAGTTGTTCGACTCGGAAATACCGACTTACCAAGCCGCTTCTGCGCCTTCCGTAAAACGCGCGGCTCAATCACCCGAATGCCGCAGTAACCGCAACGCCAACCCCCACGTTCCGCAAGGCTGCGCGCTCTTGCCACAGTCATCTTCCTCTTTACCGAGTAGCGACGCTCGGGCCGCTTGGGGTCTTGGCCGACGTACTGAACCCGTATCTTTCCGACGTTTTGGGCGATTCGGTCGAACCAATCGACAATTGGCACATCATCGATCGAGGCGACGAGGGTCCTAGCTTCACTCAGGTTTCCGTTAACTCCCAACTCAACGGCATGCGCGAATTGGTCAATCGCAACTTCAAACTCTTCCGGATATTGGAGGGGTGCCTTTGCGAATACTCTCTGGTCCTTCCGATGCACCTTCGCGAGATGTTCCTGAATCTCAGACACTAAAGATGGGTCAAGTGGCACACTCTCTTCATACCACCCAGGTACTACAGAGCGACATCGGCACTTCTGAATCTCGCGCAATATCCGTAGCGATAACAGCTGTGCCCATTAATGACCACCCTTTGCGTAGTACCCCTTGTACCTCAAAAGGTTGGCCCACCACTCTTCGAATGCGGTGGCGGTTTGCCAAGAGGGAAGACACACATCTGGCATCAGTGCCTCATTGAGCTCTCCGTCATAATCCCTAACCCAAGTACGCGATTTCACGTTTAATACGCGGTGCTGATTGATCCGCTCCTCAACCGTCCGCCCAGTTACACCCACATATATAGAGGTAGCCCCGTCGGGAGCCTTGGGGTACGGCTTGTGGGATCGCCATACGTAGATGCGATACCGATTCTTGACTTGACCGCGGAGGACGTCGGCAAACTCGCACTTGTCTAAATGAATTCGACTTCCGATCACCGAATGCGGCGAACCATCCTCTACCGCCTCGTCAGCGACTTCCATCGCCTGTACGCGACCGGTTTTCATACCAATGAGAGCAACCATGGGTCGGAATGTTGTTGTTCCGTCGTTCAGCGCGCGCACGACAACCTGGTCTGATGATGGTTCGGGGATCGATTTGTAGACCAGCGGGTCTCCTACCAGGTGCCAACGACGAATCCGTCGCAGCTCTGACGGACACTCAATACGTCGCTGAAGCGTTCGCCAGAGAAAGTCACTGAACGTCTCCCCCATGAGATTTCTTCGTTTAAGTAAGTCATCTCTCAAGACGCAGATCTCACCACCTTTCACGAAGAGCACATCTTGCGACTCGGAAGTAAGCCGAAATAAAGCTTCTTGTCCAAAATCTTTGGCGATCTTCTTCGCCTTCCACTCAGGTGCGCCAGTCAAGGCCACGCTGCGCTCGGCAACTCCGTTGTTGTCAAAGTCACTTCCGAGCGCCTCGCCAACGATAAAGCCGTCGGCTTCAGCTCGAACGCGCAGAGCATCGAAACCCACATTGAGCGGGCTTTCAATCTTCAGCCTGGGGTTCTCGGCAGAAATCACAAAAACTGGCTCATTCGACGCCGGTCGACCAGACAACTCCACCCGAGCCACCGCGTAGTTCAGGGCCCTATCGAGGTCGATAGCGGGCTCTTCACGAGACATAGACATCCCGAGTTTGGTACAAATCGGGCCTTGGGCGCACCGCACACCCAGCGTCTAGATTCTGGGGAGTTTTCTAATGAGTCACCATTTCGCAAACATCGTGCGTTTCTAGAGCCATGCCTATCTCATTCCAAGACATCAAAGCAGGCGTGCGGCTACGCGGTCTCGTCGCTGCCGCAGACGTAGAAGTTGTAGCCGTAACCGAGGGCGATCAATACACCGTCGTCTACAAGACAGTCGACGACGCTCTCGGTCAACGCCTCGTTTCACAGCAAGACCTCGAAAAGATCGATCTAGTAACCGGCGCCCGATGGACGTTCGACGCACCTGGCGCCGAGTTCAAACTGGCGGCTGAAGCGCGACGCATTCAACTCTCACATCTCTTCGACCCCTACTCAGCAGTGGCAAGTGCAACCATCCAACCGCTTCCCCACCAGATTGAGGCGGTCTACCAACGTTTGCTGCCGATGCAGCCATTGCACTTCCTTCTCGCAGACGACCCGGGCGCCGGCAAAACAATCATGTCCGGGCTCTACATTCGCGAACTTGTGTTGCGTGGCGACCTAGAGCGTTGCCTGATCATCGCTCCGGGAAGCCTCGTTGAGCAATGGCAAGAAGAACTCGATCAGAAGTTCGGTCTGCGGTTCGACATCTTGAGTAACGACATGATCGAGGCTGCTCGCACGGGCAACCCGTTCATAGAGCGCAAACTGCTGATCTGCCGACTCGATCAGCTGTCGCGAAATGAGCCGCTGATGCTGAAGCTCGATACCGCCGAGTGGGACCTCATCATTTTCGACGAAGCCCACAAACTGTCGGCCCGCATCTATGGCGACGAAGTCAAACGAACACTTCGCTTCGGTCTGGCCGAGCGAGTCCGTAACAAGACTCGAAACCTTCTCCTGCTCACGGCCACCCCACACAACGGCAGCAACGAAGACTTCCTCACGTTCATGACCTTGATCGACCCTGATCGATTCACTGGTCGGCTACGAGACGAGGTCTCTCTGCCCGATGTACAAGACGTCATGCGCCGGTATGTAAAGGAGAACCTCCGCACATTTGAAGGGCGACCATTGTTCCCTCCCCGCGACTCAACGACGGTCAAATACAACCTTTCACCAGAAGAGATGGCCCTCTACGACGCAGTAACTGATTACGTCAAACAAGGCATCAACCGAGCGATGAAAGATGCCGAGGGGGCCGAGCGTCGTCGCGGTATGGCAATCGGTTTTGCGCTCACCGCATTGCAACGTCGTCTGGCTTCATCTCCTGATGCCATCTATCACTCACTGCGCCGTCGCCGGGAACGAATGGAGAAAGAACTCGCCCTGGCGGAGAGCACCGGTCGTGCGCTTGACGTCGTGAGGGCAGACCTTTCACGCCAAGTCGAAGGCGAGATCGATCTAGACGATTACGACGATGACGAATTCGAGAAATTCGAGGACGAGCAGATTGAAGAAGCCTTCTCTGCGAAAGATATTGCTGAGCTCAAGGCAGAGATCGTTTCAGTTAAGGGCCTCGAAGAGATGGCAAAGCGCCTGCGCGAATCAGGCATTGACCGCAAGTGGAACGAAATGCGCGACATTCTCACTGGCCCTGTTTTCAACAATCCAGACGACGTTCAGAAACTCATCATTTTCAGCGAACACCGCGACACGGTCAACTACCTCGTCGGCAAAACGCGCACGATTCTCGGAAACTTGGCAATTGTTGAGATTCACGGCGGCATGGGTCGCGATGCTCGACGTGCCGTTCAAGAGCAGTTCCGCACTGATCCACAAGTAAAAGTGCTCATCGCCACCGACGCGGCTGGTGAAGGCGTCAACCTGCAGCGGGCCAACCTTGTCATCAACTACGACTTGCCGTGGAACCCGAACCGCATTGAACAACGATTTGGTCGCGTGCACCGCATTGGCCAGACGCGTCCATGCCACCTTTGGAATATGGTCGCTCACGGCACGCGTGAGGGCAAGGTGTTCGAAAAACTCTTCGAGAAGATCGAAGAGCAGCGCAAGGTTTACGGTGAGCAGATTTACGACGTGCTCGGCAACGCCGAGATCAACAAGCGACTTTACGATCTTCTTTCGAATGCCATTCAGGCCGATACAGGCCCCGATGCCGACAAGTGGGCCAACGACATCGTGCAGTCCGAAATCATCGATCGGGCGAAGAAACTGATTGATGAGCAGGCTCTTGCACCTGACGTGCTCGAGCCGAACGGCATCGCAGAGATTCGTCGTCAGATGGAACTTGCACTCGCACGACGACTCGCGCCTGGCTTCATCGGCGCGTTTGCCGAAGCGACGCTCACCCACTTTGGCGGCAACATCGTGGAGCGTGAAAAAGACCGATTCCAGGTGAAGCACACGCCGGCCAAACTGCGTGCTCAAGATCTTCAGGCCCGTATCGGTGGGCTTGTCATGAAGGAATACGAACGTGTCACCTTCGACAAAGACCGCGTAGTGGTCGACGGCGATCCGCTTCGCGCAGATCTGGTTGCCCCCGGCCACCCTTTGCTCGATGCGCTCATTGCCTTAACGCTTGACCAATACGGCTCACGGCTCTCGACCGGAACTGCATTCATCGACCCAGCCGACGACGGCGACAAACCTCGAGTGCTTATCTCACTCGAGCACTCCATCACCGATGGTCGCCTCGAGCGCGGTGAGCGAAAAACAGTCTCGCGCCGGTTTCAGTTCGTCGAAATTCGTGAAGATGGCCACATTTCCGATCCGGGCTCAGAGCCCTACCTCAACTACGAGCCACTAAGAGACGACCAACGGCAACTGCTCTCACGTGTGAACACGAGTTGGGCTAAGACGGGCATCGAAGACGTGGCGAAGCGCTGGGCAATTGACAACCTTGCGTCGCCGCACTTTGAGGGTGTTCGCACCGTCGTGCAAGCACGCATTGCACGCACACGTGTCGCCGTCGAACAGCGTCTGAATCGAGAGATTCAACACTGGGACACGCAGGCCTACGACTTGAAGCAGAAGGAGCTTCAAGGCAAGAAGACGCAGCTGGCAAGCGGCCAGGCTCGTCAACGCGCTGACGACCTCGCCGCCCGCAAGGAACGCCGACTAAAAGAACTCGCTCAAGAGGAAGACGTTGCCAATCAGCCCCCGACTGTGGTGGCAGCAGCACTCGTGATTCCGCAGGGCCTTATCAATCGATTGCTCGGCGCCCAAGTGAATGCCCCAGACCAAGATGTCATCGACGAAATTGACCGCCGTGCAGTTGCCGCAGTAATCGCTGCAGAGAAAAAACTCGGGCGCATTCCTGTCGAGCAGGCTCACAACAACCCCGGCTTCGACATTCTTTCCGAAGACCCAATCACCAAGACCATTTATTTCATCGAAGTGAAGGGCCATGGGGCGAATTCCGATGAGGTCAAGGTGCGAGCAGCCCAAGTGCGCAAAGCACAGATGCACCCAGATCGATTCCGACTCGCGATTGTCGCGATTCCAGCTGACCCCGACAACCAGCCCTGCGATGTCTCCTACCACTTGCGACCATTTGACGGCTTCAAACTTCACTTTGCTCAGACCTACGTGCCATTGAACGTGGCCGTTATGAAGGAAAGGGCGCTACCACCGCAATGACTTACAAGAAGAAACTCATCGAGGTGGCACTGCCCCTTGAAGCAATCAACCGGGAGTCGGTCAAGCAAAAGACGATGGGGGCCGCCCCTCACCCCCAGAACATCCATAGATGGTGGGCTCGGCGACCTTTGGCTGCAGCTCGTGCAGTACTTTTTGCTCAACTGGTTGACGATCCTTCATCGAATCCCGATCTGTTTCCAACTGCTGATGACCAGCAAAAAGAAAGGCGGCGCCTTTTTGATCTAATCGAACAACTGATTCCCTGGGGCGCCAGCTTTGACGAGAAAATCTTGGGAGCTGCACAGGCAGAGATTTCACGATCGTGTCACGGGAACATGCCACAAATTATTGATCCTTTCGGCGGAGGCGGCGCGATTCCATTAGAAGCAGTGCGTCTCGGTCTTCCTGCGATAACCGGGGACCTAAATCCAGTTGCAGTTCTTTTGCAGCGTGCGATGTTGGAGATCCCACAGCGCTTTGCATCGAATCCGCCATCAGATGCTGAGAGCCGAAGCCAGAAAGCAGTATGGACTGACCTCGAAGGAATTGCTGCCGATGTCCGAGCCTACGGAGAGTGGCTGGAGGCAGAAGCAAAAGGCCAAATTGGGGACTACTTCCCGAAGGCTCGGACTTCCAGTGGACAAGAAGCAACTCCGATTGCTTGGATTTGGGCTCGAACAGTCAAGTCCCCCGATCCTTCCTGGCCGGGTCAAGTTCCATTGGTGCGATCATGGGAGCTGGTGCGACGAAAAGGCTCGCCCGCGATCTGGATTGAACCCACTTTGGACGATAAGGCAAAGACAATTTCCTATTCAATACGAGTAGGTGGTGCGCCAATCAATGGAACAGTAGGTCGAAATGGCGGAGTCTGCCTAGCAACGGGAACGACGATTTCTTTCGATTACATTCGTGAACAAGCGCTTGCTGGCTTAATGTCCGAGGTTCAGATCGCAATTGTGGCTGAGTCTCCAGAAGGCCGTGTCTACTTGAGTCCTGGGGACACGCCTGCGATTCCAGCCATAAGTTCAGAGATTGCCAGTGAAACTATCTCGCACTGGCCCGGCAGAACAAACGTTGTCGGCTACGGCCTAACGCATTGGAGGGATCTGTTCACCAGCCGGCAGATTCTTGCGCTATCGACTTTCACTAATCTATTGGATCGGGTTCACCATAAGGTGCTTACCGAGTCACATCATTTGCCGGATGATACATCGCCGCTTTCAGAAGGTGGGCGTGGGAGAGTTGCGTACGCAGACGCGATTGTCACATACCTCGCACTTGTAATCAGCAAGTGTTCTGACTTTCAGTCTTCAATCTGTTCATGGAATGCAAGTACATCACAAGTGCGTAACACGTTCGCCCGCCAAGCAATTCCGATGACTTGGGACTTTGCCGAAGCGAATCCCTTCTCAGGCAAAATGGCAAGTTGGCGCTCAATGCTGGAGGGTGTAGCGAGAGCGATTGGCACCCTTCCTGCTTCTGGCCGTTGTGAAGTACACCAGCTGGACGCATCAGCAAATCTCATAAGACATTCACCGGCTATTCTCTGCACTGACCCGCCCTACTACGACAACATCAGTTACGCAGATCTATCGGACTTCTTTTATGTTTGGCTCCGTCGATCCCTCCGAAAGATTTGGCCGAACGAGTGTTCAACCGTACTCACGCCGAAGATTGAGGAGCTCATTGCAAATCCGTATCGTGCCGGTTCCAAAACCGAGGCGCGAGACCACTTCGAGAATGGCATGGCGAAAGTCTTTGCATCAGCGGCAACGAGTGCTGACTCTAGTTTCCCAGCCACCATCTTCTACGCCTTCAAGGCAACCGAATCAGACGACTCCGGCATTGCGTCGACTGGATGGGAGACGTTTCTCTCGGGGCTGCTCAATTCCGGCTGGGCGATAACAGCCACTTGGCCCATTCGCACAGAAATGCAGGCAAAGATTGGTGTTAATGCTGGCGACAACATGCTTGCATCTTCGATTGTCCTAGCGTGTCGCAAGAGATCAACAATCGCACCACTCGCTACGCGCAGTGATTTCGTTGCGGAATTACGAAAGGGGATGCATCTTTCGGTAAGCATTCTTCAGCAGCAAAACATTGCGCCAGTAGACCTTGCTCAGTCTGCAATCGGTCCAGGTATTGCGATCTTTTCTCGTTACTCGCGTGTCGTTGAAGCCAATGGTTCTGATATGACCGTGCGAAGCGCCCTTCTGTTAATCAATGAGGTTCTGTCAGAAATCCTCTCTGGCGAAGAAGCCGAATTCGACGCCGACACGCGCTTCGCCCTGACGTGGTATGAACAATTCGGCTTCAGCGACGGCCAGTTCGGTGATGCTGACGTGTTGGCCAAAGCCAAGAACACCACAGTTGACAATGTGGTGCGTGCTGGGGTTGCACAAAGTAGAGGCGGCAAAGTACGCCTGATTTCACGAAACGATCTTCCGTCAGATTGGAACCCGGTCGAAGATAAGTACCTCACGGTGTGGGAAGTAGCCCACCACCTGATTCGTGCACTAGAAGATTCTGAGGCCAAAGCGGCTGCATTGTTGAAGGTAGTCGGGGGTGGGCTCGGCGATCGAGCGCGACAACTGTCGTATCTGCTCTTCCAAGTTTCTGACAGAAAGAAGCGTGCCGATGATGCCGCTGCCTACAACATGCTGGTTACCGCCTGGCCGCAATTGTTGAAACTGGTGTCAGACAGTTCAGGTACCACTAGAGACGGTCTCTTCTAGGATGCGAGGGTTCATCTATGGCAATCTCTAACAACGAACGACTCGGTCGAGCACTCGACACGCTGTCCGAAGCTCTGCACGCTGCGGCACAACCGGTGTGGGAAAAGCAATACGGCACCGACTGGGTCAAAACGCTTCATGCCCTGACACCGAAGGCTGTCGGGAAGCCAAACGAGAAAGACGTCGGGTGGCTGCTGCAGGGCATGATCAATACCTGGCAGAACATTTGGAGCAAGCGACTAGGCAAAGCCGAGCGCGGCTGGATGGGCGAACTGCTCGAAGCTCGCAATCGATGGGCCCACCAAGTCGCACTCTCGAGCGACGATCTCGTACGTCACCTTGATACTGCAGAACGTCTGCTGAACTCGCTCAACGCACCGGAAGCATCAGCCGAGATTCGCAAGACCCGGCTAGAACTACTTCGCCAAGTGATGGATGAGGCAGCAAGGAACGTTGGTCGAAACAAGGCCGCCTTACCGACTGAAGGTGACCCAGCTGCCGGATTGCCGGCATGGCGCGACATCATCTCGCCGCATCAAGATGTGGCGAATGGAAGTTTTCAACAGGCAGAATTCGCAGCGAACCTCTATTTCGTTGCCGAAGGCTCAGCCGAGGGCGAATACCTAAACCCGGCCGACTTCTTCCGCCGCACCTATCTGACATCGGGCTTGAAAGAACTTCTCGTCAATGCCGCCAAACGTCTCGGCAAGGGCGAAGGTGACCCGATCATCGACCTGCAAACAAACTTCGGTGGTGGCAAGACCCACTCGATGATTGCGCTGTATCACATGGCGTCTGGCGTGCCGACTGCAGATCTGCCCGGTGTCGCCGAGTTGCTTGCAGATAACAACGTCTCGCTACCCAAAGACATCAAACGGGCGGTCGTAGTGGGACAATTTCTCTCACCGAACTCGCCGAAGAAGTTTAAAGACGGCACAGTCGTCAACACGTTGTGGGGAAATCTTGCTTACCAACTTGCAGGCAAGAAGGGCTACAGCCTCGTCGCCGAAGCCGACAAGTCATCGACGAATCCTGGTGCTGAATTCATCAAGGTGCTCGAACTTGCGGGGCCATCAATCATCTTGATTGATGAATGGGTGGCTTACGCACGACAATTGCCAGCAGATGCCGACGAACCAAAGTTGCTCGGCGGTGACTTTGATACCCAGTTCACCTTCGCACAGACACTCACCGAGGCCGTCACCAAAGTAAAGAATTGTCTGCTGCTGGTGTCGATACCCGCAAGCGACATCGAAATCGGTGGAGAAAAAGGCAAGACGGCGATGACCCGGCTGCTCAATGTGGTGCGACGCCAGTCGAAACTGTGGCAGCCAGCAGGTGAGGACGAGAGTTTTGAAATCGTTCGGCGGCGTCTCTTTGAACCGCTCAATGCAGAGCAAAGCCGTCGCCGCGACGCAGTAGTGAAAGCTTTCGTTGACTACTACCGCGAGAACGCTGGATCATTCCCGGGCGGGGTCGGCGAGATTGAGTACCGACAGCGCATGCAGTTGGCATACCCAATCCACCCTGAGTTCTTTGATCGTCTCTACAAAGACTGGTCAACTCTCGATAACTTCCAACGCACTCGTGGTGTATTGCGGTTAATGGCGGGAGTAATCGCAGTGCTCTGGCAACGACTTGACAAAAGCCTGCTCATCATGCCGGGAATGCTGCCATTGGATGAGCCGAGTGTGCTGGCTGAGCTTGGCCGGTATCTGCCCGAAGGTTGGGACGCAGTAGTGCACGCCGACATTGACGGCCCAACCTGTTTGCCACTGCGAATTGACCAAGCCCACAAAAATCTGGGACGGTACTCAGCTGCTCGGCGAACCGCACGTGCCGTCTACCTCGCTTCGGCACCTGGAGCAACCAACAACAAGGGCGTTGACCTGAAGAACATCCTGCTCGCAGTAGCACAACCCGGAGAAGCAGTAGGAACGTTTTCCGATGCCCTCGCTCGCATGAGTGGCGAGGCGACGTATCTCTACGTCAACGGCTCGCAGTATTGGTACAACACCCGCCCAAACGTCACGCGACTAGCCAACGACCGCGCGAACTCGAACTTCACCGATCACGACGCAGACAATGAGATCAAGTCACGGCTTCAAAAGCAACGTGGAGGCAGTGCCGCGTTCGCAGTGACACACGTGTTTCCCGATGGTCCGGGCGACGTGCTTGACGACGATGACGGTGTACACCTGGTGATTCTTTCGTCTGATCATTCACACATTGCCAATACAAGTGATTCCCCTGCTATCAAGATTGCCGAGCAGATTGTCGCGCAGCGTAACGCTGGCCCGAGAATGAACCAAAACTTGTTGGTCTTCGTTGCGCCAACACAGGCACGTGTCTCTGACATTCGTGGTGCTGCTCGAACGTATCTGGCTTGGAAGTCGGTGATCGAAGACCAGAAGTCCCTCAATCTCGCACCAATCGATATGGATCTAGCGGGCACGAAGCTTGAAGAGTCGACGCGCACGCTGAACCAGCGAATCGATGACGCATACCAAGCGATTCTCGTTCCCACAAAGAAGCCGGGTGACGCCACCGTCGACTGGCACGTGACAAAACCCTCCGGCAGTGGCTCACTGCCCGACCGCATAGCAACGAAGCTTGAGTCGGAAGAAAAACTGATCACCAGATACAGCGGCACTCGCGTGCGAATGGATCTTGACAAGATTCCTTTGTGGTCTGATTCAAAGGACATCAAAATCACTGACCTTTGGGCTGCGTATTGCAGATTTCCGTACCTACCGCGACTTGCGAGCAAGGAGGCTTTGATTCACGCGCTGCGTGACGGTGTGCAGAAACTCAATTGGGATGCCGACGGTTTTGCCTATGCCGAAGTTAAAGAGGGTAACGACTATCGCGGCCTTGTTGCGCCAGGACAACCGCTGATTGTGGCAAGTGGTTGGCTAGTGCATCCCGACATTGCCGCACCGTTGCTAGCGCCGAAGCCAGTTCCGCCGGGATCTGGACCTAGCCCTGGTCCAGATCCAGGACCTGGTCCTGGTCCTGGACCAAACCCGAAGCCCGATGCCGTGGCACCGACTCGTTTCTATGCAACATTCAAGCTTGACGAAGTTCGCGGCGTAGCGCAGCTTGGTGACATCTTGACCGACATTGTGAACCATTTGAAGGCTGCACCGGGCACACAAGTGACACTTGAGTTGGAAGTACGGGCAGCCAACGAGGCTGGCTTCAACGTTCAAACAGTGCGGGTAGTCACCGAGAACTCTCGGGCCCGCGGCTCAACGAACGCCGACTTCGAGGCATAAAGCCAACTCACGACCGCGTTCTTGACGTCAGGTCTTGGCGCAGAACCGAATTAGCTCTTCTGCAACTTCGGAGTTTCGCACGATTCCATCTCGACGCAGGTGTTGAATGGCCTTACGTGACAACTGTTTCTGGGCTGTCGCGAATTTCGATGTAGGTACGTCTTCTTCTGACTCCACGTAGAAGAAGCGGTGCTTCTGCCCATCGCGCTTGTGAATCACTCGTTCAATCGAGTACACACGCTTAGGCCGCCAACTCGAGTCCATCTCAACAGGAACGAGTAGATCACCTCGTTTCCAACTCCAGCTGTACCCCTTGCTCCAGTGATACGTCCCCATCCAATGACGCGAGGACTTCGACAGATGTCTTTGTGCAGCTTTCGCACCCTTTTCCTCATTTGCCTCCTCACCCTTCGGTGTGCCACTGAAAGTGAATTGGCTAACGAACACCCGAGGCCTCTTGTTTCGGCGCGGAGGCTTCCCGCCTCGGGGCTTACGAGCCCGCTTCGCATAGACCCTCTCCAAACGCTTTAGTTCTCGCTCGCCGAGCTCAACACTCCTGAGGCTCTTTACGAAAGACTTCGCGGCTCTTATCAACGACTCATCGCGAGATGACACAAGAACTTCGCGAAGATTGTCTCGTGAGTTGCGCGAAACGTTCGCTGAGCCAATGAAGACTTCCCTACCGATGACATACACCTTTGCGTGGAGCCCTCTTACCGAATGGATTCGAACACCCTTCTTGTACAGCCTGAGGAGATCCTCCGGGCTTGTTTGACCGCTCCTTACAGCCTCCTCGCTGGCGTCGACTACGAGAGTGCTACCACGCTTGAGCGGCAGGAGGTCTGCCCCACCCTTGCCGAAGTAAGCAACCGCCACAAAAGAGGGTTTCTTGAATCTGGCTGCCGAACTGGCGAGATGAGCCCACACATCCTGAGTCAATAGTCGCGTCGACACTGCTGCGGCCCCTACCTCTTAAAAACGACTTCTCGATGGAACTCGAGGTATTCGCATTGCTGCGTCTTGAACGGTGGCGGATTCCGATCAGGTTCAATTCTCCAGGTATTGAACACCAAGGGGTCGAGTTGCGTAGATGCCTTGAGGTGACCCTCGTCTACGAAGGTGATCCAACCTCGGTCAAAGAGATGATCAATGTGGGGCGAGAGCAGCAGACCATTGTGGCCGTCAATCTTCTCGCGGTCATCTGAGTCTTTCCACGGCTTGATGTGGCTTGCTCTGAGATGCAATAGGTCGCGGAGCCCAGTGACTCGACACGACTTCTCTATTAGCTCGAGATTGTCTCGGAACACGCCCTGACCCCGGCGTGCGCTGATAAGTGCCTGCCTCTCGAGCGGGCCGAGCATCTGACGCTGCCGAATCTCATTCTCGTGCTTGTCGTTCTCACGTTCTAACCGCTCGATTTCCGGATCTCGTGGTGGGTTCACGCCTCCAATCAGTGGCGCTAATGCTGAAGCCTGCTGTGGTGTAAGCCGCGGAAACTGACTCAGTCTCACATTCAGAATTCCTGTGATGTTCTGAGTTCCATCCGTAGAGCCCGGGTTGAACGGAGCGTTTGACTCTTTGAGAATCTCAATATTGAAGATCCACTTGTACTCGCGGCCGTCAGGCCACGGTGCGGGGTCTGCAGCAGTTGGGCGACGGGCATCAGAGGTAGCGCGGCATCGCGCAAACCATCCACCACCGTTGCCGCTTCGCCACACATAAAAGTCGTCTCCAGCGCGAACGCCTTTAGCGCTTGCTGCCCCAGAACCCCACAACTTCTTGGCCTTGCAGATCTCCCAGTTGGCAACATCAGCCACGTTGAGCGCGCCAACCCAAGCCGAATGGCCGGCTCGCGACGAGGATAGATCACTCATACTTTGTGTATTTCTCGGCGGAACCTTTGGCACGGTCTTGCGGATAGCGAGCCTCGTTTAGTTGCGTCTTGGCTCGCAGAGCGGCGGCAAGATCCACACCGGCGACATCAGCGAGCCGTAAGAGATAGGCAAACACATCTGCCATCTCCGCTTCAAGAGCCAATCGGTTCGCGTCATCCATTAGCCAAGTCTCTATCTCGTCATCGGGAGTCCATTGGAGGAGGGAAGCCAATTCCCCTACCTCGCCCGCAAGCGCCAAGACCAAATTGCGCGGGGTGTGAAACTGACCCCAATCGCGGGCTTCAGCGAATGCACGAACCACCGCCTGATGAAGTTCAATGCCTTCCGAACTTGCCATTGCCGCTCAATATAGTCCTGTAGCAGAGCACAAGAGATGACATGGCCAGAGATGTCGCCTATTCCGGCGATGGTCCAAGTCGGGTGTCCCAATACTCGTAGCTCTGTTTCTTCCGTCTTTCAAACGGCATCGCAAATGAGTTCTGGTTTACCGTAATCTGTTGAGACCACCAGGCGACCATGTTCGATGCAATGTTGGCTGGGGTTGAAAATCGGGTGAGCATAGAGGCAGTCGCAATCAGCTCTTCTGCAACTGAATCCGACTCAAGAGCTCTGGCAATCTCAGAGTGTGACGCGAACTGGGCCGTAGCTCTGTTTATCTCTGTGATTTTTTCGGCAATTACTGGGAAAATCCTTTCAAGTGCAAAACCACTGCCCGCCCTCCTTGGGTCTCGAGACCTAATCATTTCCGACAACAGGACGTCTCCAAACTTCCAGTATTCGGATGCCGCACCGGCACTCCACCTTTGACCAATTTTCTCGAGCGCCATCTGTGTGGCGCGAGCCAGGGTCACTTCAGTGCCGTCCAGCTCGACAAGATTGGAGCTCCGTGCAGTGACGCGAATTGAGTTTTTGCGCACAAACACCAACTCATCACCATCTTTGAGCCCAGCCGCACGAAGGTTGAGCCTGGGCAGAGCAGGTACGTCCTCAGGACTCGTGGACAAATCAGGTACCTGACTTCCAACGTAGATCTCACCACGCGCAATCTCAAGCAAGGCCTTGACCCTCTCGGGCGCAATCTCGAAGAACTCTCGATTAGGGCGTCTTCGCACCTCATCAAGTCCATCATGGAGCTTGCCCTCAACGAATGCGCAGTCATCCACCTTCATCGCGAAGTAACACTCAAATGGAGTTGGAATGCCACTTCCGCTTGACAGTTCACTAATTCGTTGCGGAATGCTTTTTGTATAGCCAATCTTTACTAGACCCGGCATCGATTCATTAGTAAAGACGTAAACATATCCCTGCTTCACATTGATACCTATGTGAGCAGATTAGTGCAGGTCCAACCGTATAAGGTCTGCTCTTAGCGGTTCGTTAGGGACCAAGCAACTACGTCATGTAGTCGAACATCCGACACTTGCGATACCCACCTTGTGATCGCAGGATTATCAGGCGAGGCAAGTTCATCCCTCAGATCCGAGAGAGCCTCATCACTTTTCAACAGGTCTTCCCTGATTGCTGCCCAGTATGCATGCTCAATTTGGTGATGGGGCAATGCAAGAGTCGCGCATTCACGCGCATACGCCCGGTAACTTCTTCGCAAACGCGAATCTATAATCGGGAAGAAGTTCGGGCGCATCGCGTGGAGAACTTTGGAGATCTTGCCGACTGCAACACCACGCTTCTTGTTACTGGCAAATTGGTTCCAGAGTTCTAATGCGCGGTCATACTGTCCTCCCCTCTCCCCGGGGTCGGCATCAACGAGTTTCGCCAGTGAATCCACCAGACCCCACGGTGCCGACCTCCCAGTCGATTCGAACCACGTAAGTTCGTCATTACTGATTCTGGAGGAAATCACTCGGGTCGCACATATGAGATCAGAATCAATCGATTGATACTTCCCTGCTCGGAGATCAAACTGTTTCGTGGTTGTGGGATACTTTGCGACGTAGCGTAGAACTAGTTGGGGCTTGACCGTTTGTTCAACTCCAGCAACGAAAATCTTCAAGATACATCCTCAAACTTCGACTCACGCTTCTCGAAGTTGGCGGTGATGGCTTCCACCTGGTTGGGTGAGCCGATCAGTTTGAAGATGATCTCACGCTCGAGCGCGAAGTGTTCCTTCGCGCGGTCGTTGGAGAGGTGATTGATGAGTTTCTTCGCGCCGCGCACGGCGTGCGGGCTGCGGCCGGCGATTTCGCGGGCCATGTGCAGGGCGACTTCGACCGGGTCGTCAGCCAGGCGGGTGACGAGGCCAAGGGTGGCGCCTTCGGTGGCGTGCAAGATGCGCCCAGTGAAAACGAGGTCTTTCATCACGTCGTCACGTACGAGACGGCTGAGCATGAGCGTGCCCGTCATGTCGGGGATCAGCCCCCAGTGCACCTCGCGCATCGACAACTGCGTGTCGGGGTGCGCGACGCGAATATCGGCACCAAGTGCGAGCTGCATGCCGCCGCCGAGGGCGTGACCA
>Ga0214917_10003522_pt1 | contig 17996 bp, 16 predicted proteins | sample LL_1208_BB_MetaG_FD_177983 | JGI IMG/M metagenome (GOLD analysis project Ga0214917, IMG submission 177983) | Freshwater microbial communities from Lake Lanier, Atlanta, Georgia, United States - LL_1208_BB | ecosystem: Environmental > Aquatic > Freshwater > Lake | place: USA: Georgia | collected...
CCTTGTTGCCTGCCTCGGGATCCATTCTTTTGAGCGGAGCCTCGTTCAGCAACAGCCGCTTGAGCACGGATCCTTTCTGGACCCCAACGACCTTCCGCGGTGCCTTCGGTACCCAGGACTGGACCGCCGGTTGGGCGAATTTTGACCCACAGTCCACGGACTACAGCGCTGAAACACAGGCTTACGCCCGTTTTGCCCCAAGCGCTCTGGCCATGACCGCCAATAGCAGCAACGGTTCCATGACCATTAATTTTAACCCAACTCCTTCGGCTTCTCAGCACTGGGTACGTTACCGCTCTGCGGGTACAGCCACTTGGAACAGTGTTCCTGTGGTGAATCGTCCGCATACCTTGGTAAGCGGGGCCGGTACCTTTGAAGTCCAAGCCGGCGCCAAAGTTGGTAACCGTACGTTCTGGTCTTGTTCCTCGTTCATCACGGTTCTTCCTACCGGTAACATTAACCGCAATATCAAATTCCGTGTGAACATGACCGGTCTCACCGTCAATCCTGCCGGGGTTTTCGTTGTGGGTAACCTTCAGGGCTTCAATGCGGGTGTTACGCGTCTGATGCCTACAGCGGCCAACCCGAACATTTACGAGAAAGATACCGTGGTTTACAACGGGTTCACGATGAATTATAAGTTTGCCAACGGGAATCAAATCACCGATGCCGAAATTGTTCCCGCTGCTTGCAGCGTCAACGACGCCACCCATGGCGCCCTGCGTTCGGTGACCGTCAACTCTGATTTGGTTCTTAGCGCAGTTCTTTATGGTCAATGCGGCGACCAATTTGTGGGCCGTGTTGCCGGTACCTTAACCTACGACAATACCGCTGCTACAGCGATGACCAACAGCACCGTTTCATTGTCAGGCTCTTCTACGGGCTCTCAAGGAACTGCTGCAGGCTCTTCATTTGGCTTCGACCGTGTGGTCAATGGCAATTACAGCTTGGCATTCTCCACCAACAAGCCTTGGGGCGGTGTTAGCTCGAGCGATGCGTTGATCATCAACCGTCATATTGTCGGCAGTGTAACCTTGGCGGGAATTCGCCTAAGAGCGGCTGATGTTAACAACAGCGCTACGGTAACCACTGGCGATGCTTTGTTGGTGAATCGTCGTGTGGCTGGTCTTGTGAGCTCCTTCACAGGAGGTAATTGGGTTTATTCCACGCAAACAGGTTCGGTGAATAATGATACAGTGACCGTCAACGCCAAAGCCCTTTGCGTTGGTGATGTCAACGGCTCGTATGTTCCAAGCACCGCAGCCCGCATGGGCTCAACCACCCCTGAAATGAACGGCGTGGTGGAGACCCGCGGTGGGGATTATACTTTGGAAATTGGGGTTGATCGTCCTGTCAATGTCGGTGCGGTTACGTTGTTTATCGATCTACCAGCCGGTATGGAAGTCCGCGATGTACAACCTGCTTTGGCAGAATCAGGAACCGAGGTTTCCTTCAAGCAAGAAGGACGCCGTCTTAACATTGCTTGGTATACCTTGGAGAATTGGAATCTCCAGGCTGGTGAGGCTTTGATCCGTATCGTAGCCCGCGGTAACGCCGAAGGCATGATCCAAATCGATAACGCCTCCGAGATTGCAGATTTGAATGCTGAGCCAGTGACCGGTTTGAACCTCCGTGCCGCTCGTTTGGTTCTCCAAAACCAAGGACTGTTTGTCTATCCAAACCCATCTAACGGTCTATTCAATTTGCACCATGCGAACACCATGGATCAAATCCGTGTGAGTGACGCGATGGGCAAAGTGGTATCGGTTGACTATCCAGCGTCCAACCGTTGGGTGATGGACCTTTCCAACCTTCCTTTGGGAATCTATTCCGTGGAGGTTCGCAGCGGCGACCGCACCGAGACCCAAAAGGTGGTGATTCGTTAATCAAGAAAGCAAACCTTTACCAAAGCTTGAACGCCTCTCCGCAAGGAGGGGCGTTTTTTTTGCTTGGCTTAGATTGGAGTCCTAACAAAACCAACAGCCTCTTCCGGACCAAAGAGGGCTATTTTGCTGTTTTTGAAACCTTTACGATCTCGGGTTACGAGGCCTTGGATTTTTGGCTCCGAAAGGGCTGCAAAAAATTGCAGCGCATCTTCAAAATCTGAAAATTTTGAAGCCAAGGCTGACTCAATCATTGAATCCGTCAATGACAGGGTTTGGGTTAAACTACGTATTTGGCTCAAAACCCGGACGAGATCCCGCGGCGGATGGGACTTTTTGAGTATATAATACAAATTGTTATAGGATAAAGCAGACAGGTATAGGGTCACAGCGCCACGCTCAGCGTAATCGAATAGTTGCGCCGCTGGAAGATGATGAGGCTCTCGATTGCCCAACAGATCCAGGACAATATTGGTGTCCAAGAAAAGATGCTTCAAATCCCGTACTTTTTCTGTATTTCTTGACTCAGGGTTGACTTGTAGTCAAAGTCATGAGGAAGGGATATGACCCCTCTCAAATTTTGAATGCGCTCAGAGAAGATTGCTTCCACCTCCTTCGGAGTTGATGCGGTCAAAGCGCGGAGGTACTCTTCAACAACCGAGGAGAGGCTTTGGTTATGATCGCGAACATAGTCTTTGGCTGCATCAATGACCTCTTGATCCACGGAAAGGGTGAGCTTGGTAGGCATACGTATAAAATTTAAATCAAAGATACGTATTAAGCCTTTTTAAAAAAAAATCCCGGCACGTGACGGACACGGCCGGGATGAAGGGAAATCAATGGGGGCGAGGGCCCAAAGGCCGACCCCGCAAGATTACATCGTTGGAGCGGTGCTGCTGGTAGAGGTTGCAGCTTTCTTGGAGCAGCAGCCTTTGCCTTCCGCTTTGGCTGAAGCACAGCCGCTTTTGGCATCGCTAGAAGCCGAGGCGGTGGTGGCTTTGGCACCTCCACACTTGGCTTGCTCCGTGGAGCAGGATTTCTTTTTCTTTCCGAAGAGGCCACCGGCTTCAACAGGATTGGTTAGGGCTAGCAAAGCTGCAGCGCTGAGCAAAAGGGCTACTTTTTTCATTGTAATTAGGGTTTATGGTTAAAATTGGATTGTAATTCTACGCTAATTTAACGCAAAATTACGAACAAATTGTGGATAACCAAGAAAAGTACCCCAAGCCCGCCTTGCTTTTTTTGGTTTTCAATCGACCTGATACCACCGAGAGGGTGCTGAAGGCGATCAGAGCCTACCGCCCGGAGCGCTTCTATGTGGCTTGTGATGGACCCCGACTAGGGAGGACTGGCGAAGAAGAGGCGGTTCTCAAGGTTCGGCAATGCATTGCCGACGCTGTGGATTGGCCCTGCAGCCTGCAAACCCTCTACAGGGATACCAATTTGGGCTGTAAGAAGGCGGTCAGTTCGGCTTTGGATTGGTTTTTTGAACAAGAAGAACGAGGGATCGTCCTCGAAGATGATTGCCTGCCTCATCCGGATTTTTGGCGTTATTGTTCAGAACTCTTGCACCGCTATGCAGACGATGAACAGGTATTTATGATCAGTGGCAATAATTTTCAGGAGGGGGAACCTGTCACTGATGATAGCTATTACTACTCTGCCTTGACCCATATCTGGGGTTGGGCATCATGGAGGAGATCTTGGCTCAAAGTTGACTTGGAAATACAGGGGTTCGATGATTGGGTTCAAGGCGGTGGTTTAAGGAAATTGTTCGGCAATGCTCGGTGGATCAAGGCCTGGCAGAAGACCTTTGATCGCTACCGGGAAGGCCGTTACAATACATGGGATTATCCCTTTCTCTTTGCCGCTTGGAAGCACAACCAATTTGCCCTTCTTCCTTGCGTAAACCTAGTCAGCAATATTGGTTTTGGTACAGCGGGGGCAACGCATACAGTTTCGGATGTTTACCACAGCCTTTCGGCCATTCCAACCGAGTCGATGCGTTTTCCTCTGAAGCATCCGGTTCAATGCCAGCATCAACTTAGCGCTGACCTTCGAACCCTGCGGACCAAAATGTTCCCATCGCCTGTTCGGAAGCTCTGGCGACTTCTCGTCTTTAATTTGCATCGTTATGGTGGTATGTCCTTTTTGTTCGGCCGGCAACGGTGAAGTTCTTGAAAGCCTTCCGGTCGCTGACTTGGATGCGTTGTACCGTCGTTTGTACAAAGCGCCTGTGGCCAGACTTTTTGGGGGAAGCGCTGTCTTATCGATTGTTCGATGCCCGGCCTGTGATTTGCGTTGGTACGAGCCATTAGCTGGCGGTGACGAGGCTTTTTATAACACGCTTCAACACAAGCCTTGGTACTATGTTGACCACAAGCATGAATTTGATTTGGCGCTGCCTTACCTATCGAACGGTCAACAAGTTTTGGAAGTAGGATCGGGCAAAGGGAACTTTGCCCGCTTTCTAAATAAATCAGGCTTGAATTTAAGGTATACCGGACTGGATTTTAGCCAAGAAGCACGGCGAATGGCTGCGTCCTACGGGATCGATATTCGGGTTCAATCCGTACAGGAATACGCCGAAACACATCCCGAAAGCCACGAGGTGGTTTGTGCTTTTCAGGTTCTGGAACATGTCGTCGAAATCCGGTCCTTTCTGGACGCGATGGTCAAAGCTCTTCGTCCCGGCGGGACCCTCCTCATCGCCGTTCCATCCGAAGACTCCTATATCAGTCAATCCAACAACCTGGCCCTCAATCTGCCACCGCATCATATCTCCCGTTATACCGATCGCTGGTTTGAGCACGCGGCCCAGCATCTCAACTTGGAATTGGTGACCGTGCAACACGATCCCTTGCAGGCCCACCATCGTTTTGACTACATTTATCAATTAACTATTGCCTCGATTTATCGAATGTTTGGTTGGAAGCGTCCCATGGTGGATCATCGTCTGGTGAATTGGATGGCACGTATTCCGGCCTTTGTTTTGGGCAAATTATTGGCCAAAGGATTGGGTCCGCACAACAGCCCCCATGGGCATACCGTCTTTGCAGTTTTTCGCAAACCACTGCGCGCTTTGGACCCCATGGAATTCCAACAAGTTGGTGAAAACGATGACAGAACGCTTTAAGGCCTGGTACAAAGCCCAGCAGTTCAGGCCAAGATGGTACAGCGTCTTGATCAATCCATTCTATATCATCAGGAGGGATTTGTATCGGACTTTGTCCGGAATGGCCTCTGAATTTCGGGGAGGCTCCATGCTGGATTTTGGCTGCGGGGCCAAGCCGTATCAACATCTTTTTGATGTTAAGGAGTACATTGGACTTGATATGGAAAACCCGGGGCATCCCCACCTAACCGAAGAGGTCGATGTTTTTTACGATGGCAAGACCATTCCCTTTGAGGCTCATCGCTTTGATTATGCGTTGGCCAGCGAAGTCCTCGAACATGTTTTTGAACCCGACCGTATCCTGGGTGAATTGCATCGGGTACTCAAGCCGGGCGGTCTGGTTTTGTTTACGGTACCTTTTGTTTGGAATGAACATGAAATGCCTTACGACTATGCCCGTTACAGCCAAGGCGGCTTTGCGGCGTTGTTGGAACGCAATGGCTTTGAGGTGGTTCGAAGTTCCAAAACCAATGGATATACTGCGACTTGGTTGCAAATGGGCATACTGGGTTGGTACCAAATGTGGGAGACTCGTAACAAATTTTTGAACCTTGCTTTGGGTCTGATTCTATTAGCTCCATTGAACCTACTTGCCGCCGTCTTGATAGCTTTTTTTCCGGGATCGAATAGTTGGTATTGTAACACCGTTTTTTTGGCCAAAGCCACCAAGAATGCAGGCGCTATTTGATTCGAATGTCAAGCTCTAAGTCGCTTAAACTGGTTCTGCTAACGAGCTCTCAAACCTCCGGTGGCGCGGCGATTGCCTGTATGCGTCAAGCCAGGGTCCTTCGTCAGGCCGGACATCAGGTAACTGTTTTGAGCCCGGAGACTTGGTGGCCGGACGGATTCCTAGGCCGGTGGATGCAACGGGGGTATACCCTTCGTAAGCATTTGGTATACAAGCTTCAGCAATATTTGGTCTGGACCCCTGGGGCGATGTTTAGTGTGGATCCCTGGCCGGCAGGAGATCCATCGCGTATGCAGCACCATGCCTTGAAGGAGGCGGATGCCGTTGTTTTGCATTGGATTAATCATGGCTTCTTGGGGTCCTCTGATTTGCGGGCTTTGTTAAATTTAGGAAAGCCTGTGTTATGGCACATGCACGATCAATGGGCTTTTACGGGGGGGTGTCATTATTCTGGTGCATGTACGGCCTTTGAAAATACCTGCGGAACGTGTCCGCAGTTACGACGACGCGGACCTGGCGATCGCTCACGACGTCAGTTTACGGAGCGTCAACAATGGGCAGCGCAAGCAGGAGACCGCTTGGCACTCGTGGCTCCTAGTGAATGGCTTGCAGGCCAGGCCGCTAAATCTGGTATTGTACGAGGAAGTGGAGCCTGGGTGCGCTGCATCCCCAATCCATTTGACCCAGCAGTTGATGGTCAAGGCCTTCAACCCCGCTTGGTAATCAGCGAGCATTCCAGGCCTCGGTTGTTTTTTGCGGCGGTGAACCCCTCCGATTCCCGAAAAGGTTGGGACTTGTTGATGATGGCTTTGGAGTACTTGGGTAGGGAAGGCATGGTCTGTGATGTTGAAGTGGCAGGCAAGGTCACGGAACCGGCAAGGTCACGGGTGCAGGCATTGGAAATGGGTGGACATCGAGTGACTTGGTTGGGTTTGTTGGGCCCTAAGTCTATGCAGGAGGCCTACGTTAGGGCTGATGTATTTGTTATTCCTTCCTTGCAAGAAAACTTTCCAAACACTATTTTGGAGAGTTTCGCAGCCGGTACACCGGTGGTTGGTTTTGCGGCAGGTGGCATCGCTTCCATGATTGTGGAGGGCCAAAACGGGGCTTTAGCGCCAGCTGTAGATCCCTGGGCTTCGGAAGCCTCCAAAGCCATGGCCGCTGTTAATCTAGCCTCGGCCATCTTGAGGGTGGTCCAGCACCCCCAAGGTAATTTGCTGCGTGCGATGGCTTATCAAAGTCTGGAACAAGTTCGACCAGAGCGAGTTGCCAAGGAATATACCGATTTAATTCATGCTATGTTACAGAATTCTTCGCAGTCCCTATGAAACATTCCGGTAGCATGCACATTTCGGTGATTACGGTGACCTACAATCCCGGGGACTTGTTGGAGCCTACCATGCAATCGGTGTTGGAGCAGGTGGGCGTTCGGGTGGATTACGTTGTGGTGGACGGGGCGTCCAAGGATGGAACTGCGGAGCGATTGCGGGCGTTTGGAGAAAAGGTTCAAGGAGTTTCGTTGGTTTATCGTTGGGTTTCCGAACCCGACCGGGGACTCTACGACGCCATGAACAAGGGTTTGGCCATGGCTACCGGGGATTATGTCTTGTTTTTGAATGCCGGGGACACCTTGGCCCATCCCCGTGTTTTGGCAGATTTGTGGACCGAGGCACCGGGGGCGGGTGCTTATTACGGGCAGGCGATGGTAGTGGAATCGGTAGGAGGCCGTGAATTGGGCCTTCGTAAGCCACTACCTCCATCGCGTTTGGACAGCCGTTCCCTTCGTTTTGGGATGGTGGTTTGCCATCAGGCCTTCATTGTCGGACGAGCCTGGGCCAAGCCCTACGATTTGCAATACAAAATTTGCGCGGATATCGATTGGATGATTCGCAGCCTACAAACCTTGGAGGCGGCAAAGGTTCCTATCCACTTTGCCGACCGGGTCCTGGTGCAGTTTTTGGATGGAGGGCTCTCCAGCCAACGCCGCAAAGCCGCTTGGAAGGAGAGGTACCGCATTTTTGAACGGCATTACGGCCCATGGAATAATCTTGCTAACCATGTTTGGATAGTCTTTCGCTATGTTTTGAGGCGATTTGTGCCGAACTTTGCCTGAATCCCCCCTTTATGCCCTTAGACCCGTCGATCCGCTCCGTCCTCATCATCGGAAGCGGACCCATTGTCATCGGCCAGGCCTGCGAATTTGATTACTCCGGATCCCAGGCTGCCCGTTCCCTTCGCGAGGAAGGAATCGAAGTCATCCTGATCAATTCCAATCCCGCCACCATCATGACGGACCCCGTCACCGCGGATCAGGTTTATTTGATGCCGTTGACCATCGAGTCCTTGGAACACATTATTTCACAACACCGTATCGATGCCGTTCTGCCCACCATGGGCGGGCAGACTGCCCTTAATTTGTGCAAAGAGGCTGATGAACTAGGACTATGGGCTCAGCATAACATTCGATTGATTGGAGTGGATATCGATGCCATCGAGCGCACCGAAAACCGGGAAGAATTTCGCAGACTGATGTTGGAAATCGGCGTGGGTGTTGCCCCATCTCGAATCGCCAATTCATTTTTGGAGGGCAAAGAAGCCGCCGAAGAAATCGGATTTCCTTTGGTCATTCGACCATCCTACACCCTGGGGGGAACAGGGGGCGCAGTGATCTACCGCAAAGAAGATTTTGACAAAGCCTTGAACAGGGGCTTGGATGCATCGCCTACCCATGAAGTACTGATTGACAAGGCGGTACTGGGCTGGAAGGAGTATGAATTGGAATTGTTGCGGGATGCTGCGGATAATGTTTGCATTATTTGCACCATCGAGAACATGGACCCCATGGGAATCCATACCGGGGACAGCATTACCGTGGCGCCGGCCATGACCCTCAGCGATACGGCAATGCAGACCATGCGGGATCAGGCGATCAAGATGATGCGATCAATCGGGAATTTTGCCGGGGGATGCAATGTGCAATTCGCCATGGATCCCCTGACGGAGGCGATCATCGCTATCGAAATTAATCCCCGCGTTTCCCGCTCCTCGGCGCTGGCATCCAAAGCCACCGGGTATCCTATTGCCAAAATCGCTGCCAAGCTTGCAGTCGGTTATCGTTTGGACGAATTGCCCAATCAAATTACCCTCAGTACCTCCGCTTTCTTTGAGCCCTCCTTGGATTATGTGATTGTCAAAATCCCCAAATGGAATTTCGACAAATTTCCCGGTGCAGATCGTAGCCTGGGCTTCCAAATGAAATCGGTAGGGGAGGTGATGGGCATAGGAAGAAGCTTCAACGAAGCCCTCCAAAAAGCCTGCCAGAGCCTGGAAATCAACCGCGCAGGCATCGGGGCCGATGGCAAGGGCGAACGCCGTTTGGAGGTGATCATGGACAGCTTGGAGCATCCTTCCTGGGAGCGTCTTTTTCATTTGTACGACGCCTTCTCCCTGGGGGTTCCCCTTAAGTCTGTTCAGAAAGCAACGCGCATAGACCCTTGGTTCCTTCGTGAAATTCGATCCTTGGTGGAACTTGAGCAAAAGGTCAAACCCTTGAGCCTTGCCCAAATAGACCGCCATTTAATGCAGGATCTGAAACAAAACGGATTTTCGGATTATCAAATTGCGCGAATGGTTATGGATGATGTGCAAGAAGAGCAGGTCAGGAAACACCGCAAGTCCCTCAATTTGCATCGTGTTTGGAAAATGGTGGATACCTGCAGCGCGGAGTTTCCTGCGGCAACCCCGTATTTTTATTCTTGTTACGATACCGAAAACGAAAGTATCTCAAGCGATAGGCCCAAGGTTATCGTATTGGGATCCGGCCCTAACCGAATTGGGCAAGGGATTGAATTCGATTATTCCTGTGTACACGGTTTGTTGGCCGCCAGAGAATCCGGCTTTGAGGCCATCATGGTGAACTGCAACCCGGAGACCGTGAGTACGGATTTCAACATGGCGGATAAATTGTATTTCGAGCCTGTTTTTTGGGAGCATTTGTTGGATTTGTTGGAACACGAAAAGCCGGTAGGGGTCATCGTGCAATTAGGTGGTCAAACGGCCCTCAAATTGGCAGAGAAAATCCATGCAAATGGTTATCGAATCATCGGCACCTCGTACGAGAGCATGGATTTGGCCGAAGACCGGGGCCGCTTCAGCGATTTGCTCAAAGAACTTGATATACCATATCCACGGTACGGGGTGGCCGAAACCGCGGAGGAAGCCTTGCAAATCGCGCACGATGTGGGGTATCCCGTCCTGGTGAGGCCCAGTTATGTGCTTGGTGGGCAGGGAATGAGCATTGTGATCAACGACGAAGAATTGGAGAAGGCTGTCGTGGATTTGTTGAGAAGAATACCCGGCAACAGGATTTTGATTGATCATTTCTTGGACCGGGCCATGGAAGCAGAAGCAGATTGCATTTGCGATGGACATGATGTGATGATGTGCGGGATCATGGAGCATATTGAACCTGCCGGCATACATTCCGGGGATTCGCATGCGGTCCTCCCGCCCTTTGGTTTATCGCCTTTGGTGGTAACCCAAATGGAAGAATACACGAGAAGACTTGCCAAAGCCCTTCAAATCAATGGCTTGATGAATGTCCAGTTTGCCATCAAGAACGATGTGGTTTATGTGATCGAGGCCAATCCAAGAGCATCCCGAACCGTGCCGTTCTTGGCCAAAGCATATGCAACACCCTTTGTGAACATGGCGACCAAAGTAATGTTGGGAACACAGAAAGTTGCTGACTTCGAAACAGAGTACAAGCTGGAGGGCTGGGCCATCAAGGAGCCTGTGTTTTCATTCAGTAAATTCCCCAACGTGAACAAAGAGCTTGGCCCGGAAATGAAATCTACCGGAGAGGCGATTCGTTTCATCAGCGATTTACGAGACCCATACTTCCGGGATCTGTACAAACGAAAATCCATGTACTTATCACGTTAATTTCGAATTTAATCGTAATGAAACCGACATTGTATAACAATACATTGTTGGTCAATTCCTTTTCGTCCATCGACTCGGTAAACCAATCGATGCTCGTCGGTTATTCTTCTTGACCAGTAGCCCTGAAGGTCAAATCGTAGCGGCTCTGGTTTTCCTGCGCCATGAAAGGGAGTTTTTCGAATTTCTTTGAGCAAACTTCGGATTTTGGTGGCCACCTTAGGATCGGTTTCTAACCAATACTGAAAATCTTCCCAAGCAATTTCCGTAAAAACGATATTCATCAGCGGAAAAAAGTCTATCTTAAATTTTGAAGGCGCGAATTTTGCCGGCAGCAATTTGAGAAATCGATTCTTGTAACCTTCGTCTGTTTTGGGTGGAAGACAGGAGGCGCGATGTTTCATGCAAGGCGTTATACTCTTGCAATGAAAGAATCACCACCGCTTCATCATCGGCAGATCTTGATACAACCAGAACCTCGGAATTTTCAGTAACTTGGTCGAGGTACTTTTTCATATTGGCCCTCAGTTGGGTAGCGGAAACGGCTTGCATATTGTAGAATTAAAATCAAATGTACAAAAAAACGTTTATTTTATGTACGTTTTTAAGTACATATTAATTGAGAGGAGATTAGGGGCATTCTTAAGGGATTTTTCACGGGATTTTAATGCAAGGGCCTAAACTTGGAGGTAAGAAAAGGGTCAATATTCGGTTATACAATGATGGAGACCGTTCATATCTTGATGGTGGAAGACGACGCAGCCATGGCTGCCGCCGTGATGGAGGGGTTGAGCCAGGAGGGTTTTGCGGTGGATCGTGCAGTGGATAGCCTGGAGGCCAGGCGTTATTTCAGCGACAAAGAATACCGGGTGGTGATTTTGGACCGAATGTTGCCGGGCAGCCTCAACGGCATTGACCTTGCCCGCCGTTTCCGCTCCCAACGACCGTCTTGCGGTTTGTTGATGTTGACCGCTTTAGGCACGACCGGGGACAAGGTGGACGGTCTGGAAGCCGGTGCAGACGATTACCTGGTCAAGCCCTTTGATTTTGATGAATTGCTTGCCCGAATCCGGGCTATACTGCGGAGGCAAGATGGTCAATCGGGGCCCAGGCAACTGCAAGTGGGCTCCTTGATCCTCGATTTGCAGACCAAAGAAGCCCGCAGAGACGGCAAATCCATAGGACTTACCGCCAAGGAGTTTCATCTCTTGGAATATTTTATGCGCCACAAAGGGGAGGTCCTGAGCCGAACCCAATTGGCCGCTGATGTCTGGGATATTCATTTTGATACGGGAACCAATGTGGTGGATGTCTACATCAACTTTTTGCGCAAGAAAATCGATCGTGATTTTCATACCAAAATGTTGGTGACCCATATTGGGCAAGGATATCAATTGACCGAAGAAGCAAACCCATCCCAGGCGTCTTAGCTTCGCCCAAGGGATGACCATACGCAATCAGTTAAGCAGGAGGCTTTTGGCCTTGGTGGCCTTGGTTTTGGGCTTGGTGCTCCTGTCGGTGTATTTTTTGGTGGATCGTCAAAGGGAGTTGTCTTTTCACGAACGACTTCGACAAGGGGCAGTTGCCAGAGCGGTCCTCTGGATGGAATCCACTCCTGGCGCTGGACTGGGGACGCTTCCTTCGAATGCTTCCGAAATTGAGGAATCCCGTGCTGTGTTTTGGGTTTACAATTACCAGAATCGATTGTTATGGGCAGAAGATTCAGCAGGACAGGTCTCGACCTTGACACCTTCGGAGTTAAGCCAAACAAGGCGTGAGGGTCAGGCCTTTTTTCGAAGAGGGAGATTGGAGCTTGCTGCGGTGGCTTTTGCCGCTGATCGCTACAACCGCATGTTGGTGGTTTGGGGTTCCGAGGACGTGGAAGGGGAACGTCAGTTGGGATTACTGCGTTGGATCCTATTGACTGGATGGATCTTGGGAATGGGATTAACCGGACTTTTTTCTTACGGTTTTTCGGGGAGGGCCTTGAGTCCGCTTAGCCACCTTCTGGACCGTGTAGAAGGAATGCAAACCAGCAAAGCCCTTGATTTTTACCTTGAAGAAGCCAAGAGGCCGGATGAAATTGGGCGATTGGCCCGCAAATTCAACGAGTTTTTGGCTCGTCTTGCCGAGGCGGTTCGTACTCAACAGAAATTCTTGGGCCTTGCATCCCATCAGCTGCGCACGCCTTTGGCCTCTACCAAGGCAAGCCTCGAAGTTTTGTTACGGAAACCCCGTACGGAGGCCGAGTATCGTGCGGCTTTGGAGAAGACCTTGCTCAGCTTGGATGAACTTAATCGTACGGCACAGCGTTTGCTCGTATGGGTTCAATTGGATGCAGGTTCTCATACCATGCAAAGAAACGAAGTGCCTTTGGATGAATTGCTTGTTGAGATTCAGGCCACCTGGAGGCGCCACCTTCCGCTCTGGGATTTTCAATTTCGAATCAAGCCCGAAGAGGAACGAGCCCACGTCGGGCCTGACATGGATCGCGAAAGAGGGGCTGAGATTTTTCGAGTCCGTGGGGATGCCGAATTGCTTCGAACTGCGGTGGACAATTTGATCGAAAATGCAGTCAAATACAGCAACACACCCAGGCTCGAAGTTGAACTATCATGGAATCCGACAGCGGGAAGGGTGCGGGTACAGGTTCAAGACTACGGCATAGGCATGGATCATGAAACCCTCAAGAAAATTTACGAGCCCTTTTATCGATCATCCCGTAGCATGGACCGCTCGGGTCATGGCTTGGGCCTGGCCTTGGTCCAACAAATTGTGCAATGGCATGGGGGAGCGATTCATGCACGCTCGGAACCCGGCCAAGGAAGCGTTTTCAGCATAGACCTGCCTCCTATCTTTGGGCATGCTTAAAGCGATTTTCCTGTTTCTGCTATTCATATGGGTGGGCGGGCTGCTCATGCGTTGGATTTTGCCCTTTATCCTGATGCGCTGGATGCGCAGGTTTCAAGACCAAATCCAACGGCAGGCGGGATCACGCCCCCAAAAGCCCCAAGGCAAGGACCAAGCATCCCCCACCCCTATGAAGGGAGATTATATAGACTACGAAGAAATCCCTTAATTTTTGCGCTCATCACTTGAAATTACACACCCCCCTTATGAAATCAAAATCATCTCAGACAACAAGCCAAAGCGCTCAAGAATCCACCGCCCAAGGAAAGGGTTCCTTGGGGAATAATCTTTGGAATCGATGGAAAGATCATGTGTTGGCCTTGGCAGTCATGGCCGCCTTGGCGTTGATATACAATTACCCCGTGCTCAGCGGCAAGGGTCTTCGAATGGAGGATATGACCCAGGTTTCCGGTATGTCCAAAGAGCTGGAAGACGCCAAAGCGATTAATGGGCGTTACCCCCTGTGGACCAATGCATTATTCGGAGGAATGCCGGCGTATCAGATTGCCATGGACACCCCCAATTCGCTGATTAACCAGGTCGGGCAAATCGTTTACTATTGGTTGCCTCAGCCTGCCAATATGATGTTATTGTACATGGTTGGGATGTATATCTTGTTAAGTGTTTGGGGGTGCAGCCGTTGGTTATCGGTTATGGGCGGTTTGGCCTTTGCCTTGAGCTCCTATAATATTATTATTATCGATGCAGGGCACGTGACCAAAGCGCTGGCCATTGGTTTCATGCCCCCGGTTTTGGCCGGTTTGCGCTTGCTGTTTACGGGACGATTCTTTGGGGGATTGGCGACCTTGGCTTTGGCCCTGGCGCTGCAATTGTACGCTTACCATTACCAAATCACCTATTACCTAGGACTTATAATCGTCCTGTATGTGGTTTACGAATGGATAGACCATGGCCGCCGTGGGGCATGGTACCAGGCCATCAAAGCCTCTGGTTTGGCCTTGTTCGCCTTGGCCCTGGCCTTGGGTTCCAATTGGACCCATTTTGCGGTTACCAACGAATATGCCAAGGAAACCATGCGCGGTGGTTCCGACTTGAAGCGGCTGGAAAAGGGCAGCGATGACGGCCTGGACCGCGAATACGCTCTCAAATGGAGCAATGGAATCGCCGAAGGCGGCACCGTCCTTATTCCAAACTTGATGGGTGGCGCATCGCAAACCCCTTTGGACACCAAAAGTGCTACTTACGAAACCTTGGTTTCGGCAGGTGTCCCTGAAGCCCAAGCCAAAGGCTTTGTGGAATCTGGGGTGCCCACCTATTTTGGGGATCAACCCGGCGTGGCAGGCCCCACCTACTTTGGTGCTTTGATGATCTTCTTGTTTGTCATGGGTTTGTTAACCCTCAAAGGCTCCCTGAGGTTTTGGCTCCTGGCCTGCGTTGTCCTGTCTTTTATGTTAAGTTGGGGCAGAAACAGCATGGCGCTTACCAATTTCTTTATGGACTACCTCCCGTATTACAATAAATTTCGTGCGGTGGCCATGAGCTTGGTCATGGCCAGTCTGGCGGTTCCCTTGTTGGGGGTTTTGTTTGTCAAAGCCTTGCTGAACCAGGAAATACCCAAGGACGAATTGGAGAAGAAACTCCGTGGGGCGGGTATAGCTCTGGGTGGATTGTGTTTAATGTTGGCTATCGCGGGCTCAATGTTTTTTGACTTTTCGGCTTCCGCGGTGGATGATGCCGAGCAATGGAAAGGCATCAACGGGCTGGTGGATGCTTTTCGCGATGATCGGGAATCGCTTTTGACGAAGGATGCCTTCAAGTCCTTCTTGATCATCGCCATGGGTTTTGCGGCGATTTGGTATTATGCCCAAGGCAAAGTCAAAGGCACTCAATTAACTTGGGCGCTCTTGTTGATCTCCACGGGGGACCTTTGGTGGACCGATCGTCGTTATTTGTCAGCGGATGATTTTGAGCGTAAAAGCCGTTTGGAAATACCCTTTGAGATGACGGAAGCCGACCGGGTCATTTTGGACGAAGAAAATCGCCTCGCCCAGAACGGCGCAGGAAACCTCTATTACAGAGTTTTGGATTTTGGGCAACAGAATCCATTCAACGAAAACCGGGCGGGTTATTTCCATAAATCTTTGGGGGGATACCATGCGGCCAAACTTTCCCGCTTTGAGGATGTCAAAAACAATTACCTCGGAGGAAACGGGAAAGCACCTCAACAGAATTTGTTGGATGCGTTCAACGTGCGTTGGATGATCTATCCTCCGCAGCAGCAGGGTCAGGGCCCTGTTGCTGTACCAAATCCAGGTGCCATGGGCAATGCCTGGTTCGTGAAAGAACTACGTTTGATGCCCGATGCCCGGGTTGAATTCGATTCCCTGGACGGGACGGATTTGCGCAATGTTGCGCTGCTGGACAAGTCTTTGGCGGGGTCTTTGCCAAGCCAATCGTATGTCGTGGATTCTCAGGCTTTTATTCGATTGAACGCCTATGCGCCTGATACGTTATCCTATGAATACCGTAACAACGCTCCATCCCTTGCGGTGTTTTCGGATATTTACTACCCCAAAGGGTGGAATGCCTACCTTGACGGAAAGCCGGTGCCGCATCTTCGTGTCAATTACCTGATGAGGGGGCTGGCATTGCCTGCGGGTTCCCATCGCGTGGAATTCCGTTTTGAGCCGTCCACGTACCTACAAGGAGAGAAAATTTCGTTGGCCTTTAACTTGGCATTGTTCTTGGTGGTGGCTTTCGGTTTTTGGAAATCACAATCCGAAACAGGTTCTTCAGGACAGGTATCATGAGCAAGCCTCTTATCTTGATTTGCAACGACGACGGGATTACGGCTCCCGGCATCCGTGCTTTGGTCCGGGCGGTCCGCGATCTCGGGGATTGCGTGGTGGTTGCGCCGGATAGACCGCAATCGGGAATGGGTCATGCCATTACCATCGGGCATCCTTTACGGGTACAGGCTCAGCATGGTCTGTTCGGAGAGGATTTGCCGGCTTACCAAACCAGCGGAACGCCCGTCGATTGCGTGAAATTGGCCGTGGATCAAATTCTGCATCGGAAACCGGATTTGCTGCTTTCGGGGATTAACCACGGCTCCAATGCCTCGATCAATGTGATTTATTCGGGCACCATGTCGGCGGCGGTGGAAGGTGGAATTGAGGGTATTCCAAGCGTGGGGTTTTCCTTGTGCGATTACGCCTTGGAGGCTGATTTTGGACTTTCTGCAGATATTGCACGTGTTGTAGCCAAATCCGTTTTGGAACGTGGCCTCATGCCGGGCACTTTGCTCAATGTGAATATTCCCAAGATAGACCCCGCCCAATTTCGGGGACTGCGCGTCTCGAGGCAGGCTTCGGCCAAATGGAAAGAGAATTTTGAGGAACGCCACGACCCCCACGGTAAAGCCTATTATTGGATGACCGGGGAATTTGAATTGTTGGAGCAATCGGAGGACACGGACGAATGGGCCTTGCGAAACGGCTATGCCTCGGTGGTTCCGGTACAATTTGATTTGACGGCTCATCATGCCTTGTCCAATTTGCAAGGTTGGGGGATGCAGGGATGGAAGATAGAGGGCGGAAGTGAATGACCCCATGGCCTCGGAGACACGATTTTGGACCAGCAGGGAAGGCCGTACGGGATTCGTGGCGGGTTTGGCGGGCCCCTGCGTGATGATGGGTCTGTGGATGGTCTATCGGATGCAGTCGGGCTCCATGGAGGGCAACGGTGTTCAAGGTGGTTCTGCGTTATCCCATTGGTGGGATTTGCTTTGGGGTTCAGGCCTCGTGGGCCCGCTCCTGAGTTTGGCGGTGTTGCCGAACCTGGCCTTGTTTTGGTGGAATTTGTATCGCCAATCCGAAAAAGGTGCCGGAGGGGTCTTGGTGGCGACGTTTATGTACGCCTTGGTGGTGGTGGCGATGAAATGGGTTTTTTGATGTTACGGAATTTTCCACGGAAGGTTGATCTCCCTCAGCGATGAAAATTTATTGCATTGCCGGGGAGGCTTCGGGGGACATGCACGGCGCCGCCCTGCTCAAGGAAATTCGAGTTCGGTATCCCGAATCCATCCTAAGGGGATGGGGTGGAGACTTGATGCAGGCTGAGGGCTTGAATTTGGTAAGGCATTATCGCGAAACCGCTTTTATGGGCTTCGTGGAGGTACTGCGTAATTTGCGTACCATCCTTCGTTTGCTCAAAGAAGCCCGCAACGACATCCAATCCTTTGCCCCGGATTTGCTGATCTTGATCGATTACCCCGGCTTCAACCTGCGCATAGCAAAATTTGCCAAAGGATTGGGCATCAAGGTGGTGTATTACATATCTCCTCAATTGTGGGCATGGAAGGAGGGCCGAATTCAAACGGTACGGGACAGTGTTGATCAAATGTTATGCATATTGCCTTTTGAACAAGATTGGTATG
>Ga0214917_10003523_pt1 | contig 17992 bp, 20 predicted proteins | sample LL_1208_BB_MetaG_FD_177983 | JGI IMG/M metagenome (GOLD analysis project Ga0214917, IMG submission 177983) | Freshwater microbial communities from Lake Lanier, Atlanta, Georgia, United States - LL_1208_BB | ecosystem: Environmental > Aquatic > Freshwater > Lake | place: USA: Georgia | collected...
TCGATTTGCAGAATATTCTTCTGACGTTCGACAACACCTCCATTTTCTTGAAACAGAAACGGTGTCTTCCAGTAGCTTCGCGCGGCCTCACAAAACACACGATGAACAAAATGATCCAGTTTCGGCACCGTGATACTCAGCTCCTGCTTCTTTTTGCTGAGACGTACAGCTGTGAGAATCTTCGTGTGTGCAATGAAAACCGCCGTCATGAGCTCCTCCATATAGTCACAACCGGATCGCTCAATCAGTACACGCACTTCATCACGGACACGATCAGTGTTCCATCGGGGTATCTCTTCGCATTCACCCTGGAACAGTGCCATGCAGCGATTCTTGTCTGCACCATTGCGCGCCCATAACTGTTGAAACCATGTCACCAGCGCCGGAGCAATGAACACTGACAACTGCTTCGTATATTCTGACCGGGCTTCTGAATAGGTCGCCACGTTATCCATTCTAAGTCGCCTGCGCAAACTCAGGAGCAGAGATAACCGCTGCCGCCAGCGTCGCCCATGGACAGGCGCCACCAGGCCTTTCCCATGCAGCATCTGATACGTATTCTCTAAGATAAGCACGTCCCACGCTGCCCGTCTCCTGAATACGTTCGGCCAGGCGCAGCAGATCATTCCATCCACGGACATCTTCTAAAACTGGAATAGCGCGATCCACTTGACAGTCACCGTTACCCACTGCCTGAAGCACCGCCCATCGGACATTTCCTGCGGCCTCTGCAACAATTTCATCGGCTCTCTGGAGTGTCAGAGCAGGCACACGCCGACGGAGCTCAGTGCGGATTTCATGGGGCAGTGGTGTAGGAATACATGTTAGAATACATCGGGATAACAGAGGTTCGGCAATGCCAGCGGGATCACGAACCTCCAGAACAAAACGCGTAGAACCCAGTGCCGTTTCAATAACTCTGCGTAAGAAAGCCTGTGCATCACGATGGAGTGCTTCCGCATGTTCTAATACAATCCAGGATATGCCACTGCTCCCGCTCCGTCTCCGTGCTACTGCTTTAATACGCTCACGGGAATCCCGCAGATTAGGATCAGCAGTACAACGCAACCATAGACTGATGCGTCCCGCCAGCGCCAGACGAAGAGCGCACGATTTACCAATTCCTGCCGCACCAGCCACTATGCAACTTGCTGTTTGGGGTGAACACAGCCGTTCTTCCAATCGCTGCCACTCTGCTGCACCGGCCATTTCGGCTGTTGACGTGGGTTCGTTCATCTACTTTGCTTCTCAGCTATGGTGCCTTAGACTTTATGCATTCTGATATGTCTTTACGCCACCAAACACGTAGCCACCACCGGCCATCGCAGCAGAGACCTCTGCAGGTCCCGCTAATCCCTGGGCGATGCGATGAACCGGTATTGCGTATGGATTATCTGTCAGAGTGTCCAGAATATCGTGTATATTTCTATCTCTGGAAATATCCAGACGGAGCGGCTGGCGCGGCCGCTGTAGTCCAATGGCTTCAATTCCAGGAGGTGGGCCTACAACACGGTCTACTATGTTATCACGATCATTTATGTAATCCGCCTCCATCTTACGCAGAGTAGTTACATTGACATTATCCTCTCCATTGAATACAGATAAGAGTCCAGAACCTGCAATCGGTGCACGCCCCGCTGCAATCTGTTCTTTTGTTGGATTGGTACGCATGGCGTACGCGGCATCATAGGAACCTCCTGCTTTTCCTTGTGCCTGACTGGCCACACCTCCATAATCCATAGAAGCCTGTGCACGCGTTGTCGCACGCATTCCATCAGGTAAACCCACTTGCCCTGCTCCAGGTACACCTGCACGTACCACATTGAGCATGTGATCGGGTTCAGCCGTTGTGTTGCGCATTGTCGGGCGTGTGACATCCGTAGGATCATATACTGTTAGTTTCTGCGGTGCAGATCCCAGACCCGCAATACCGGCATAATCCGATGCACCAGTGGTTTCACGAACGGTGGTACGTGCAACATCATTTGGATCATAGACTGTCAGTGCTCCTGGCGTACCTGCCGTGGTCAGATTGAGAGCCTGTCCACGTTGTCCTGTAACATTGCGCTGGTTTGTCGGCAAATCATATGCGGCTCTTCCAAAGTCATTATTAGTAGCATCGGTGTTTCGCACACCGTAGCTGGAACCATCTGCATGGCGGAACCCATAACCATCAACTTGTTGAGCCATCGGAGCGCGAAACGACGGAACATTATAACCGGCTTTGGATTCCGCCTGACCCGCAGCACCGAAAATCTCACGTGTTGTTTCCGCACGTTGCTGTCCTGGCATCACCATGGCCGGACGTTCCGTTGGGCGGGAGTTCTCACCCACCGTTGAAAAATTACGTTCACCATCTTCATTCAGATAAAACTTATCTGGTCTGTACTTGCGCACTTCGCCAATCTGTGCAGGCATGTCGTTGACCCACTTACCTGCGACTACTGGTGTCTCAAATGTTAACTTGGGATTAGATGCCACACGGAGATCATCCACAGTAGCCCGCTGCTTGGCCACCTCCAAAACCTCAAACTGTTGAAATCCACCCACAGGAAATGCCGAATATCCCTGTCCAATGCCAGGACCCACCATGGTAGATTCAATCGGCTTCTCATTAGCGCGGCGGGTGGGAGCAACAATACGATCCTGCATATAATCAGTTGTACTTTCAAGACCATGTACATTGCCCGTTGGTTCACGACGCGGCTCAAATAATGGTGCCATTTCTCTTTTGCTTATAACAGTGGAGCCCGCACCAGTAAAGTTATCCAGTGTCTGTTTATGTATATCGTCGCGCATGTTCTGTTTAGCCGAACCACGAAAATAGGGCACCATATTATTATGCGTGAACTCATCGGGTGTCATCGGCAGACCCGATAACGGTGAAATTATTGTTTTACCCGAATTATACAGGGGTGCAACTTCTGTACCGTCTGTATTCATGCGGACCTGCGCCGTTACAGCCTGGGTCGGTGCTGGCTTGGCCAAGGGCGTGGGATTTTGATAGGATAAACTGCGGGCATACAAATCATCCTGCAAATACGGCTGTGTAGGAAGAGAGCCACCTGAAGGCAACTGATAATACAAATCTAATGAGTCATCGGGTGTGCGATACGGACTACGGGGTTTTCCCGGTTCCGTGGCATGATTGGGTGGTGTTCTGTCATGATCATAAATTGGCGCAGGCAAACCGCCATTAGGCAGCTGTGGCAATCCATTATCAGAAAAGCCTTCCTCCTGTCCATCTGCCGATGTATCCTTTTGACGTGTTAGCAACCATCCAACAGTTAAGAGACCTGCTAATGCTGCAACTTCCATCTTCTCTGATGGAAGTCGCGGGATTTTACGGTGAGTTCTTTGCCGCTTTCAAGCCAGACGTGATCCGGATATCTTGTTAGTAAAATTAGCAGGCTCGCCTTTGGCACGCGGTTTTGCCACAGGAACTGCGGGTTCCACCCAAATACGATCACAGAACATCTTATGGTCGGCAGCAAGAGGTGTAGTCTCAAGAGGACGACCAACACCCAGACTATCCAAATACCCGTCTTTAGCTGCAAGACGCGACTCTACTCCGTGCTCAAAAGGAATCATCACATTCTCCTGCGGATTTTGACAGAGCCATTCCCATCTATTCCAGCCGGTGCCCCGTAGAGTTGATGCAGGATCTGTTAGACGTTCCCAATTACGCGGCCAGTTAACTTCTGGCATGGGAGTGAGCTGATTGGGCGCGGTTGGCTGCCACTGACCACAGAGAGTACGTGCACTGGGTCGCCCACGATTTGTCAAATCCGATTCGACTGCCGTTTTTGTACTGTTCATATCATGTGCTGCACCCCATTTCTGATTGAGAACTGTTGGCTCTGCGATAAAAGCCGCATTACCATAACGGAAAGGTGCTTCTAACATATAGCGACCCGGACCAGTAGCAATTTCATTATTTTCTATCATTTTAGCGGCGTCGTGGCGATAGCGCGTCATGGCCCGATCCGGAGTATGCTGTCCTCGTAAATTATAGGCCGACATATACGTGGCCAAAACATCGTGTCCCAAAGACATCCTCTAACTGTCATTGAAAAAGAAAGTCTGGAAGAGACGACCAGTGTTTAAATCCGTACCAAAATAGCGATCTGACATGTGGCTATTTCTTCCACGAAATAGCACAGCGCGATTATACAGATTACCTATTCGGTCTACAATATGCCACGCCTCTTCATTGCGACTATCCTGATTTAAACGATTATCCTTCTCGTCAGTATCGGCAATAGACCAACGGGTCTCTTTATGTATATAGAGTTTAGTACCGCCATCTATTGGTGCATCTGGCGTTAAATATACGACAACACTCCAATCTGTTTTATCCCGATGAATCCAACTTTTATCTTTTTCAGTGACCCATTGGAATGCTCCATTATAGGTTTCAGGCCAATAGGTTATAGGCCGACCAATTATCCGTTCAAAACGCTCTTTGATACCGTCGTCTAACCAGGGTAGACTGCGTTTACCAGGATAATTACCAGAAATAGGATATTCTGCAGACAATGCTCTTTGTCTTATCGCACCGGGATCAGGATAAAAATCATCGATGACGATAATTTTCTGCATCGGTGTCACTAGTCCTGGTGCCGGTGCCGGTGCCGGTGCCAGTGCCAGAGCAGCAGGCATTTTATTTTTAAAATAGTTCAGATTCCTTTTTGCAATTTCCTGAATTTGTGGCGGTACACCGGCACGCGTTAATAGTGGCTCTGTGTAGTCTATTGCCAGATGCCAGAGTCCTATTCGTTCGCAACTAAGGGCAATATTAAGATCAAACATCCACGAATATTTATCTTGCTCTACAAAAAGCCAGTGACGGTTGGGTGTCCGATTGATGGGCGCCTGATATCCAAATCCTACTGCACTTCGGTGATTACCCGCATTATGTGCATTAATCATAAGTGAATACCACGCTTCCATTCGGTCGGGGTTTATCTGTACAGCACGCATCAGCCAGCTGGTTGCCTGCGCGACATCAGGATGCATCCGCCCAAGTCGTAGACACGCAATATAGTGTTCCTCACTATAGCCAGTCTGGTTATTGGCTCTTATCTCATACCATTTTCGTGCTAAATCCTGATTGAAATTCTCATAACTCTGTGCCAGATAGAATTGTGCACGGGGTTCATTGGGATTTTCTTGCAGAAACTCGAGAAACATCTGCGCATCTCGGCGATATCGCGGTGACTGCGAAGAATTTCCTTGTTGTCGCGCCAGTACTCCAACCGATTCAACATACAAACGCACATTACTGCGTTCACCCTCAAAGTATTCGTGGACCGGCTGATGCCACCGATACGGTTGATTGTTACGACATGCATTCCATCTCTGATAATAAATCTGTCCCGATTTGGTCATTAGCATAAAGATATTGGCCTCTGCATGATTATCCCAGTCCGCCTGAATGGTTTCAACGTCCTGCACCTCAGGATAACTCAGTGGATCTTCCAGGTTCTTAATCCATACTTCATCTGCATCCAGCCAAATGTAATACTGCACCCCAGAAATACGATGATCCGTGTGCGACTGTGCAGACTGAATCAAATCCGTCTTATTTTCACCGAAGTTACGCCAGATACGATGATCCACAATACCAAACACGTTTTTATCAGCACACCAGCTCTCAATAACAGCAGGTGTTTCATCATGCGAACCTGTATCGTGAATGTACAGTGATCCGCGACCGCCGCGTAAAAAAGCGCTAACAGAATCCAGCGCGCGACGAATAACTTTTGTTTCATCACGCACAATCATCAACAGACAAAATGTCGGTTTATCATCCGTCATTTTAACTGGATTTTGTTAAAGTCTTGTTTAAGCCGTACGCAGTTCTTAGAATCGCCAGGGTGCACCATATACGTCTTGCCGCAGCGGTTCGGGTGCGGGCACTCCAGGATAACTGAACATCTGCTGTGTGGGCAAATGACGTGGTTGTGTGTTGATTATCTGCACACGATTCGTGCCACGTTCTGTAAATACCAGACGATTTGGCCATCCACATTCTCCCTCTTTATATTTACCAAACGCCGCAAGTTCATTTTGGCTTCCATTGCCGTAATTATCGCCTAGCACACATGCAGGCTGATATTTCTTAGAAGGAGCACGACTGGCATCACGGGTTGTGCCACGCAAATCAGACTCCAGATCAACCAAGTTGCCCGTGATCATGGATACCTCTGCACCGCCAACGAGGCCCAGTGCATTCCGATGGGGAGCAGAATTATAGTATTTCTGTGGTAGTAGAGTGTACGATCCCGAAATCGTATCACGTTCTACTCTACCTGCAACAGCAACGGATGTAACAAGTGGTGATTGTCCCAGTTCAAACATTCCCTAAAACGTACTAACAGTTCATATCACGTACCCATTGCCGGGACGGCGCACCTCCGTGAATCCATCCCTTTGAGGCGACTTCAGGTATCAGATGTTTGGGATTCTGCACATTAGCCGCTACATACGGAATTAGCGGTGTGAATTGCTGCTCAAAGAAAGTCTCTGTGACGGTACCACAGGCTTTACCCTGACGGATAAAGGCAGAATGCTGCAGACGAGCCTCCAAGTCAGCGTCGCCCTTGCCACGTCCCATGTACGGAACAGTTGCGAAAGGCCGGGCCTGGACACGACCACGAATTGGACAATGGGGTGAATTCGTATGAATAGCATGATTGCGCAGCACACTGTCCACATCGACCGCCGCAGCTGACCAACCACGGCTTGCAGATGCCGGCGGAATAACAGGCTGGTGATATGCCGTAGCCATGGCAGCAGTCACCGGAGGAATCAGATTTGTAAGCTGCCATACACCTGATGCCTGTCTTTCACGATCCTGCACCACCTGATCACACGGATCATCACGGATGCGCGTGAAAGCAAATGTTGCCAGTCCACCATCCATTGACATCTCTGATGTCTGCACGTGATTTTTTGCAACACCATCAAGTACCGTTTAGTACCGTTTAGTACAAAAGTTAAGAACACCGCAAAGCGGTGTTCTTAACTAAACGTTAGCGTCAAGTACAATTAAGTGAGTTTCTGTATGGATCGCCAAGGCAGTGCATCTGCACCCGTGCCGTAATAGGTGCATGCGGCCTGATTACCTTCCTTACATGTCTGCCCTGGTACACGGTATAGCCAATCTGCAAACGCCCCTTGATCGTTGGGTATTGTTGTCGATGGTTGCGTCACCCAGATGCGTTGATTCTGTGTTTTCTGAAAAACATCACCGGGATCACTGGCAAACATTGTTTGGAAATACAGATCAAGTTCGTTTCGTACTGCGTCACAAGCCACGTTTTTGGCGGGTTCTCTGTACGGATTATCGCTGATCTCTGTAAGTAAAACATTCATAAAGGGATTTGCAGCTGACGGAGAAGTGCGATCTGTTGACCCTATAATATCCGGGGTATAGTCGCCATCTGCGGGTACTTTTATAGGTGCTTCCGTAAGAGAACTGGCAAATTGTTCACGCACAGCACCTGTATCCTGCATATATGTCCAGGTAGCAGCCGAAAACGCTGCCACAACTACGCCTACTAACAGCCAAATTAGCTCCACACGAATGACAGCAAACAATACCGATAGATAGACAGCAAACCGTGTCAGTGAATTGAGAGCAGCTGCCGTACAGCGTCGGTCTCTTGCTGTAAATGGAAAAAATTCATTGGCTTCCCGCCACAAGATACTGGGGTCATCAGACCAAAATGGCGGACATACGGTCATTCCTTACTGGAAGCAGCGTTTCCCTTTCGTGCATCTAACTTCTTGCGGAGGCGTTCCTGGACAGCACGACGCCGTTCAGACGGCGCGGCATTACTGCCACCACCAAATAATGCCGACAGACCCTCCGTACCGCCTACCATGTCATTAAATTTCTCAATGGCTTCCTTGAAAAGAGGATGGTCTTTGAAAAGCGCTATGAACTCTTTGGCTTCGGCAATTATTTCGTCGCGATTTAATCCACCCGTCAGCACCTGTTTTTTTATTTTTTCTGCCACATTTTTTGCACCGCTTATTAGTTTGGTGGGGTCCCGTTGATATAGTTCGGCCAATTTACGCAAAACAGATTCCACATTATCGCCCGCGGCTGTTAGAATAGCGGGATCAATGCCGAAATCTTCGGGTGAAAACTGCCGGGCAATGTCCTCTGCCAGTGCAACAATTCGCCCACGGCGCAGATGTTCCGGAATTTCGGGAAATGCTACACCAGATAAATCGGATAGTCCACTTGAGCCCATAAAACCCTTAAGACGCTCAAAAAGAGGCTCTAAATGTTCTTTGATACCCGCAGCCACTCCAGCAGCCGCTGCAGGCTCTTTTTCCGACATAACAATACTCATGAGAGCAGCAGATGTTTCGACATCAAGCTCCTCAGGATTTGTCTCTGTTACCGCTTCAAGTAGAAGAGTGCGCAACCAACGCCACAGAGCTGTCTGTGTCGTCTCAGTTAATTCGGCCCACAGTTCAGGTGTCAGACGCACTGCACCCAAAATGAAACCACGCCGCTCAGTGCCGAAGAGAACGGACGTATTACGCTCCGCCAAGCAGGCAATGTGTGAGTGCCAGGATTTCCAAAATGTCTGTGCAGTTACACTCTGTTGCGCACGATCAATGGCCGTTTTCTGTTCCGGAAAGGTGCCACGGAGATCTTCACAGAATGCAGCAAGATTATTGGCAAAAGCAGACATCCCTGGGTACACTACGGACATTTGATATTCTGTAAAACCGCGGCACAGTGCAGAGATGGTGGCCACAGCAAAACTAAAACGTAAGACACGTAAACTAAGCCGAAAACGAAAACAAAAGGGTGGAGCTGTTATTACTTCTTTAGATAACTGGATGGAGAATTTCCACAAATTTGCATCCAAACATTATTTATCTAATTCTTACACTTTGTCGGCTTTACAACAACCAGAACTCACACCAGAACATCTGCAGAGACAACAATCAGGAAACCATACTGAATTTTTACACAATACAGGATGGGAACTTAATCAAAATTTTGAACCAGCAGATATACGGAAAATCATGACAGGTATTGATCTTTCCTTACAGAGTAAAGATGGAAACTACAAAACAACTATTTTATCCGATAAATTTGAAAGCATTCTAACTCAGATAGATGATTCTACTGGACTAAGTGAAACGATAAATATATATGTGAGGCCAGAATTAGAGCAGCGTTATAAAGACTGGCTTTCTAATCACAGTTTTTCTGAGCAACCAAATGGTCCATCTATTTTCTGGACAGCTCTTGTCAATCTTTCAGATAACGATCCTACGCCAGTGCTGAAGCGGGCACCTTTCGAGCAAGAAGCACAAGCGACTTGAGATATTTCCAAATTGCCTGACGATTTGTTTCCGTCATATTCTCCCAATGTTTTTGAAATACCCAGAACAAAGTCATAACTTCTGAAAACTGTGAATTAATAATTGATTTTGTGTGCTCTTTGATAAAGACTTCATCTTCTGCAAGAATTCGTTCTTGTACATTGATAGGCAGATATTCCATAAAAAGGCGGTGCAGCATGCGCGGATTTGCCTGCTTCATGAGCTTCAGCGCTTGAACACCCAGAACCAAATCGCGTTCTTCAGGATAGGTTTCTGAAATATCCTCAATAAACGCCACAACTTGATTGCAGAACGTTCCCAGTGCAGACATCTATAATAAAATGATTATACTGGTATCTTTAACCCACTTGTTTGCGGCTGGATGGGCTATCGACGCCTCCCCAGGCTATCGACGCCCAGGCCCCATATCAAGCTGCCGCTGAGCCTGAAAAGCAGACATGCGGTCATCCAGTAGTTTTGCCTTAGCAGACATTGCTGATGCACCGCTTCCACCCATTCCACTTCCACCGGCAGCACTATAACCGGTTGGCTGTTTTGCACCAGGTGAACCATTAGGCATACCTTCTAACATATTAAGTGATACCTGATTTGCTGCTAATCTGACCATTGCTCCTTGTCCTGCCGACGTATCTTCACCGATATAACAGAAGCCTTCATCGCCCGATTGATTCAACGAATCAATAATTGCATCCAGGCCTTCTGAACTACTTACACCTAACGGACTAGATATACCCATTGGTCCCCCACCGTCGCGTATGCTTCTGGGTTTACCACCTGCCGCTCCAGCTTTTGCAGTTGCCGACGCGACTGCAATCGCAGGTTTTCCGCCTTCACGCATACGACGCTCACTCAGCCAATTCATAACATTGGCATCCCGTCGTGGTTCAGCTTCTCCTGCAATCATAAGTGTAGGAACCACCTTCAACCACGGCGGTAATGCGGGTCGCGGCTTTCCCGGTTGCGGATCAACACAGATAAATCTGAATTCTGAGGCCCAAGAAGTTTTGCTCAACTGCTCCAGAAACATCCGTGAATAAGGACACCGGGCCGAATAAAAACATACATGCGGCGGCTGGGTGCTCATTGCTGAAATAAAAGGAAATAGCGCGCAAAACTTGACGACAATTCTAAAACTAAACCATCCACAGAAGCATAATGGCATTTTCCAATTATTCAGAAACCGGCACTCCGTTGTTGACGGCCACGGATAAACTCCTGCGTGCAAACTTTCGTCTCACAGGAGTCAGCTCCACAATTGCAAATGTGCTCCGTAGAGCTATTCTTGTAGATACACGGTCGGCATCTTTTCGCGCAGATTTGACAGACGCCGCCAATCCAGGCATACGAATCAACAAAAATACGTCGTCCATTTTCAATGAAATGTTGGCTCATCGTCTAACACTATTGCCGCTTGCAGTTGTGCGCCTTAATGAGTTCCAGCCGGAGCGTTATGAATGTGTATTACAACGTAAGAACACCAGCACAACTGAATATCTGCACGTCAAAGCGTCAGACTTCATCTTGCGTGAAAAACAGGCGGATGGTTCATGGGCGGAAATCCCAGGTGCAGCCATGTTTCCTCCAGATCCAATTACAAAAGATACCAGTCTGCTTCTAACACTCAGGCCGCAATGGAATCCGGAGCAACCACCTGAAGAAGTTGATCTGGTTGCATATCCTGTGATTAGTACAGGACAAGAACATATCGGGTTTTCACCAGTATCTCAAGCGGCATTTGGCAATACTGTAGATCCAGATCCTGTGCGTCAAGAAACATTCTTCTTTGAGTGGATGTCAGCATACAAGAAAGTAGCTGATCCTACCGGTATTCCCGTGGATGTTTTAGAACATCATCGGAAAGAATGGTCCACTATGGCAGCGCAGCGGTGTTTCATTGTGGATGAGCGCGGAGAACCATCATCGTTTGATTTCACAGTAGAAAGCGTTGGTGTGCGACCAGTGCAGGATATTGTAGCAGAGGCTATTCAGTCCTTAATTGCACGTGTTCGACCGTATACCTCTGTAGAGACACCTTCTGCGGAACTGGGTATTCAGCAGCAACCCCCCGATAGTCGTATGGTCGGTATTGATTTGCTGTTTTCTGACCAGGATCACACGTTGGGTACTCTTCTGCAGTCAATTATCACCGAAATGTATCTGGAAACACCTACACCAGATTCGCCACTTACATTCATCGGTTATAAGATGCGTCATCCGCTCAAGCGCGAAGTAACGCTGCGTTTCGGATTTCGGGATGCTGCCCCTGCCGCTGGCCCTGCCCCTGCCCCTGCTACAGCATCAAGCGGTGGATTGGAGGCACAAGCCCGTCAGATTCTGGCCTCTGCAGCAGCGCGCGCTGTAACTATATTTGAAGGACTTGCAGGAAGTTGGACAGCAGTAGCGGGTGGCAGACAACAGGAAAGTGCTGTAATTGAATTGGAGGGTTAAAGCTCTATACAGCGATATTGGATATATGACAATTCTTTTGGTTATTGGATGTAATAAATATCGCGCATGGTTGGATGCTGCAATACGTCGCTTTCAGCGTCCTGGCGTCTGGCGGGTTGTGGGTGTGATTGCAAATCCTTCTCTGTCAGAAGCCACATTTGATGAAACGATAGGTCTGCTAACAGTGCCTGTATCCGATAATTATGAAAATCTCCCAAAAAAAATGTGGTGTGCTCTGACATGGTGTCTTGATCGGTGGCCAGATACGCCAGGCATTTTCAAGACCGATGATGATATGTTAATTGATTTGGCACAACTGGAGAAAACTATTAAAAGGTGTAGTGCAATTGACTATTGGGGACTTGTTACAGATACGTGTTCGGCTTCTCCTGTTAATAAATTTCGCATTGAGCAGCGGTGTGAAAATAAATCAATTGTTGCTTGGCATCAGGCGGCCAGCTATTGCTTTGGATGGGGCTACTGGCTTTCTCCACGATCTTTGCGAGTTGTCAGAGATGCAAAACAAGAGTATTGGCGATCTATGCTGGAAGATGTCTGTTTAGGCAGCGTACTGAACGCAGAAGGAATTTTCCCAGAACATCAGGCAATAGCTTTTAAAGAGTGTCCAAGGACACCAGAATTGCTAACTATCTCTTAGAGATGTGGGTCATGTTACTGGCTCTCTTTGGGATTGCAGCCATGCTGATTTACTGGCGACCGCGACAAACAGAAGGATTCACGGTGGCTGCGGTGAATCCCGCCTTGGTGCCTGCGTGTGTTGCACGCTCAGAAGCTGCACAGCGTATTTTGGCACGTTTTGGCGGCAGTGATGCCAGTGATACAGATGTAGAAGAGCTGCGACTGTTGATCAGCAAACTGTGTTGCATGGAAGCCGATATTTCGTCTCCGGCGGCGGGTGTCATACGCACACTCCCTCTGCAGTTTCGCACAAGTCATGATATGGATGTTGCGTCCACAATCGTAGGACAGTGCCATGGTGCAGCTCTCCAGGAACGTGACATTGATCTTGTTATTGATAAGTTTGAGAAACGCGGTCATGAATTAGTGAAGCGCATCTGTGGTGGAGATAGCGGAGCACACGCCGATTTTAAAGAAGTTGTTGAGCGCCTACGCTGGGCTATGATGAATTTCTGCCGTGTACCGCCGCCCAACATGGAGCGACCGGCCGGGCCACGCGATCCGGGATACTACGAATCATGGGCTTCGGCATCGCTGGAAGAATACAAAGGTATTTCGGCGTCACCACTATAGGATTTTTTATGATAATTCATTAGATGGATTCATTGATGGCACGTATACAAGCATGCATGCGTGCCACAAATGATATTTTCGGAGAAAAAATGGCACGGCGTCTGTGTGAAGAAGCCGTGTACGGAAGTCGTGGAACAAGACGCGCGCGCTCAAAATCACGCAGACAAACCAGCCGCCGTCGCCGCACTTTTAGGCAGAATGCAATAGCTGCACCAGAATTATGAGGCCCAGAGTGTATAGCAGAGATGGTAGCGGTTTTACGACTGTTAAAACACGCGTTAGAACATTATTCCAGAGCCACTGCACCACAAAGAGTTCCAGCACTATTACTAACAGTACAGCCAGACCAGCACCTATTAAACTCATACCGGATTGATCTTGACTTGTAAATCCTTCTGCAACAGCGGAGCACAAACCCATTCTAACTATGCCTTAGAATTTAACGCGATAAAACCGATATTAAATGGCATCAGTATTAGTTTTTGGCATCCAGAACCAGATTTTGTATTTGCTTGGTAGGTCGGTTAGAATCCAAAAACTCAAAGCACTCTTGAGCACGCGCTGCATCACCAGAGAAGAAATCCGTCAGTGCTCCTATCATGTATTTTTTGGTCAGAGCGACCTTTGTTGTTTTCACTTGCTGTCGTACAGTTCCCGCTGATATATTCAATTGTCCTACCTTGTTACCCTGCATAATCTTTGAGATTAAACTCCGCAACATCTGAGCGCGCTTTCGTTTTTCACGGGTGGCAGCCGACAGCGCTTCCAATTCATCACGGATATTTATCCACTCTTTAACAAGTGAGGGTAGCTGTTGGGGAGAAAGTTCTTCCATCTCTTCCATTCTATAATAGTCCTAACTTTAACTGGCCGGTTGCAGAAAAAATGAAAAAGCGATCCATCGCTACACCGCGATAATAATGCCCGCCGACGACGCCATTGTAAGACGTTTTCTAACAACACTCTTTACGCTCAGAGCACATCGTCATCTGGAGACTTTAGCTGTAGCATACGGCTGGAGTCCCGAGGAACTTGCATACAATAAATCGGTATTGATTGAGCCACATCGGTTTGTTCCGGCCGCTTCAGCCAACGTAATTCAGGAAAAATAGAGACGCACTTTATCGCGGATTTGCAGACGGCAAATATAGCACGCTGTCATTTGAGCCCGACAACACTCCTCACAAAATGTGTGTCCGCAGGGTGTCATAGCCTGACTAACTTCACGCGTCATGCAAATAGTGCATGTTGGTGCCGTAGAACTCCTTTGGAAACTAGCAAGAGAGACCAGACCCCGCAGAGCTGCAAATTTCTTGTAACAGGCTATGAGTTCCCCATAATCAGATTCTAAATCAATTCTTTCCAGCACAGACAATAAATAATTTTTGGTGGCTGTGCCAAGTTCTTCAAGCGCTGCAGTGGGTTCCATAAACATTAACGCATTTACACGTTCATATACAGCTTCCAAGCGACGCAGTTTTTCTTCAAGACGTTGCTCTGCGGCAGATAATCCAGCTGCAGCATTGGTGTAACAGCGAATAGCCCGTTTAATCGCATCACGGAGTGCGGTTGTAGGCATGCCCAATTCTGTGGCAATATGCGCCTTAACATCTTCACTGTCTGGTGATATATTCAAATCACGGATAGATGATGTAAAACTCCAGGTGGGTTTACCGTATTTATTCAAAATAGCCGCACAGCGTTGACTGATTTCTGCATCAGCCAAACCCGATATATCTGAACATAGAAATCGAACCAGCCGCGTATTTTGTTGATGCATTGTGTCTTGCAATTGTCTTCGCCATGCACGCAGAAACTGTCTATCATCGGGCAAGGATAATGATAAATCATGCATGTGACGTGCAGAAATATTATGAATTGCAGTAGTCATTGGTCCAAGATTAGGCGATGCATAGACAGGGCCGGAACCTGCATCCTGCTCTTCAAAAGTGACACCGGCTAACGCGTCCCCCATTCTGTTTCATGCAATTGTGTTAATTATGTATCTTAAACGCTCAAATATCATCGATATTTACTTCTGATTCGGTATCTGATAAAGGTTCATCCTTTTTATCAACAGGATCCTCAAATATATCTCCAAGTTCGTCGGGAGTGGCGTTATTTTCCACAAGTAATAGATCATGGATATCCGGTTCTTTGCGAATCTTGCGCCAGTGTTTTCGATGATACTTGTGTAAAATATCAGCGATTTCTTTACGACCAGACGCGTATGTTATTATATCCGGTACAGTGTCAGATGCTCCGATATGTGTATCGGCTTCTTCAAATTCACGCAGACTTATGAGCACTATATCACCGATTTCAATACGCTGTTTATTTGGTCCACGGCAAATTCCCCCACGGATTTTACACACGCGCGTTCCTCCGTCATTACAGAAGCAAACAACTCTCCGATCACCGATCATGCGGAGTACCCGTGCATAGTCCTGACCGGCTTGTCGCTCATAAAAGGGTCCACCATCTTCATCATCGTCGCCTGTTTTTTTACCCTTTTTATAGGCCTTGCCTCCATGAATATTACGGTTTGGCATTCTTTCTGTATTCAACGATTTGCGTTTAGGTACCGTCAAGTACTTGACGGTATTTCAAGATATTAATAATTATTTATAAATATTCCAGATTAAAATCTTTATGATTAATATGAAAAGTGGTCAAGACTATCTTTCACGTAAAAAATATAATTTAACACAGTCGTGTTTGCCGCCATCTCCGTGCCCTCCTCCCTGCCCTCCCTGCCCTCCTCCTCCTTGTGTTCCCTGCGTTCCTTGTCCTCCGCGCCCATGCCCACCACCTCCTCCGCCGACAACTGTATTTTATCCAACTACTCCATTAGTCCCTCCTGGTGTTAATTTTAACTTTAACTATGCGCCGAATTCTGTAAATCAGGCTAATCCTTTATGCCCTCCAGGTTACTTAGGTTGCCCGCCTGGTCCATGCCCGCCTGGTCCATGCCCTCCTGGCCCATGCCCGCCTGGCCCTTGCCCCCCTGAGCCATGCAATATACCCGGTGTGACAGGTCAAGTGCTATTATCAGATGGAGCATGTGGAATCACTGTAAGTAACTTTTTATATGATTCATGTTTTAATAATCTTATTTCAGGAGCAGGTGAAAGAAATTCCACCACAAATGATATTGCTTTAGGTGAAGGTTCAGGATATTCTCAGGCCGCTAATAATATTGCAATCGGCACAAATGCAGGTAAATTCCAAACCGCAGAAAATGTAATTGCGATTGGTGTAAGTGCCGGCTATGTGCAGAGTGCGCCGGGTGCAATTGCGATAGGAGCGGGTGCAGCGTCACAATACCAGAGTGCTGCAAGTATTATGTTGAATGCAGGTAATCCTCAAGGTGCTACGAATGACCAAGGTCTGGCAGGGTTTTTTGTAGACCCAGTGCGTGGTACAACAACTGTCTTGTCCCATATGATGTACAATGATGTGACCAAAGAGATTTATTATGCGGATGGCGTAGAGTTTGTGCAGAATCCTGCTGTTGCCGCATTTAATCTGAACAATAATGATGTCATAAATGCGGGCAATATTCTGCCACCTGCAGGTAATACAACTGTATCTCTGGGTTCAGATACTAATCGGTGGGCGGAAGTGTGGGTAGGGCCTGCTAGTGTGCATATCGGTACTCCTAGTCAGGATTTTAAATTATCAGTTGATGGCGACGATTTGATAGTAGCTACAACAGAAAAGACTTACTCTCTTTTACTAAATCCTGGCCCGCAAGGATTAACGGGTGTACCCAGTTTTACACAGGGCATATCAACAACTATTGTAAACACAAATATCATTGATGGCGGATCTCAAGGTTTAACAATTACGGGTGATGTGTTCTTTGCGAATAATGTCACTATAGGCGGTCTCTGCACAGTAACGACGTTAAGTGGTTTTACAGCACAGTTTGAGAGGGGTACATTTACTTTGGGTCTTGATGTAGGTGGAAATGCTAATTTTACCTCAGATGTAAATATCACAGGCATTTTGACAGGTGTAACAGCCGTATTTTCCACTGCTAACATCACAACTGATCTCAGTGTTGGCGGCATGCTAATAGTAGACTATGGTATCATGGCCGCATCTATCCATGCGCAAAGTCTACTTGATGTAAGCGGAAGTCTTACAGTTGATGGCGTGGCTGCAGTTAATGATCTGGAGGTTAATAATTCTATGTCATATAAGGGTACACCTTTTGCGCCAGCAGCCTGTGTAGTCGAAGATAGTTTGGATATTTCTGGTGTATCTGCACACATCAATTTAAATGTAATGTCTAATATAGTATCATTGCTGAATTTTACCACAGAAAGTATTGGTGGGCAGACTTTCAGTGTTGATTTTTGGATAGATGCGAACGGTAGTGCTTCGGGTGCACCTAGCAAATCATATGTGCTGCAAAATGTTGGTAATCAGACCTACTTTTTACATACATCCTTTGCAGGTGTTGCTACAGGCAATTGGTATGTTACTGCCAAAATTAATGATGCAACTCTCAGTGATTCAGAACTCACATTGCTTTCTAATTTCATTTAGAGGAACACTACAGCGGCAGCGGCATTTAAAGTAATAGCTACCGTTGGTAGATCTTACTTTAAACCCGTGCGGATTTTAAATGAGCATTAGGTAAATTGAAGGTAAAATAGTGCCTATCAACATTTAGACCTATGACCATTTTCTATATTTGTTGGTCTAATTAGTATAATTTAGCCCTGGCAATCCTGACATTATTCTTAATAAATTATAACTGTTTGCATATGATATAGTATTTTTTTTTTCTTGTTGTTCTTTAGTTAAAAAATAAATCTTATCTTCAATACTGATATCATCATATTGTAAACCATACACAATGTAACTCAACGGTATTTGA
>Ga0214917_10003524_pt1 | contig 17990 bp, 17 predicted proteins | sample LL_1208_BB_MetaG_FD_177983 | JGI IMG/M metagenome (GOLD analysis project Ga0214917, IMG submission 177983) | Freshwater microbial communities from Lake Lanier, Atlanta, Georgia, United States - LL_1208_BB | ecosystem: Environmental > Aquatic > Freshwater > Lake | place: USA: Georgia | collected...
GGCGATGTTCTGGTCGGTCCAGGCGCCCGGATCCACACCCCGTTCGATCGCGGCGTTCTCTGCGGGGAGGCCAAACGCATCCCAGCCCATCGGGTGCAGCACCTTGCGGCCCCGCAGGCGTTCCACTCGTGCCACCACATCGGTGATCACGTAATTGCGCACATGCCCCATGTGCAGGTTCCCCGAGGGATAGGGGAACATCGACAGGGCATAGAACGGCGTGTCGCCGTCCTCAATCTGGGGTGTGGCATGCAGGCCGTTCTCCAGCCAGGCCCGCTGCCAGCCGGACTCAATCGCCTGGGGTTGGTAGCGGCTGCTGTCGCTCACGGGCGGCCTCGAAGCTTGAGGCTGATGCTCCCACAGCCTCAGATCAGCGCTCGGATCACCGCGATGGCCCTGCGGTTGAGCAGCACAGGCTCGCCGCTCGATTCGGTCTGCAGGGCCAGGAAATCGGCATCCACCCAGCGCGGCAGGCCCGTGATGCTGGTGCCGCCGATCAACTCGATGCCCAGGCTGGTGCCTTGGCGGATCCAGTGCTGCAGCTGCCGCACCCCCGGCTGGGAGGGATCAAAACCCGAGGGGTGGCGCTCCATCGTGCTCCCCATAGGATCGACCCTCACCTCACGCCTGTGTGGGCAGGCTGCCGCGCGTGTCGACGTTCAGCAAGCTTCAGTTCAGCAAGTACCAGGGGCTGGGCAACGACTTCCTGATGCTGGATGGCCGTCGTGCTCCCGAACCGGACACGGCCTTCGGCCTCACGGCCGATTGGGTGAGAGAGCTGTGTGACCGGCGCTTCGGCGTCGGAGCCGATGGCGTGATCCTGGCGTTGCCCGCCAGTGCCGGTGGTGAGCTGCGCATGCGCATCTTCAATGCCGATGGCAGTGAGCCTGAAATGTGCGGCAACGGCATCCGCTGCCTGGCGCGCTTCCTGGCCGACATCGATGGAGATGGGCCCGGTCGCACCTGGCAGATCGACACCTTGGCCGGACGGATCGTGCCGCAGCTGCTCGACGACGGCCGGATTCGCGTCGACATGGGCGCCCCCTTCATGGTGCCGGAGCAGGTGCCCACGACCCTGGCGGTGGGGCCTGCGGGCCTCCCCCAGGGGGAGCTGGAGATTGACGGTGAGCGCTTTGCCGTCGCCGCAGCCGGCATGGGCAATCCCCATGTGGTGATCCCCGTTGATCGCGTTGAAGAGATCGACCTGGAGCGCTTTGGTACCGGTTTTGAGCATCACCCGGCCTTCCCGGCGCGCACCAACGTGCATTTCGTGGAAGTGCTGGCACCCGATCACCTGGTGATGCGGGTGTGGGAGCGGGGCGCCGGCCCAACCCTGGCCTGTGGAACGGGTGCCTGCGCCACCCTGGTGGCCTGCCACAGCCTCGGCCTTTGCGAGCGCCGGGCCCGCCTCGACCTGCCGGGCGGCCCCCTGCAGATCCAGTGGGATGCAGGCTCCGGCAAGGTGTTCATGGATGGTCCGGCGGAGCATGTCTTCGACGGCGCCATCCCCGATCCCGCCGCTGTGGCCGCTGCCCGCGCCCAGGCTGCCCAACGGTCGCAGCTGCCCCCCACGGCCCCGGCCGACCCAGCCGCCGCTGTCGACTGCGCCAAGGTGTGCACCCAGGGCTGCATCCAACCCGACAACTGCCCCAATGCCGAAGCCCGGGCGCGGGTGGAGGCCCTGCTGGGCACCACATCCCTGGATGATCTGGTGACCCTGGCCACCAACTCACTCGAGTCACGGACCCGGGCCCGCTTTGAGCGGGTTGACGGTCCCATGGGCTGAACGATCCGTGGCCAACGCGTCACCGATCTATCTGGACTCCTGCGCCACCACACCGCCGGCGCCGGAGGTGCTCGAGGCCATGGCCGGCGTGCACGCCGAGGCCTGGGCCAACCCCTCCAGCCTGCATGGCTTCGGCCTCGCGGCCGCCGAGCGCCTGGAACGGGCCCGTCAACGGGTGGGGGAGCTGCTGGGATGCGGGCCGCGCCAGGTGGTGTTCAGTTCCGGCGGGACCGAATCCATCCATCTGGCCCTGATCGGTGCCACGGCAGAGATGGCGCCGGGGCGGGTGCTGATCTCCGCCGTCGAGCATCCCGCCACCGTGGCGGCGGCCCTGCAACTCCAACAACGGGGCTGGCAGGTGGAGCGGGTGCCCGTGGAGGCCACCGGCGTGATCGATCTGAACGTGCTGGAGCGATTGTTGGCTCCACCGACCCGCCTGCTGTCCTTGATCTGGGGCCAGAGCGAGGTGGGTACGGTCCAACCGCTGGAGCAGATCGGCCAGCTCTGCCGTCAGGCGGGGGTGTTGCTGCATGTGGATGCGGTGCAGGTGGTGGGCCACCGCCCCGTGAACTTCAATGCCCTGCCCGTGGATCTGCTCAGTTGCGCGGCCCACAAGCTGCAGGGGCCCCGGGGGGTTGGCGCGTTGCTGGTGCGCGACGACCTGCCCTTGCGCCCGTTCATCGGGGGTGGCGGCCAGGAGGGGGGCCTGCGCGGTGGCACGGAACCGGTGGCCCTGGTGGTGGGGTTTGCGCGGGCCCTTGAACTGTGCAGCGCGCGGCTGGAGCGCCACGGCGGCGCCGATCCGATCGCCCAGCAGCGCGACGGGCTGCTGCGCCGGCTGCTCAGCCTCGAGGGGCTGCGGCTCAGCGGCCCGGACCCTCACGACCCAGACGCACCGGAGCGCTTGCCCCACCACATCAGCCTGCTGATGGCCAGCCCTGGTGGACGGCCGCTCTCGGGCAGACGGCTGGTGCAGACCATCTGGCAGCAGGGCTATGCCGTGAGCAGTGGCTCCGCCTGCAGCAGTGGCCGCGGATCCAATCCCTGGGCCATGGCCCCAAGTCCGATCCTGCAGGCCCTCGGTTATGACGATCCGGTGGCCGCCAGCGGGCTGCGCATCAGCCTCGGGCCCTGGTTAACCGCCCAAGATCTGAGGGACGTTCCGGCGGCGGTCGAGCGGGGACGCCAGCGGGTGCTGGCGGGGGAACCGGTGGGTTGAGGGTACGAGCCACCTCCGTCGACCATTAGCGTCCGCACGGTGATCCGACCCCGATGCTTCCAGTCGACCTGCGCAGCGCCGAGACAGAGTGCCTGGCCGCCCTGCAGCAAGCCCTCGCCTCCGGCAGCAAGGGGCTGTGGACCCTGGAGTTTCGCTTTGAGGGGCTGCGGATCATGCCCGTGGCCCTGCGCCTGCAACGGGCCCTGTTGCCGCAGCACCCCAGCTCTCGCCTGCTGTTCGCAGACGCCGGTGCCACGGCTCTGGCCAAGCGCGATGCCCCTGAGCTGGCGGGCCAGATCAGCAGCATCGGCGATCTGATGCGCCTGCAACAGGCCGATGGTGGCAGCGATGGCCTGCTGGTGATCGTGGCGCCCACGCCATCGGATTACGACGACGTGGAGAGCACCTGCGCCCAGCACCGGGGCCCGGTGGTGCTGCTGAACGGACGGCTGGAGGACGCGGCCGTGGGTATCGGCACCGTGGCCCGCGAGCGCCGCAAGGGGTTTCTGGGCCAGTGGCAGGCGGCCTATGCCTTGATCCCCACCGCCGATGGTGCCCTGAGCCGCCAGTACCCAGAGGATTGGCAGTTCTACCGCCGCGATCCCGACGGTTACCGCCATGTCTGCAGCTTCAGCAGCCGGCCGGACACGGAACAACAGTTGCTGGCGTTGGAGCAGAGCGCCGGCGCCTGAACCGGGGCCGCCGTCGTCGGCCTTGTCCGCATTGCTGGGGCTCCGTACACTCCGATCGCTGCTGAGACCCCATGGCCACCCCCTCCCGTCGTCTGTCGCTGGTGGATGTGGGGGCCGGTGCGGCGGTGGTTTTGGCGGCTGCCGGTGTGATCTGGAGTCCCAAGCTCAGCGGTGCCGTTGCCCGGGCCACTGGCGGCCTGCAGCCGGTGACCGTGATGGTCGATGTGCGGGGTGTGCCGGTGGCCAATCCCGCTGAGGTGCTGGATGCCGCCCGCCGCGCCGGCAAGGTCAGCATCGTGATTCGCAATCAGCCCCACGGCAGCGTGGCCGTCAAGCAAGTCATCCCGTTGCAGCGTCGTCTGTCAGCCGTGTTCGCCGACGGTCGGGTGGTCAGTGCCCCGGATCCGAACCAGCTGCAATTCGCCACCATCGATGCCCGCTTTGTACTGCAGGGTGAGGGGCGCAAGGGTGCTGACGGCGTTGTGTTCGGCAACCAGAACCTCAAGATCGGTGCCCCGATCGAGCTGGAGGGCAGCAACTTCCGCGTTGTCGGATCCGTCACTGGCCTGAAACTCGGGGCGTCCTGAGATGCCGATGCAGCGCACGGCAGCGTTGCTGCTGCTGGCCGCAGCCCTGGCTCCATCGGCCGCATCGGTTCAGGCCCAGACGCCAGCCCCGGCCATCCCCCAGCTTGCGGCCAGCGCCTTGCCGGCGGCCCCGCCGCCGGTCGGTCTGCCCCAGCTGCAGGCCGTGGTCAGCTGCCCGGCCCTGCAGCGTCGGGTGATCGATGCCGTCGGTGCAGAGATCGGCGTCTGGAGCGTCACCGTTGCCGATGGCAGCGGCCGCTTGCTGGCGGATGTGAACGGTCTGCGCCCTCGCCTGCCCGCCTCCAACCAGAAGCTGATCAGCACCGCGATCGCGCTGGATCGGCTCGGGCCCGATTACCGCCTCACCACCAGGCTCTGGCGTCAGCCGAACGGCACGCTGCAGATCAGTGGAGAGGGAGATCCTGACCTCGATCTGGACCAGTTGCGTCGCTTCGCCAAGTTGGCCCTCGGCTCCGGCGGCGGTCCCGGTGAGGCCAGTGGCCCCGTACGCATTCAGTTGCTGGAGGAGCCCCAACAGCGTTGGTGGCCCCAGGGTTGGGACTGGAGTGATCGGGCCGAGGCCTACGGCGCTCCGATCACCCGCCTGGCCCTGACCAGCAATGCGCTGGACATGGCCGTTTCAGATCCACCGGGACGACTGCAGCGGCTGCTGTCCCAGGAGATCAAGCGTCAGGGCGGCAGCGCCGCCATCACTCTGGTGCCCAGCAGCAACCTCGATCCTGAGTCCGCCCTGCTGCTGCACGAGGAGCGCTCCGTCAACATGCACGGCCTGCTCAGTCTGGCCAACACCGACAGCCACAACTTCACAGCCGAGGTGCTGCTGCGCCAGGGAACCGGCAGCTGGGATCTCAGCCTTGCCCGCCAGCGCGCCATGCAGTGGCTTTCCGCCCAGGGGCTACCGATGGCTGGGGTGCGGGTGGTGGACGGCAGCGGACTCGACCGGGGCAACCGCGTCACCAGTCGGTTGCTGGCGGCGCTGCTGCTGCGCATGGCTCAACACCCCTATGCCCAGGACTACGCCGCGTCGATGGCCATCGCCGGCCAGCGCGGCACGCTTCGTTCGCTCTGGCGTGGAACGGAACTGGAGGGGCGGTTCCGTGGCAAGACCGGCACCATCAGCGGTGTGCGCTCGATCAGCGGCATCCTGGACACCCTTGATGGCCCCCGCTATCTGAGCATGGTGTCGAATGGCGCCGGATCGCCGAACAGCACCATCGGCGCCATCCTGCGGCACAGCCAGATTGCGGGGATCTGCCCTGCGCTCTAGGCCTGGCCGGCGGCCCGACGCAGGCGCTCGGCCGCCCGACGGGCCCGGCTGATCGGAACCGCCTGACGCTCCTGCGCCCGGGCCTGGCCCACCAGGGCCGCGGGATCGGTGCCCTGCAGTCGCACGAGCTCCCGCCGTCCGGCCACCACCACCTGGCCCATGTCACGCAGGCGCCCCTCCAGCTCGCCGAGCACCTGTTCGGCATAACGGTTCGCGCCTTCCTGGATGGTGGCGGCTTCCTGGCGGCTGCGGGCGATCAGGGCTTCGCACTGCTGCTGGGTCTGCTGACGGAACTGCAGGGCATCGGCTTGAACCCGCTCCGCCTCCGCTTGGCTGCTCTGCTGCAGACGCATGGCCTCCTGGCGAATCTTCTCCAGCTCAACCAGGCTCTGCTGGCGGGCTTGCTCGTGCTGTTCGGCCAGCTGCCGCTTGAGCTCAATCGCCTCCTGCTCCAGTTGCTGCCGCCGCTGCAGGCCTTCCTGCTCCAACTGCTGCCGCCGTTGGCTGAACTGCTGCTCCATCGCTGCCTGGCGGCTCTGATGCTCCTGCTCCGCCTTGGCCACCTGTTGACGGGTCTGGGCCAGCAGTTGCTCACACTGCTGACGGGCCTGGTCCCGAAGCTCCGCCACCTGGCGTTCAGCCTCCTGCCGAACCGACTGGCTGTTGATCAGCTGTTCCCGCTGCTGGCGGGCCTGCGCCACGATCTCCTCGGCCTGCTGACGGGCCTGGGTGATGAACTCGTCTTTCTGGCGCACGAGGGCGTCGGCCTGGGCCAATTGCGGTGGCAGGGCCTCCCGCACCGCATCCATCAGCTCGATCGCATCCTGCTCATTCACCAGGCGGCCGCCGCTGAAGGGAACCCGGGTGCCGTCCAGCACGATTTCCTCGAGCTGATCGAGCTGGTCGAGCACGGAGCTGATCGGCGCCTCAGACATCACCGTGATGCGGGGGATGACTGATTAAAGAGCCTGGCCAGATCCTCCGCCACCCCTGTGGGGACCATGTGATCGACCGGTCCGCCAAAGCGGGCCACCTCTTTGACCACCGAACTGCTCAGAAAGCTGTGGGTGGTGGCCGTGGCCAGAAACAGTGTTTCCAATTGCGGCGCCAGGCTCTTGTTGGTGTGGGCGATCTGCAGCTCGTATTCGAAATCACTCAGGGCCCGCAGGCCGCGCAGGATCACGCCGGCTCCGCAGCGCGTGGCGAAGTCCACCGTCAGGCCATCGAAGGCGGCCACCTGCACGTTGCCCAGGTGTGCCGTAGCGGCGGCGATCTGCCGGAGCCGTTGCTCAACGCTGAAGCAGGGGTTCTTGCTGGGGTTGCGCAGCACCGCCACGGTCAGGCCGTCGAACAGACAGGCCCCCCGCTCGATCACATCCAGGTGCCCCAGGGTGAGGGGATCAAAACTGCCGGGGTAGAGGGCCTGCATGGCCCGATCCTATGGAGCGGATCCACAGACGGCTTTGCTTTCTAGAGTTGTGTGAGCGCAGCACCGTCCGATGGCCCCGACCCCCAGCCTGAACACCGAGGCCAAAAAGATCCTGCTGCGCAAGATCCCCCATGGCGTGTTCATCTGCGGTGTGGCGGAGGGTGAAGAGGTCAACGGCTTCACCGCCAGTTGGGTGACCCAGGGATCGTTCGACCCCCCCCTGGTGGTGATGGCGGTGCGGGCCGACAGCACCAGCAACGGCATCATCCAGCGCACCGGCCGCTTTGCCCTCAATGTGCTGGCCGCTGATCAGAAGGATCTGGCGGCGGTGTTCTTCAAACCCCAGAAGGGCATCGGCGGCCGCTTCGACGCCGCCCCCTTCAGCCTCGGTGCCCTGGGGCTACCGATCCTCAACGACGCCCTTGGCGCGGTGGAATGCGAGCTGGTGGGTCAGGTGGCCCATGGCGACCACACCGTGTTCGTCGGTGAGGTGAAGACCGCCACCCTGCACCGTGATGGCGCCGCCCTGGAACTGAGCAGCACGGGCTGGCAGTACGGCGGTTGAAGGCCCTCCTCCAGGATCGCCCGCGGCTCCAGGCGCGCCTGAAGGAGCTGCCCGTTGAGCCGGGTTGCTATCTGCTGCGCGACAGCGACGATCGCATCCTCTACATCGGCAAGGCCAAGGTGCTGCGCAACCGGGTGCGCAGCTATTTCCAGAGTGGCAGTGGCCATGGCCACAGCCCGCGCATCGCCCTGATGGTGCGCCAGGTCTGCGAGATCGAATGCATCGTCACCGACAGCGAAGCTGAAGCGCTGGCGCTGGAGGCGAACCTGATCAAAAACCATCAGCCGCACTTCAACGTGCTGCTCAAGGACGACAAGAAATATCCCTACCTTTGCATCACCTGGAGCGAGGCCTACCCCCGCATCTTCATCACCCGCCGCCGCCGCTTCCGCTCACCGCTGGATCGGTTCTACGGCCCCTATGTGGATGTCGGCCTGTTGCGCCGCACCCTCGCCCTGGTCAAGCGGGTCTTCCCCCTGCGCCAACGGCCCCAGCCCCTCTACCGCGACCGCACCTGCCTCAATTTCGACATCGGCCGCTGCCCGGGCGTGTGTCAGCAAAAGATCAGCTCAGATGACTACCACCGCACCCTGCGCCAGGTGGCGATGGTGTTTCAGGGGCGCAACGACGAGCTGATCGATCTGCTGCGTGAGCAGATGGAGCGCCATGCCGACCGGCTGGATTTCGAGGGGGCGGCGCGCATCCGCGATCAACTGCAGGGCATCGGCACCCTGACCGCCGATCAGAAGATGAGCATCGGCGACAGCTCGGTGAGCCGTGATGTGTTGGCCCTGGCGGCCGATGGGCGCGTTGCGGCCGTGCAGCTGTTCCAGATGCGTGCCGGCAAGTTGGTGGGACGCCTGGGATTCACCGCCGATGCCGCCGACATCGCCCCGGGCCGGATTCTACAGACGGTGATCGAGGAGCACTACAGCCAGGTGGAGGGGGTGGAGATCCCGCCGGAGCTGCTGTTGCAACATGAGCTGCCCCAGCAGTCGCTGTTGCAGGACTGGCTGAGCGAGCTGCGGGGCAGGCGAGTGCGGCTGGCGGTGCCGCAGCGGCAGCAGAAGGCGGATTTGATCGAGCTGGTGGAGCGCAACGCCAGCTATGAACTGCAGCGTGCCCAGCGGGCAAGCGAGCAGAACCTGCTAGCCACGGAGGATCTGGCGCAGCTGCTGGAGCTGGCCTCACCGCCGCGGCGGATCGAGGGGTACGACATCAGCCACATCCAGGGCAGCGATGCCGTCGCCTCCCAGGTGGTGTTCGTGGATGGTCTGCCCGCCAAGCAGCATTACCGCCGCTACAAGATTCGCAGCAGCTCGGTGCGTGCCGGCCATTCCGACGATTTCATGAGCATGGCTGAGGTGATCCGGCGACGGTTCCGCCGCTGGGCCCTCGCCAAGGCGGAGGGCCAGGATCTGGCTGCCTTGCGTCGCAGTGCCGCCAGTGCACTCCACACCGGCGGGCTGAATGACTGGCCCGATGTGGTGATGATCGATGGGGGCAAAGGTCAGCTGTCGGCGGTGATGGAGGCGCTGAGGGAGCTCGATCTCGATCAGGAGCTGGTGGTGTGCTCCCTCGCCAAGCAACGGGAGGAGGTGTTTTTGCCGGGGGCCAGCCAGCCGCTGGAGAGTGCCCCCGACCAGCTGGGGGTGCAACTGCTGCGCCGGTTGCGCGATGAGGCCCACCGCTTTGCGGTGGGCTTCCATCGGCAGCAACGGGGGGAGCGCATGACCCGCTCGCGCCTGTCGGATGTCCCTGGGCTGGGTCCCAAGCGCACGAAGGAATTGCTGGGTCACTTCCGCTCGATCGACGCGATTCAGCTCGCCAGCCCCGAAGCGCTTGCACAGGCTCCCGGCATGGGGCCCGCCCTGGCACAGGTGGTGTGGGAGCACTTCCATGGCCGGGCCGAGCCGGTGGAGCGCAGCGCCGATCAGACTGATCAACCCATGGAGCTTGCCGGTTGAGCGCCTTGCATGCCGTTGTTCGGATGCTCTTGCTGGCCACGGTGCTCTGGCTTGCCCCCCCACCGGCGATCGCCGCGCCGGGCCTCTGCCTTGGGCCGGTCTGCGGTGATGAGATCACCCGCAACACCAAGCAACCCAACCAGCTGCGGCTGCGGCTGAGTGATCAGCAGGGCCATCACGCGCGGGTCACGGTGGACTGCCGCGATGGTCAGCTCAGTCCGCCTGCCCCTGGGATTGAACCGGGCTATGCCCAGGCTGTGGCTCGGAAGGCCTGCCGGCTTTCATGATCAGGATGGTCATGTCGTCGAATTGATCGGCTTTGCCGCGGTGCTCGGCCACAGCGTCCAGCGTCTTCCTCAGCAGGTATTCCGCGCTGCAGGTGACTGGGTCGATGTTCGACAGCAGCTGCTTCACCCGGGCGATGCCGAAAGAAGCACCACTCTCTGATCGCGAATCCACCAGTCCATCGGTGTAGGCGAACAGGATGTCTCCTTGCTGGTAGGGGATGGAATGGGGTTGGTACACAGACCCCCCGAACACGCCAACGGCCGGTCCGGAATTCTCGAGTTCATCAAGTTGGCCGTTAGGCCGAACAATGAATGGTTTTTCGTGACCGGCAGACAGATAATGCAATTCCCCTGATCCGTAGCGGTAGCCAGCAATGAAAATTGTGGCGAACATGGCCGACAAGCCATGATTCTCAGCCATGTAATCATTCACTCGCGTGATGGTGTCACACAGGCATTGGTCAAGCTCCTGACGGCTTTCGGCTCGTTCGTTGCTGGTGAGTGAATAGCGCAGAAGGCTGCGGAAGACTGACATGAACAGCGCCGAAGGCACACCTTTGTCGCAGACATCCGCGACGACGACAAAGGTCACATCGTCAATATGAATCATGTCGAACCAATCTGCCCCGACTTCATAGGCAGGATCAAAGTCAGCGGCTATCTCAACGGCTCCGGTGCTGTGCTCTTCACGACTAATAAACTGCTGCTGGATCTTGGCCGCTGTTTCGATCTGCTGATCGGTTACGGCATGGCTCAGGCGCTCATTGACCAATTGCAGCAAGTTGGCTCCGGTTTCATTGATGTCTCGAAACAGGGCGCCGATGGCATCTTGACGCGTTGTGGTGATTCGCGCCTCAAAATTACCGGCGCTGAATTCACGAATGGTGGCGGCGGCCCTTTGAATCGGCCGTGCAACCTGTTGGCAGACTGCAAAGATAACAAGACTAACAATGATCAGGAAGAACAGCTGTCGAACGACCTCATCATAAAGATCTTGATTGATATCCTTGAAGCTTGATTCTTTATCAACAACAACAACAACAGACCAATCCGCACTGATCGATTGCGAATAGGTGAAAAAGTCAACGCCAGAAGTTCTGACCTGCTGGAAGCGCCCATTCTGGCTCGGCGTGATGCCGAGCTTGACGATCGGCCCCCATGGGCTGGCCAGGAGTGCCTTTGGAGTCAGCGTGGATATCGGGTCATTGATCGTTGAGATCGGGAACACCACATGGCCATCGCGGTTGACCATCAGGATTTCAATCCCCTTGAGCTGTCCGTTTTGAAGTGACAGTGGTGATGGATCGAGATTGAAGCCGCGGCTCAGGCTCTCGCCGATGCTGAGTTTATTGAGCTGCCCCTTCATCCCCGAATCATCGGAGGTGTCCTTCAGCTGAACGATTACCGATACAACACCAATCGGACGATCGGAATTTGTCGTGTAGGCCAATGATCCCTTGGCGTACACCGGTGCGCTCATCATGAAGCAGGCCTGAGTGGATAGGCACTGCTCTTCGACGTCCGATACGACTTGACCGTTGATGGCTTTCTGGAAATAGTCTGATTTCCTCACCTCCAGGGGTGATACGGGCCTGAGGATATCGGTGCCAGCGACAAGTTCCCCGCGGCTGTTAAACAGCCGCCACTCTCGTTTCGGATAAAGAAGATGGAGCCGATCGAACAGTTCATTGGCTTCATCCGCATTCATGCTTCTGACTGACGGAGAAGTGGCAATGAGCTGGACCAGGTCTGTGATATTGCGAGTCCATTTCGTGATAATGTATTGCGTGATCTGACCCTGATCGCGCAACGAAGTCAGGACGCGCTGGGCAGCCTTTTGGCGATCCTGATTGAGGCTGTAGAGATTGAAGGGCACCATCACAATGGCCATGCCCAGCCACACGCTCGCGATCAGTTGCCCTGGCAACGAACGAGGCATGCGGATCCAACGGAGAGCGGGTGCTTGCTTGTTCACGTCAGGCTCGCTGGATGGCACAGTTGGTTGGTCTGAGTTTGTCAACGGGATGTGACGAAATGACACCCCAGATCCTGGCAACCTTAATTGTTATACCAAAAGTGGTATGGAGCCATCTGTGATGATCGTTTCTTGACACCACACAGTGGCGGGGTCAGATGCGCATCGGGATCTGGGTTCTCGGCGACCAGCTAAATGCCAACCAGTCGGCCCTGGCTGGCGTCGATCGCTGCGACGCACGTGTGCTTCTGGTGGAGAGCAGGTCGGTGCTGTTGCAGCGGGCGTACCACCGCCAGAAGCTGGTGCTGGTCTGGAGTGCGATGCGGCATTTCGCCGCCGAACTCAGGGATGTCGGTTGGACAGTGGACCACCTGCAGGCCGACCGGTTTTCCGATGCGGTTCTCGCCTGGATCGCGGAACACCGGATCGAGGTTCTGCGGGTGATGGCACCCGCCGATCGCGGTTTTCGCCAGCAGATCGAGACGCTGCCGTTGCCGGTGCCCCTGCAGTGGGTTCCCAGCAATGCCTTTCTCTGGAGCCGCGAGGCATTCGCCGAATGGGCGTCAGGCTCGCGGCAGCTGCGGTTGGAGCGCTTCTACCGGGAAGGGCGGCGGCGTTTTGCTGTGCTGATGGAGGGTCAGGGTGCGACGGCCCAGCCGCTCGGTGGCCAGTGGAATTTCGACCACGACAACCGCAAACCGCCGGTCAAAGGATTGCGGGGGCCTGAGCCGCTGTGGTTTGAACCGGACGCCATCACCGCCGCGGTGATCGCCCGGGTTGACCAGTTGGACCGTGAACGGCAGCGCCACGGGGCCGCTCCACTGCCTGGCGCCCTGGAGCCGTTTCGTTGGGCGGTCACACGCCACCAGGCCCTGCAGGTGGTCGAGCACTTCATCGGCACCCGGCTGGCGGGCTTCGGCCCTTATCAAGACGCGATGGTGACGGGGGAGCCCAGCCTCTGGCATGCGCTGCTCTCGCCTTACCTGAACCTCGGCCTGCTGCATCCGCTTGAGCTGATCCGGCGGCTGGAGCAGGCGGGGCGCGATCAGCAGGTGCCCCTGGCCAGCCTCGAGGGGGTGATTCGCCAGATCCTGGGCTGGCGGGAATATACCCATGGCCTCTACCACTGGTTCGGACCCGACTATTCGACCCTCAACCACTTCGCCGCCAGCACGCCCCTACCCGCCAGCTTTGAGCAGCTAGGGGGCAGCGGCCTCAACTGCCTCGACACGGTTCTGAGCGAACTGCATGCCAACGGCTACGCCCATCACATCCAGCGGTTGATGGTGCTGGCCAACTACGGCTTGATCGCCGGGCTGCAACCCCAGGCCCTAACCGCCTGGTTCCACCGCATGTTCATTGATGGCCACGATTGGGTGATGCAGACCAACGTCATCGGCATGGGTGTCTTCGCCGATGGCGGGAGGCTGGCCAGCAAGCCGTATGCCGCCAGCGGCAACTACATCCGGCGGATGAGCACCTACTGCCAGGGCTGCCGTTACGACGTCAAGCAGCGGAGTGGTCCGAAGGCCTGCCCGTTCAACAGTCTGTATTGGGACTTTCTGGCCCGGCACGCCGACCAGCTGCGCGGCAACCCGCGCATGGCCCTGGTGATCAGCCAGCTCGATCGGCTTCCAGTGGACGAACTCGCGTTGATCCGCGCAGCCGCAGAGCGCCATCGTGCCGAGATGGTGGCCACCGTTGCTTGACAGGCGCCGCACACCGTCGGAACCTGCCTCATCATTCTGGCAACGTGCAGTCGATGTCCATCGCCGCGCATCCCGGACGGGATTCGGCTCAATGGGTGCAGACCGCTGTGGCGTTGTTCTTGGTGCAGCAGGGGGCGGCCCGGCCTGAGGTGCGCGAGCTTTACCTTGATGGCCTGTTCTGCTCCAGCCTGTGATGAGCCTGGCGGCCCTGCCCCCGGAGGCCTACCTCTGGTTCAAAACCCTCCACATCGTCGGTGTGGTGGTGTGGTTTGCCGGGCTCTTCTACCTGGTTCGCCTCTTCATTTACCACCGCGAAGCCGACGACCTGTCGGCTGAGCTGCGCGATGCCTTCCAGAGCCAATACGCCTTGATGGAGCGGCGTCTGGCCAACATCATCACCACCCCGGGCATGGTTGTGGCGGTGGCCATGGCGGCGGGACTGCTGCTCAGCAACCCCAGCTGGCTGCAGCAGGGCTGGATGCACGCCAAGCTGGGATTTGTGGCCGCATTGCTGGCCTATCACGTCTTCTGCTATCGGCTGATGGGCCAGCTTGAGAGCGGTACCTGCCGTTGGAGCCCCAAACAGCTGCGGGCCCTGAATGAACTGCCGACGCTTCTGCTGGTGATCGTGGTGATGCTGGTGGTGTTCAAAAATCAGTTCCCCACCGGAGCGGCCACCTGGTTGCTGGTGGCCCTGGTGGTGTTCATGGCGGCCTCAATCCAGTTCTACGCGCGTTGGCGCCGCCTGCGGGCCGAACGGGACGCGGCGACGGTCTGAGGCTGGTTCGCGATGCCCCCCGACACGCAGCACCGATCCCATCCCCTCAGGCCGGTGCTTGAGCAAGTGCATCCCGCCAGCTGCCCGAACGAGCTGAATTTTCACTGTCACACCATCTACAGCGACGGCAGTCTGCGGCCGGAGCAGCTGGGGGCGGAGGCCCTGCGCCTGGGGCTCCAGCACCTGGCGGTGACCGATCACCACAGCACCGCCGCCTACCAGCCGCTGCAGGCCTGGTTCGAGCAGCGGCGCCGGGATGGGCAGAGCGTGCCGACCCTCTGGAGTGGCATCGAGATCAGTTGTTTGTTGGAGGGCTGCCTGGTGCACGTCCTGGGCCTGGGGTTCCAGGTTGGCGATCCCGCCCTAGCCCCCTACATGGGTGGGGAAGCGGCTGTGGGGGCGGCCCTTCAGGCCAGCGAAGTTCTACAGAGGCTGCACGGGGCCGGTGGGCTGGCGCTGCTGGCCCACCCCGGCCGCTATCGCTTGCCCTTCCAGCGCCTGCTCACGGCGGCGGCGTCGTTGGGGTTCGATGGAGCCGAGGCCTATTACGACTACAGCATGCAGGGCTCCTGGACCCCCACTCCGGTGGTCTGTGACGCCATCGCCGCTCAGATCACGGCGCACGGACTTCTGCGAAGTTGCGGGACCGATACCCATGGTCTGGAGCTCTGTGGCCGCTAGGGTTCTGCAAACCATTGCTCCCCATCGATGGGCCTGTTCGATCGTCTGCTCGGTGGTTCGAAATCGGTAACCACCCAAGCCGAGGCCAAACCCGCCAAGCAGGAGGAAGCCTTCTTCCTGGATGCCGACGCGTCCAGCAGCATGGGTGATGTGTCGTTCATGCGCCGCTCCAACACCATCCGCCACACCTTCCCTGGAACCGCCAGCAGCCCCGGCGGCAAGGAGTTGGTGGAGGAGGTGGCCTCGATGGAATCCCGGCTCGAGCGCGTCACCCCAGGCCTGGGTGGCACCGTTGAGCAGGACACGGAGATCAACCTCACCGGCGGCGTGCCCAAGCCGGTGAAGAAGACCTTCGCCGAGCAGATGAGCAAGGCCGAGCTGGAGCAGCGCATGCGCGGATCCGCCGTGGCGGTCAACACCCCCGGTGCTGCACCGGCCAAGAAATCGGTTGACACCGCTTCCCAGGGCCAGCCGGGGATCGCCGGTCAGTCCGCTGCCAAGCCCGGCGACATCAACGCCTTCAAGGACTGGGCCAAGGATCTGAGCAGCTGATTCGAGCAGCCTTCCGCCGCCCTTAGCGCTCCACAAGCGCCTCGCTGTTGAGCACCATCTCCTTGAGCCGCTCGAGCTGGGCATCATTGGCCCCCTGCCACAGCCCGCGGTGGTGGGCCTCCAGCAACCGTTCGGCCATGTCACGCAGGGCCCAGGGGTTGCTCTGCTCGAGAAAACGCACCAGCTGCGGATCCCCGAGCCATTGGTCGCAGATAGCCCCGTAGCTCCAGTCCGGCACCCGGTCGGTGCTGGCGTCGTAGGCGAAGAGGTAATCGAGGCTGGCGGCGAGCTCGAAACCGCCCTTGTAGCCATGGTCTTGCATCCCCTCGATCCAGCGGGGATTGAGCAGCCGCGAGCGCAGCACCTTGTCGAACTCCCGCTCCAACCGGTGCAGGCGCGGCCGCTGCTGGCGTGAGTGATCGCCGAACCAGAGCTGGGGAGCTGTGCCGCGCACCCGCTCCACCGCGGCGCTCAGGCCGCCCTGGAATTGGTAATAGTCATCGGAATCGAACAGGTCGTGCTCGCGGTTGTCCTGGTTGTGCAGCACCACCTGCACCGACGCCAGGCGCTGCTCAAGCCCGCCACGGTCGGCCGTGATCGAGAGCGCTCCAGCCTGTCCATCGGCGCCGCCGAGCCCTTCGTAGCGCCAGCCGCTCCAGGTCAGATAGGCCTCAGCCAGATCGGCGCGGCTTTCCCACTCGCCGCTGTCGATCAGCCCCTGCAGGCCGGCGCCATAGGCCCCCGGTGCCGATCCGTACACCCGCCAGGCGTGGCCATCGCGGCCCGCGGCCGCCGCCAGGGGGTTGTCGGCCTCGGGTTCATCAGCCTCCGCCACCATGGCCGTCGCCCGATTGAACCAGGCCACAAGCTGTGGAAAGGCATCACGGAACAGCCCCGAGATCCGCAGGGTGACATCCACCCGCGGCCGGCCGAGCTGCCGCAGGGGGATCAGCTCCAGGTCCACCAGGCGACGGCTGGGGCCATCCCACACCGGTCGCACCCCCAGCAGGGCCATCGCCTGGGCGATGTCCTCACCGCCGTTGCGCATGGTGCTGGTGCCCCAGACGGAGAGGGCCAGATGGCGCAGGGCCTGGCCCTCCTCCATCCAATGCTGATCCAGCAGCAGCTCGGCGCTGCGCCGACCCAAGTCCCAGGCGGCTTCGGTGGGCAGGCCCCGCAGGTCCACGCTGTAAAAGTTGCGGCCCGTGGGCAACAGATCCGGCCGGCCGCGCGTGGGTGCCCCGGAGGGACCGGCGGCGATGCGACCACCCGCGACCGCCGTCAGGAACGCCCCCCGCTCGGCCTCGCCGCAGGCCAGCAAGTTGGGCAAGAGCGCAGTGCGGATCCGCGCCAGAACCCCCTGCAGGTGTGGGCCTTCAACGACGGCGGTTGCACAGCCGTCATCGGCCCCCAGCAGGCCGCGACACACAACCAGCGCCTGCTCCTCCAGCCAGTCCACCCCATCCCCCACCAGCCGCGCCGCTGGAGAGCCGAGCTGCGCCAGGGTGCTGCGATCGGCGTCCGGCAGGGGTGCCGCCTCCTCATCGGCCCAGGGGTCGAGCAGCAGGCCCGCATCCAGGGCCAGGGCTTGGGTCAGACCCGGCCCCCCCGCCTGGGGGGGGCGAGCCAGGCAGGCCAGCAGTTCCGCTAAGGCCTGCGGCTCGGGCAAGTGGCCAAACCGGTGCAGTCCCGTGCGCACCTGAGCCTCCTTCAGTTCGCACAGGTAGCCCTCGGCCGCATCGAGGTCATCACCCCCATCGGCGCTGGCCGCCAGGGGCAGCTGCAACGCGGCCAATCGCTCCAGCGCGAGCTGGCGCAGGGCATCGGCTCGACGGCTGCCCAGCTGCACCGCCTCCCAATATTCATCGATCAGGGCCTCCAGCTCCCGCAGGTCACCGTGCAGGCCGGCGCGCGCCAGGGGCGGTGTGAGGTGATCCAGGATCACCGCCTGCGCACGGCGTTTGGCCTGGGATCCCTCGCCCGGGTCATTGACGATGAAGGGATAGATGTGCGGCATGGGCCCGAGAGCCCATTCGGGATAGCAGCTCGAGGAGAGGCCGAGCCCCTTGCCCGGCAGCCACTCGAGGTTGCCGTGTTTGCCCACATGGCAGATCAGCTGCACCCCGGCCACCTGGCGGAGCCAGAGGTATTGGGCCAAGTACTGGTGGGTCGGCGGCAGGTCGGGGCTGTGGTAGCTGAGGGCCGGATCACGCCCGTAACCGCGTTCGGGCTGGATCAGCACCGCCACGGAGCCGAAGCGCAGGCCATGGATCGGAAAGCCCGCCGACTCCAGTTGCGGATCCTGGTCTGGCGGGCCCCACTGGCGCTCCAGGCTGCGCCGCCCGGACAGGGGCAGGGAGGAGAACCACTGCTGATAGGCCTCCAGGCTCAGGTGGTCGATCGGTGGGCGGTGCCGGCTTTCGGGATCATTGGTGCGGCCCGCCAGCAACAGGCGGATCAGGGCGTCACCGTCGC
>Ga0214917_10003525_pt1 | contig 17988 bp, 18 predicted proteins | sample LL_1208_BB_MetaG_FD_177983 | JGI IMG/M metagenome (GOLD analysis project Ga0214917, IMG submission 177983) | Freshwater microbial communities from Lake Lanier, Atlanta, Georgia, United States - LL_1208_BB | ecosystem: Environmental > Aquatic > Freshwater > Lake | place: USA: Georgia | collected...
CATCAGCACGACCCAGCGTGGATACCACCCGTTGCCATCCGCGCTTGACTGCGTGGGAAGTCCCTGTAGACAACTATTCTGACGCGGGGGGGCTTCCTGACATCAGCGGCCTCCATCTGACCGAAGTGCTTGCGCCAGGCGTAGATAGTGGGCTCACTAACTTTATGCTTCTTGGCCGCTTCCGCAACCGTCGTGCGGTCTGCTCTCGCAGTACCGTCACCATCTGCTCTTCCGTGAATCGACTCTTCCTCATGGGCTCCTCGCGAGTTGGGAGCCATCTTCCTAGAAATCATTGGTCCGAAAAACCCCGGCAGGTCAACTCCAACTTTGAAATTATCTGTCAGTCATAGAGCACAGTTTTTCGGGCAGATCATCGGGTCAACTCGCCATAAATGGCCAATGTGCGCTCGTTAACAATGCGCCCGTCAAACTCTGCCAGTGCCTTCTTACGGGCTGCTGTGCCCAATCGTCTGCACAAAGCCGGGTCGTTATGAAGGCGAGCCAATGCATCGGCTAGCGCTCGTGCGTCTTTCATCGGTAAAAGTAGTCCATCAACGTCGTGGGTGACGACCTCGCGGCAACCGGGCACATCCGTTGTAACCAGAGGCAAAGCGCAGGCACCAGCTTCCGTTAAACCAGTGGGCAAGCCCTCTCGATAACTTGGCAACACCACAACATCTACCGACCGGAAGAGTGACGGCATGTCATCTACGTGGCCAAGCCAACTGACCACGCCTTCTTTCACCCAGCCATGAATCGTTTGTTCGGGAACGGCTACTGGGTTACCAGGATCCGGAGCACCTGCCAGAAGGAATTCGATGTCACGACCTTCAGCACGCAACATACGCGCTGCATCCACATATTCGGCAACCCCTTTGTCCCACAGCATCCGGGCTGGCAACACGACACGAAATCTCCCGTTATGTCTTGGGCTTACAGCTGGAGTAAAGCGTCTGCAGTCAATGCCTGCACCAGGAAGCATGCGAATCAGGTTGGGGTCGATCAATTTCGACTGCTTGAAAAATGCCAGATCGTCCCGATTCAGCAAAATCAAACGCGCGTCACGTCCATCAAGTGCCAGTTTCATCAAGCCACGGACCAGCGGCCTTAATAGCCGTGCTTTCAGATCATTGTTCGTGAACACGTAACCCATACCCGTCACCGCGTTGACACGAGCCGGCACCCTTGCCAGACGTGCCGCCAAAGATCCATAGATTGCGCATTTGATCGTAAAGGAATGCACTAAGGTGACCCGCTCAAGGATGAAAAGCCGTGTCAACCAGAGCAACAGAGCCAATTCCTTAAACAGGTTAAGGCTCCGCCGCTGCATCGGCGCAGCAATCCAGCGAAAACCCAGCTCACGTAATTTTTCAACGTAGGGGCCAGGTGGTGTTACCAAAACAACCTCATGGCCCAGCTCGCGCAGCGCAATGGCCAGCGAGCGATTGAAGTTATACATAAACCACTCGGTATTGGAAAAGAGTAAAACTTTCATGCTTCAGGGTTCAGTAGGTTGACGCAGCGTGAGCAAGCACAAAAAACGCAGGTAGCACTACTCACAAGCGCCAGGCCTCGTCATACAGCCCGACCATCCGCTCGATTGTGAAGTTCGCCTCTATCCGCTCACGCGCAGCAAGTTGACGCAGAACCCAGCACGATGTGTCCGCCAGGCAGACAAGTGCAGTCTCAATACCAGCAGCCAACGCGCTAGCATCCTGTGGTGGTACGATCCAGGCGGTTTCACCAACAATATGAGCCGCATCCCCGACATCGGTAGTCACACAGGGCGTGCCGCAGGCCATGGCTTCAGCCAGCACATTGGGGAAAGCCTCCCCCAGGCTGGACAGCACATGTACATCCAGCGTATTCATGACGGCGGAAATGTCGTTTCGCCGGCCCAGCATCGTGACGCGATCAGCCACATCATGCTTGACCAACAAATTGCTCAGAACTTCATTGTTTGCGGTCATGTTTCCACCCACCAGCAGGCAATGGAAGTCCTGGCCCCGTTGCTTTAACTGCCCGAGTGCAGCAATGAGGTTGGCATGGTCCTTCTGCGCATCGAAGCGTGCCACCATTCCAATCAAGGGTTTGTCCTGCGGAAAATTGAGTTCGGCGCGCAACTGTGCGCCTGCATCAGGGTCGGGCCGCAGTCGGGTCAGGTCGTAGCCATTCGGAATGATCTGAATTTTTTCTTGTGCGTATCCCAATTGCACATGTACCGCCGCCGCCTGCGTTGAACAGCAGACGATCGATGAAGGCACGCGCCGGGAAAGTGCGGCGCAAATACGCGCAATCCAGATCGTGCTGCGTTTGACCGTGCCAGGCGTCAGGTTGCTGTGGCGGATTCCCCAGACGATATGTGGCACGCCTGCTAAGCGACCAAGGATGCCCCCGATTAAGTCACCATGATAAAGCCAAGTCTGAATCACGTCGGGCCGGCGCTGGCGCAATAGCCGGTACAACTTGGCCAATCCCCCCAGCGACAGCTTACCCGCTGGCATGTCAAGGCAATGGACGGCAACGCCGGCTTGTTCCAGCAACGGCCCATATTTGCCGGCGTCCCGTAAAGAAACCACCACATGCTGATGCTGTTGATCGTAAGTGCACAGTCGGAACAACGCCCCTTCGGCGCCACCCTCATCCAGGCAGGTGATGACATGGACCACTTTGAGTGGCCGCAGTGTCATCGCTGCGCCTCCAGCCAAGCTTGGAACATCAAGATGCTCCAAAGGCGCGTGGAATGATCGCGGCGCCCATACAAATGATCGCGCCAGATCTTTTGAATCGGAGCAGGGTTGAAAAACCCTTCTTTCTCCAAACGATTCGAATCCAGCAGCGCCTCGGCCCAGTCACGCAGGGGTCCGCGCAACCATTGTCCGAGCGGAATCGAGAACCCTTTCTTGGGACGTTCGATCAATTCACGCGGCACGTGGCGGTACAGCACCTGTCGTGATACCCATTTGCCTTGTCCGTTGCGGATTTTCATGTGCAAGGGCAAACGCCAAGCCAGCTCAACCACCCGGTGGTCCAGCAGGGGCACACGCGTTTCCAGGCTGTTGGCCATCGCCGCCCGATCGACCTTGACAAGGATATCGTCGGGCAAATAAGTCTGCGCATCAAGCCCCATCATCCAATGCTCGAAGCTATCAACCTTTGGCCAGCAGTCCGGGGTATTCAGCAAGGTGGCCGGTTCCTTGGCGCCAACCACAACCTGTTCAGGCTCTAGCCAGTGGCTTAACAAACAGCGGTAAAAGTCCTTTGCCGTGGTGGCTGCCATGACCTCGTGCAACTTGGCCAGCTTGGCCGGCATAGGCAGCCCAGCTAACAGGCGTTGCAAACCTTTGCGCAACGGCAGCGGCACTTGGGCAAGTTTTGCCCATATCCGTGGCGCAAATTGGTAAGGAGTGTAACCACCAAAAAGTTCATCCCCTGCGTCCCCACTCAAGGCAACCGTCACATGCTGGCGAGCCATCTGGCTGACCAAAAAGGTTGGTATTTGTGAACTGTCAGCAAAGGGTTCGCAGTACATGGACGGCAATTTCGGAATCACGGCCAATGCCTCGGCCGCCCCAACGTAAAGCTCAGTATGGTCAGTACCCAGATGGCGGGCAACTTCCTTGGCGTATTCCGCTTCGTTGTAGCCGGGCTCGTGAAAACCAATTGCAAAGGTACGTACGGCTTCACTGCTTTGCTTTTGCATCAGGGCCACTACGGTACTACTGTCAACCCCCCCGCTCAGGAAAGCACCCAGCGGCACATCGGCAAGCATCTGGTCGGCAATGCTTGTACTCAGTTGCTGCTCAAGCGCCTGCACAGCATCAGTGTCCTCACCGGAAAATGGCTGCGCCAAACCCTGCTCAATAGCGTCATTAAAGCGCCAGTAGGCGCGGGGCTGTACATCAGCCGCCGTTGCACCCACAGGAATCGTCACATACTGGCCAGCAGGTAGTTTGCCGATGCCCTGGTAAATGCTGTGTGGCGCGGGAATGTAGTTATGGCGTAAAAACAAGGCGAGCGCATTGCGGTCGATCTCGGCCTTAAATGCCGGATGCGCCTTAAACGCCTTGAGCTCAGAGCCAAACAGAAGCGTATCACCCTGCCACCCCCAGTATAGGGGCTTCTCGCCCATGCGGTCGCGCGCCAAAGTGAGTGTTTTTTGATCGCAGTCCCACAAGGCGATCGCGAACATGCCCACGGTGGCTTGTAGCGTCTTTTCAACCCCCCAGTTGGCAAAACAGGCAAGCAAGGTTTCGGTATCGGAATGACTGCGCCATGCTGGGGTAAGAACATCTTGTTCAAGAATGGAACGTAACGACAAATGGTTGTAAATTTCGCCGTTAAATGAGATCACATATCGCCCACATGCTGAATGCATGGGTTGGTAGCCAGCGGGTGAGGGGTCGATAATGGACAGTCGATGGTGCCCTAACGTAATGAGGTAATCTTCATCTAACCAAGATCCAGAACTATCCGGTCCTCTGTGTTTAATGCATTCAAGCATTGCACCAATATTTGCATGAGCAAATAACTTAGCAGGAGAAAAACCAACAATAGCACACATACATTCAGAATTTTTATGAAGATAATTGAAATCGAAAGGATGGTATTTTGCCCAAGATGTAAGTCAAAATATAAAAAATAAACAAAGCCTGGATGTAACCAATAAATGCTCCGAACCAAGGTGGTAGTAGATACATTAGCCAAGCAAACCATAAGCCATCCATTGCCGATGAACTTGAGCTTAATTTTTTCATTAAAAAAGAAGAAATAAAACACAAAGCTAAAACATAAAAAATATAGATTGGCGACCACAGCGGAGCAATTAGAAGCCAGGAAGCAAAACCTGTGTTTGTATTCCAATTACCTAAATCGTCAATTGAGCCAAGATTAGCATACATCGGAAAAATAACGTTTAATGGGATACCCTTAACGCCATAAATAAGAGTGTCGTATGCAATTCCAATGATGCCCTCCTTCCAAAATGGAATAAAATTAGAATTTTCAAACGCCTTGGAAAGAACGGGTTGAAGACGCATGACCTCAACAAGCATGGAAGTTGTTTGCACCCGTCCAACTAAATGATTAAAACCATCGGAAACTAAAGACAAATATTCATCGAGACTAATGTAATCTGTGACCGCCCCAAGAAGAAGAAAAAAATCAAATTCACCCCCTGCGAACCCCCGTATTGTCCATTTCAGTACATTAATAATCGGATACAATAAGAGTGTAAAAAATAAAATCAACATAGATTTTATAAAAGATAATTTACGCTCCCTAAAAAGTCTACAAAATTCAAAAAAAAGAATAAACAAAAAAACACCAGCCCAACCGCGATAGAGATTAGAGGCAAGCCAAATTAAGAAATTTGACGTGAAATACCGAGAGTTTCTGTAAATCGAATAATAAATAAGAAAAAGTGCATCAACAGGGAGCAATACCCACAAGAAAGAAAACGGTCCTTGAGCCTTATGATTGCCTGCGCCAGCAACATTAACGCCTTGACTAACGTTAAAGCAAAAAAAGCAAAGCTGTGCTGCCATTAAAAAAAGACTAATACGATCGGATAGTTTATTGTCGCAAATATTAAATGCAACCCTCCGTGTTTTTATTTTTGTAATAAAATTAAAACAAGGACCCATTAATAAATAATAAAAAAATATAGTTGTAATTGCAGCAAAAAAAAGAGAGTTGTAGTTATAGACTGGTACGCCATCAACGTCACCGATCAAAAAACCAGTGCTAGCCATAATAAAATAGCCAATTATATTTACTAGTAGATAGCCTAACAACCATAAAACTCTTGGATTCTTCATTCTTTAACAGCCAAGCAATAATTGAACCTGTAATTAAAAATATACAGTACAGTAGTTACCGGTAGGAAAATGACAGCGATAAAAAAACTGATAAATGCTGAAAGTCGAATGCCTATGCTTGGGTTAAAAACAGCAACACTTGCTGATTTCATATCAACCGATAAATCCTTGACTACAATAAAATTTCGAGCAAATAATAAATTCCTGACAAACCATGGGCTATCAAGTGTTGCAATAATTAACGTACGAGATCCGAAATTTGAAAGAGGAGATTTTAACAGCGATGCAAGGTGCAGGTTTGCAGCGTCTCCTTTAATCGAATCAGTAGTCACAGACTCAAAAATTAAGGATTTATCGAGCGACTCGTGAATATCTTTAATTTTAAAAAGAACACAACCTGGATGGCACATCTTATTAACAAGCATAGGAGAGATAATTCCAACCTTAAAAGCAACAAATCGACCAAGGAAAATGTTAAACAATGAGTAGGCATTTAAGCCAAATACTCTAACTAAGAATTTTAAAATGCGGGAATTTTTCAAGTCAGCAAGAATAGCGTTTCTCTGGCTTCGAATCACTTTGGCCGGTGTACCCATCCCTTTCAGCGTGGGATGATGATAGCCTCGATCAATCGTATAAATTTCTTTGCCTAGTTCGCGTAATGCCTCCAGATGCCGGTCACGAATTTCAGCGTCGTCTCCACCTTGAAAAAAGCGTGGATCCGGTATGCCAGCCTTTTCGATTAGGCTTCTTGAATATAGGGTGAAATGAAAACTAAATGAAGTACTATTGTTATTGTAATAATGGCAACCAACCATGTCACTTCGGTCCCTAGAGTTCACGAGTGTCGTTACCAAGTCTAATTCAACCGGAACTGCATCATCCTCGGTCAATAAAAGGTATTTGTATTTTGATCGAAGAAACAGTTCATTGATCAAAGCATATCCGCCGGCACCACCTAAATTACAACTTGTTTGAATGAGGCGAACGTTTTGATGATGAGAGACTTCGTCAGAGAGTGCCTTGAAGTGGACATCACTCGAAGAATTGTCAACAATCAGAATGTCAACTAATTGATTGTCTAATCGAATTTTCCTGAGAACGTCGATCGCCGCGGCTGAGGCATTGAACGTGACAAAAGCCAATAAAGTATCGAAAGTACCTTGTTGGTTGAAATTTTCTGATTTTATAAAAGCACCTGCATTTTCCCAACGCAATGCCCCATTGACATGCCCAAGTGCGAAATAATCTGGCTTTACCATCAGGCCTCCGCTAAGATATCTTTTGCTGCCTTTAATGCAGCTGCTACAACTTGATCCATGTTGTAGTATCGATACTGTGCAAGTCTTCCAACAAAATACACATTCTTGTCATTCTCTGCCAGCTCCTGGTATTTCTTGTACATTATTTCGTTTGCTTTGGTCGGAATAGGATAGAACGGATCACCATCTGCGCGAGGGTATTCCTCGACGATGGAGGTGCCATCCGTGACTTGACCCGTCAGATGTTTGAATTCGGTAATACGCGTGTATTCAAAATCGTTTGGATAGTTGACAGTTCCGACTTCTTGATATTGGTCTACATCACTGATATGGCGGTGCTTAAATTCAAGGCTGCGGTAAGGCAATGACCCAAAGCAAAAGTCGTAGTATTCATCAATGGGACCAGTAAATATGATTTTTACTTCCGGCAGTTGAGCCTTGATATCTTTAAAGACAGTATTTAGACGCAGTTCAATAAGCGGCGAGTCGATGATCCGCTCGAACATTCGCGTATATCCCGCACTGGGCATGAGTTGGTATGTATCTGTAAAGTACCGATCATCGTCATTAGTCCTAGTAGGGATGCGTGCTGCAACACCAGCAGATAATTCAGATAAGTCCATTCCCCACTGTTTTCTTGTGTAGCCCCGAAAAAATTTCTCGCAAAGATCGTGACCTACGCTATTAAGAACAACATCCTCACTGGATTTGATTTCACTTTTGGGTTCACGAACTGACTCATAGTATTTTTCAACCCCTTGTTCATCAAGCTCTAGGTTATAGAGTTGATTGACTGTGGTTTTGTTGATTGGCAAAGGATATTTCTTGCCATTCACAACAGCTAAAACCCGATGTTCATAAAAACGCCAATCTGTAAATCTGGATAGAAATTCAATGACGGCCTTACTGTTGGTATGGAAAATATGTGGACCGTAAGGGTGGATCAAAACACCATTGTCATCAGTCGTGTCGTAGGCATTGCCGCCTACATGAGAACGACGATCGATCAGCAATACTTTTTTGCCCTTGTCGGCAAGTTGACGTGCCAAGACACTGCCGGAGAAGCCTGCACCGACAATTAAGAAATCATGCATAATTTGATTATGAAAACTCTGATTAAGTCCGCTCATGATGCAACCCTTCGTAATTGAGAATGTCTGTTGTTCATTTTCTTTTTCATGGGGTGTGTGTGAACCGTCCCGGTTTTCGCGGGGGCTGATTGGTTTTAGTCATGCAACGGCTGAGCATTCCTGCTGACTACGCTCGTATAGTGCCTCAAACTCTGCCGGCGGGATGTGACCGATCGGCTCAAGGAGGCGCTCTTGCAAGGAGGCGCTCTTGGTTAAACCAGTGCACCCAATTGAGAGTCTCCCACTCCAAGGCCTCGATCGTCTTCCAGGCCCCCTCCTTGCGAACGACTTCGGTCTTGTAGAGGCCATTGATGGTCTCTGCAAGCGCATTGTCGTAGCTGTCTCCGGTGCTGCCCACCGAAGGCTCGATGTTTGCCTGAGCGAGCCTCTCGCTGTAGCGGATGGAGACGTACTGGGTGCCCCTGTCGCTGTGGTGGATCAGTCCGCTGGTGGCGTCTGGTTGTCGGGCGTAGAGGCCTGCTCCAGGGCACCCAGTACAAAGTCTGTCTTCATGTTGCGACTGACTCTCCAGCCGACGATGAACCGAGAGGACACATCGACGATAAAGGCTACATACGCAAACCCCTGCCAAGTCGAGACAAAGGTGCCGAGATTGGCTTGGTTCACAGCCTTGCCGGTACCTCCGCTAATGTTCATGACATCACACAGGCCGAGTCTCTTTTGCACGGTTCGGAAACGGATGTCTTTGCAGCTGCTAGCTACCGGGGCGTTGAAAAGATAGTGCTCACCAAGGCCAACCGGCAAATTGCCATGCGGCCGGGTAAGCGCAGGATGCTCACCCAACTGAAGTCTGACCAATCCGCGAGAGAATCGAGCATCTCAAAGCCAGTGTGCGCACCAAGGTCGAGCACCCCTTCAGGGTGGTCAAGCGCCAGTTTGGATTTACCAAGGTGCGCTACCGTGGGCTTGTGAAAAACACCGCTCAGTTGCATACGCTGTTTGCCCTCTCGAACCTTTGGATGGCCAGACGACATTTAATGTTCACAGGATAAATCCGTCTGAAATCAGGAAAAATGCAGAAAAACAAAACTGAAACTCTAAAATCAGCAGCAAAAACCCAAAACTCAAGAACCAAACTCGCGCATCATGTATACCAACCCCAACAACCCAATCAACCGCGCTCGTCTGCATGGTTGACCAAAGGTTTCCTATCCAAAAAAGTTATAGTGGAGAGCGGAACATCTGAAAGTAATGTTTTATCGATAAGTATTTTATAAATCCAGCAACCTTTGAAGATCTTAAGAAAATCTTAAAAGAAAAAGATAATGTTCTTCTTCGCCTAATTAAGTCACCCAGAAATAGCCTTAAGATATGTGCCGATGTATCTGTCTTGTAATCGGGGTAATTCTGCATGAACCAATCAAGATGGGTTAAAAGCAGCAAGCGAATCTTGTCGCCTGACTGCATAGCTCCAATGTTGGCTCGATAAACACCAAGGAAATTGTGAAGGTATTGACCCCTACCAAATTTGAGGTGCTCAACGTGGGTGTAATAGTCCAACACCTCACCTAATGGGTAATCTATCTTCTCTGCATGTGCTCGATACATTTTTGAACTATGACAAGCAACCGATCCAATACCGAGAAGGTCTTGTTGGGTGAATCCGTCCTTGGGTAAGCGTTTCATATCAATCAAATCGTCGACAATTCTTCCAGAATTTTCATCCAGCACTTTCATGCGATGCCAAACAACAGCGCATTCAGGATGTCGATCTAAATGATCTGCCTGAGCTTGCAATTTTCCAGGCAATGCATAATCATCACCATCCATATGAGCGATGTACTCGCCGTAAACTTTGGTATGGATCTCAAGGTAATTCTTTGTCCCGCCCAGATTTTTAGCATGAAGTATAGGGCGAACTTTATCTGGATATTCACGCGCAAACCTTTCCACAATAGCTCGCGTACCATCCGTTGAACAGTCTTCCCCAACGATAATTTCATAATCAAAATCGGTGACTTGATCAACGAGGCTTTGCAGGCATTGACCAATATATTTTTCATGGTTGTATGTGACCACACAAACACTGACTTTCGGAGTGCGGAGGTTGATATTCAAATTATCCATGATTCAAAATTTTATTTCGCACTGACTGGCTAAATAGCGCTGTTGCCGCCATCGTCATCGCGCCGATAGCTGCTGTGTACAGTAGCATCTCGAATCGGTTCGTCAGTGGGATGTGTATAAACGTCGCGAAAATACCGACACCTACTGCTGGCAGCGAAATAGCCACAACATCTTGCCTCAGCCATTTCCAGTGCAAACCCGGCTCCAGTTTTTGATGCACATACGCCAGCCACGTCAATAAGTAGAGGCCGTTGACGCCTAACCACACCCAGCCGGCGCCAATAGCACCGTAATATGTTGCGACAAACACCATAATTGGAATTAAAACAAAAAGCATTACAATATTACCTACCAAATGGTAATGTAGATTCCCCCTTGCATATTGAAGATAGTAAGGAAACGCAGCAATCGCCAAAAATCCATTTCCTATAGCGTAGAGCTTTAAAATTGGAGCAGCATTCGCTGATAATTCAACATTGCCACTCCATGCGATAAGAAGTGACTCTGCGCAAACAAACAATGTCACCACCCCCGATACTGCTATTAAACTAACCCATTGTGTTGCCCGACGATACAAATTGATCAATTCCTCATTCCTATTTTCGGCATGAAGCCTCGACATCCGTGGCAATAGGACACCACTGATTGGCCCAGTAATGACCAAGATACCGCCCGCAACCAACACCGCTAAAGTGAAGTAGCCATAATCGGAGAGGGGAAGGATCCCAGATAAGATTAGCTTGTCAGCCTGCGTTACGAGTGTCCAGACTGCCGAGGTAAAGGCGATGGACAAGGCAAAATTAACCCTGTTTCGTAGTGCGTAAAATGAAAAACCGATTGATACTTTTGTACCAACAAGGCTCGGTAGCAACGCTCGGCTTGCAATAAGCAAGCCAGCAAATTCAAATATGGCAACGATTAACTGATGGATGAAAAATATCTCAGGTGAGTAACCCCAAAGCCACATGCTTCCGAATACACCAATGAAGCGAAGGCTGGTTATCAAGGCATTAAAACCACTCAACCAAACCAGTTTCTCAGCGCCTGTTAATACACCGCGATATAAGCCGCTCATCCATCGTAGAGAGACACTTACTGCCATGACTTTCACTGCAAGAAGAACATCCTCTCTTGAAAGTGATTCAACATTAAGCCAGTGATCAGTGATCACATCAGAAAACATAAATAACAGAACGCCAGCGAACAGAGCTATAGTAAAAAAAATTAAACTCAGCACGCGAAATAAGCGACGATAATCAAGATCAGTTATTGCGCCACCGTGGTATCGGGCAGTTTCGCGTGCAATCGTCGCACTTAATCCCAAATCAAGAAGATTGAACAAGGCTTGAAGCGTTGCAAAAAAACCAACCAATCCATAAGCCTCTGCTCCCAAATACTTTACATATAAGGGAACAAATGCAAAGCCAACCAAGGTCACATATAACTGGCTGGCATAATTGGCGATTAAATTTGCTTTGAGTATTGAGATACCCTTACTCATTTAATATTTTGTATGCAAATACTGATTTTTCGGTCTCTTTTTCAATATAAAAGCCAAGTCTTTTATATAGCAATATTACTCTCGGATTGGTTTTGTATATTTCCAAGCTAAATTTTTTGAATCCGCGTTTTTTTAAGTAGTCGACGGTCATTTTTATTAGTTGAGGCCCAATTCCATAGTTTCGATGCGAATTTGAAATAGCAAGCATCGTCCCATATCCAGTTTCCTTATTAGGATCATTGCAGTACACCGCCATAAAACCGGCTAACCTGCCACAGTCTATTATCGAGAGTATATTGGCGTTGTTTACCATTTTAGTCGAATACGCCTCTATATCCACAGTCTCTTTTAGCGGTGGGATAAATTCGTCTGATATCTCATTTAATAGATCTTGTATAAGGTTTGAAATGCTCATGCACTTCTCCTTCTTTAGGTTTAATAGTACGTGCTTCTTCCGCAACCTTAGGGATAGCCTGAACAAGTAGGTAAATCTTACGTTAGAACCACGTAACCTATTGATTCAATTAATATCGGATTTAACCGAAATACCTTTGTAGAGAATCTCTTAGACAAAATTTCTCATGAATTTGGAGATTTCACTGCACAAACAATCTACATCATTTTGCACCACATCCTGATGAACAGGAAGATTTAATATTGATTGCGAAATCAAATGTGATTTCGGATGCTCAGAAATTTTTATTTGGTCAATAAGGCGATAGTATAGAGCCGTCGTGGGCATATCTCTCTCCATTAGATGAAAATAGAGTTTTTCCCTTAGCCCGGCTCCGACTATTATTGGAAATGACTGAGGTATTTCATAGTCATTAAGTTTGTACAAAGTGGAAATACCGTTAACAGTAGCTAGTTTTTCTTCATATCTTCTATAATTTTCCCTTCTTGTGTCTGCAATCTTTGAGAAATCAGTTAGAGCGAATTCCTCAACTACAGCGAAGTCTACAATACTCGAGTGTTGCGCAATCGATATCGATTCACTTGCATTATTAATACGCAACAGTCCACCAGTTTGTGTTGGTAAGTATTTATGTATGGAATAAAAGCTATAATCCCCGACTTCTCCAATCTTTAAAGGGTTGCCCTCTAAGTAAAATGCGTGCGCACAGTCCTCAACCATAACTATTTTGTTTTTTTTGCACATCTCTTTTATTAAAAAGGGATCCGTTCTGCAGAAGCCAAAATAATGAATGACAAGTACTATATCAATGTCACAGGTTAATTTCTCTTCTAAGTCATTTAGGTCTGGGCTCAGGCTATCATTAAGCTTGTAAAAACAGAAATTGGCATCGTGCGATTCGACTGGATCAAAGACACCGGACCCCTCGCGCTCTGTATAGCCAATATAAGCAGGCAATAAAACTTTTTTCTTTTCTCCTTTTGCCGCCTTCCCAATTATTTCCCCCCATGCAGATCGGGCGTTTTTTGTGAACTTGGCGTTAATTCTAAATTTTTCGCTTTTTGCAGGTTCTTTGTTCATTTTAACTATTTTATTTCGATGTCTTGAAGGTAAAAAATATCTTGAGACATTACCCTAATTTGCTCAGGTGAATTAAACATCATGACATCAATGATGGATAGTCCAATTTCAAATGTAGGTCGTCTTTGTGGATAATTTGGTAAATTATTCCCCATAAATGAAAGTTTTATCTTGGCTTGATCGAATTGTCTTTGGTCGAATATTTCAACGCCCCCAGTCGGATTGATATATTCGAGAGCGCCTATTGACTTGGATATGTTTAGAGCCCATTCCCCAGGATGTGTCACTGGATCAATCTTCAAATCCATTTCACTGAAGATTTGGAAATTTGCGGGGATCCCTATATATTGGCAGGTTTTTTCTAGAATGTTTTTGTTCAGATGAGAAATGTTGGTTGTTTCTATATCCAAAGCTTCTTTGATCGTATCAAGAGCGTCTTTATAAAATGGCGCTCTTTTCTTGTAATGATCAAGCTGCCTAATTAATTTTTCTCTCCAATCTTCAGACTGTCTAATTTTCACATCCTGAATTTTTGTGCCTAATGTAAATTTTTCTAACGGAACAGAAACATACTGCCATCCCTCTTGCGGTTTTAGTGTGCGATTCCTTTCTATCCAGCCATGTCGAATGAACTGCACAACATCAAATAGTATGAATTGATCGGTATGTGCAATCAAGCTGTAGTAGCCGATATATGGAAAAAAATACGGCTGCATTATTCCTATTTTGGCCATTACTCTCCTCCCAAGTTGCGAATCACTTCAATAACACCTTTTACTTCGGAGTCGGTCAATTCCGGGTGTATAGGTAGACAAATTATTTTTGCTGCAGCCTCGGCTGCAATTGGCAAATTATCTCGACTTGCTGAAGGCATGCCCCTATACATGGAGAAATCAGAAATTAACGGATAAAAATATCGGCGAGCGTTAATATTTTGCTCTTTTAACTTTTGGTAAAGATCGTCCCGACTTAAGGCATAGCCAGCCTCCACCGTCACTGGGAAATATGAATAATTCGTCAAACCCTCCAATCCATCATTCATGCAAACAATACCTTTCACAGTTTTGAGCCCGGCGCGATAGACTCTATCAATTTCTTTTCGGCGTGCTATTGCCTCATCAACGTATTTGAGTTGCAAGAGACCAAAAGATGCGTTGATCTCGCTCATCTTGCCGTTAATACCAGGGGCAACTACAGTTACCTCGTCTGCAAATCCGAAATTTTTTAAATGATCAATGCGCTTTTTAGTTTTAGCATCAGGGCAGACAATGGCACCTCCTTCGAAGGTATTGAATACCTTGGTAGCATGAAAACTAAGGACCGAAAGATGTCCGTGATTGAGTACGCTGCCACAATGACACTTCACCCCAAATGCGTGAGCAGCGTCGTAAATAACCTTAAGGTTGTATATGTCTGCAATTTTCTGAATAGCATCCACATCGCAAGGCATACCATAGCAATGGACCGGCATTATGGCAGTCGTTTGCGGGGTGATGGCCGCTTCGATCTTGGACGGGTCAAGATTGAGTGTTTTCGGATCTATGTCCACGAATACTGGCTTGATTCCGTTCCACAGAAGTGAGTGAGCCGTGGCCACGAACGAATAAGGCGTAGTGATAACCTCGCCAGTAATGCGCATGGCTTGAAGAGCGGTAACCAGAGCAATGGTGCCGTTAGTAAATAAACTAATGTGGTTAACACCAAGGTAGTTACAGAGTCCATTTTCTAGCTGCTGGTGAAATGGGCCACCGTTTGTTAGGATTTTGTTGTCCCATATTTGCTGCATGTATGGGATAAATTCCTCTAGAGGGGGCAAAGAAGGTTGGGTTACATAGATTGGTTTTTTTAAGAACATGTCATTTTTCCAGCAGGTTGAGCAGGTATTCACCGTATTTAGTCTTAGCCAATGCTTTCCCAATTTCCTCAAGGCGCGATTTTTTTAACCAGCCCTGATTGAAGGCAATTTCCTCAAGGCAGGCAATCTTTAAACCCTGTCTGCTTTCAACTGTTTCCACGAAATGAGCAGCTGCGAGCAGACTTTCGTGCGTCCCTGTGTCTAGCCAAGCAAAGCCTCGACCTAGTTCCTTGACATGAAGGTCTCCTCGTTCTAAGTAAACCTGATTGACGCTTGTTATTTCCAGTTCACCCCGAGCAGAAGGTTTGATCTGCTTGGCGATGTCAACTACATCATTTTCATAGAAGTAGAGGCCTGTGACAGCAAAGTTACTTTTAGGATGGGTTGGCTTTTCCTCGATAGATATGACTTTCCCATCCCTACCATACTCAACGACACCAAATCGCTGGGGATCTTTGACTTGATAGCCGAAAATGGTCGCGCCTTTGTTGTTCGCTGCGGTTTCGACAAGCGTCGGTCGAAAACCTTGACCGTAGAAAATGTTGTCGCCAAGCACGAGGCAAACTGGATCCACTCCTATAAAATCTTTTCCGATGATAAACGCTTGTGCGAGTCCATCAGGGTGGGGTTGTATAGCGTAACTAAGGTTGATGCCGTAATCCTCGCCTTTTCCCAGTAATCTTTGGAAAGCGGATTGATCTTCCGGGGTGGTGATGATCAGAATGTCCTGAATCCCTGCAAGCATGAGCACTGACAGGGGGTAGTAGATCATCGGTTTGTCGTACACCGGAAGCAGCTGCTTGGAAACTCCTTTTGTGACTGGGTGTAAGCGTGTGCCGGCACCACCCGCAAGAACAATTCCTTTCGTCATATTTCGCTGCTCTCTGGATTCAGATATCTGACATACCAGTCCATGGCTTCTTTGAGACCTTCACCAATTCTGTGGGTCGGCTGGTAACCCATGAGATTGTTGCCTTTGCTGATGTCCGCTAAGGAGTGGCGTACATCCCCCGCACGAAAGTCGCGATAGACCGGCTGTGCATCTTTGAGGTGTGCAATCTTTTCTGCCAGATTGTCTCGTAGATGGAAGTACAACTGATTCAGGCTGGTGCGGTCACCGACGGCGACGTTATAGACCTGGTTGGTCGCGTCCTCATTGCTTGCAGTAGCTGCAAGCAGGTTGGCTTGAACGGTGTTCTCGATGTAACAAAAGTCGCGACTGGTTTCGCCATCTCCGTTGATATAGACCGGCTGGTTCTTGATCATGGCGGAGATCCATTTGGGAATCACCGCGGCGTAGGCCCCGTCCGGGTCTTGGCGGCGGCCAAAAATATTGAAGTACCGAAGACCGATGGTTTTAAAGCCATAGGTCTTAGCGAATACGTCAGCATAAAGCTCGTTGACTAATTTGGTAACTGCATACGGCGAGATGGGCTTGCCGATTTTGTCTTCGACCTTGGGTAAGTCTGGGTGGTCGCCGTAGGTTGAGCTGCTGGCGGCGTAGACGAAGCGTTTGACTTTGGCGTCTCGTGCCGCAACCAACATATTTAAAAAGCCATCAATATTATTCTGGTTGGTGTTGATGGGGTCTTCGATACTACGTGGGACTGATCCGAGTGCGGCCTGGTGGAGGACATAGTCCACACCGTTACAGGCTCGTCGGCAATCATCAAGAGTTCGGATGTCACCCTGAATAAAGCTGAAATTTGCCCATTGTTCTGGCGCGACCAAGGCTTTTACCTCGTCGAGATTGCGTTGATGGCCGGTGCTGAAGTTATCTAGTCCGACGACGCGTTGGTTAAGTTTGAGCAGAGCTTCCAGCAGGTTGCTGCCAATGAAACCGGCTACGCCTGTAACCAACCATGTTTTGGACTCCGCATGAAGTTTTTGTTTGAGGGATTCGTATGCAGTCATGATCACAACCTCAAGTCCGATTCCTGAGCTGACAAGACATACTTCAGGTCATAAAGCACTGCAGAGGGCTTGCCCAAGGCACGTATTGCTGCCGCCCCCATGTCTTTGAACTGGTAGTGGGCGACGGCCAAGATGATGGCATCGTAAGTTGCAGCATTGGTTTTTGCGATGGGAGTAATGTTGTATTCGTGCTGGGCTTCTTCGATTGAGACCCAAGGATCGTAGACATCGACGTCGCAGTTGTAGTCTTGTAGTTCGGCAACGATATCGATGACACGCGTATTACGCAGGTCAGGACAATTTTCCTTGAAGGTGAGGCCCATAACCAGCACCTTGGCCCCTTCGACCTGGATGCGCTTTTTGGTCATGGCCTTGACCAGTTGTGCGGCGACATAAGCGCCCATGCTGTCGTTGAGGCGTCGCCCTGCAAGGATGATCTCGGGATGGTAGCCGATGGCTTGAGCCTTGTGGGTGAGGTAATAGGGGTCAACACCAATGCAGTGGCCACCGACCAGGCCCGGACGGAAGGGCAGAAAATTCCATTTGCTTCCGGCAGCCTTCAACACGGCTTCGGTGTCGATGCCCATCTTGTTGAAGATGAGCGCCAGCTCGTTGATGAGCGCGATGTTGAGGTCACGTTGGGTGTTTTCGATGACCTTAGCAGCTTCGGCGACCTTAATGCTGTCGGCCTTATAAGTGCCTGCCGTGATGATTTCGTTATACAGCACGTCGACGAGGTCGGCGATTTCCTGGGTTGAGCCGGAAGTGACCTTTTTGATGGTGGTAACGCGGTGCTCTTTATCACCGGGGTTGATGCGCTCAGGGCTGTAGCCGCAGTAGAAGTCCTGGTTGAACTTGAGTCCGGAGTGCTTTTCCAAGACGGGAACACAATCTTCTTCTGTGCAACCTGGGTAAACAGTGGAT
>Ga0214917_10003526_pt1 | contig 17986 bp, 18 predicted proteins | sample LL_1208_BB_MetaG_FD_177983 | JGI IMG/M metagenome (GOLD analysis project Ga0214917, IMG submission 177983) | Freshwater microbial communities from Lake Lanier, Atlanta, Georgia, United States - LL_1208_BB | ecosystem: Environmental > Aquatic > Freshwater > Lake | place: USA: Georgia | collected...
GAGATTCCAGAATACCTGGTCCAAAGAAGCCAAGGTAGCCTGCATGGGCGGCGAGAATGCCGGGAAGAAGGGCTGGTTCAAAAAAGACGGGAACAAAGAGGAGAGCGGAAGTGATGCCGGCCACCCAAGTAACGGGAAGGGGGATGGGGATGGGAAAGAGGAAGATTTTTTGGTCAGGCAGGGTGGTAGCGAAGCCAAGAAAGAGGGAGTTGAAGAGGTAAAAGGAGTTCACGGGGACGGCGGGTTGGAGGAAAGAGACTCCGACAACGGCGGCCATGCTGAGGAGGAAGTAAAGGTTAAGGTGGAAAGAGCCGAGATTTTCCTCGAGGGCCTCGCCGATGGACCAAAGGAACCAGAGGAAAATGAAGAAAAAGATGGGGTGGGCGGAGGAGGGCGGGACGAAGATGAAGGTGATCACCCGCCAGAATTCGCCCTGGAGAACGAGTGTGGGGTCAAGTTTTAGGATGGAGAGAAAGCCGGGGGAGGCGAGGTTGAGAAGCCAGCTGGCGGCATTCATGGCGACGAGGCCACGGGCGAGGTGAGGGACGGACCACCGACCGAAATGTTGTTCGAGGAAGTCAGTCCAACCGGCGGGGCTCATGAACCGGGGGGCCAATCAGGGCTCAATGGTGACTTTTTTCCAGTTGAGGTGCTGAGCGCGGGCGTACTTCTCGAAATCCTTTTCGAACATGATGAGGACGGCCCGGACAACGGCGGAGTCATCCTCAAAGCTGATCTTGGCGATGAAATCGGGGATGATGTCGAGCAGGCGATGGGTGTAGATGATGGCAAAAGCGGCAGCTGCGGCGGCGGCGTAGGGAATCTCCTTGTAGGCGCCTTCAGCGAAGTCTTCGACGACATCGGCAAGGAATTCAAGCTGCTCGACGAGATGGGGAAACTTGGGGGCGTGGATCTGGGTGAACTCGGCCTTCAGCATGGGGAGACGATGGAGCAGGTTGTCCATGATCTTGGGGGTGACGCGGGAGGCTCCGCGCTGGGCAAAGGCGGCGATTTCGGCCATGTGGTTAAGGGTGAAGGAAAGCCTGGCGGACGGCAAGCGGAGGCGGGGGTGGATTCTGAAAAAGGTGTCGGGTAACTTTTGGCGATGATCCAAGTTGCCTCCCGAACCGCCCAGGTCAAAAAAGTTCCGGAGCGAAGTGAGGTCGATCCGAACGACACCTGGGATCTGACTCCGCTCTATGCCATGGAAACCGACTGGGAAAAGGGCCTGGAGGATCTGAAGGGGCAAAAGGGGCGGATGCTGAAGTGGAAGGGGAAGCTGCACCGCGGGGAGGATCTGGCGCCGGCGCTGGAGGAGGAGAGGGAGATCGATCTGTTGGCGGAGCGATTGGGACAGTATGCGCATCTGCGGGTGGCGGAAGACGGTGGGGACGGGGCGGCTCGGGATCGGGCGTTGCGGTTGGAGCACCTGACGACGCAACTGGCGGAGGAGACGGCCTGGTTCATGCCGGAACTGATGCAGATTGGGGATACGGATTGGGCGGCGCTGGTAAAACACCCGCGGTTGCAAGAATGGCAAGGCAAGCTGGAACGGATCCGGCGGTACCGACCGCACATCCTGGGCGAGGGGGAGGAAAGGTTGATGGCGCTGGCGGCACCGGCGCTGGGAGGTCCGGATGAGATCTTTTCCCAACTGACCAACGTGGATTTCCGGTTCGGGACGGTGAAAGACGAGGACGGCAGTGAAATGGAACTGAGCCACGGGACGTTCGCCTCGTTACTGCAGCGACCGTCGGCCGAGGTGCGGCGGACGGCTTGGAAGCAGTATTACACGGAGTTTGAGCAGCATGCTTTTTCCCTGGCGGCCACGCTGGCGAGTTCCGTGAAGGGGGACGTGTTTCGTTCCAAGGCGCGGAAGCACGTCAGCGCGCGGGCGCAGTCGCTTTTTCCCGACCGGATGCCGGAGAAGGTGTACGACAACCTGGTGGCGGCGGTGCGAAAAAACCTGAAACCACTCCAGCGGTATCACCGCCTACGGAAAAAGGTGTTGGGATTAAAGGAACTGCGGGCGGCGGATTTGCAAGTTCCACTGGTGCCGGCGGCCAAACGCAGGACCAAGTACGAGGAAGCGGCAGAGTTGGTGACAACGGCCTGTCGGCCGCTGGGCGGGGAGTACCAGAAGATACTGGGCGAGGGTCTGCGTCGCGCTCGTTGGGTGGACCGGTATGAAAACCGGGGCAAGCGGAGCGGGGCCTTTTCCAGCGGCAGTTACCAGAGCCCGCCCTACATCCTGATGAACTACCGGGAAGATGTGCTTTCCGACGTGTATACCCTGGCCCATGAAGCGGGACATTCGATGCACACGTGGATGAGTCACCGGGCGCAGCCTTATCAGGACGCCCATTATCCGATCCTGCTGGCAGAGGTGGCGTCGACCTTCAATGAGGAGCTGTTGACCCATCATCTGCTGGAGGGGCCGGCGCGGGAGGACAGGAAGCTGCGAGCCTACATTCTGAACCGTCAGATTGATGACATCCGGGGGACACTCTACCGGCAGGTGATGTTTGCGGAGTTCGAACATCGGATTCATGAGGCGGAGGAAAAAGGGGTGGCGTTGACGTTGGATTTTTTCCGGATCTGTTACCGGGAGCTGTTGGAGGCGTATCTGGGGGAGGCGATGGAGATCGAGGCACCGCTTGAGCTGGAATGTCTGCGGATCCCCCACTTTTACAGCGCGTTTTACGTGTACAAGTACGCCATCGGGATTTCCGCCGCGATGGCGCTTTCCACGAGGGTGTTGGCGGGGGATGGCGGGGCGGTCGACAGGGTCCACGGGTTCCTGAAATCGGGCGGTTCCCGTCCACCGCTGGAGACTCTGAGGACGGCGGGGGTGGATATGGAGAGTCCGGCTCCGGTGGAGGCAGCCCTGGCGCTTTTCGAGCGGAGAGTGGAGGAGCTCGAAAAGGTGCTCGGATAGCGGATTTCTTGCTGTTCGGTCCCGGGTTTGCAGGATAGCCGCGATGAGCGATGCCCACGCATGGATGCAGGCAGACTGGGGAAACCTGGTGATGGTGAGTTGGTTGGTGGATTCGTCCTTGGTGCAGGGAAAGTTACCGGCGGGCTGCACCCCAGATCTTTGGGAGGGAGCGGCGGCGATCAGTCTCGTGGGAGTGGAATTTTCCAACGTGGTGGTGAAGGGGATCAGCTGGCCCTGGCACGACCGCTTTCCCGAGGTGAACCTGCGGACCTATGTGCAGGGCCCGAACGGCCCCGGCGTGGTTTTTCTGGGGGAGTTGGTCCCCAAGCTTCTCGTGGCAAGGCTGGCCCGGAAGGCTTTCGGGGAGCCTTACGAGAAACGGAAGGTGCGGATGGAAAAACGGATCCGGCACAATGAGCCCGAGGCGACGTACGAATGGGAGGTGGGGACACGAACCTTCCGGATTTCGGTGCGTGCTGAGGCGGAGGCGCATGCGGTGCCCGGAGGGAGTCTGGAGGAGTTTCTGTTGCATCGGAACCGGGGATACAATTCGTTTCGGGGGGGCACCACCTACGAGGTCAGGCACGAACCGTGGGGCATGCGGGCTCCGCTTCGGTATGCGGTGGACTGCGCCACGGGGGATCCTTTTGGTTCCGCCTTTGGGCCGGTGTTCCAGGAGGAAGGGGCCTCGGTGATTTTTTCGGACGGTTCGGCGGTAAGGGTGGATTATCCCCGGCGGATGGGGGCGTGAAACACCGCGTGATCACCGTGGGACGCCCTTCCGGTTGGGCAAAAAGCGCTGCGGAGGAGTTTGCGAAGCGAATCGGAGGGTTTTCTGAAATTGAGCTGGTGCACGTGAAGGAAGGGGGCAAGCAAGAGAAGGAAATTTTGGAGAAGTCGGAGGGCTGGCAACGGGTGGCTTTGGATGAGCGCGGAAAAGGCCAGAGCACGGCGGACTGGAGAAGAGAATTTGACCGGTGGGAGAGGGGTCAGGGCGCGAAAACCGCCTGGATCCTGGGCGGGGCGGATGGACACGGACAAGGCTTCCGTCATCAATGTGCGGAGGTGAAATCCCTGGGACCGCAGACCCTTTCCCACGATTTGGCCCTGGTGACGTTGCTGGAGCAGATTTACCGGGTCGAAAGCTGGAGAGCGGGACATCCGTACCACCGCGAGTGAGGCCCGGGGATTCGACGGCGCAGGCCCCGCGTACCCTTGGTAAGGCCTGGCTTTATTTCCAAAGGGCCCTGTGGTGTCGGTGCCCCACCTGTGGGGATAAACCAATTTTTCTGCCGGTGAGGAAAACCCGGTCGCTCCAAGACTGGTTTGCGCCGCTGGATGGATGTCCCCAGTGCGGATACGCCTATGAACGGGAGCCGGGATATTTTCTTCTGGCCATCTGGGGCGTGAATTACGGGGTGATCGGACTGGGTTCCATGTCAGCGTACTTCCTCCTGCGGGTGCTGACGGACCTCCGTCCCACGATTCTTTTTCTCCTTTGTGTGATGCCGGCGCCCTTTTTAAGCGTGTTGTTTGCCCGGCACGCCAAGTCGATGTTCCTGGCCATGGATCATTTCTGCGATCCGCACTTACGGACAAGAAAAACGGAAAAAAAACCGGAATAGTCTTGTCAACGTTCCTGCGGGAGGGTTGAACAGGGGTTGCATGGCAGACGGTCCGATCACGAAATTCATTGACCGTAACTATCGCCACTTCAATTCCGCGGTGGTGCGGGATGCGGCGATTGCCTACCGAAAAGTTCTCGATGACGGCGGGCGAATGATGGTCACCTTGGCCGGGGCGATGAGCACGGCGGAATTGGGGATTTCCCTGGCCGAGATGATCCGAAAGGGAAAAGTGCACGCGATCAGCTGCACCGGGGCCAATCTGGAGGAGGACGTTTACAATTTAGTGGCGCACGACCACTACCGGAGGGTTCCCGGATACCGCTACCTCACCGCCAAGGATGAGGACAAGTTGCTGAAGGAGCATCTCAACCGCGTGACCGACACCTGCATCCCCGAGCATGAGGCGATGCGCCGGATCGAGGGAGTGATGATTGATCTTTGGAAGCGGGATGAAAAAAGCGGCGTGCGGAAGTTTCCCCATGAATATTTCTTCGAGGCCCTGCGTGAGGGTTTGTACAAAAAATTCTACCAGATCGACCCCAAGGATTCCTGGATGATGGCGGCGGCGGAAAAGAATCTACCGATGGTGGTGCCGGGCTGGGAAGATTCCACCCTGGGCAACATGTTTGCCGCGGCCTGTATTTCCGGGGAAGTGAAGTCCCCCCAGCTCATCAAAAGCGGGGTGGAGTACATGATTTCACTGGCGGATTTCTACACCCAAACGGCCAAGACCCCGCTGGGATTCTTTCAAATTGGCGGAGGGATTGCCGGAGATTTTCCGATTTGTGTGGTGCCGATGCTACATCAGGATCTGAAGCGGAAATCGATCCCGCTGTGGGCCTACTTTTGCCAAATCAGCGATTCCACGACGAGTTACGGCTCCTACTCCGGAGCAGTGCCCAACGAGAAAATTACCTGGGGCAAATTGGGACCGGACACGCCGAGTTTTGTCATCGAATCCGATGCGACGATTGTGGCGCCGCTGATGTTCGCGTATATTTTAGGACAGTAGCTACCTCTGCCACGGGCAGGGGGGATGAGAATTCCAGATACGAAACTGCCCAAGTCTATAGGGAGCTAGGCTTAGGTCTTTACGCCGGCGCGGATTTCGAAAAGGGAAGAGACGGACTCTCCGGCATGAATCCGGACAATCGCGTCGGCCAGGAGCGGGGCAACGCAGAGAACCTTGGTGGGGACGCCTGCAATCTCCGTTTGGGGGGTGGTATTCGTGGTGATCAACTCCTTAATTCCGGCCTTCTTGAGGCGCTCCACCGCGATCGGGCTGAGGACCGCGTGGGGAACCCCGACATAAAAATCCTGGGCACCGTGTTTGCGGAGAATTTCCACTGCGGAGACAATCGTCCCGGCGGTCTCGGTGATATCATCGACCAGCAGGACGTTCTTGCCTTTCACATCACCGATCACATGGGTCGCCTCCGTGTCGGTGGCGTTCAGGCGCTTTTTACTCACGATGGCGAGGCCGCAGTCCATCATTTGACCGTAAGCAGCGGCCATCTTCATTCCCCCGATGTCCGGGGTGACCGCCACCAGGTTCGGAATCTTTTTTTCCACAAGGTATTTGTAAAACACCGGTGCGGTGAAGAGATGGTCCACCGGGATGTCGAAGAAGCCCTGGATCTGCTGGGCATGGAGGTCAACCGTCAGAACCCGGTGGACCCCTGCCGCCACCAGCAGGTTGGCGACCAGCTTGGCGGTAATGGGGACACGGGGCTGATCCTTGCGATCCTGGCGGGCGTAGCCGAAGAAGGGGAGAACGGCAGTGATCCGGTAGGCGGAGGCCCGGCGGGCGGCATCCACCATGATGAGAAGCTCCATCAGGTTTTGGTTGGTGGGGGCACACGTGGGCTGGATGATAAAGACATCGTTGCCACGGATGTTGTCCTCGAACTTGACGAAAGTTTCTCCATCAGGAAAGGAGGTGACCGAGGCCCGGCCCAGGGGAATTTTGACCTTCGCGGCAATCCGTTCAGCCAGTTCCCGGTTGGCGTTGCCGGAAAAGATCTGTAGCTGGTTCCCGGAAATCGAGGGCATGGGGTTTTATAGATTCCCCGGCAACGTTGGCAAAGGGGGAAAGGCCGGGTTATTCGCCAAGAATTTTGATGAGCACTCGTTTGGAGCGTTGGCCGTCAAATTCCCCGTAAAAGATCCGTTCCCAGGGGCCAAAATCGAGCCGGCCTGCGGTCACCGCCACGACAACCTCCCGACCCATCAGAGTGCGCTTGAGGTGGGCGTCGGCATTGTCCTCAGCCCCGTTGTGCCGGTATTGGGAATGGGGTTTTTCCGGAGCCAGCTTTTCCAGCCATTTCTCGAAGTCGTCATGCAGGCCGGATTCATCGTCGTTGATGAAGACGGAGGCGGTAATATGCATGGCGTTGACGAGGCACAGTCCTTCCCGGATGCCGGATTCCGCCAGGGCGGACTCCACCTGGGGTGTGATGTTGAGAAGAGCCCGGCGGGTAGCGGTACGGAAAGTAAGTTCCTTGCGGAACGATTTCACTTCTTGGCGGGGGAAAGAGTGTCGAGGGCCTTGAGGACGACCTCGGCCTGATCCTTGGTGGAGGATTTGGCATCCCGCCAAACCAGTTTGCCTTGGTGGAACAGGAAAGCAGATCGCCGGGCGAAACCCAACATTCCCTCAACCCCGAAAGCCCGGATGGCCTTGCCCTCGGAATCGGCCATCAGCGGGTAGGGGAGTTTTTGGTCCGTGACGAACTTCTTCTGGGAATCCGGTTTGTCGGCGCTGATGCCGAGGATTTTCACCCCGCGTTCCTTCAGCCGGGTTTCGGCATCCCTAAGGCTGCAGGCCTGGGCGGTGCAACCGGGGGTGTTGGCCTTGGGGTAAAAAAAGACCAGCAGGTAGCCCTCGGCACCGTAGGCGGCAAGGTCCAGGGGTTTGCCGTCCTGGTCCGGCAAGGTGAGGGCGGGAAGTTGGTCGCCCAGTCTGAGTTCCGCGGCGGACGCCATGAACGGCAAGGCCATCAAGAGGAGGAATGCCCGCAGATGAAAATTCACCGCGTGGCCGGAGCAGGTTGGTAGGAAGACGATTCCATTTTCTTCTTAAAGTCTGCCAGATTGACCCGAGCCTCGGCCAAAGTTTGGCTGCCGGCAAGACGGCGGGCGGCCTGGGAAAGCTCAGGCATCCGGTTGGCCAGAAGATCCTGGAGTTTTTCCGCCGAGGTGCGGGCGGAGGCGAGGTCGTTGGCTGCCAAGGCCTTTTCCACCTTACCAAGAGTGGCTGTGACCGGGCAGATTTCGGAATAGACGGGGCAACTCATGCGGGAAAAGGGGCATCCCTTGAGAAGCAAAAACGCACCCGCAAAGCCAACCGCCCCGGCGACAAGCAGGGGGAGCCAGTTTTGGTAAGGGGAGGAGGGCTTCGAGGGGGAGGATTTTCTGGGGGATTTGGGCATTTGCGAAATATAAAGAAGGGAGCCGAAACAGTCAGGCGGAAAAGATTAAGAAGATGGGAGATGGCAGATAGGAGTTAGGGAAATGATCAATGGATACCCTTCCGTGGGGGTCCTTACTCGTCTTTGGGTTTTTCAGAGATGGTCAGGCGGTATTTGTGGTAGGCTTCAAAGGTCCAGGGAAAGAGTTGCTCCGCAATTTGTCGCATGGCGGCACTGAGTTCCCGGATTTCAAGTTGGGCGTGGTCGTCCTCCCGCAGTTGGAGGAAATGGACAAGATTGTGGAGGTCGCAGTTCACGTAGACCTCCGTGAAGATGCTGACCGGAAGAACCATTCGGGCCAATTCCTTGGCGACGCCCTGCTTCAGGAGGTTCTGATAGGTGGCATAGGCGGAGTCGTTGGAGGCCTTCACTTCTTTGGTGAGGGCAGTGTGATCGAGGGCGGTGGAGGCCTGGCTGCCCTGCTTGTTTTTCGCGTCGGCCGCCCGCCATTGGGTCGGAACGTAGAATTCATCCGCCAGTTCGGAGTAGCGACCGCTCCATTCGTTCAGGCGAAAGGTTCGGTGGCGGACAAACTGCCGCATGATGAAAATCGGCATTTTGATGTTGTAGGTGACGGAACACTGCTCGAACGGACTCGTGTGGCGGTGTTTGTAAAGATAGAGGAGGAGCTTTTTGTCCTGCTCGATCCCTTTGCTGGGGCTTTTGTAGGAAATGCGGGCGGCCTCGACGATGCGAAGATCGGTGCCGAGGTGGTCGACATAGCGGACGTAACCTTGGCCAAGAATGGGAATCGTGCGGCCTTTTTCCATGAAGGGATTATCGAACCCCGTCCGTTCCCATCTGCCGAGTGCAAATGGGGGGTGTTCCGATTAAGTTGTGAAAAGTTTGAGCTGTGCCCGGAGGCGGACAATCCTTTCCCCGGCCTCGCGTTCGATCCGTTTCCACTCCTCCACCTTTTCCGGCGGGGCTTTCGAGGCCATCTTGGGGTCGGCCAGTTTGGCGGCTTCACGGGTCTGGGCGGCCTCGGCGGTGGCGATCTCTTTCTCCAACCGGGCGGTTTCTTTGGCCGGATCGAGCAGGCCTTCCAGCGGAAGGTAAAGGTCACCCCATGGGGTCGGAGTCATGGGAGCCTTGGGAGCTTTCGGGGCTGTCTCCACGGCTCCGCATTGGAGTAGCTTGGCCAGAGTGCGCAGGTCTTCGGGGGAGGGTTGGATTTTGGCGACCAGCAGGTAGCGGAGCTTCGAGGAGCCGGAGAGCCCGAACTCGCCCCGCAAACGACGTCCCGCTTCTGCCACGGCATAGCAGGCCTCGGCCTTCTTCGCTTGGGTCGAGTCCCAGCGGATTCCTCCGGGTTTCGGCCAACCGGCAAACTGGATGGTAGCCTGTCCCAGTCCGAGGGTCAGCCAGAGCTCCTCGGTAATGAAGGGCATGAAGGGGTGGAGATAGCGTAGGATACGGGAGAGCACGAAGTCAGCCGTCGCGAGAGTGCCCGGGCGGGTGGGGGAAGCGGTGTCGGCGAAGTCCGCCTTGGCGGTTTCAATAAAGCGGGCGCAAAACTCGTCCCAGACAAAACCATAAAGAGCCTGGGCGATCTGGCTGAATTCGTAGTTTGCGTACATCTTCTCCAACTCCTGCTCGAGCGCATCGAGCTCGGCGAGAAGATGGTCCGAAAACGGGGTGCGGGGATGTTGGGCGGGGTCGGCTTGGGCATGGCACGGTCCCTGCTGCTGGCGGAAGCGACAGGCGTTCCAGAGCTTGTTGGAAAAATTGCGGCCCTCTTCGATCTGCTTTTCGTCGTAGCGGATATCAACGCCCTGGGGGGCGATTCGAAGAAGACCGAAACGCAGGCCATCGGCCCCGTATTTGGCGATGAGGTCCAGAGGATCGGGCGAGTTGCCCAGCGACTTGGAAAGTTTTCGGCCCTTGGTGTCGCGGATCAGGCCGGTAAAGTAGACGTTCCGGAAGGGGAGTTCCCCCAGGTATTCGAAGCCGGCCATGATCATCCGGGCGACCCAGAAGAAAATAATGTCAGGACCGGTTACGAGGTCGGTGGTGGGGTAGAACTTCTTAAGCTCCGGCGTCTTGGCTGGCCAACCCATGGTGGCGAACGGCCAAAGCCAGGAGGAAAACCAGGTGTCGAGGACATCCGGGTCCTGGGTCCAGTCGGCGCCTGGGGACTCGATTTGGCAGCGGGTCTCCTTTCCACGATACCAGACAGGGATACGGTGGCCCCACCACAACTGGCGACTGATGCACCAGTCCTGGAGGTTGCCCATCCAGTGGTCGTAGACCTTGGTCCAGCGGTCCGGGAAAAAGCGCATCTTGCCCGAGGCGACAACCTCTCGGGATTTCTCCGCGCTCGGGTATTTAAGAAACCACTGCTCGGAAAGGCGGGGCTCGACCGGCACATCGGCGCGTTCGCTATACCCTACCTGGTTGGTATAGGGCTCTTCCTTTTCCAAGCAGCCCAGCTCTTTGAGCTGCTCGGCGGCGGCGGCACGGGCCTTGATCCGGTCCAAGCCCGCTAATTTCTCCCCGGCCGCGGCATTCATGTGTCCACTTTCGTCCATCACTTCAATAGCCGGAAGTTGATGGCGTTGGCCGATGGCAAAGTCGGCCGGGTCGTGGGCGGGGGTCACCTTGAGCACTCCGGTGCCGAACTCCATCTCCACATGGTCATCGCCGACGATGGGGATGCGACGTTGGGACTCGGGCTGTTCCGGGGGCAGGGGACGAAGGGCAAATTTTCCAATCAGCGAGGCATAACGAGGATCGTTGGGATGGACGGCAATGGCCGTATCTCCGGGAATGGTCTCCGGCCGGGTGGTGGCGATGGTGAGAAAACGGTCCTTTTCGCCCTCCACGGCCACCCGGAAGTGCCAAAGGTTTCCCTTTTGTTCTTTCATGATCACTTCCTCGTCGGAAAGCGCGGTGCGGGAGACGGGGCACCAGTTGACCATGCGGCGACCGCGGTAGATGAGGCCCTTTTTGTGAAGATCGATGAAGACCTGCTGAACGCAGGCGGAGTAGGCGGGATCCATGGTGAAGCGTTCGCGGGACCAGTCGCAGGAGGCGCCGAGCTTCTTCAGCTGTTGGATGATGATGCCGCCGTGCTTTTCCTTCCACTGCCAGACCTGTTTGAGGAACTCTTCCCGACCGAGATCGTCGCGATGCTTGATCTTGCCCTCCTTCTTGAGGGTGCGCTCGACCACGGTCTGCGTGGCGATGCCGGCATGATCGGTCCCCGGGAGCCAGAGCACCTCCTTGCCCTGAAGCCGAGCCCGACGGGCCAGGATGTCCTGGATGGTGTTGTTAAGGACGTGGCCAAGGGTGAGGATCCCGGTGACATTCGGGGGAGGAATGACAATGGAGAAAGCCGGCTTGGCGGAGGCGGGGTTGGCCTGGTAATCGCCCCTCTCCGTCCATTGGCGGTAGAGCCGGTCTTCGACCTTGGAGGGATCGTAGGCAGAAGCGAGATCTGGCATGGAGCCGGTAGCTTGCCTTTGGGGAAGGTAATCGAAAAGCCCGAGGAGAGATTAGTCGCCCTGGTCGCCGCCGCCACGCCCGTCGGCTGCGCCGGTGGCGGCTCCGGCGGCCGCTTGGCCAGCCGGGACGAATTGCCACCAAGCCGTTTCATTGATGGCATAAATCGGCTTGTAGTGTTGGATTTTGTCGGCGGTCCAGACGCTCTTGATTTGGTTGTCGAGAATGAAACACTGGCCGGCGGTGATCACGCCGAGAATACAGTGGCCAACACCAAGGTTGAGGTCTTTGACGACTAGGATGCGAAGTTCATCTTGGGTGAAACCCAGCTTTTGAAGGGCGTAGTATTTGGCGATGGCATGGTCCTCGCAATCTCCGCTCACCCGACCCGGCACAATATAGTCAGGGGGCTGGGTAAACTGGACGGGGGTATTCCAAAGATCCGGAACGCCCCAGTTTTTCTGGTCGGGCACATAACGCATCGAGTTGAAGGCCTCGTTGACCTTTTTGATCATTTCCAGTTTGTCGGGGGACTGATTTTTCTGCACGAATTCATCCCAACCTCCGTTAAACGGAGCGTTGACATCGGCTTTTTTGGCAAGCTCCTCCTGAACCTCGGCCAAGATCCCTGTCCATTTGGGAAACTTCTGGATGGGTTGCTGCTGGACCACTTGATACTGCCCGTCCCAGGCGTTGCCAAGGGAGGCAAGTCCCATAAGGGCCAAAATTAGGATAGGGGCCTGCCTCATAAGGAAAGTGTACAGGAATTTCACATCTAGGAAAACCTTGAGCGCGGTAGGGAATCGGGAAATTCTTGCCACTCAACCGGAAAGGAAATCGTCGTGGCTGAATCCAACACCCCTGCTCCCCAAGATCCGTCCAAACTGAAAATCAATACGCCCAAGGTCGATCAGGCTCCTGTGAAGAGACCTTGGAATCTGACAACCATCCTCGCCGTTGTTTTTCTTGCGGTGTTCACGGTGGGGGGGGTGCTGGGAATCCTCCAGTTTGTCAATGCGGAGAAAAAAAGGACCTTGCGGGATTGGCAGACCCAGATGGGTTTGGTGGCGGAGACCCGGGGAGCGGCGGTGGAGACCTGGCTGGCCTCCCAGTTTGACGTTCTCCGGACCATAGCCTCCAACGAGTCGCAAAAAATCTACATCGACACCCTTTTAAATGAGGCGGCGGCGACCGACCAAAAGGAGGGGGCGGAAAATTTCCTGCGCAACTACCTGAAGAAAATGGCCGAGGCCAATACCTTTGTCACCCCTCCCCCGGCGCTGGAAATCAACGCGAATGTGGTGCGGGAGGGGATCGCCGGCATCGCAGTGGTGGCTCCGAGCGGTCAGATTCTGGTGGCCAGTGAATTTCTCCCCGCCCTGAAGGAGGACGGTTTCATTGATGTGTTAAAGGAGAATGCTGCCCGGCAGAGGGGGTTGTGGAATATGCGTCTGGATGGAGAGGGACAGCCCAGCCTTGGGTTTATTGTGCCGATCTACCCGGTGGACGCGGCCGACAATGCCAAACCGATCGCTTATGTGGTTGGGCTGAAGCAGGTGGCCAAGGAGTTGTTCCCGCTGATGTCCCAGCCCGGGGAAACCCTTAAGAGCGGCGAAAATTACCTTGTCCAAGCCAAGCCCGGCACCTCCGGTAACACGGTGCAGTTCCTCACGCCCCGGAGGGAGCCGCTTCCCAACGGCACCAAGCCGATGACCAATGATTCCCCGAATGACCCCGAAAACTCGGCCGCGGCGTTCGCCCTTAAGATGCCGGGGGCCTTCGGGATCCGTCCCAGCTACGCCAATGTGCCCAGCCTTGTGCTTGGCCGAAAGATTGCCGGAACGCCTTGGGTGGTGGTGCGCACCGCCTCCTCCGAAGAGGCCCTGGGGCCGGCAGAAAAACGTCAAACCATGATGGTGATCGGGTTTATCCTGGTGCTGGGATTGGCCTCGGTCTCCATGGGGGTGGCGTGGAAGCATGGGGCGGAGATCCGCGCCTCCGCGGAGGCCCAGCGGTTAAAGATCGCGGCAGAGCGGTTCACTGGGTTTTCCAAGTTCCTCCGGGTCATTACCGATAACCAGCCCACGGCGATTGCGGCGGTGGATGGGGGCGGTAAGTATAGCTTCGCCAACCGCACCCTTGCGGAAGCGGCCGGAATCACGCCGGAAGAGGTGGCCGGCAAAACCATGCCTGCGGTGATCGGGCCGGTCCGGGCGGCGGCCTACCAAAAGATCAACAAACAGGTGATCGATGATCTTTACCCCGGTTGGCCGGCGGATCGGACGGAAGGCAAGTGGCAGCCCCAGAAGGGGAGGTTTGAGTTCGAGGAGGGTGGCAAGAAGAAGTACACCAAGACCGATCACATTCCGCTGCGGGCCGACCGGGATCATCCTCCGGGTGTTCTACTAATCGAGCAGGACATCACCGAGTTCATCGTGGAGCGAGAGAAGCGGGAACGGATGTTCCGCGGTCTGATTGAGGCCTTCGTCGGCGAGGTGGACAGCCGGCAGGCGCAGGCCGCCCGCACCAACGCGCGGTTGATCGGCCGGATCGCCCGTGGGGCGGCGGAAGAGATGGGATTAAGTCCGATCGATGCCGAAACCTCGGAATTGGCGGGAGAACTGCTGAATTTAGGGACGGTTTCCCTGCCTGAGGGCGTGGTTTCAAAGGGCGGGGGACGCAATGAGGATGAAAAACGCCGGATGCGGGAGGCGATCCTTCGCAGTGCCGATTTGATCGGGAATCTGGAGTTCCAAGGGCCGGTCGCGGAGACAATCCGTCAGGCGCAGGAGCGGGCGGACGGCAGTGGCTTCCCGAACCGGCTGGCCGGAGATGCGATCCTGCCTTCGGCCAAGGTGGTGGCGGCGGCGAAGCGGTTGGTGGACCTGATCCAGGGCCAGGAAGGCCCGGCCCAGTCGCTGGATCAGGCTCTGCGCACGGTGATGAGCGAGGCGGGGGCGTCCCTGGACCGCGGGGCCGTGGCGGCGATGGTCGATTTCCTCGACAACCGTGGCGGCCGCAAGAAGGTCGGGCTCGCCTAATCCGGAATCAGGCTCTGCTCGACGGTGTCGTCGAAGCGGAGGTTGAGAAGCTTCCAGTCGGCGCCCACGGGCATGTAGTAGACAAACTGCCAGCGGAGCGGCTTCTTGGTGTGGAAGCTGATGTAGGTGAGGTAGATCACCCGGGTGCCCACGGGGCGCTGGTCGTAAAGCTCCACCCCTTGGAGAGGTCCGAAAACCTCGAGACCCTTGCGGATGTTTTCCACAAATTCCGGCACGGCAGCCGGATCGGAAAGGGAAGGGTTGTTGGCGACGAGGGCCCGAAAACTTTCATCGATCTTTCCGCCCTGAATTCCGTTGAAGAAGGCGTCCAACTGTTTCTGCACGGCGGCCGGGGGCGGCTTGGCGCTGGGATTGCGGGGCAGGAGTTGGGGAATCAGCGTGTTGACCCGGGGAAGGTTATTGGTGGATTTCTCTTTTTCCTTGTCCTTGGCGGCTGAGGCGGAGACCACGGTGATCAGAAGCAGAAGGGCGGGGAGATGGTTCATGCGAGGAGTGTTCGAATCCTTTCGATTCCATTCTGCAGGATAGGCTCGCCGTGGGCAAAAAAGATTCTGCGGACGGGAAGATCCAAAAGTTTCCCAAGACTTTTTCTGAGTAGAAAGGGATCGGTGCAGTACTTGTCTGGCAGGGGCATGAGGCCGTGGGGAGCAAGGTTAACCAAGGCATCCCCCACCACCAACGACCTAGTGGGATTGTGAAAAAAGGCGGTTTCGCCCTCGCTGGCGCCGGGCAAGGGGATGGAGGAAAACCCTTGAGGTTCTTTGGATATCTTGGCCCCCAACTTGCATAGACCTTCACAGACGCGGTCGTGGTTGCCGTTGGTGCGCACGATCCGGATCGGACCTTGGGGCCAAGGAGATTCCTTGGGCCAATCGATCGGATCAAACAGAGTTGTTCCTTGTGGATCCGTAAAACCGGTGGACCAGAGCTCCGCCTTGCAGGCGGGGTCGTAAGCATGCCAGGTAAAGAAGCCTTCGCCGTGGGGCGTGACCGGACCCGGGGAAAGGCTCAAGACTCTATTTCTTCAGCGTGGCGGCGTACTGGCTGGCGGAAAGGAGGTGGTCCGTCGAGAGGGAGGCGGGCTTTATCCGGAACAACCAACCGTTGGTGTAGGGTTCGCGGTTGATGAGACCGGGATCGGAGGAAAGGGCGGCATTGGCCTCGGTGACTTCCCCGCCGACGGGGGCGTAGATATCGGAGGCGGCCTTGACGCTTTCCACCGTGGCGATGACGTCGCCCGGGTTCACCTTTTTCCCGGGCTTGGGCAGGTCGACAAAGACGACATCGTTGAGCTCGGTCTGGGCGTGATCGGTGATCCCGACGGTGGCCCGGTCCTTTTCCATGCGGATCCACTCATGGCTCTTGGCGTAGCGGAGGTCGTCTGGGGTATTCATCGGTTTTGCAGGAATTTTCTTTTGGCAACCTTGGCAGGCACCCGGCGTCCGCGCACTTCAAATTCAACCGGTTGTCCCAAGGCGGGAGCCGGGGCGTCCACCAGGGCCAGGGCGATGCCGTATCCGAGGGTGGGAGAGGGGAGTCCGCTGGTGATTTCCCCGATCTGTTTTTCCCCGTGAAAGACGGGATAGCCATGGCGAGGCGGAGCCTGACCAGGCTCCCCCACAAGTCCCACGGTGACCCGCGGGGGGCCAATCTTTTTTTGGTTTTCCAAAACGGAGCGACCAGGAAACGCACGCGGGCGGGTCACGTCGACAAAGAAGCCCATGCCCGCCTCCACGGGGTTGATGTCATAGGAAAGATCCTGACCGTTGAGGGGAAGACCGGCCTCCAGACGGAGGCTGTCCCGTGCGCCCAGACCGCAAGGCAGCAGGCCGTCCGGCTTCCCGACTTCGAGGAGGCGGGCCCAAACTTTTGGGCCGGTTTTCAGGTCGGTGAAAATTTCAAAACCGTCCTCGCCGGTGTAACCGGTCCGGGCCACCAGGGCATCGCCACTCTCTAGCTTGGCGCGAACGATCCGGTTGCGCTCCGGCAGGGCGAGTCCAGTCGGCATGAGTTTCGCCAGCACCGCGGCGGCTTTGGGCCCCTGGAGGGCCATGCCCACGGCGGATCCCGGAGAACCGGTAAAGCGCGCCCCCGGCCCCTCTTTCTTTTTAAGTAAATCCTGCACCTCTCGGTGGCGCGAGGCGTTGACGACGAGAAAAAACTCCTCGGATCCCAAACGGTAAAGAAAAAGGTCGTCGATCACCCCGCCTCGGTCGTTGGGGAGAAAGGAGTAGTGCCCCTCACCTTCGGTCAGTTTGGCGGGATCGTTGGCGAGAAGGTTTTCCAGGCAGGTGAGGATGCCGGGGCCTTGGGCGCGGATTTGGCCCATGTGGGAGATGTCGAACAATCCGGCGGCCTGGCGAGTGGCGTGATGTTCCTGGAGTAGCCCGGAGAACTGCACCGGCAGGTTCCAACCCGCGAAGGGGATCATCCGGGCTCCAGCAGTTTGGTGGCAGGAGGCGAGAGGGGATTCGGCGACCGATCCGGACATGGGAGCAAACCATAATGAAGGGCACGGGGGAGTCAACGATCTGGCCGATCGGAGGGGTTGGCGGTAAACCATTCTGATGCCGAACCCCCGGATGCGCCTGCTGGACCTCATGCGGCAGACGGAAGATCCCCGCGTCATCAATCTGGCGGCGGGCATCCCGTCTCCGGATTTTTTACCGCTCGACGCCCTTAAGACGGCACTGGAGCAGGAAGTGGCCAGCCAGGCGCGGGCGATGTTCAGCTATCACCGTCCCGAAGGAGCGGCCCCCCTGCGGGAGGCCATATGCGACTATTTGGGGCAACGGGCAATTTTGGCCAAGCCGGAGGAGGTATTGGTGACGGTTGGTTGTTCCGGCGCGCTGGCTTCGGTCATCGGCACGGTGTTGCGAAAAGGGGACACAGTGGTCGTTGAGGCACCGGCATATTATGGGCTTCTCGAGTTATTGGGGGCGGCGGGGGTGAAGTTCCGGCCGGTGCCCACCGCGGTGGGACAGGAGCCGGATCCGAAACGCTGGGAGAAGGCCATCCGGGCCACGCCCAAGCCAAAGCTGGTGGTGGTGACCTCGAGCCTTTCCAATCCAAGCGGGGCAACGTTGCCCGAGGAGTGGCGACCCAAGTTGGTGGAGATTTGCCGAAAGGCCAAGGTGCCGATTTTGGAGGACGACATTTACGGGGATCTGCTGGGGCAGAATCGGCCGAAGCCCCTCCGCGCCTTTGACGACGGGAAAACCGTGTTGTTGGCGACGAGCTTTTCCAAGACGGTGGCTCCGGGTCTGCGGATTGGGTTCAGCCTGCCGGGTGCCTGGATGGAAGCAGCGGCGGACCGACAGTGCCGGCAGTCGATCCATGGGGCGGTGCCCCCGGAATACCTAACGGCGGCTTTTTTGCGTTCCGGCCGATTGCGGGGTCATTTGGAGATGCTGAAGACCGTCTATGAAAAGCGCCGCGAGCTAG
>Ga0214917_10003527_pt1 | contig 17986 bp, 11 predicted proteins | sample LL_1208_BB_MetaG_FD_177983 | JGI IMG/M metagenome (GOLD analysis project Ga0214917, IMG submission 177983) | Freshwater microbial communities from Lake Lanier, Atlanta, Georgia, United States - LL_1208_BB | ecosystem: Environmental > Aquatic > Freshwater > Lake | place: USA: Georgia | collected...
CGCAACTACTCAGGCTTCCCAGACGCTGGTTGTATCGATGTGCCTCACAGGCGCAAGAACTTTTTTGGAGGACGTAGGTTCGGACACAGCAGACGAAGGCCGCTTAAGTTCCTTGGGCGCAAACCCCCTGCACTCATTGCCATCCGCAAGTTTGACCTCATACGAGGGCAACATCCTGCTTTTAAACCCCATCATTTGACAGGCATAGGGTTTGGAAGGATCCCAACTGATTTTGAAATACACACATTTCCAACAATCAGGTCGGTTTCGATCTTCGGGTTCTTGGACAGGCATGATTTCAATCATCCATCAAAAACATAGATTCATACATCTTTTTGTGATTGAAATCAGCCCTGCAACAATTTCAGCACTGACTGCTGGCTGGTATTGGCTTGTGCCAACACCGCAGTAGCCGCCTGCTGCATGATTTGTGTCTTGGCCAACTCGGTGGAAGCAGATGCATAGTCCGAGTCTTCGATCTGGCTGCGAGACGCAGACAAATTCATCGACACATTGGTCAAGTTGTTGATGACGTGGTCAAGTCGGTTCATCACCGCACCCATGGTTGCACGGGTTTGGTTGACCTTGTCCATGGCCACATCCAATTTCTTCAACACCTCTTGGGCTGCAGCACTGGAGCTGATGAAAGTACGCGTCAGCGCTTTACCTTGTAAATTAGGACCACCTGGTTCAGCAACAGGAACGTCTGCACCTGGGGGCATGGGGTCAAGGTCAGCATCCCAAGTGATTTCACCTGTGATGGGACCGCCTTTACCAAAGTCAGCCAAATCAATGGTGATTTTTTGACCTTCGTTGGCACCTACCTGGAAAGCCAAACGGCCTGTGCGCGGAGGTGACATTTTGGAAGTAGCTTCGTTCACCACACCACCAAAGGTGCCTTGTGAAAAGCCCAAGTTGAGGAAGTTGGCCTCATCTTTAAAACCGTTACTACCAGGTTCCACCTTGATGGCTTTTTCCGATTGCAATGAAACAGAGGCATACACTGTGGCGGCACTGGTGGTGTTGATATTGCCACCTGTAATCGCTGACACGCCATCAGGTGTGTGAGTGACCGTACCTTCTCCTAAGCCAAAACTACCTGCATTGACGACGGTACTGTCAAACCAAACCGATACATTGCGTCCGTCAACAGCTTGTAGCGTCACGCCACCATTGCCATTGTCTGTGGCGTCCACACCAATCAAACCTGCGTTGGCATGAATAGCCTCCACCACTGCCGCACGGCGTTCCGCCTGTGTTTGCGACGTGCTCATGGTGATGGGGATATTTTTACCGTTGATGAACAAGGACACGGTGCTGTCTGCAGAGGCTGCCAACGTGGCCGCTAATGGCAAGCCTGTGTCAGTCACATCACCATTGATTTTCACGGGTACGGGTACAGCTGTTACGCCGGTTAACGCGGTACTGGCGTTGATAGCGGATGCCGTGGCAATACCACTGGCTTCAGCTTTGCTGGACAAACTTTGAGTCACTGACAAGGTATCATCTGATGGCATGGCGGGGCGAATAGCGACACCGTTGATCATCAAGTCATTGATACCCAAGCTCTTGACATCGCTGGCTGCGGTAGCCTGAGGACGCAGCTTGGTAGTAACAGTGCTCAGTGTTTGGCTGTTGTAGTTAACAGTTTCCAAACCTGCGCGATGAATGTCACCATAGGTGGCTGTGGTGATATTGATAGGAACTTCAACCATGCTCTCAAGTGAGAAGGTACCCGTTTGAACACCTTGCTTCAAACCTGTGAGGCGAGCAAAATCGGCGTCGGTACTGGCTGTGTTGAAAGTCACTTCAATGTTGCGACCATCATCTGCGACCAACATAATGCCTTTGCTGTCTGTCAGTGAGTCGATTGCGCGGATGCCTGTTTGTGCAGAAATAAAGTTGATTGCATTAACAGCTGCAATACGCGAGTCGCGGGGGTTATCCAGCACGGTGTTGATCATGGGCGTTGTAAAGCCATTGATCATCAACGTGCCTTTGGCTTGTCCTGTACCCGACATGGCCGAACCGGTCATCAAAGTTGGATTGACCGTGGCGTGAACACCGGTTGCCACGGTTTTTTCATTGATGGCAGCAGCCTTGGCAATCGCACTGGCGATTTGGTTACCTGTTTGGGGTGACAACGTATCGTCGGCTTCACGTGAGGCACCAATGGGAATGTCGTTAATGATGACATCGCTGGCATACATTTGCTCAAGTCCCGGCAAGGTTCGACCAATGGTCAAACCCACCACATCACCCGAGGCGAAGTTAGCCGCAGTTGCCGTGGAGTCTTGTTGTGTCAGTGTGACGTTGCCACCTGACAAGATATTGATACCAGCTCGCTCTAACAGCGTTTTATCAATGGTGATGACGCCTGATGCAATCGTGATGGCGTTATTGACATTCAAGTCAAAAATTTGACCATCTTCCAAGGTGAACGTCGCTGAAGCAAGACTGCTGTCGCCACCAGCCACGATAGACAATGCGCCAGATTTCGAGAAACTTCCATCACCACCAAGGTAAATGCCGCCACCGACTGCACCTTGTTTGTTATCTGGTGTGGAAACTGTAGGTGTCAAAGCTATTTGACCGCCTGAAACAGTTGTACCACTGGTCACCACAATGTCTGTTGCCGTGTTGAACAAGGTTGTGCTGGTGAACGTCACATTGCTGCTAGCAGTCTTGGGGCCTGAATTGAAATCAGCCAATGTACCGCTGTAAGTACCTTTGGTACTGGGGCCTGTGGTGGCACCGTCTGCCAAATTGGCAAATGCCTCGGCAACTTCTGCACCACTGTTAGCCACTGTGGCTGTATAGGTCAACCCTGCAACGGTGATTGTTTGGCCTTTACTCATGGCAGGGAAAGTCAACACAGACTCCTCTGTCATGCCCAGGCCGTTAGTACCGTTGGTATTGGTCACGCTCAATGCGGTACCGGTTGTGGTGTAGGTTAGGTTGGTGACGTTGGAATAGCTGGTGTCGCTGGTGAACGTCAAAACATCGACGGTATTTGCGCCAGTGCTAAAGCCTGTCAAAGTGCCTTCCATGGTGCCGTTAGGAATCTGTCCAGCGGGCACATCGGCGGCCGCTGTGTCTGCGGCTAAATTAGCAAACGCTGCGGCAACTTCTTCTGCAGTGGTCACGGCTGTGGCTGTGTAAGTAAGACCACCAACAGTAACGGTTTCGCCAACAGCTAAGTCTTGGAAAGTTACATCCGCTGTTTCAGTTGATTTGTTGTCCAGCACAGTCACCGATGTCGTACTAGGCAGACCTGCAGTCACTTTAATGTCTGCGGTTGAACTGGGCTCAGAGATGGTTTTGTAAACCGGCTTGATACCTACACGCTCACCTGTACTGCCATTCAATACAGGGAAACCATTCCACTCTGTATTTTCTGCAATTTGAACAATTTGCTTCTTGAGTTGTTGGAACTCTAAGTCCAAGTAACTGCGTTGCTCGTTGTTATTGGTGTCGTTGGAGGCTTGGATGGCCAACTCACGCATGCGTTGCAGCATGTCGGTGATTTCGTTGGTTGCACCTTCAGCGGTTTGTATCAATGTGATCGCGTCACCCGCATTACGAACAGCTTGGTTCAAGCTGCGTATTTGGTGGGTCATGCGAGTGGCAATGGCCATACCGGCGGCATCGTCGCGTGACGAGTTAATGCGCTTGCCTGTCGACAATTGCTGCATGGACACCTGCTGATTACGCTCGGTGGCTCTTAATGCTGCTTGCGAGAACAGCGCTTTGACGTTGGTATTGATCACTGCCATTTTGGTATCTCCTGACTAATTTGAGTCAATCTTTCAAGGTGGTTATGCAAGTCCTGTGCCATCTCTACAAATCTTCTTTGCATGCACCTGGACGACTATCAAATTCAGTTAAGTCTTCAGTTTTCTGTTGGTGTTGTTAACACTGTTGAGAGCTGCGGCAATCTGTTGCCACGGCCACCTCAATCAATGCTCGGTGGTTTGATGGACCACAGCAGAATTGCTGAAGTCTTGCAAAATCAAACTCTCGGCGGTCAGTTCAATTTGGTCTGGGTATTTCTTCAAACCTTCATTGACAACAGCCAAGGCGCGTACAGGCTCCAAGTTGCAACGCAAAGCTCTTACCAACATGACATAGGTAAAAGGCGGTGTGTTCTCACCTTGGATGGCTTTCAAGGACTCAATCAGGTCAACCGCCTGAGCCCACTCTTGGCGCATCAAAGACAGCAAGCCAGTGATGGCAAGAATGTCTTCACTGTCGGGGTACAAACTCAAACCTGCGTCACCCAAAGCGATGGCCAACGCATCTTTGCCTTCAGAAACCAAACTTTGAATGGCTTCACGAATTTCTGCTGGCTTGAAACGTGATACTTCACGATCGCTCAACATACGGCCAACTTCAGCGTTGGTGATCATTTCTTTGGCTAAAACAGTCATGTGGAACTCCTGATAATGAATGAATGTGCATTTCTGGCTTTGTGCCATGCAGCCTATGAAGCAAAGACGATGCCAACTATTTTTTCTGTATCAGAAGCAGTGATCTAGACCTATTAACGTTTATTTAAATACGCATAAATCTGCCTTTTATTTTTTTATATAACTATTAATATGTATTAACGAGTTCCTGCCGTATTTCGCCGCAACCCTCGGCATAAGATGAAAACAAGCGGCAAGAACCTGTCGAGCAATTGACAAAAGTTGCCGTTTTTCAATCGATGCCCTGCGTGTACTAAAGCAAACGCCTTGGTGATCGGCATGTTTCTATATAGGTAGCCATGCTGCATACGACCCTGGACGGCAAAGGTTTGCCACCTACAAATAATGGAACATATTTTGCTTAATACCTTGCTGATTTCATACCCAATGCATTCATAACCAGAGGCACCCATGTCGCTCTACGCTGAAATTACCCAATCCTCTATGGATTTCAATGCCTTTGAGCAGTTAGAAATCCAACGCTTTTCTGCGGAAGAGATTCTTCAAACCATCAAGGGTTTGATGGGACAAACACAGTTCAAACAACTGTCTCGTGCATTAGGTGAAGCTGGTTTAGCGATTTACCCACAAGATGAAGAACTGCTTACTGTCAATGCATTGATGGCCATGTTGGATAAAAACTGGGACCATGTGTTTGAGTTAATGCAGCCTCTGATTGAATTAAGAGGTGATCGTAATTCAGCCCAGTCATACATTATTTTTGTAAGAGCACTGACCAAGCGCCTAGATTACGACAAAGCATGGTTAACAGTCAATCAAGCCCTGAAACAGTATCCTGACGACGAAACGCTTCAAACATTGCATTTAGATATTGCTGAATGCATTTTTCACGCTCAACTGTCTAAACATCCACAGTGAGGTCAGTGTGAACTCAAGATTACCTGAAACGGCCATGGCAATCGCAGACAACAATACGGCAGCCATACCGCTTGACCATTGGCAAAACTACATCAAGCTGGCCAAGCTTGGACTTTTGCGATTGGATCAGCTGTTTCAAAAAGCCAAATCGCTGGATGAGTCTGGTGAAAGTGATATTGCATTGGCGCTGTACCAAGCCTATATCTCGAATGAAAAATCTGAAAAGCGGCACATGGCGCTGTACAACTACGGCGCATTGCAGCAAGCTCAAAAAGACATAGAAGGTGCGGAAGCCAGTTACCGCGCCTGTATTGCGCTTGAGCCCAGCTTAGGACAAGCAATTGTGAATTTAGGTTTGCTGCTGGAACGCTCACAGCGCAAGCAAGAGGCACTGGTTCAATGGCACCGGATTGCGGATGCACCGGCCAACGGGCCAAAGTACGACACCGAAATGCAAACCATGGCACTCAACCATATTGGTCGTGTCTATGAAAACCACAAACAATATGACGCAGCAGAAAAAGCTTTAGAGCGCAGCCTGTTACTGAACCCCAAGCAAACAGGTGTGCTGCAGCATTGGATTCATATTCGACAAAAATCCTGTGCTTGGCCTATTTACAAAGATCTTCCAGGCATCACGCAGCACGAAATGCTGATGGCCACATCACCACTGGCCATGCTGGCTTTGACAGATGACCCGGTTCAGCTGTTGCTGACTGCACATGCATTTGTGGGACGTACCTACGGGTTCAAAGAAGAGTTTTTGTGCAAAGGTAAAACCTATTCGCATGAGAAATTGAGAATAGGTTATGTGTCGGGTGACATGTGTACCCATGCAGTAGGTCTGTTGCTCGACAAAGTATTTGATAACCACGACCGCTCAAAGGTTGAACTCTATGCATACGACTTCAGCCCTGAAGACGGTACTGCCGTCCGTGCGCATTTGAAAAAGGCGTTTCACAAGCTTCACAGCATCCATGCATTGAATGACCGGCAAGTCGCTGAATTGGTGTTGGCAGATGAAATCGATGTCCTTATTGACCTGCATGGCTTGAGTTCAGGCGCCAGACCTGGGATTTTTGCCCTGCATCCCGCCCCCAAACAAGGTACTTACCTGGGGTTCATTGGCACGACAGGTATGCCGTGGTTTGACTTTGTCATTGCAGATGCCTATGTCATGCCTCCAGAGCTCACCCGGTATTTCACTGAAAAACCACTTTACGTGGAAGGGAGTTTCATTCCCTTGACCCATCAATCTGTCCACACCGATAAACCAGAAAGAAGTCAATACCACTTACCGAAAGAGGCTTTTGTCATGGCTGCTTTTGGCAATGTTTACAAAATCACTTCGGACATGTTCGACACATGGCTAGAGATACTGAAAAACGCACCCCATGCCGTTTTATGGTTGATCGACGACAACCCCATCACCACACAAAATTTAAAAACCTATGCGGGTTTAAAGTCAGTCAATACGGATCAAATCATTTTTTCGCCCAGAAGTTCGCACAGCGAATACAAACAAAAACTGTTGTTGGCAGACTTATTTTTGGATTCATTTCCCTATAACTGTGGTTCTACCTCGAATGATGTGATTTCCATGGGAATTCCCATGATCACCCTCTCAGGCCGCAGCATGGTGTCACGAATGGGTGGATCCATTCTGAAAACCATTGGCATGGATGACATGATTTGCAATACGCATGAGGAATATAGAAAGAAGACCCTGGCATTGATTCGCATGAAAATGCACCGCGATCAGCCCAGAAAATTGACACCTCAAATTGCTCCATCTTTAGAACAATCGCTGCTGGAGCCAAATAAGTGACTGTTAAAACACGTATTTACCAAATATGCTACTCACAGGAAACATTCAACCAAGTTCCTGAGGGATTTTTGGCATTGGATTATTTATCCAATGACAGACCTGACTGGCGTGAATTTTGGCCTATCAGAGAATTTTTGAAAAATAACCATTTATCTGAAAATGTAATGTATGGTTTTTTTTCGCCCAGATTTTTTGAAAAAACCAAATTGAACCACGAATCAATTCAGCAGTATCTATCAGCCAACTATACCAATGAAGATATTGTGACGTTCAGTCCTTTTTGGGATTTGGGGTCTATATTTCAAAATATTTTTGAACAAGGTGATTTTTTTCATGGTGGACTTTTGAAAGTATTTCAAGAGTTTGCCAATCAATACCTTTCTGGTTTTGAAATGAATAACCTATATACTCATAGTAAAAACAATATATTTTGCAACTATTTCATTGCCAACTCTAAATTTTGGAATGAATGGCTCAAAGTTGCAGATTTATTGTATGCCGCCAGTGACGATCCCCAATCATCGTTGCACGCCGCCATGAATAAAGATACCAATTACGACGGGTATCAATTACCAATGAAGATTTTTATTCAAGAACGTCTGGCGACTTATTGCCTGTTGAGTCAACCCAGCATCAAGGCATTGAATTACAGCACTTTTTTAACCTGTGCATCCAACACCCCTTTCAGCCGTTTAGCCAAAGAAGCCATTTACTGTGATGCGCTCAAGATTGCCTACGGAGAAACAGGTTATCAACATTTTCACAGTGAATTTGTAGCCATCAGAAACGACATCATCGCCAAGTTATCTGCAGGTAAATGATATGAAACTTGCGGTTGTCAGCATACAAAGGAACAGAGCCAAGTGGCTGAAGGAATGGGTTTTGTTCCATCACTTGGTAGGTGTTTCTAGTTTTTATATGTACTTGCACAAGTGCACTGACAATTCAAAGGAAGTATTGGCCACTTTATCCAAAGACATGGATATCAAGATTCACATCGTCAATGATGACTTGTATCAACCTCAATTGGCCAGTTTTAACCATGCCTATCAAACTTACGGTAATACAGCCGATTGGTTGGCTTTCATAGATGGTGACGAGTTTTTATACCCCACAAATACTGAAAGCCTGCTAGATGTATTGGCGCAGTACCAATATGCAGACATGTCCGCCTTAGGTGTTTATTGGCAATGTTTTGGCAGTAATGGGCATGTTCAAGATCCCAATGGACTGATTATTTCCAACTACACCAGACGTGCGCCCCTGAGTTTTGAATCCAATGCTCATATCAAAAGTATTGTCAGAGGATTCCAAGGCAAGCATTGTCAGGCAGGTCCTAATTCACACATGTTCAATACAATTTTGGGAACACGTGATGAATTGGGAAGGCCTATTCAATTTGGACTGACCAGTTACCAACCCAGCTACCAGCATCTATGCATCAATCACTACGCGTGCCAAAGCTATGATTTTTATAAAACCTTCAAAATGAACAGTGGTGCAGCAGATGCAGGTGCCAATTTAATTCGACCTGAAAGTTGGTGGACAACTTACGACAGGAACGAAGAGGAAGACAAGCATATTTTGCGTTTTGAAAAACAAGTACAGAATTTAATTGAAGTAGGAATTGAACCATGAATGCTGAAAACTTTATTGAATACTTTAACAAAGGGGACTTCCAAAACTGTCTGCCTTACATCCATCAATTTCAGCATCAGGATCATTATGTATCTGCCTATGTGAAAAACATTGTCTTTTACCAAACTGGTAACTTGCCACAAGCGTTTGATATAGCTTCAGAATACAAAGATGTGGATGGCATTCATCAATCGGTTTTTAAGAACATCCATGATGAAATTGAAAATCTTTACCCTATTCCATCATTGGCACTGAATTCAATCAATTCAACCACCCGTGTGATCAAAATAGGTGGCGGCGCCAGATGGATTGATACAACGCTGGAAAAAAGCCAATGTCGCGTAACTTCCATGGACTCTGAGTCAGAACGACTAGGCTTTTCGATGGATCCTGACCTGTTAAGTGATTTTCACCACATTGGCGAGTTACCAAAAGACAGTTACGACTGGGTGATCTCCAGTCATGTGATTGAGCATCTTGAAAATCCAATCAAAGCCTTGTTAGGATCGCATAAGGTATTGAAATCTGAAGGTTATATTTATTCAGTTCTGCCGCTTTACACCCAAACCTTTGATAAGCATAGACAGGTAACTTCACTCCAATATCTGATTGAGGATTATGAATCCAATAAAGCAGGCGCAGACTGGGTACATATTGATGAATTCATTCGTCAATATGACTGTGATTCTGATTTGGTATTCAAGGGTGATAGAAAGAAATGGCTAGAAAATTTCATATTGAAACCTGACCGACATACCCACTACCATGTATTTGACTTGGCACTCGTATTTGCCATGCACGGATACTGTGGCTTTAAATGCATCAGTATCAAGGAGTTAGGAAACTCGATCCATTATGTTGGCATCAAACCAGGCCATTCAACATGATGAAGCAAACTGCTCCTACCGATATCTATAACCAGGATTTATTTAACCTGATTCCGGATAATTTATCTTCTATCATTGAAATTGGCAGCGGTAGTGGCGCACTGGCCAAAGCGATTAAACACAGATCACCCCAGACTCAGTATATTGGCGTGGAAATTGTGGATGAATATGCCGTATTGTCGAAACGATATTGCGACAAAGTACTGATCGATAATATTGAAAAACCCAGCCTTGAGCTCACCAGTTTGCTTCAAAATGCATCAGCCATCGTTTTCAGTGATGTTTTAGAGCATTTGTATAACCCGTGGCAAACACTGCAATCCCTGAGCACGCTGATTCCTAAAGATTGTTCAATATTTGCCTCTATTCCCAATATCCAACATTGGAGTGTTATTTTTGGATTGATTTCAGGCAATTTCAATTACGCCGATTCCGGTTTATTAGACAGAACACATCTTCGGTTCTTTACAAAATCAACCATCATGTCACTTTTTAATCAGAGTGGATTTGCGGTCTCATCGATTTCCCCACGTATATTCAACTTCCCGGATCAGGAAAAATACCTCAGCCTCATCAAACAAGTAGCGGAGCAGTTGCAAATTGACGGGACGAAGTCAGTCGTTGAATCTGCTGCTTTTCAGTACACCGTCCATGCTGTACCTCATCCATAAATCAACATGTTGAAAACGATCAAACCTAAATTAGTCATCTACACCACTTTGCTTGGTGATAAAGAGCCACTGGGTGATCCCTTGTCTGAAATCACAGACCTTGATACTGACTTAGACATCAGCTACGTGTGTTTTACGGATTCTCAGTTGTTGACATCCGACACATGGGAAATGAAATCATTGGATTTACATTTTCTATCTACTGACAAAATGTGTCGGCAAGCAAAAGCATTGCCGCATCTCTTTTTTCCTGAATACCAATATAGCTTATGGATAGATAATATCGTCAAGCTGAAAAGATTACCCAAATTATCAGATCTGGAAACCAAGCATAAGTATTTATTCAAGCTTTTTCTTCACTCCGGTAGATCCAGTTTGTTTGAGGAAGCATGTGCCATTCATGGACTGGGTTATGAATCATCTGAAACGCTGCTCAATCAAATTGAACATTATTCGAAATTCATCAACTTATCATCTGTAGCGCCCTTGAGCACTACGACTGTGATATTCAGAGAGCATCACCATCCTTCTGTCATCAAATTTGGTCAGACTTGGTGGTCGCATATTCTGAACTTCAGCAAACGAGATCAGCTTTCTTTTGATTTTGTTCGAGTACTTTTGCACACACAGGTAGATTACCTTGAAGGCACCAAGATGAACAATGATCTTGTTTATCCTCAAGAAAATTTTTCCTCGTCCAGGGTGCTTGCCAATTTTGACGAACGAAAGTACAGCTACATACACGACATTCCTCAATCTGAGGCCGGCAAATCAAAGGAGTTGTATTTCAATTCGTCACCTGATATGCAACGCTCAAACAGGTATGCCAGAAGAAATTCATCACTTTCATTGATATTGAATCTTTCCCACTCTGGCATGACTTCCAGGTTTTCACCACGAAGAAATATTGAAGCATTTTTAGAATCTAAACTCACGTCTTTTGTAAACCAAACATCCAATGCTTTGGTCATCTCAGATTCAACAATACCTGCAAAAATTCCTCAATACTCCAAAGAGGAGATTCATAACTTTAAGAAAGCATGCCAAATATATCTATCGAATTCATTCATCACTGATACATCGAATTTAGAATTGACTGATACACAGGGCACTGACTCGAAATACATTAGTTTTGACATGGTTTTTATTTTTAATCTGTCTAGCCAATCTGTTTTCAATACACTGCCATCAGTACTTGCAAAAATGAACAGCACCAAAGCCAGTTTGATTTATTTTGCGTCAGAAACAATCGACTTGAAAACCATCACCCATGCTTTGTCCACCATGGATAAAAAGATCCAAGTTTCACTCACAGGCTTTTTCAATGAATTAACTGGTGAATACATTGATAACTCAATAGTGAGTCTTCAGTGGTAATCTATTCTCAGTTTAATTTGAATTTGGTGGCAATCGTATCGCTGTTACTGTATTTCACAACATGGTAGCCGTGTTGAGCTAAATGCTTGTGCAATTCATTTTCTTTTTGCTCAGACAGGTGAATGTGTTCGAAATTAATCAGCAGTGGTGTATTTCTCCCAATATCACTTGCATAAATAATCTCATCATCCATACCTTCGGTATCGATTTGTAAGATATGTATTTTCCTGTCGTCCCACTGCATGTGTTTGATCAATTGGGTCAATGTCATGCACTGAATCGTGATCTCTTCAATCACTTCCTCTACCTCTAATCCCTCAGGTAAATTGCCGGTCACATGCTTGACCACATGGGATTTAATCGAAGACGTGAAACCGCTGGGCACACGGTAACTGGGACTGTTTTGTAAATAACGTTTGATGAACACATCGTAATACTGAGGTTTAACACTGAACAGTGTCAAATACTCTAGACTGCCAACCGCAAGGTTATAAACAGTTGCATCCGGATGTTGTTCATAATTCTTTTTTAAATGCTCAATGACCGTCGACTGTGGTTCTACCAAGGCAATAGATGTCGAGGATTTATTTTCCATGACAAATTCATAAATAGGGTCATTGATTTGTCCGTCGTTAGCACCAATTTGAACAATATTGAGTGAGCCATAAATTTGCCTCAATTCGTTCATCAGCTGAAGGTACATACTGTTTTTAATTGGCATATCAACCTGCAATTTCAATGCTTATATTGCCCAAGATCTTATCCAACACTGACGAATAGTTGTCAAATTCAGTTTGTGTCAATGTCATGGGCTCTTCGTCAGTCACCGTGATGATGCTCAAGACATCACCCACAGTCTTCAGATTTTCCAGATTCAAGCGCACATTGTTCACCGTATCGGACACGGTGATGGCCGTCACTGGGCTTGCATTGTTGATTTGCGTCGCTGAAGTGCTGAGTGCAGCATCTGCAGACACATTGCCTATGGCGAGTTGATAAGACGTTGATATCTTGGCAATCAAGCTCTCAGTGGCTTGGAATTGGGGGAAACTGAGCTCAATCAATGCATCAGCCCCATCAGTCACTTCAATACTGCCCACTTTCGCTTCAATGGCAGACAAGTCGTCCCAAGCAGTTGCCAATTCATCGCTGGTTGCCACCAGGCTGATTGCGTGAACAGGCAAAGTTGAAGCATAGGTCACGGCATTGGCGACACTGACACCCGTGATGTCCAAGCTGAAATCACTTTGGATTTTCTGAATCGTTGACAGTCCATCGACCACTTGGTCTTGATTCAACACCACTGGGGCATCGTTATTGCTGAGTTGAATCGTGGCAATTTTTGCATTGGCATTCAGCTGATCAAACGCAGTGTTGACTTGGGCTCTGGTGTCCAACACATGGATGGTTTGAACACGGTTATTGTTTTGCAGTGTTTGCGCTTGGGCAATGCTTGCATTGCTGGCATTGATCAAATAGCTTCCATTGATTTTGGCCAATGAAGATGCACTGCTGCCTATCACATCGGCTGTCAAGTTCAAAGCGTTGGCGATGTTTGACACGTCAATACTCGAAACTTTGCTGCTTGCATGAACTGCGGCCCATTGTGCTGACAAATTCTCTGCAGTGTCTTTGAGTGAGAAAGTTTTGACACGTGCGTCCGAACCAAATTCAGACAACCAAGCCACACTGGCTTGTGCGATGTTGAACTCTGCCGTGGCTTGCGTAGATACGATCAAGCTGGATGTCTTGACTTTGTCCAAGGCTGCTTTGTTGGATAACCAATCGTTGGCCGAAACGGTCACGCGACCCACATCAGTTTGTTCAATTTCAATCAATGGCAATCCCAAAGCTTGCAACGTGGCCACTTGGTTGGTGATGTTCATCACCGTGTCTTTCACCTTCAAAGACACCACGTGGCTGTCTGCCAACACGGCAGACGCTTTGGCAGCAGCCACACCACTGACAGAGGCGGTATAGCCGCCCTCAATTTTGTTCAGGGTCGCTGTTTTGGTAGACCATTGCAAACTGGTCAATGCCACAGATGAACTTGCGTCAGTGAGCTGGACCTTGAATAATTGATTACCCATGGCATGCAACTGGTTGAGTTTGCTGCTGATGTTGGCAGCGCTGTCACTCACAGCGACAGACACCACCTTGTTTTCATTGTCCAAAGTGATGGCTTGTTCAGCGGTGGCATCGGTGATGCTCAGGGTGTAGTTGCTGTTGATTTTGGCCAATGCCAGACCACTGCTAGCGCGGTTTTGGAAACTCATTTGCAATGGCTCTGTGCCGCGCAAGGTGATGGCCCCCAGCTTGGGTGTGGACAAACTGGCAATGCTTTGCAAATCAAGGATGTTGGCAGCCACATTGGCAGTGCTGTCGGTGACTCTCACCAAAGTCACGCGCTGATCATCCGCAACGCCTTTGGCGGCGGCTGCCGTCAATTGATTGACCACCACCGTGGGGGCTGTTCCAGATTTGTACTTGGCCAACACACCTTGATTCAAAGCCCATTGGCTGGCCGTCAAGGACAAGGATGCGTTATCAGTTTGCTCAATCTGCGTCAAGGGTGCACCCACGGCTTGCAGCATGTCCAGGTTGTTCGCAATATTGTCACCCGTGTCTTTCACGCTGATGGCACTGACGCGGTCGTCGGCTGCAACCATGTGGGCTTTGGCAGCACCCACGCCGCTGACCACCGCGCTGAAGCCACCGGCGATTTTGTTCAAGGTGGCAGCTTGGTTTTGCCATTGCTCAGCTGTCAGCGCCAAAGCGGTGCCCGCATTGCTTTGCTGAATGCTCGCTACTTTTTTACCCAAAGCATGCAAATTCGCCAGATTGGTTGTGATGCCGAGATGGTCACCCGTGACAACCATGGAAGAGACCCTGGCGTTCGCAGCCAATATCGACGCACTACCAGCAGGCACATCATTCACTGAAAGGCTGTAACCACCCTTGACCTTGGCCAAGGCAGTTGCTGCACCAGCAACCTGCTCATACGACACAGACAAAGGCAACATAGGGCCGATCTGCGTGATGCTTTGCAATTTGTCATTCAGTGCCAAGGCATCTAACTGGGTGCTGATGTTGTAGCCATTGTCTTCAACCTGTATGCCGACCACCTTGTCATTGGTCAACAGGGATGCGGCCAGCGACGAGGCTGCTTTGGTCACGATCAAGCTGGGTTGTCCCTCGCCAAATTTACCCAGCACGGAAGCATTGGCAGCAAGTTGATCAGCCGTGATCGTGAGCGCTGTTGTATCAGTTTGCGTGATGGCACTGATTTGTGCACCTAAATCTTGCAAGTCATCCAAACGTGCTTGCAGGTTGGCACCGGTATCGGTGATTTGAATCGTCCCTACCCTATCGTCAGCAGCGACCTGCAAAGCTTGTGCAACCGTGACACCGCTGATGGTGGCTCGGTAGCCCCCCACCACTTTTTCCAATGCAGTAGATTGGTTTTGCCATTGCGAAAGAGTCAGTGCAATGTCTGTACCTCTGTCGGTTTGCACAATGCTTTCGATTTTTTGTCCCAGCCCATTCAAGTCGGTCAAATGGGTTTTGATGTCACTGGCTGAACCGTTGATCGTCATGGCCACAATACGTGCATTGGCATCGGCCAAGGCTTTTGCAGCTGTCACATCCACACCATTGACTGTCAAGCTGTAGTTGCCTTGTATTTTGGCCAAGGTGTCTGCAATGCCATCACTGGCATATTGGGCCGCAGTCATCACCAGGGCATTGGGAGGGCCTTTTTGGATGATCGAGGTGATCTTGCTCAGGTTGCCACTGAGGCTGTCTAGATTGGCCGATATATTGGCACTGTTGTCTTTGATGGAAATTGACGACACCACCGTGTTGGCTAACATCGCTTGGGCATAGGTTGCACTGACATCACTGACTGCCAGCGAGTACCCCGCGTTGAATTTACCGACTATGGATTCATTCAAAGCCCATTGGTCTGCGCTGATAGCCAAAGGTGTGCTGCTGTCGCTGATTTGTATCGAGTTAAGGTCAGTGCCGAGTTTTTTATACAGCGCCAAGTTCTTCACCACATTGGCGCCGGTGTCCACAATATCCACCGATACGACTTTTTTATTGGCCGACAAGGCATTGATGTGGTAACTGTTGGCATTGACCACAGCCAATTGGTAATTGCTGTAAATCTTGCCCAACACCAAGGCATCGTTTTTCACTTGGTCAGCCGTCACCACCATGGCCGTGTTTTCACTGGTGCGAATTTCTTTGATACGCAAACCCAGCTCTTTCAAATTATCCAATTGATCAGCGACATTGGCACTGGAGTCCAATATGGACACGGATTTGACTTTGTCATTGCTGGTGTAAGACAAAGCTTGGGTCACATTGGCGCCACTGACGTCCAGGGTATAGCCGCCACTGATTTTTGCCAAGCCAGCGGTGTTGGCACTGAATTCTGCAGCCGTCAACGACAATGCTTTGATCGTTCCCTTTTGGGTGATGGTTTGCAATTTGGCGTTGCTGCTCAGCGCTGTCAGGTTGTCCGCAATCGCATTGCTGGTGTCACTCACCCAAATTTTGGCCACATTGGCTTTTGCAGCCACAGTCGCAGCGTTGGCAGCGGTGACCTCGTTCACATTCAGTTTGTAATTTCCAATGACCTTGGCCAAGATGGCACTGTTTCGCTTCAGTTGCGTCGCAGATAAGGTGATGGGGTTGGCAATATCGGTCAGTGTGACACCACTGACGTTGTTGACCAGCTTTTGCAAGTTGTCTAAGTTTTTTGCAATATTGGCGCTGGTGTCTGATATCGCCAGTTTGGTTTTGGGGTAACGGCTCACCAACGCCAATGCCGTGGCCACATTGACAGGGCCAGAGCCCTGGGCAACGTGAAACATGGAACCAGCGGGAGCGGTGTTAACTTGCATCGTCATGCAGAATCGACACCGCAAACTCAAACTTGAATACTTCTTAAGTATTCAGAGACAAGTCATCCCAAAGAAACCCCCGCGGGATGTGATTCACGCGGGGGTTTGGTGGAACAGTTCGCTACCCTGGCGAGTTACAACAAGGCTATTTGATCTGTGGTCAAGCCTGCTGTCTGGTCTGTTGTCAACACAGCAACTTGTGAAGCCGTGAAAGCGGACAGTTGTGAGTTTGACAAAGCAGCCAACTGATCGGACGTCAAGCTCCCCATCGCCTCGGTGCTCAACCCTTTGAGAGTTGAAGCCAGTAAAGCTTTGAAGTCTTCCGTTTCCAACACAGCGATTTGTTCTGAAGTCAGTCCTTTGACCTGGCCAGAAGTCATGACCGAAGCCTGCTCAGTAGACAAATTGACAATCTGATCGGTTGTCAATGCGCCAACCTGTAATGAAGTCAAGCCTCGAATCGCTGATGTACTCAATTCAGCCAAGTCATCGGTCGCCAAAGCTGCGATCTGTTCGGTATCAAACCCAACGATTTGCTTAGACGTCAACACCGCTACCTGATCTGTTGTCAACGCAATGATTTGGTCCGTGGTCAACTTCGACAGTTGAGACGAGCTCAACGCTTTGATCACATCGGTCGACAACTCAACCAAGTCATCCGTTGCCAAAGCTGAAATGATGGCTGTTGTCAAACCAGCGACTTGCTTGGTGGTCAGCGCCGATGCTTGATCAGTGGTCAAAGCGTCCAACTGCTCGGTGCTGAATCCAGCAATTTGTGCCGAGGTCAATGCCTGGAATTGATCACTGCCCAAAACCACCAATTGGTCTGTACTCAGACCAGCCAATTGAGTGGTCGTCAAACCAGCTATCGCCGCTGTGCTGAGTTCAGCCAAGTCATCGGTGGCCAATGCAGCCACTTGGTCAGAGTCGAGACCTGCGATCTGCTTGGTGGTCAACACACCCGCTTGATCAGTGGTCAACGCAATGATTTGATCCGTGCTCAACTGAGCCACCTGTAACGAGCTCAAAGCTTTGATGACATCGGTAGACAAGGCGGCCAACGCATCGGTACCCAGTGAGGCAATGGTGTCTGTTGCCAGACCTGCCACTTGCTTGGTGGTCATCACAGAGGCTTGCTCAGTAGTGATTGCCGCCACCTGTGTGTCATCCAAGCTCTTCAGCTGCGCCGATGTCAGAACTTTGAACTGATCGCTGCTGAGTGCTGCTAACTGGTCAGTTCCCAATCCGTTCAACTGTGTGGAACTCAGGGCCATGATCGCCGCTGTGCTGAGTGCAGCCAAATCGTCCGTTGCCAAAGCGGCCACCT
>Ga0214917_10003528_pt1 | contig 17981 bp, 13 predicted proteins | sample LL_1208_BB_MetaG_FD_177983 | JGI IMG/M metagenome (GOLD analysis project Ga0214917, IMG submission 177983) | Freshwater microbial communities from Lake Lanier, Atlanta, Georgia, United States - LL_1208_BB | ecosystem: Environmental > Aquatic > Freshwater > Lake | place: USA: Georgia | collected...
CAGGCTCGTATCAGCAGTCCTCAGCGAGATCAGCGACGACTGGGAAACCGAACGGTCTTACCTGAACATGGAGGCCTGCTGACCCGCCTCATCATCCAGGCATTTACAGAAGAGGGGTTGCTTTATCGTTAGCGCGGGCTATCGAGCCCTCGCCGTCTTCGAAGACGACACCTACTTTTGGTATTGGATCGGTGACCACGACCAATATGAGCAACTTCTTGCTGAATAGCTCTGCCCCACCGCGGCGAACCACGCATTGGAGCGGACTCGCGATACAATCGGTAGGTGTGGATGGTCCCTTGGTCGCGAGCCGCTGATCGCCGCCGTTCGCCGAGGAGGGCATTGTGATTACGGCGGAATATGGGGTAGCGGGTTCATCCTACTGGCGTCGGGTGGCAGTTGATCCGGATACAGCCACGGTCACCTTTGACAATTGTCACTTTCCCAGGCGGTTCTTGTCGTGGGGAATGGATTCGGAATACACCTGCCGGATCTCGGAGCTGCGCGGAGTGTGCTGGAACATGGAAGGCTGCGGGAACCGATGGCGCAGGGATCCCGTATTGGAAGTGGTGACTCCCGCTGGCCGCGCCATTCTGCCCAAGGCGTCGGCGGGATTCGATGCGGTGTATGCCACTCTCATCGCAGGGATTCCCGAAGAGGTCCGGCTACGCTGGTACGAGTATCCGGCCGCCCAGTCGCTCGTGGCTTTGCTGTTGATATTCCCAGCCGGAATCGCGATGACCATCCTCTGTGCCGTTCTGTTGGAGCGGCGACTGATTGCGGCTGCACTGTTAGCCGGGGTGTTTATCGTCTTCGTGCCGTTTGTGTTTCTACGAGTCGTGTCGTATTGGCTCGGCAAGCCGACGATGCGTTGACCGGTGAACAACGCGGTCAAAACCGAGCGGCGGAGCGTGCGTTTCCAAGTAGCCAAGGTATCTGGCCGCCGCCGTGTTACCTTGCATGAACTGGCAATCCGGTGTGCTGCAAACCGATGGTGAGGCTCTCGTGTCCACTGATATATGCGGACTATCGGCCAAGTTTCCGCGAGAAGGAGGCCAACGATGGCTGGAAGCGGTTGCCGGCATGGTTCGAGAGGCGTGGGGTGAAGTGACGAGATGAATCAGCCCAGCACGGTCCGCGAGCCGATCCAGATCCTCGTGCTCTGTGACTCGCTGACCGGCAACGTCGAAACAATGGCCCGTCTCGCTGCGGAAGGAGACCAGGAGATTCGGGGCACCGAGGTGAGAGTCACAAAGGTCGCCGCTGATGGTGCCGTACGAGCCACCCCTGACGATGTGCTGTGGGCCGATGGAGTCGCCGTAGGCAGCCCGACGAACACGGTGCGGTGTCGGCCAAAGCTCCAACCGATGAGCATCCGGGTCTCAAATCAGCCCAGAGACGGCCGCCGCACGGCTGAGCCGTTCACGAAGTGAGGCGTCACCCTCGATCACGACAGAACATCGAGCCATTCGAGGAAGTCATCGCATGACCGGAGTGCCAGAAACCCTACGCATGGACCAAGCAACGGCTTTCACGTTCGGCGTTGCGCGCGTGCTGCGCGGCATCGCGCTGGTCGCGGTGTGTGCCACGCTTGGCATGACGGCCGCCCCGGCCAGGGCGAGCGAATCGGGGCGATCGTCTCGGGAAGCCACCGGCGGGTGGAAGAAGTTCGAAGGCAATCCGGTGATGGGCGGTACGTACGGCACGTGCTTCGACGTTTCGGTCTTGAGGGATGGCGATGCCTACCGGATGTGGCTGTCCTGGCGGCCCCAAAAATCGCTCGCACTCGTCGAGAGTAGAGACGGTAGCCACTGGAGTGAGCCGCCAACGGTGGTCCTCGGGCCGCGGCCCGAGACGGGCTGGGAGGACGACATCAATCGTCCCTGCGTCCTGAGGCGGGCGGACGTGTACCACATGTGGTACACGGGTCAGGCCAGGAGCTGTTCCTGGATCGGCTACGCAACCAGCGCGGATGGCGTCGCCTGGAAGCGAATGAGCGAAAAGCCGGTGCTTGCCGCCGACCAGCCATGGGAGAAGGGTATCGCGGTGATGTGCCCGTCGGTGATCTGGGATGACGAGGCCGGCCTGTTTCGGATGTGGTATTCCGGTGGCGAACAAAACGAGCCGAACGCGATCGGGTACGCAACCAGTCCCGACGGCTCGAACTGGACGAAGTACGCAGGCAATCCGATCTTCGTCCCGCGGCCGGATCATCCCTGGGAGAAGCACAAGGTCACGGCGTGCCAGGTCGAGAAGGTCGGGGACTGGCATCTGATGTTCTATATCGGTTTCGAGAATGAACCCACGGCTCGGATCTGTCTTGCGCGCAGTCAAGACGGGGTCACCGACTGGCAGCGTCACCCTGCGAATCCGATCATCGCTCCCGGCCGAGACCAATGGGATCACGATGCGTGCTACAAGCCCTATGCCATCTATGACGGCAGGCAGTGGTTGCTCTGGTACAACGGCCGTCGCGGCGCGCTGGAACAGATCGGCGTTGCGTTTCACGATGGTCTGGACCTGGGCTTTGAATCGGCTCACGGGAGGGAGACTCCAGCCGACGCTCACCCGTCGGCCGTCCAGACCGGCCCGGTCCGCCGCGTGATCGCGGCGGACGATTCGACCAAGACCCTGGCCGCCGTCGCAGCCGACGGCACCATCGAGTGGAAGATCCCCTGTCGGCAGATTCACGACCTCCATCTGCTGCCCGACGGCCATCTCCTCTATCAGGATGGCTGGACACGGATCGTCGAACTCGATGCCGACCGTGAGCTCGTCTGGCAGTACGACGCCAAGGGGAACGGGAACGCTACGCGGCCCGTCGAAGTGCACGCGTTTCAGCGCCTAGCCGACGGCTCCACGATGATCGTCGAGTCGGGCCCGGCCCGGATCATCGAGGTGGACCGCGCCGGCATGGTCGTGCGAGAGATTCCTCTCAAGGTCGACTCGCCCTCGACCCACTCCGACACCCGCAATGCCCGCAAGACCCCCGCCGGAACGTATCTCGTAGCCCATGAGCAGGACGGCGTCGTGCGAGAGTACGACGTCACGGGCAAGGTCGTGTGGGATTTCGACGTGCCGCTCTTCGGCACGCCGCGGAAGGCGGGCCACGGGCCGGAGGCCTTCGGTGACCAGGTGTACTCGGCCGAGCGACTGGCGAACGGGAACACGCTCATCGGCACGGGCAACGGCCACTCGGTGCTCGAGGTCACGCCGGATAGGGAGATCGTCTGGAAGCTCGGACAGAACGACCTGCCGGGAATCACGCTCGCGTGGGTGACCCAGGTACGGCGGCTACCCAGTGGCAACACCCTGCTTGTCAACTGCCACGCCGGCCCCGCCAACCCGCAGATCATCGAGGTCACGCCGGAGAAGAAGGTCGTATGGACCTTCAAGGACTTCAAGACCTTCGGCAACTCGCTGCCAGTCGTGTGGGTGCTCGACCCGTGATGACGACGACTCGCGCTGGAACGCCTGGGACGCCAGAAGGAGGAGTTGGCGTCGCCCGACTTCGGATTCCTCGACATGCTGCATCACGGACGGCGTCTTCGTGCCGGCTGCCGATCAAGCAGGCTGCGAGGCACCGCCGTCATTCGTGCCGGCCAGGCCGTTCACCGCCGCAGGCATGCCGGGGAGGGGTCGTGGGCGGGGTGGGAGGGTGCGGCTACCATCGGGGCTGATTTCGATCGGGACGGGGCTCCTCCCGCGGGGAGACGGGATGCGCGTCCATCTGGTGCAGTTTGACATCGCCTGGGAGGACCCGGTGGCGAACCGGGCGAGGGTGACGGCGCTCGTCGAACGGGCGGCGCCCGCGGCCGGCGACCTGATCGTTCTGCCGGAGACCGCCTTCACCGCCTTCAGTTTCGACATCGCGCGCACGCTCCCCGACGCCCGCGACGCGGAGGCCTTCCTCGCCGACCTCGCGCGCGGGCACCGCTGCACCATCCTCGGCGGGATCGTGGCGCCCGACACGCTCGGCCGGGCCTCGAACCAGTCGCTCGCCTTCTCCCCGGAGGGCGATCTCCTCGCCCGCTACGTGAAGATCCAGCCCTTCACGCTCGGGGGAGAGCGGAAGGTCCACGCACCCGGCGGGGAGATCGTCCGCTTTTCCTGGCAGGGGCTCACCGTGGCTCCGTTCATCTGCTACGACCTCCGCTTCCCGGAACTGTTTCGCGAGGCGGTGAAGGCCGGCGCGGAGATGTTCGTCGTCATCGCCAGTTGGCCCGCACGCCGCACGCACCACTGGCTGACGTTGCTCGCGGCACGGGCGATCGAGAACCAGGCCGTCGTCGTGGGGGTGAACCGCTGCGGTACCGATCCGGGCAACACCTACCTCGGCCGCAGCGTCGTGGTGAGCCCTCACGGCCACGTCGTCGCCGACGCCGGGGAGGGGGAGCACGTCCTCACCGCAGCGATCGATCCCGACGAGATCCGGGCGTGGCGGCGCGACTTTCCGGCGCTGCTCGACATGCGACGCTGACGAGGGGCCGCTCGGGCGAGCCGCCCCCGTCGGCTCTCTGCCTTGTCGGACGCCGGGGAACCGGCCCGGCACGCACCCCTCAGCGACCAGCTTGGACCCGCGCGCGACTCACCGAGCGGAAAACGGCGACGGAAGCGCCATTGGCCGGATTATCTTTTTGTCCCTCGGTCGAGCAGCAGGCAACGCAGCACGCCGAACGTCGTCGGGTCGAGGCTCGTCGCGATTCCTGCGTGTTACGAAACGGTCGAGAGTTCTCGGCACAAGTCCGCGAAGTCGCCGAGGCGATGCTCGACGATTGTGCGGACAACGGCCGGATCGAGACGGCGATACTCGTGCACCGCGACGTTGCGAAAGCCGACCATGCGACGCATCCGTTCGGCCACGGGTGACGAGAGCACACCCTCCCGTTCCAGCATCGAGAACGCATCCGCGCTGTCGGCCGGCACCCCGAGCCCGCGGCGAGAAACCTCGCGACAGGCGGCATCGATCGCCTGCTCGCATGCCCGTTGCAGATTCAGCACCACGGCGTCGAGCACGATCGGCTCTCGGAGCCGTTCCAAGTCGCCTGCCACGTAGTCGCCGATCGACCGCAGGCAGCGATCGATGCTGGCGAGTTTCTGCATCACCACGTCATCGGGCACGAAACTTCTCCTGCATGGCGGCCGTCGCCGCCCGCCGGTTCGCGGCGAATGAAAGGTGATCGGCAAGCGCGTGAGTGGCGAAAAAGTCGGCCTCGGTCGCGGGCTGCATGAGCGGTCGCCCGCCCTGGATGGCCTCGACCCGCAACAGGCCGCCGGCCCGCCGCAGATCGACGAGGTCCACCGACACTCCCATCACCGACGCCAGTCGTGCGGCGGCGTCGAAGGTCGCCACGGGTTCCAGCGGCGCATCGAAGAGAACGGCAATATCAAGATCGCTGTCGGCACGGTTTCGGTTGAGGGCGTGACTGCCGTAGAGCCACGCACCGAGGAGCCGGCGGTGGGGAAACGCCACCGCGAGTTCATGCTCGAGAATTGCAGGAAGGCGATCGAGGGCGACCATGGCGGGCGCCGAGTCTACCGGACCGAAGGGTGCCTGCCGGAGGTGTGGACGACGGATGCCAAACGGATGGAACACGCCGGTGTTCCCGCCGAGAGTAGGTCCCATCGGCGCCGATTTCTCAGGGTCGATTTGCAAATAGGTCACCCCCACGACGCCCACTATGGCCCGACAGGGCAGGCGCCGCCCCAGGAACTGCCTCGTTTTCCGCGAGAACAGGTGCCTGCCCCCGTCCGGATCCGGATGCGGACTCGGTGCTTGCCGCATATGTGCCCGTGCAATATGCTTTTATGCATGCGAACGACCATGGATATCGACGATGCCCTGCTCGCCGACGCGAAGCGTCGTGCTGCGGAAAAGGGCACGACCTTGACGGCATTCGTCGAGCATGCGCTCGCGGCGGCACTCGCCCTCCGCGAAACGAGCCGCTCGCCGTATCGGTTGCAGTGGAAAACACATCGAGGTCGCCTTCTTCCCGGCGCCGACGTCGCCGATCGTGATCGGCTCTTCGAGGTGATGGAAGGTCGGCGATGATCGCCGTCGACACCAACATCTTCGTCTATGCCAACCGCGAAGAGTCACCCCGGCACGCGGTCGCCCTCGCCACGATTCGTCGACTCGCAGAGGGGCTCGAAGCATGGGCCCTGCCGATCTTCTGTGTCGGGGAGTACCTGCGTGTCGTGACCCATGAACGCATCTTCGATCCACCCACACCGATCGAGGATGCCCTCTCGGCAATCGAGTCGGTCATCCAAAGTCCGTCGGTTCGCCTGCTCACACCAGGCGACCGCTACCTTCCGCTGCTGCGCAGTACCATCAAGCGCTCCGGCGTCGCTGGCAATCTCGTCTTCGACGCGCAGATCGCCGCGTTGTGCCTCGAGCATGGTGCCACCACCCTGCTCACGGAGGATCGCGACTTCGTCAGGTTTCCCGGGCTCACGGTCATCGGCCTGGATGAGTACGCTGCCTGAGTCGTGGCGCCTCGATCGTGAACCGGACCTCCGGCCCGCGGGCGTCGCGGCAACAGGGGCCGCCCCGGGAACTGCCTCGTTTTCCGCAGGAACAGGTGCCTGGCCCCGTCTGGAGCCGGCGACGCCTGTGCGGCGGCCCTGAACTCCACGCCGGCCGCCACCCGTCCGGTCGGACCATTTTCGGAAGGATGCAGTCCGGTCGCTGCTCAAGGCCCGGTGCGTGCGGTGCCACGCCCCCAACGAGCCGGAGGGGGGCCTCGATCTGAGCCGTGGCGAGCGAGTCGACGGGCCGGGCTTCGGCGCCGCTCACGGGCGGGCGAGCGTCGCGAGCGTGTCTTTCGCGGCGGCGATCGTGGCGGCGATGTCGGCGTCGCCATGGGCCGTCGAGAAGAAGAGCGCCTCGTACTGGCTGCACGGCAGGTAGACGCCCCGCTCGATCATGCCCCAGAAGAACGCCCCGTAGCGTGGCGTGTCGCTCGCCGACGCGGTGCGCCAGCCTGTGACGGGCACCGGCTCCGGGCCCCGCTGGAAAAACATCGTCATCATGCTGCCCACGCGTGCGATCCACACGGGCAGGCCGGCAGCCGTTGCGGCGTCGCGAAAGCCCGCCTCGAGCATCGCGCCGTGGCGATCGAGCGCCGCGTAGGGGCGCTCCTCGCGGAGCACGTCGAGCGTCGCCGTGCCCGCCGCGACGGCCAGCGGGTTGCCCGAGAGCGTGCCGGCCTGGAACACCTTGCCCGCCGGCAGGACGTGGTCCATGACGTCGGCCCGTCCGCCGTAGGCGCCCAGCGGCAGGCCGCCCCCGACGATCTTGCCGAGCGTCGTGAGGTCGGGCGTCACGCCGAGGAGTTCCTGCGCGCCACCGTAGGCGAGCCGAAACCCGGTCATCACCTCGTCGAAGACGAGCAGCGCGCCGTGGGCCTGCGTGAGCCGCCGCGCCGCCGCGAGAAACTGGGGCGTGGGCACGACGAGGCCCATGTTGCCGACCACCGGCTCCATGAGCACCGCGGCGATCGCATCCCCCTGCGCGGCGAAGGCGTCCTCGAGTGCGGCCGGGTCGTTGTATTCGAGCACGAGCGTGTCGCGGGCGGTGCCGGCGGTGATGCCGGGCGAGTCGGGCACGCCGAGGGTGGCTGCCGACGAGCCCGCCGCCACGAGCAGGCTGTCGGCGTGGCCGTGGTAGTTGCCCGCGAACTTCACGATGCGGTCGCGGCCGGTGAACCCGCGGGCCAGCCGCACCGCGCTCATCGCGGCCTCGGTGCCCGAACTGACCAGCCGCACCTTCTCCACGGAGGGGACGGCGTCGATGATGCGTTCGGCGAGACCGCTCTCGGCCTCGGTGGGCGCCCCGTAGCTCGTGCCGGTGGCGAGCGCCCGCTCGATCGCCGCCAGCACGCGTGGATGCCGGTGGCCGAGGATCATCGGTCCCCAGGAGCCGATGTAGTCGAGGTAGGTGTGTCCGTCGACGTCGGTGAGCCACTGTCCCTCGGCCCGCGCGAAGAAGATCGGCTCGCCGCCGACCGCGCCGAAGGCGCGGGCCGGGGAGTTCACGCCGCCCGGGATGAGCCGCCGGGCCCGCGCGAAGGCGGCGTGGCTGCGGGGCCGAGGGTCGGTCGCGGAGGTCGAAGCGGACGGGGGCATGAGGAATCCTCGGACGGTTTTCGTGCGGCGGGGCACCGCGGTCGTGAAGGCCGACGCGCTACCGGCGCTCGTTGGCGGCATCCTGCTGGAGCACCCGCCGCTCCACGGCGTCGAGCGTGCGGAGGGCGTCGAGCTGCTGCTTGACGAGCGCGGTCCAGAGTGCGGGCTGGGTCATGAGGTCGTCCTCGTCGGCACCCGGTGTCACCACGGTCGTCAGCAGGTCGGGCGGCAGTCGCAGGATCTCCTCGAGCGCACGCTGACAGGCGGGGGAGTCCGACGCCTTGAGCGCCATCGCCTGGCGATACTCGTGCTCGACGCGGAGGTGCGGCGGCTTCGACAGCTTGGCCTTGAGATCGACCCGCTTTCGCAGCCGATCGACGTCCACCTCGCGCTGGAGGGATCGCATCTCCTCCGCACGCGGATCATCCGCATACCACTTCAGAAAGTTTTCGAGGAGCGGATAGGCGTCCTTGAGGCCGTCGAGGCGATCGGGATTCATCTCGATCGCCACCTGGATGTCGGCCCGCAGTTCGTCGGGGCCGGGGCGACGCGTCATCATCCACGCGCCTCCGGCGACGACCACGGCGATGCCGAGCGCGCCGAGGACGCGGAGCACGGTCTCCCAGAACCTTTCACGGGCGGCGAGCGACTCGCGCGCGCGCCGTTCCTCCTCCACGGTCGTGTGCCGCGTGACGCGAGCGGGCGCCCGCTGCGTCCGGCCGGACTCGGGGGTGGTGGGCTGACGTGCGAGGCCCGGTTCATCGACGGCCCACGCGGAACCGTCGAGTTCGAGGGCCGAGGTCGGTGCATCGGGAGGCCGCATCCGTTCCGTGCCCGCGTTCGGCGATACGGCGGGGCCGCGGGGCTTCGCGACGGTTCCCGGCTGCGTCTGCGCGAGGAGGTCGACGCCCGGGGGCGCCGCCTCGGGATCGATTCCCGGCACGGTCGGTGCCGGCGCCGCGTAGAGGGCGACGATCGCGCCGAGCAGACGGGTGAGCGCGAGGGAGTTGGCGGGACGCTTCGCGGGATCCTTCGCGAGCAGCCTCGCGATGAGTTCGTCGAGGTGGGGCGGCACGTCCGACGCGAGTGACGAGACCCGCGGAGGGACCTCGCGCTTCTGGCGATCAAGCACCTGCAGCGGCTGCCCGCCCTGGAACGGCGGGCGCCCGGCGAGCATCGCGAACATCACCAATCCGAGGGCGTACAGGTCGCCGCGATGGTCGACCGGCTGGCCGGCGGCCTGCTCCGGGGCCATGTACTCGACGGTGCCGACGACCGTGCCGGCCTGGGTCTGCCCGCCATCTCCGAAGAGGCGTGCGATGCCGAAGTCGGCGAGCTTGACGCTGCCGGAGCCGGGCTGGGGCTCGTCGAGAAAAAGCAGGTTGGCCGGCTTGAGGTCGCGATGGACGATGCCCTGGTCGTGCGCCGCCTTGAGTGCGGCGGCGATCTCCGTCGCGATCGACACCGTCTCCTGCCACGTGAAGCGACGGCCGGCGCGGATGAGGTCCTCGAGGCTCCGGCCGCGCACGAGCTCCATCGCGAAATAGGGCTGACCGTCCTCCTCACCAAATGCCAGGAGCCGCACGATCCCCGGATGGCGCAGCGCCTTGAGCGTCTCGATCTCGATGTCGAATCGGCGGCGCAGGGCCGCGTCGTCGCCGAACTGGGCCGAGAGCACCTTGACGGCCACGACCTCCCCGCTCCCGGGGTTCTCGGCCTCGTACACGGCACCCATGCCGCCCCGGCCGAGGCGGCGGCGGATCAGGTACGGTCCGATCTGGGTCGGCTGCATACCGTGAGTGTAGCCCGAAGGCACTCCCGCGAGCGGCGCGGGCTTTTCCCGGCCGTGATCACGGCGGGTACAACGTGGCTCCGACCACCCGCGAGCCCGCCATGACACCGTCGCCCACCGTGATCCTGCGCCGCACCGAGAACCAGGCCGCCGGGCTCGCGTGCCACTGCCGCGAGTTTCTCTTCGATCCGCAGCCGATCGGCACCGCGACGCTCGCCCGGCTCGAACGGTTCCACCTCGACGCCGTCGGCTGCGGCGTCTCGGCGATCGCCCACGGTGCGACGGCGCCGACCGTGCTCAGGCGTGAGGCACTCGCCGCGCCGCCGTCGGCCGGCTCGCGGGGCGCCGTGTGCCTCGGCGGCATCGTCGATGGGGCGCCCCTCGCCTGCGCGGTCGAGAAGGCGGTGGCCGCCAACGCCGCGGCGATGCGGGAATGGGACGCGAACGGCACGAACTTCGGATACGACGCGGCCGCGGGGCGGACGGCGGGGGAGTTCGGTCACAACGACTTCTATCCGGTCGCGCTCGCCGCCGCGCGGGAGGCCGGGCTCGACGGTGACGCGACGCTCCGCGTGATGCTGCTCATCGACGAGATCCGTGGTCGGCTCGCCGAGGTGTTCGCGCTGCGCCGCCATGCGATCGACCACGTGCATCACGGCACCGTGGCCTGTGCGGCGGCCTATGCCGCGGCGCTCGGCGGCACGCTCGGTCAGATCGAGTCGGCGATCGGCATGGCGGTCGCGCACTACGTGCCGTTCCGCGCCATCCGCGCCGGCCACCAGCTCTCCGACTCGAAGGGCGCGTCGGCCGCACTCGCGGCCGAGGTGGCCGTGCTCTCGGCCCGGCGATCGCTCGACGGGTTCCGCGGACCGGCCGACGTCTTCCGGAATCCGCTGGCGATCTACCGCCTCCATGAGCCGTGCCCGGACGGCACGAGCCCCTTCGACCTCGAACTCGGCGTGTCGGGCGACGCCTTCGCCATTCACGGCATGCACTTCAAGCTCGGCCTCTACGAGCACCAGTCGGCCGGTGCCCTCCAGGCGATCGTCGATCTCCTCGCCGCGGAGCCGGCGCTCGCGATCGATCCCGACCGGCTGCGGCGCGTGCGGATCGTCATCTACGAGCCCGCGTACTCGATCATCGCCGATCCCGCGAAACGCACGCCCACCACCCGGCAGTCGGCGGACCACTCGCTGCCGTACATCGTGGCCCGCACGCTCCTGAAGGCGCGCGACGCCGCGGCCACCGGCACCACGCCGGGATGGGAATCGCTCATGCTCGTGCCGGAGGACTATTCCGATCACGCGATCGCGGATCCGGCGGTGGCCCGCATCATCGAACGGATCGAGATCGTGCACGGTGGTTCCGACTACGACCGGCGGTATCCCGCCGGCATTCCCACGAGCGTCGAGATCGAGCATGACACGCTGGGGCGCCGCGCGAGCGACCTCGTGGTCCATCCCCTCGGGCACGCGAGGTCGGATCCCCTGCAGACCGACCGCCTGCTCGCCGTCAAGTTTGACCGGCTAGTGGCAGGCGCCGTGGACGATCCCGCCCGCCTGCGGGCCGCCGTCCGGGTCGGCGGCCGCACCGTGTCCGAGATTGCCGACCTCTACGCTTTTCCCATCCGATGCCGGAACGAACCACGCACCAGCTCGACGGTCTGATCGTCGTCGACAAGCCGGCGGGCATGACGTCGCGCCGCCTCGTGGACGTGGTCGGACGGTCCCTCGGCACGAAGTCGGTCGGCCACGCCGGCACGCTCGACCCCCTCGCGCGCGGCGTGATGCTCCTGTGCGTCGGCGCCGTGACGCGGCTCGTCGAGCTGCTCCACGAGTTTCCGAAACGCTACGAGGCCACGTTCCTGCTTGGCCGTTCGAGTGCGTCCGACGACATGGAGACGCCCGTCGAGGAGGAGACGCAGCCGATGCAGCCGTCGCGCGCGGCCGTCGAGGCGGCCCTGCCGGCCTTCCGCGGCGACATCCTCCAGCGTCCCTGCGACTATTCGGCGGCGCATGTGGCGGGAAAACGCGCCTACGCGCTCGCCCGTGCCGGCAAGGCCGTCGCGCTCGCGCCGAAGCCGGTGCACATCGACCGCCTCGTCGTCACCGACTACGACTGGCCACGGCTCGACCTCGACATCGTCTGCTCCTCGGGCACGTTCATTCGTGCGCTCGGCCGCGACCTCGCGATCGCCCTCGGCACGCGGGCCGTCATGTCGGCGCTGCGCCGCACCGCGGTCGGTCCGTTCACGCTCGCCGACGCGGTGCCGCTCGAGCGGATCGAGGCGGGCATGGTGCGGGAGTCGCTGCGGCCGCCGGTCGACGCGGTGCCACAGCTCGAGCGGGTCGTGCTCGACGGCGTCGGACTCGGTCAGGCCATTCGCGGCGCGTTCGTGTCGCCGGCCGACCTCGCGTCTCGGGGGCTGCCGCGTGCGGCCGACGTCGGGGCTTCACCGGCTGAAAACGTCGCGGCGCTCGACCCGGCCGGTGATCTGGTCGGCATCCTGCGGCTCCATCCGAGCGGCTCGTATCGCCTGCGGCCGAACTTCCGTGGGCTGGGCTGAGCCCGGGACGACGCGTGATCAGCGGCTCGGGCGCAACCGCGCTCGGGCGTAGCGCCGGCTCAGGGGGCGGCACAACTCTCCTCGCTCCTGTGGCGTACGCCTCCAGGCGTGCGAATGGTCCCGCTCGCTCGGGTGCAGGCGGCGACCGCCGGCGGCTCGAACGTGCATGCCCACGCCGGGTGCACGTCGAACGTGGACCGCTGCGCGAGCACCGCGACAAGGCCTCTCGGACGCATCGGTGGCGGGTCCCGGGGGCGAAACAGCCGGACTATACTCAGGGGGCCAAAAAACCCCAGAATCATCGGGTCGGGATGCCGATCTCGTCGTCATTCCCTGACGCCGGAAACTGCGTGTCAGGTGCGCGGCGGCGCGGGGCGCGGACGCCGACGTGAACGGGACGTGTGCCATGGCCGCCGACAGGCGTGTCAACTCGCTGCTTCGCAGGCCTCAGGCGACGGCCGGCGTCCGCCCCCTGCCCTGCCCCGCCGCCCGCACTCGAGCGCGTGCGGCGTGGCGCGGCGGCGCGGCCATGCTCGTCCTCGCCGCCATCCTCGGTGGCGGTGCGCCCGATCCGGCGACAGGCTCCGAGCCTGCTCGCGAGCGCGCCGGCGATGGCACGCCGGCCGGCGATGGCACACAGGGGGATGTGCCCGACTCGACATCGCCACGAGCGGCACCCGACGCCGCAGCGATCAGATTCTTCGAGTCGCAGGTGCGGCCCGTGCTCGTCGCCCGCTGTGTCGGCTGCCACGGCCCCGACAAACAGCGGGGCGGTCTGCGTGTGGACAGTCTCGCCGCCCTGCTCGCCGGAGGGGATTCGGGCCCGGCGATCGTGCCCGGTGACGTCGAGGCGAGCAGCCTCGTGGCGGCGATCCGGCACGACGGCTGGAACATGCCGCCCGACGGCCGCCTGCCCGACGATCAGATCGCGGCGCTCGAACGCTGGGTGGCACTCGGCGCGCCCTGGCCCGGTGCGTCGGCGGAGGCGTCGGTCGGAGCCCGCAAAGAGGCGAAGATCACGGCCGAGGACCGGGCGTGGTGGGCCTACCGCCCGGTCGCGCGTCCTGCGGTGCCGGCGGCGGATGCGGGCGGGGCGACGCATCCGATCGACTGCTTCATCCGCGCGCGGCTCGCGACCGAGGGGCTCGCGCCCGCCGAGCCGGCGTCGCCGGCGGTGATCCTGCGACGGCTGTTCCTCGACGTCACCGGCATGCCGCCGACCGACGACGAGGCGGCGACGTTTCTCGCCGACCCGTCCCCGACCGCGGTCGATCGGCTGGTCGACCGCCTGCTCGCCGACCCGCGCTACGGTGAGCGGCTCGCGCGACACTGGCTCGACCTCGTGCGCTACGCCGACAGCGACGGATTCCGGCAGGATGCGTTCCGGCAGCAGGCCTGGCGCTATCGCGACTGGGTGATCGACGCCCTCAATGCCGACATGCCGTACGACCGCTTCGTCGCCGAGCAGCTGGCGGGCGACGAGATCGCGCCCGACGATCCCGGGGCGATCGTGGCCACCGGGTTCATGCGGCACGGTCCGTACGAATACAACCAGGCCGACGTGCGCGGGCAGTGGACGAGCATCGTCGACGAGATCACGGACGTGACCGCCGACGTGTTTCTCGCGCTCGGGATGAGCTGCGCGAAGTGCCACGACCACAAGTTCGACCCGCTGCTCCAGCGCGACTACTACCGGCTCCGCGCGTTCTTCGCACCGCTGACGTGGCGCGACGACGTCCCGCTCGTGGACGCCGCCGCGCGGCTCGATCATGAGCGTCGCCTGCACGAGTGGCGCGCGGCGGCAGGCGACGTCGCCACGCGGATCGACCGGCTCCTCGATCCGACGGTGGACGTGCGTGCCGGCAAGCTGCTCGGACGATTTCCCGCGGACATCCAGGCATTCTTCCAGGCGGCGCCCGACGCCCGGTCGCCGGAGGAGGAGCAGCTCGTGCAGCTCGCCGCGCGGCAGGTGCGGCCCGATGCGGTCGCCAAGGCGTTGGCCGGGGAGCGGAAGGAATCGTACGAGGCCCTCGTGAAGGAGCTGGCGGCATTCGACGACCGCAGACCGCAGCCGCTCGCCACAGCCGCGTCGGTGACCGACGTGGGGCCCGTGGCGCCGCCGACGCGGATCCCTGGCGGTCGTGGACGCGAGGACCTCGAGCCGGGGTTTCCCGAGGTGCTCGGCGGCGAAGAGGCCGCATGTACGCCGCTGCCTTCGGGACCGTTCACGCAGGGGTCGACCGGCAGGCGCACGGCGCTTGCCCGCTGGGTGACGAGCCCCTCGAATCCGCTGACGGCCCGCGTGCTCGTCAATCGGCTCTGGCAGCGACACTTCGGTCGCGGGCTCGTGGCCAGTGCGAGCGACTTCGGTCACCTCGGCGAGCGACCGAGCCATCCCGAGCTGCTCGACTGGCTCGCGGCCGAATTCGTCGCGAGCGGGTGGAGCATCAAGCATGTCGAGCGACTGATGCTCACGTCGGCGACCTACCGGCAGTCGTCGCGGCCGGTGTCGCCGGGCGCGGCCCCGCAGATCGATCCCCTGAACGTCCTCGTCTGGCGGGCGCCCTGCCGCCGGCTCGACGCAGAGCAGGTGCGTGACTCGGCCCTCCTCGCGGCCGGCGTACTGGACCGGACGATGCACGGGCCCGGCGTGCCGGCGAGCGCCCCACGACGCGGCATCTACACGACGCAGCTGCGCAACACGCGCGATCCGCTCTTCGACGTCTTCGACGGTGCCGACGCCTACCTGAGCACGCCGCTGCGGAACGTCACCACGACGCCGACCCAATCACTGTTCCTGATCAACGGCGAGTGGACACTCGCCCGCGCCCAGGAACTCGCCGCACGGGTCGATCGCACGGCCGATCCGACGGATGCGGCACGGGCCGCGGTGGCGGCGGCCGCGGTCTTCGGGCCCGGGGTGTCCGACGCGACGGTCGCCCGGCTCGCCGCGTTCCTCGCCGCGCGTGCCGCCGAGACGCGGGCCGAGCCGGCGCCGTCGGCCGGGTGGGTCGCCGCCCCGATGCCGCAGCGCGAGGGGCAGGCGGCGGTCATCGATCCGACGACGAAGGGAGCCGCGTTGCACGTGACCTCCCCGGCTGCTGCGCCGGCGCTGCCGCAGGGTGACTTCACGATCGAGGCCTCCTTCGTCCTGCGATCCCTCTTTCCCGATGCCACGGTGCGCACGATCGCGGCTCGATGGAGCGGCCTGCATGCCGACGCCGGCTGGTCGCTCGGCGTGACGAGCGAGCAATCGGCCTACCGCCCGCGAAACCTCATCGTGCAGGTGTGCGACGGCAAGGGGGGCTACCAGGTGGTGCCCTCCGACATCCACGTCAACCTGAACGTGCCGTATGCCGTCTCGGCCAGCGTGCACACCGACGCGGGCGGCCAGGGCCACGTCACGTTCGTCGTGCGCGACCTCTCCGACAGCGATGCCGAGACGATCGTGAAGAAGGTGCCGCACGCCTTCGTTGGAGGTCATGGCGGCACGCTCGACCTGACGATCGGTGGCCGTGATCGTCGGGACGGGCCGGCGACGGCCCTCTCGGAGAGCGTGTGGGACGGACTCATCGACGACGTGCGTCTCACCGCCCGCACCCTCGAACGGGGTGAATTGTGGATGGACGGCGGGGCCCCGTCACCCGACCGCGTGGGAGAGTGGCGGTTCGAGGAGGCGGCGGGTTTCGCACACGACTCGTCCGATCAGGGGCGGACGATCCTGCCGCGCTCGACCACCGCCGTCGGAGGCGCGGACGAGGCCCTCGTCGATCTCTGCCACGTCCTCTTCAACTCGAGCGAGTTCCTGTATGTCGACTGACGAGGCCGCTGCCTGCTCCAGGCCCTCCGTGGCGCACGCCTCCAGGCGTGCGAATGCGACCGCCCTGCCGCCGCTCGGCCGCCGCGCGTTCCTCGAGACGGCCGGGCTCGGTTTCGGGAGCCTCGCGCTAGCGTCGCTGCTTGCACGCGATGCCGGTGCATCGGCGGGGCCGTCGCCGCTCGCGCCGCGGCCGCCGCACCATCCGCCCCGGGCGAAGAGCGTCATCTTTCTCTTCATGGAGGGAGGCCCGAGCCACATCGACCTCTTCGATCCCAAGCCGCGGCTCCGTGATCTCGCGGGGCAGACGCTCCCCGAGAGTTTCGGCGAGGTGATCACGGCGATGGGCGAGTCGCGGTCTCCGCTGCTGGCCGACCGGCGCACGTGGGCGCGGCATGGCGAGGGGGGGCTCTGGGTGTCGGACTGGATTCCGCACATCGCGCGCTGCGCCGACAAGCTCACCGTGATCCGCTCGTGCGTCTCCGACGGCATCAACCACTCGGGCGGCATCTGCCAGATGAATACCGGCAGCATCCTCGGTGGCCGGCCGAGCCTCGGGGCGTGGGTCACCTACGGCCTGGGCGCGATGAACGAGGATCTGCCCGCCTTCGTCGTCATGCAGGACACGAGCGCCCAGGTGGTCAATGGCCCGCGCAACTGGGGCGCGGGCTTCATGCCCGCCATCTACCAGGGCACGCGTTTCCAGGGGGGCGACACGCCCGTGCCGAACCTGCGGCCGCCCGAGGGCGTGACGGCGGGTCGGCAGGCGGAGAAGCTGCGGCTGCTCGCGGAGATCGACGGGCAGTTCGCCGCGGAGCGGGCCGGCCAGACCGAGCTCGAGGCCCGCATCCGCAACTACGAACTTGCCTTCCGCATGCAGGCGTCGGGACCGGAGGCGGTGGATCTCGCGGGCGAGACGGAGGAGACGCGGCGGCTCTACGGCATCGATCGCGACGAATGTGCTCCCTTCGGCCGACTCTGTCTCCTGTCGCGCCGCCTCGTCGAGCGCGGGGTGCGGTTCGTGCAGCTCTACCACGGTGCGGGCAACAAGTGGGACGCCCACAAGGGCATCGAAAAGAACCACACATCGCTCTGCACGCAGATGGATCAGCCGGTGGCCGGGCTGCTCATGGATCTCGAGCGACGCGGGCTCCTCGACGAGACGCTCGTGATCTGGGGAGGCGAGTTCGGCCGGACGCCGATGAGCGAGCAGGGCGACGGCCGCGACCACAATCCGACGGGTTTCACGATGTGGATGGCCGGAGCCGGGCTGCCCGGTGGTCGCACGGTGGGCGCGACCGACGACCTCGGCCTGCGGGCGATCGAGGACCGCGTGCACGTGCACGACCTGCACGCCACGATCCTGCACCTCCTCGGGCTCTCGCACATGACGCTCGAGTTCCGCTCGAAGGGCCGGCCCGAGCGACCGACGCTCAACGAGGGGGAGCCGAGCCGGGCGATCCTCGGCTGACACGCCCTGCTTCAGGCCAGTTCGCGGATCGGTTCGCCGAACGGCAGGATCGGCATCGGGCGGCCGGTATGATCCGGGAAGGCGTGGTTCGGGTCGATGCCGAGGTGGCGGTAGATCGTCGCCCACAGGTCGTTGGGCGTGAGCGGCCGATCCTTCGGGTCCTCGCCCTTGGCCGTCGTCGCACCGACCACCTGCCCCATCCGCA